>Ga0315280_10005071_pt1 | contig 19000 bp, 22 predicted proteins | sample YL17G06_40_MG_FD_203697 | JGI IMG/M metagenome (GOLD analysis project Ga0315280, IMG submission 203697) | Sediment microbial communities from Yellowstone Lake, YNP, Wyoming, USA - YL17G06_40 | ecosystem: Environmental > Aquatic > Freshwater > Lake > Sediment | place: USA: Wyoming | collected... | reverse complement strand
CCGGTTTGAGGCAGAAATAGAAGGTTTCCTTCATTGTGCTTCCATCTTGGGCTCTCAGGGTGACAACAATGGCATCCGTATCGTTGAACTTGAGTCCTCTTGGCTTTCTCCTCCAAAGGTCGGAGATTTTGTAGATTTTTGCGTCCTGGATTGTTGCACCAATTTTTTCCAACTCAGGCATCTCCATAGGTTTCGCTGAGTATTTCTCTTATGAGGTCACTTTTCTTCAGGAGTTCTTTTGGTTCACCTATTTTTGTTGCAAGGACATCCATATACATCTGTTCAAGGTCCTCCTTTGAATAGCCGTCCATTGCCTTTAGTCCCTGGCAGATCATTATTTCTGCTCTCGTCCCGGGTTTGTAAGGTTCGGGCATTTTCTCTCTGATTATTCTAACTGCTTTCACCACTTTTTCCGCCTCGCGGAGGGGCGCGCCTGTGTGCGCCTGAACAATTTTCACTTCAGTATCAAAGTCGTAGTAGTCCATGTAGATGTCAACCATTCTGTCGAGTAGGGCGTCTTGAGGCCTGTGTACTCCTGCGTATTCTATGGAGTTGCTCGTGAATATCACATTGAAATTTGGATGGACATCGATGTACCTTTCTTCCCCGAACATTGTTGGGAGTTCAAGGACATTTTCCTCTAGCACCGACAGAAGGACGTTGTTTGCTTCTGGCTTGGCTCTGGAGAACTCATTGTAGACCAGCGTGTAGCCGTATTTGCACGCGAGCGTTAGTGGATTGTCAACCCATGTGAATTTTGTTCTGTCTTTTGCTAACATGACGTTGTGGATGAACCTGTCCCTCACGCTCTCGGCTTCCATCTCTGAGTATCCTCCGATCAGGTCTGTTGTCGTCATTTGTTCGTCGCCGTTTATCCACACTATGGGTCTTCCCAACTCTTTTGCCACCTGCATCGCTAGTGTTGTTTTCCCGCAACCCGTTGGGCCTACGATGTGGGAAGGGTATCCAACTTTTATCCAAAGTTTGACTCTGTCCTTTAGCCTTCTAACCTGCTCTGTTTCAACAAAATTTTCAATCGTTGGCACCAAAAATTCTGCTTCGACGCGTTCAATTGACAATTCTACAGCTTTTTCGTCCCTTTCCAGTTTTGAAAGCCTTTCTTCCATTGTATCATGAATTCTCTTTCCTCTCACGACTCTCTCGTGTGTAGGTACATATTTCATCTTAAGAGTCACTCCTCTTTTTGAGAGAGTGACCTACTTACTTAAGTAATATTCAAGAATTGGTTACGAAATTTGTGTCAAAAACTGAAAATCACGTTAAATGAGCAAAAATTTCCAAAACAACTACAATATTAGAAGAAAAACAATTAATGTAAACCGATTTTTCGTCTAAGCAGGGGCAGACGGCACAGCTAGGGGTTCGAAGAACCTAGACAGCTAATTCTTCAAACCGTTGTGCCTCTTTTTTAACAAAATCTCTTACCCACATCGCGCGAACCATTTGTGGACGAAGAGCAAGGGAAAAGTGCTGTATTCTCTCTCTAAGTTTCCTCAGCCACTTTACTTTCTTATCTCTCTCGTTGGCGCGCAAACTACTTGTCGGCCTCATAGTTGGCAACCTTTCTCACCTCCTTCTCGGGTCAGACTGAATTTAGGTTATATGAAAAAGATGGGGGATAGAGGAAAATGCGGCTTCCCTTGTTGTTTAAACGGAGATTGCTTATCCGTAGAAATCCCTTACGTATGCTTGGTTTTCTTTCATCTGCTCTGGGATGGCTGACTGCATAGCGACTACAGCAACTTGGTGTTTCTTCATGTGATCTCTAATGGCTGACTGAATGGCACGGACACCTGACTGTATAGTGGCGGCGGCTTCCTGGTTCTCCTTCATCTGTTCTTCAATGGCTGAATAAATATCACTAACAGCCATCTTGAATACCTCGGTTTTGCCTGTAATATCTGTCTGAATGCGTTCAACATCTTTCTGTATAGTGACGGCAGCCGTTTGAATTGCTGCTATTTTTCCTCTAACGGTTTTGGGGCTCACTTTTCTCGGCCCTTCTTCCACTGGCTTGGCGGCCCTTCGCATGGGCTTCACTGCTGGTACTTTTTTCGCTGGCATAGCCGCTGCTCGTTTAGGCTCCGTAGCTTCTTTTTCTGTTTTTTCTTTAGACATTTTATTCTTCCCCTAGAGCGGGCCGCATCTTATCAGGCTTTAAGCCGCGGGCACCGCGATTGCCGCTTGCTCTATCTTTGTGATCTCTTCAGCGTAGTGCAGGAAGGTGTCCACTGACGCGATTACCACTCTTGCTTCGATTGTTAGGAGTTCGATGCCAACCAGAGAAATCCTTGCCCAAGCGTCGACAACTATTCCCTTGTCGAGTATTCTGTCAAGCACCTCGGCCAAACTCGAGACATTTGGACTTTGTTGCACCAATCTTATCACCTCTCAAATTTTCTTATTTTTGTTTGTTCAACGCATTGAAATACGGCATCTTATTATTTAAGAAATATTCAAGACAATGACACCGCCTTCGTATCGAAAACCGATATAAAAACATATTGCACCTAATTACATATCGCAAATTTTTAAACAAAAGAATCAAACACTGGTCCTAATAGTAGCTGTGTCACCCCTCATTAAAACCTACAAAAGAAAATAGACGGGACAGCGTACGCCAATAACCTCCGCTCCCCCAAGTCATGAATCCTGATCCGAAAGAAGGATAAACAGGGTCCAAGCGAAACACAAAATTATTAACACCTAATAAGCATTGATTTAGGGGAAGTAAATCTATTGAATAACGAAATAAAGATATTATCAGACTGACAAAAAGAAATACGTTGTCTTAGACACGGTTCACGACAAGATTGCCTTCAGCGACGAGCTTAGCACCAAACCAAGCCTAAAATACTTAATCGTAGAAGTTAAAACACATCTTGCTCAAGGACATACTTTGACGTCCACACACGACACTTTTCTACGATAAAATGGTTGAAAAATCGGTTTACCGAAAAACTTATATGTTTAACTGTTCAACAATAAAACGATTTAATTGTCAAAGATGTTTGAAGGAGGCTTTGCGGCAATGATTAGCACAGAAATAGAACAGGTTAATGTGTGGCCGTCTGTTAGAATCGTGTCAGCGTCAGTAGCTAAGGCCTCGAATAAATTTCGCACTCAGTGTGTCAAGACTTTCTTAGACCTCATAATCATGTCGATCTTAATGAAGGAGCCTTCCCACGGTTACAGTTTAATCGCCAGAATTCATAGACACTTCCTCGTCCTTCTTAGTCCAGGCATGATATACCCTCGCCTATTATCTTTAGAGAAGGAGGGATCAATAGAAAAGAAATTATCGAAAAATGGGAGAAGGAAAATTTACTTCTTGACTTCTAAGGGCAGAGAAAAATGGAAAAAAATGTTGTTTGAGTGCAAAGAGATTTACCGCTACCTGCTTTCTTCATACTATATCGAAGAGGGCGTCGTGTCGGCGGTTTAAACCGTTAAACTATAAAAAATCCATTTTTTCTACCTGAGTTCCCACTCAAAAGTTTTTCAAGTGCTTCTAACACCAGTCAGAAAATACACCACTTACCCCTTACTCTAACTACCATGGAGTCAACCCGCTACTTAACTGGCTTGAACTTACCTACTCTCCTCAGCCTGCTTGCACGCCTAAACTTACCCACCTTCTTAACCATCACACTTCCCTAATTCTTCAAAGGCTGAAGCCATTTATAAAGACTGCTAGAGAATCGGCTACAACATAGACTACTTCGGCAATAAGCCAGACATAAGCTGGTTTATCGTCTCCGTTAATCTACGAAGACCCGATTCAACCTCCCCTCTAGACACGTGTAATATAATTTGTGAAACATCTTTCCTCAGCGACGCTACTCTGCGACAGTTCTCACAGCTCCAATTTCCTTTATCATAATCTTTACATAACAAGAGAACAGCCGCCAGCTCCGACAATTTCTGCGCCTTAGCCGCCTTTAAGGCTACATCCTCGGCTCTGTTTATTTCCTCGGTTAACCGTTTAATCGCCTGTTCCATCTTCAAGTATTTGGGGCAGCTCATCCTTTGAGGGTGTCTACTAACCCTGAAATCCTTCGGGTTGATGGCTATTTCGATACCCACAGAGTCACAGATCTTATAGTATTTCCTCGCTGCGCCCAATGGGTTCTTTCTCCAGAAACTCTCTATTAGACCAGCCTTCTCAAGAAGACTAAGGTGCTTCAGGATTGCTGGCTGCGTCACATCCAACTTCTTGGCTATCTGAGAGATGTAATGAGGCTCCTCGGAGAGAAGAGTGAGTACCCTTCTTCTGGTTTCGTTCCCAACGATTTGGAGGACTTCGTCCATCGACTTCATTCGTATGCACTCACGTATGTAGTTACTATAAAAAGGTTTATATACCTTTTGTTATAAACTTAAAGTTAGTAACTGAATTAAAGATGACCTGCATGTCAGAACACACACAAGAAGCAAAGGCAAAGGTCTTAACGCTTCGGGTCGCCGAGGCATCGCAGAGAGACTTCGGCCGGGGCATAGCCAGAATCGACCCCGAAGATATGGAAAAAATAAGCGTGGAGACAGGCGACATTATCCAAATCACCGGAAAGAAAAGAACAGCAGCCAAGGTCATGCCAGCCTACCCAGAAAATCGAGGCAAAGGCCTCATCCAAATCGACGGGATAATAAGAAACAACGCGTTCATCGGAATCGACGACAACGTTCGCATTGAGAAAATCGATGCTGAAAAGGCGGAAAACGTTGTCTTAGCCCCTCTGGAGCAAGATCAGCCATGGCTCAGAGGGGAGAAGTATGGAGAGCATGTGAGGAGGCTTTTGGAAGGCTTGCCGCTGGTTGAAGGAGACCAGGTGAGGCTAAGCCTTCTGGGGACAAGTGTTTCCTTTGTCTTAGCCCGTCTGAAGCCGAAGAGTGCCGCCGTCATAGTTTACCCCACAACAGAAATAACGATACAGGAAAAGGCAATAGAAACCGGAAGAAGAATCGGTGTCACCTATGAAGATGTCGGTGGACTCGACGAGCAAATTCAGAGAATAAGGGAGATGATCGAGCTTCCGCTGCGACATCCAGAAGTGTTTGATCGTCTGGGCATAGAGTCACCAAAAGGTGTCTTATTACACGGCCCTCCAGGCACAGGAAAAACACTCATCGCAAAAGCTGTGGCAAACGAAACCTTCGCCACTTTCATAAGTCTCAGCGGCGCAGAGATTCACGGCAAGTATTACGGAGAATCCGAGGCTCGCGTGAGAGAAATCTTTGAAGAGGCTGAACAAAACAAACCGTGCATCATCTTCATCGACGAAATCGACGCCATAGCACCAAAAAGAGAAGAAGTAACTGGAGAAGTCGAAAAGAGAGTGGTCTCTCAACTGTTAGCATTGATGGATGGACTGGAGCCAAGGGGACAGGTGGTGGTTATTGGTGCGACGAACCGACCTAACGCTCTCGACCCCGCGCTTAGAAGGGGAGGGAGATTCGATCGAGAAATAGAGATAGGAATACCCAACAGGAAAGGACGATTCGAAATCCTTCAAATTCGCACGAGAGGAATGCCACTCACCGAAGATGTAGACCTGCAAAAACTAGCCGATCTGACCCACGGCTTCACCGGTGCAGACATCTCAGAACTGTGCAAGGAAGCAGCCATGAAGTCACTGCGGAGAGTTCTGCCTGAAATAGACTTCGAAGCCGACTACATTCCGGTAGAAGTCCTCAACAAACTCGTGGTCACCATGGAAGATTTCCTCGACGCCTTGAGGTTTGTGGAGCCTTCTGCTCTGAGGGAAGTTCTCATTGAGACACCCAACGTCACTTGGAACGACGTTGGAGGCCTTGAAGAAATGAAACAGACACTAAGGGAAGCCATCGAATGGCCCTTAAAGTATTCTGAAATCTTTAAGGAGGCTGGAGCAAAGCCTCCAAAGGGCATACTGCTACATGGACCCCCAGGCTCAGGCAAAACCCTTCTAGCCAAAGCTGTGGCACATGAAAGCGGGGTAAACTTCATCAACGTTAAAGGTCCAGAACTTATGAGCAAGTTCGTAGGCGAATCCGAGAAGGGAGTGAGAGAAACCTTTAAGAGGGCAAAACAAACCGCGCCCTGCATCATCTTTTTCGACGAAATCGATGCTTTGGCACCAAGGCGGGGAAGCGGAATCACAGACTCCCACGTTTCTGAAAGAGTTATAAGCCAGTTTCTCACGGAAATGGACGGCCTCGAGGAACTCCGCGGAGTCATTGTTCTAGCCGCAACAAACCGAATGGACCTAATCGACCCCGCCCTGCTGAGAGCCGGAAGATTCGACCAGATTCTCTACGTCCCACCCCCAGATGAAGAGGCAAGATTAGAGATCTTCAAAATCCACACTAGAAAAAACCCTCTCGCCAAAGATGTTTCCTTGCAGAAGCTCGTTGCAGAAACCGAGGGATGCATAGGATCAGACATAGAGGCGATCTGCAGAGAGGCCACAATGCTAGCCATTAGAAACTTCCTAAACGCCAGTACAAAACAAGAAGCTGAAGGAAAACCCACCCAACTTAAGGTAACTATGTCGGATTTCCGACAAGCCATCAAGAAGATCAAAGAACAGGAAAAAAGCCAAGAATAACATGGAAGCCTATTCCATTGAAAAAGCCAACTGCCAAAAAAACGAAAGTCTCAAACAACCCAGAAGAAACCAAAGAATGGATCAACGGAACACTCAAAAGAATACACAGAAAAATGATAGAGTTATTTGGCGTTAATTTCACATACTTTAGCGACATAAAAATAATCAAACAATCGGACATTCTTAAACAACTGACCCAACGCATACAAAACGACCTCAAAAAAAATGGCGTGGTATACAGCGAAATCGAGTGGAAACAAATTTCTGAAAGCCTTTCAAAAAATCAGGTCACAGGATTTTTCGAAAACTTTGCCTTTTACAACCCGGAGGATGATGTTTTGTACATGAACGAAAAAATGATAACAAATCATCCAGAAAAAATAATTCATGTATGCACTCACGAGCTCTCAGAAAAACTCCTCTCCGCTTATCTTTCCTCACCGCTAAAAAAACCCATACGCGTTCTGATTGAAACATACATCGAAGCCAAAAAGACGAATAATACAAGAAAGCTCTATGAATTTTTGAACGCATATACAGACATCATTTTCAAGAGTGTTTTCAAAGAGGGATTCTGTGAAGCAATAGCGCTTCAAACCTTGCGTAACATAGACTCTGAAATGAAAGCAGCATCTCTAGAAAAAGAGTTACAGATAGGGCATTCAAAATGCATAGACCTGCTCTTTGACCTAGATAACGCAAAAAAGAATGTAGAAAGCGTAGAAAAAAACCAACCCCCAGTGGACGAAAAAAGACAAAGAACACAACCCGCGAATGAAAAGAAACTCGAAATTCTCAAAATTTCTCAGATAATCAAAGGACTTTCATATTACTTAGGCTATCCCCTTGCCAAGGCTGTTATGGAAAAATATGGAATTAAAGGAGCAAAACTTGCTCTAGAAAAATGCCCGCCACTTAAAGCTCAATATTTTGCCAATCCACAAGCGTATCTAACTCAGTTAGAAAAACTAAAAACGTTTAACGAAAAAAGGAGGTGAAAAAATGGCTAAAAAAGGGGAAAAAGGCGAGATAGAAAAAGACTTGGAACAACTAAAGAAAGAGGTCGCACAAAAAGGAAACGAAATTGAACAACTAAAGAAAACGATAGAAAAGATGAGAACACAAATCCGAGGAAAAGGAAAAACTGGCGAAGCAGTAGAGCTTGGCAAAATATTCGATGATGTTTCAGAACTCATGGATGTCGGTTTCAGCATATTTGGCACAGACGGCGGGATTCAAGGTGAAAAATCTAGCGGCAAAGGATTATTTGGACTAGTCAACGATCTGGCCAAGCTCGCAGAAAAGTCTGAGACATACCAAAAGAGAATCAACCTCGGGAAAAAAGGAGTAATCGACTTCCGTGTAAGCACTCGTCCGATAAGAGGATCTTACGCGACAAAGCCAACAGGTCACCTGAAGATAAGCAGGCGTGAGAAAGAAGCGTCACCCACACGTACATCAATGCTCCCAACAGCTGGCGCAATAAGGGAAAGGGAGCCCATTGTCGACATCTTCGAAGAGAAAGACCACATAAGAGTAATGGTTGAGTTACCCGGCGTCAAAGAGAACGAAATAAACTTAGACATAGGAGATAATACTCTAACAATAAGCGCTGATACTTCAGCGAGAAAATACTACAAAAAAGTAGAGCTCCAAAATCCTATTAACAGAGACGCCGTTGAATCCAGATACAGAAACGGCATTCTAGAAGTTAAGCTAGGGAAGGCAAAGAACACTTGAACCCAAAAGGTGGCGGGCCCGCGGGGATTCGAACCCCGGAATTCCGGCTCCGCAGGCCAGCGTCTTAATCCTAGCTAGACCACGGGCCCTTTTTACTAGACCACGATCTCTATTAGAAATTAAGGTAATTAACGCTTTACTTAAGCTTAAGGCTAGTTTTTGGGGTCTGCTACTCCAGGTGTCTTCATTCTTGCTCAAGGTCCGTTTGGGACGGCGGCATCATCCCCCAATGAACAGTGGGGGCTTCTAACCATTAAACCTTAGGGTTTCTTTATCGCCCGTTCTAGCGCGTTGATTACGTTTTTTCTTCCCATGGCGATTATGTATGGTCCCAGCTTTGGTCCTTCCGGCGTGCCTAAGAGTATGGTGTATAGGGTTTTGAAGAACTGTTTTGGTTGGATACCATGCTTCCTTGCGATGTTGAATATGGCGCCCTGTATTTGGTTTTCATCTGCCTCACTCTGAAGCGTTTGAATAAGCTCTTTAATCGCGTTGGCTTCTTGCTCGCTTAGCCCTATAGCCGTTTCCTTAATTTCAGCGAAGTCTCGTGCCCAGTTGAGGGCGTATTCCATCCTTTTTTTCAGGTCTTCTGAAGGCTCGTCCACGGAATAGCCGTAGGCTCTGAGCTTCTCCACCATAAACTCTTTCTCCGATCCCTTCGGCGCCACCTTAGCCAAGTAAGTAAGCAGATTATAGGGCACGTGCATGCTTGGTTTTGAAGGCGGCTTCAAAGACCAGCAGTATTCGTATAGGCCAGAGAGTTTAGTGAAGTCTTTCTTGTTGGGAATCTGTTTCTTTCCAAAGTGGATATCTTCCAACTCGTCCAATTCGTTCATGTACGCAGGGATGTCAAAAACAGAGATGGAACGTGCCCCAACAAACCGTTTCAACATCAGCAAGTTTAGAGACTGAGGCGAACCGTAGCGGAACCAAACTTGAGGCGTGAACACTACACCCGCAGACTTAGAAAATCTTCTTCCGCCTTTTGCCAAAAACAGTTCATATTTAGCGTGATATGGAGGTGGACACTCCAGAATTTCTTGGCATATTCGGTCGTTGACTCTCACAGAATCGGCTATGTCTTTTCCGTATGCCTCAAACTTTACGTTAAGCACTTTCCACCTCGCAGCGAACTCTACCTTCCAGATGAGTTTGCCCTCTCCTTTGGTGTAGTCGGCTTCACCCTTGTATCCGCACCCCTCGAACCATTGTCCCTTGATTTCCATTCCTTTGCAGGAATAGAGAACCTTATCTTCTTTTGGAAGAAACTCATACGCCTCTGTGGTGTAGATGCGTCCGCAGTTGCCACAAATGGCGAAGTAGGGAAGCGCCTCCTCAAACTTTTCTTGCCCCACCTCTTCTTTAATGATTTCACCGACTCGTTTGGCGTTTAGGAGTAAGGTTCTGATTTCATTGTTGAGCAAGCCTCTTTTATACACGTCTGCGGCTGACATAAAATTATACTCGACCCCACATTTGTCAAAGGCTTCAAGCAACAAGGATGTGGCGTGTTCACCAAAGCTCTCATGACACTTATCAGGGTCTGGAATAGAAGTCACTGGATAACCTAGATATTTACTCAATGTTTTAGGCAGTCCAGGCGGAACCTTGCGTAGTCCATCTTTATCATCGGCGAACGCTATCAACTCAGAACAATAATTTTGCGCCTGCAATGCAACGGTCACAGCATAAGACCTTATAGCATCGCTTAAATTGCCGACGTGGGGAATGCCTGAAGCGCTGACCCCCATTTCAGTGCGAATAAGGTCGAGGCTTCTGCCAAGCCTCCGCTCACGCTCAACAATCTCAAACGCGGTTTTATCGTACCATGTGCCGTGCCCAATAATCTTCTCCGCCATAATCGAATTTTCCCCTCACGCACTCCATTTACAATCTTCTCGTATCTAAATAAAAACCGTTCCACTATTCTCTCTTCATAGCCTCCGATAATTTAATATTACAATAAATTTATAACCAGTTTAAAATAATATCTAGTAAAAGGTGATTTATCTTGGCGTGCGAAAAGAAGAAGAAAAAGAAATAGCCACGAATAAATTTTTCAGCTAAGTTTTCTATCATTCCAGTTGCTTAGGAAATCTGCCCTCTACATATTACAGTGATTTAGAGAGCCCGGGTGCATTGTTTGTCGCTCTATGATTCAGTGGCCAGACATGAGGCAATAGAAAAGGTAGTAGTACGCAACGAGGAAAGAAAGTATTGGCGCTTCAGACCCGGACGCTGGTATGGCGGAATCATAACCGCCGACGCTGTAGGATGCGGGCTAGTTTGCAGGTACTGCTGGGTTTCCGACGCCATAATGTTTCAGCCTGCGCATGTTGGAAAATTCTATAGCCCTGAAGTTGTGGCTAAAATTTTGGTGGACATGGCGAGGAAGCGAAACCTAAAGCAATTGAGGATAAGCGGAGGGGAGCCAACCATAGGCAAAGAGCACTTGCTCCAGCTATTGGACAACCTTATTGGACGGCCCTACCTCTTCATTTTGGAAACCAACGGAATTCTGATAGGGAACGATCAACAGTACTCAAAGGAGCTAGCCAAATATCCCTTTCTTCATGTCCGAGTGTCCTTAAAGGGATGCAACGAAAAGGAATTCGCTATGCTAACTGGCGCTAAACCCGAAGGTTTTATCCTTCAGCTAAAAGCCCTCGAAAACCTGTTGAAAGCGGGCGTTAGTTGTCACCCAGCCGCTATGACATCCTTCTCCACGAAAGAAAATCTGAAGGAGCTCACTAAACGATTAAGGGGCATTAGCCCCAAATTAGCCGAAGACTTAGAAATCGAAGAACTAATCCTTTACCCAAGCGTTAAAAGGAGAATAGAAAAGTATGACTTGAAATATTACAGTGCTTACACGTCTGAAGGCGCCCTCAAAGAATAGATTCACCATTACTTTTGTGAATTAGAGAGAAACGGTTGCTTAAACGCGCTTTTATTTTCGCCACATTCTGAGAGCCGAAATCACAGCCAAGATTCCTACGCCTATTAAAATCAATGCAAGTGCAAACGTCAAAGACAATATCTGGACGATATTAAGGTACCAAACGCCGCCGATTATGGTGAATAGAAATCCCCAGACAAACGTGCTAGGTGCCCCGCGCTCATATTTCTCCGGAGCCTTCGCCCTTATTCCAGCCAAAATCACAATCCAAATGCCATAGGAAGCGAGAACTAAAGAAAGAAACTCTTGCCAACTCGTAATATATCCGGTTCCATAAGCAATTAGAAGAATTGCAATGATCACTACAAAAACACCGAAAGAAAGAAGCCCTAATGGTTTCTTTGGCATGGAGACTTCCCCAAGTTCATTGAAGCTTCTGTCCACATTCCGGACAGAACTTAGCCGTAGCTAGTACTGAATGACCGCAGTTGGGACAGTTTTTGGTTGTGGCGGATGGCGCAGCGATTTTTGCTCCGCATTCTGGGCAGAACTTTGATGTGGCTGGTATGTGCGCACTGCAACTAGGACATACGAGTAGTGCGGCGGCTGGCACTGGGGCTGGTCCTGTGGGCGCCATAATTTGGGGTATGAGAACCATTCCTGCTCCTAAGGCGGCTCCTGGAGATTTGCCAAGTTCCTTAGCGGCTTCTTTTACGGTTTCCATTCTTAGGACTTCTGATGGTGCGGCTTGTCCGGATTTTAGCCAGAAAAGCCTTTCGCGGTATTCGGGCGTGGTGTCTATTCCTTCAAAGCGGAGGTCCACGAGGTCCAGTCCTATCCTTCTGAAGGCGTCTAAAATGGCGTTTTTCACCGTTAGAGAAGTCTCGTCCAGTTTTGTGAAGACTGTTAGCAAATCGTACCTTGAAAGCTCGTCGATGACCTTCTCGTTCAAGAAGCCTCGGAGATAGTCGTTAACGTCGCTTGTCGTGTATGCGTTCTGCCCGCCAACGACCTCTATAACAAAAAGCTGCGGATTCTCAGCTTTAAACCAGAAGGCTCCGTAAACTTCCAGTGGCGCTAGCTCCGTCGTTTGCGCCCGCGTCCCGTATTTTCCAGGGAATACCCGTGTCGAAATGAAAATTACCGACGCCTTGAAGGGTGTTTCCTTATACCCCGCGATTCTGGACAAAATCTTGGTTAATAATGGTAGGTTTAGAGTTGTTAAGGTGTGTCTTCCTGGTCCGAGGACGTCGTAGGCTTTTCCGTCTCTGAAGAAAACTGCGGCTTCGTATTCGTGGACGATGAGTTGTGCGCCCCATGTGATGTTTTCTTCTGAGTGTTTCCAAACTATGTCTTCTGGTCTGGGATCCTTCCATTCAATAATTTGGGCCATTTTCGCTTCACTCCTTAACTCCTAATATTATGTCTTCTCTTTCATCAAACGTTTGCTCTAACGATTCTAGCGAGTTACGCAGGTTTTCAATGTGTTCCCTTGCGTTTTCAAATACGCTTTTCATGGCTTCCTTTTTAAAGGAATCAGCTTCATCAATAATTTTTTGCACGTTATCCATGAGGCTACTGTCGAAGGCGATCATTTTGTCGAGCTTTTCCTCCTGAACTTTTAAAACATTGAAGAAGCCAGCATACCCGTAAGAGGCGTGGTTGATTTTTTCTGCTACTCGATCAAACTTCATGACGAGTTGATCCATGTCTGTTAACAATTCGTGAATGCGATTAGCTGAAAGCTTTTGGAAAACTTCTTTCAAGTCTGTTCTAGCTTCCGTTAGCTTCCTATAGGTTTGGTTTCTGATGAGTTTGTCGGATTCCCTTCGCGTTTCTTTCTCTTTGTATCCCCTAAAGCCTGGAAGCTCGGCTAAAATTCTTTCGGAAAGCGTCCTCTCTTCCTTAGCCTTCTCATATAACCCTCTTTTTTCGCTCAAGCCGTTTTCCTCTCCTCTCAAAATGTAGAGAAATTAAAGCTTTTAAACTTGCTTATTTTAGAATAGGCTGAATTTTGTTGAAGGAATATCTCCCTTAATGACTGTTCCTGTGGCGCCGTCCGCGATAACGTTGTACCTCTCGCCCTTATACTCGTAAACGATAAACCATATGGGCGCATGCAAGTAGACAGAATCGCCTAGGGAAAATTCGGTTTTCATTTCTATGATTTTGTCTACCTCTTTTTGCGCCAAAAATTGGTGGTGATCTTCCACTTGCTGTTTAGCCAGCTCAATTGCCTCTGTTTTATCAATTTCGCTGTTCAGCACCTTGGCGAAGCCTTCAATCTTTCGGAAATCGTAGGGGATTTTCCCTTCAAGGGGCACGTCATATTCCCTCGTAGGAAAACTCGTGGCTTTCCTCGCTAGAATCAGCCAATCATAGTTTTTCTCTATTTTTCCCTCCTTCACAACGGATGGACCTAGCCGTTCAAAGACGCCTTTATAGTTGCTAGTGGCGCTTAGGGAAACGACCCAAAAAGGCAAATACACGAGGTTTTTCTCCAAAATCTTTGATTGACGAGCGAGATCGCCTGGCTTAAGGAAGCCTGACCGCATCCAATCGCGCACAAACTCCTCAACCTGATTCAAATCGTACTCGTTTAGAAACATGGAGTGCTCAAGCGTGAAGGGCTTGCCCGTCTCTATAACAGATGTGAAACCGCAGTAGCGACAAGTTACAAGAATTTCGCCTGGATTGAACGTTAATGGCGCGCCGCAGTGAGAACAACGAATCTCCTGAACAATCGACAAAGCCTATACACCTTTAGGTATTCAATCTGTTCCTAAACATAAAGTTTAAGTCATAATTCATTTAAGCTTGAAGGCGAGGAGACTAGGCTTTATGGCTAGGCTGGCTCAACTTAAACTTTCCATGACCTTTACCGTGCTGCTTGTAGCTATTATATTCTCCATATTTTTGGGCATTATAATGGCGCTCTTTAGCCTCCCCCTCATTTACGCCGTGTTCGGAACCATAATTTTCATATTAATTCAATATTTAGTTGGACCTGAAATTGTCAAATGGTCAACAGGGCTAAGGTACTTACGCCAAGGAGAAAATCCGTGGCTGGAGGCAACAGTTAAAGAATTAGCCCAAAAAAGCGGGATACCTTCTCCCCGTCTGGCTGTTGTTCCTGACCCCACGCCTAATGCCTTTGTGTTTGGAAAAAGCAGGGGTGGCGCAACTTTAGCGGTTCATGAGGGACTGCTTAAAGAGCTTGATCAAGCTGAGATTCGTGGAGTGATTGGACATGAGCTGGGGCATGTTAAACATAGGGATTTTATGGTAATGACTGCCCTATCTGCGTTGCCACTGTTAGCATACTTAATTGCGCGAGGAACCTTCGAAGTTGCAATATTTAGCGGTGCAAGAACGCGAAAGAAAGAGGGCGGAGGCGTTGGAGCCGCTCTTTTGGCAGCCGCCTCCATCTCCTACGTGGTATACATTGTTTCCCTTTTGTGCGTTATGAGGCTAAGTCGTCTGCGTGAGCATTATGCGGACGCCTACTCGGCTTATGTAACAGGTTCGCCTCGCGAATTAGAGAGCGCTTTGACAAAAATCACTTACGGATTGTCCCTTGCGCCGACACCTCCCCATGGAGCCCGAGCCTTATTCATAGGCGACCCCGCCTTGGCGAAGCAGGAATGCCGAGGAATAATACAGCGAAAAACTGAGTATGACTTGGACAAGGACGGCGTTCTAGATGAGAAGGAATTGGAAATCGCCATGGAGAAGGAGGCAAAGTCCACATGGATAAAGATCAACACGAGTTTCGCTACGCATCCGCCCACCTACAAACGCATTTTATTGTTGAGGGAAATTGATAATGAAATGGCTAGTGGCAAGTTCAGTAGCAGCCGCATCTACGCCAAAATTTAAACGCTTTTTATGGCATTTTGAACAGACTTGATGAAAACGCGGGTCTCATCCCTCCCTGAGCCAGAATGAAAGATTCCGTTAATCCAAGGCTTCGTTAACCTCAATAGTAAGGGTTCTATTTCCGCTAGCATGTAAACCAAAAAACACTTTACATTTAGGCTTCGCTGTTTGAGAAGAAAAAAGGATGCTAAAGAAGTTTTTAGCCTTGAAGAGTCTAGCTCCACTTTGGCATCGATGGCAACTGTTGGCTCCACGAAGTCATCAAGTTTTTTGCCTACAGTAACGTCGAACTCCATGCCGTATTTTTGACCTGCTCCTTCCCAGATCAAGCATTTTTCACCCCAATAAACGCCTAAGGGCTTAGGAAAAGAAACCTCAGCTTGAATCAGACGGTAAACGAATTCCTCAAAGGAGTAGGCTCGAAACTTTCCGAAAAGTTGGGCTACGCCGATTTTCCCCTTGTTTTGCTCAATGGTTTTCAAAAAGTTGAGTAGGCTCTTTAATTGTAGGCTTTGCGTCCAACTGCAATATTGCTTGTTAAGGGATTCTCCCAACTCTCGAGTTTTCGGATTAGAGCTGAAGCGAAGCGCGTTTATATAGTCCATTGGCTTTTTCAATTTAGTCATATAATTTGGACTTATGAGGAAGAAGTTTATTTATACTTTCCAACGAAAAGGTAAAGGGGAGAGCACAATGAAGGTGAAGCTTCTTCACTATACGCCGAACCCAGAACTGCTATGCGCCGCTGCCGCAATGACATCCTACAAAAACGAAGGAACCTCCGCGTTAATCGAAAAGCTTGACTTAGAAAAGGCTAGGAAAACCCTCAGAAGAGTGATGGGCTACGGCCACCTATCGGTCATAGAGCACGCCTCATTCACCTACAGCGCAGAAGGAGTTTCACGGGCCCTAACCCACCAGTTAGTTAGGCACAGAATTGCATCCTACACGCAGCAGAGCCAAAGGTACGTGGCATACGACGCCCTAGAATACTATGTTACGCCCGAAAGCATAAGCCAAAACGATAGCGCCAAAAAACTTTACGATGAAACTTTAATGAAGATGACGGACGCCTACCAAAAGCTCCTAAAAGATGGCGTTCCCGAAGAGGACGCAAGGTATGTTCTGCCGAACGCGGCGAAGACAAACATTTTGATAACCATGAACGCTAGGGAACTCCGCCACTTCTTCAACCTTCGATGCTGCGAAAGAGCTCAATGGGAAATAAGGGAAATGGCAACAGAGATGCTGAGGCAGGCGAAGAAAGTCGCTCCAGTCATCTTCGAAAACGCGGGACCATCATGCGTAGAGCTAGGCTACTGCCCCGAAAAGGAGCTGAAGCCACCCACATGCAACATTGAAAAGATAAAGAAAAGATTTAAGGAATTAACTTAGCCACAAAGATAGGAACTTTCTTCCAGCCGATTTTTAATTCAAGCCAACTTTTCAACGCTAAAATTCCCCACATGAACCAGCGGGTGCTGTCAGCTAAGCTGTGTAAGGGTGGGAAACGAATATATGCTGGAAAGGAAACTTATTTAGATGCGGATGGGGGTAAGTGGCATGGTCGAGGCAGCTTTGCTTATTGAAAAAAAGACGTTTGATGAGATGGTTAGATTTGTAATGAAGGCTATGAAGGAGGGCGTTCCAGAGGATGAGATCTGGGCGACTCTGGAAGTGATGTCTAGCAAGGAGCTTCAAGCTGACATTGCTGAAGGTTTGAAGGAGATTCGTGAAGAGAAGGTGATGAGGTTCCGAAGCGCCAAAGAAGCGCTGGAGTGGCTTAAGTCCTAAGCTTTGGGATTTAAATTGCGTTCTTTTTGGACCGCCAAGTTTACGGGAACCTTCAAGAGAGGCTACAAGGGACTCGACGAAGAGACAAAATGAAGAGCCGCGACCGCCATAGAAAGGAAGCCAATTTTATTTACTCACTAGTTGTTTGATGAGTTTCAGAATTTTGCAGAGTTCTTCTTGGGTTAGGGTGTCGTCTTCCCAGGCTTTGGCTACTTCGGAGATTAGGGCGTTGAGCTGGCTGGCTTTGCCCTTAACATAATAGTATTTGGCGCTGAAAACTGAGGCTAGGATGGCGAATAGGACGCTAACCAACAAAGCAACCAAACTCGGATCCCTCCACAAAAATAATGATCCCCCCGGTATAGGGTCTAAACAACAGAGCAAAAACAATAAATAGACATAAGGGACAGCCCGAAAGGCGTGACCGCAAGTGTTGGAGCAATGTTGTTTGGTATGTTGAAAAAATTATAGGGGGGTCTATAAGTGAGCCTTCCCATAAAGCTAAAATTCTAACTTCTTCTCACCTTTCGATAAAGAAAGATGACTACGCTCACGATTATCAGCGCGCCCACAGTTCCATAAGAAAAGACAATACCCTTGAAAACTAAATTCAAAAAACGCTCTAAAATAAATAAAAGGAGAGGCTTAGTGCCCAAGCTCTTCAAGCTGATAAAGCCCTAAATCCACATTTAGAGGCTCCTCGAACCCCGCGTCAGGATCAATGTTAAATATCCGCGGCACTGCAGTTCCGAAACCACGTAACATATGCGGTGAATTTACACCCGTTATGACGAGGGTCACTTTCAAAGTTCCCGCCAATTCGGGGTTCACCCTAGCACCCCAAATGACTAAGGCATCGTCGCTCATTGCTCCAGTTATGATTTCGGCAACCTGATTTGCCTCCTCAATGGTCATCTCGTTGTCGCCAGAAACGTGAATCAACGCGCCAGTTGCCCCTGAATAGTCGATGTCAAGCAGCGGACTTCTCAAGGCGTTTCTGACCGCTTCCTCCGCTCTGTTGGGGGCGTCTGACTCACCCATTCCGACTATGGCTACTCCTCCCATCTTCACTATTGTCTTGAAGTCAGCGAAGTCTAGGTTAATCAGACTCGGCGACGATATGGTCTCCACTATGCCCTTAATCATGTTCGCCAAAACGCTGTCAGCTACGTTAAAAGCCTCATTTAACGGGAAGTGGGGCACTGACTCCATCAACTTATTATTATCAATTACGACCACTGTGTCGCAGGCCCTCCGCATAGCATTTAATCCCTGCGCCGCATACCAGCCTCGCCCCTTCTCAACCCTAAAGGGCGTCGTAACAACCCCGACCACAATCGCCCCTTTACGACGAGCCAAATCAGCCACAACAGGAGCCGCACCCGTCCCCGTTCCCCCGCCCATACCCGCAGCCACAAAGGCTATGTCCACACCATTAAGGAAGCTCTCAACCTTCTTAATTGACTCTTCAATGGCAGCCCTTCCGACCCTCGGATTTCCTCCAGATCCTAAACCTCGCGTGGTTTTATCTCCAATCAAAATTTTCTGGGACGCATGCACAGCGTTAAGATGCTGAACATCCGTGTTTATGGCTATGCATTCAGCTCCAGCAATGCCCATCTCCATCAAACGATTAACCGTATTACTCCCCGCGCCGCCAACCCCGAGAACCACTATGCGACAGTAGCCCGGCTCACGAACCCCTTCAGGAACAGCCTCACGCCACACGCATTGAAGCGCCCTATCTGCCAACCTCATTACTCTCACGCCTTCCTCTCACGCCTTCTCCAAACCTCATCACTAAGAAGATCACGAACAGCTATCCGAATAGCCTCAGCCCTATTAGGATAATAGCGCTGGCCTACCAGTTGGTCTAACTCCCGTATGTACGTCTCAGGAAGATGCAGTGTAATCAGCCTCATCTCCATCACCTCCATAGATGTGGGTCCTCACAATCCAAACATATATTGTATTATATTTAGAAATAAATATGATTTAAATATGAAGAGATCAGTTTTAATAAGCTTTTCTGAAGTCTGAATTGGAATGTTTGCAATTTTATGTAAGCAAGAGCCTCCCA
>Ga0315280_10005070_pt1 | contig 19003 bp, 13 predicted proteins | sample YL17G06_40_MG_FD_203697 | JGI IMG/M metagenome (GOLD analysis project Ga0315280, IMG submission 203697) | Sediment microbial communities from Yellowstone Lake, YNP, Wyoming, USA - YL17G06_40 | ecosystem: Environmental > Aquatic > Freshwater > Lake > Sediment | place: USA: Wyoming | collected... | reverse complement strand
GGTCGCGCCGCTGGGATGAAGGTCTCTTGGAACTGAAATCCCGGCAACTGTCAGGCCGTTGGCACGAACTCTGGCCTCATCTTTGCCAACCAAACTGACGTGCACCCTCTTCGTCCTCCTCTGCATTTTCCACTTGACAACGTTCCGGGTTGTCTATGCTACTTGGCATAGACTATTTCGCAAAGGAGGCTCCCATGCGCAAGAACAAAATCACCGAAATGAAACGCCGGGTGAAAAGCCTGCAACGGCAACTGGGGCAAGTCGGCCCCGTCATGCGCGGCACCGTCGTCCTGCTCGGCGCACGCACCAAACAACCCTACTTCTCCCTCAACAAGGAGAAGAAGACCCGTCTCATCTATCTGGGGAAACAACGTGAAGCGGCGGCGCGATCCCTCTCCGCCAACTACAAAACTCTGCTTGCTATCGTCGAGGAAATGACTCTACTCAATATGGAGTTGCTCAAGCAGAACGCTTGGGATTGAATTGCTGGGACACTACTGAGAACTTTTGACTGTCGAGCTCGTAAGGAGGTTCCCTTATGTTGAAGAAAAGAGTTTGTACATTGTTCGCTGCCTGCCAACTCCTCGTGTTCGTCCTGCCCCCGTCGCCCCTGCTCGGCGCCCCCAACCAGATACAAGTGGGGGAGATGGCCGGATACCTGCTCGTTCCCAACGAGAAAGTCCCAGAGACTTATAACGCCGGGTTCTCGATGTATGTAGCCGCCTGGCCTTTGTTGCAGGAATATCCGGGGAATCGTTTTCAAACCGGCCTGTTCGGCACCTGGATGTTCGCTCAGTATGACGGGCCCAAGCCTCCGGGAAAAATGTACTCCGATGTCGAGGGCGGGCTGGGCTGGTGGCGCGACACGCAGTATGCCACCGAGACGCCCAAGTTCATTATGGGCGGCGTGGCTCCGAATTTCGTCGAATGGGCCAACGGCCCCGGGGCCGGCAAAGGCAGGAACTGGGATAACCCGAAAGGCAAGTACGGTGTGGCCCAGCTCAGTCCTTGGTTGCTGTGGCCGCCCGACGGCCTGAATCTGAAACAAGGCACCTGCGGTGAACTGTTCGGCTACGGGTACCTGCCGCTTCCCCTCACCAAGGCCAAAACCACGACCGCCGGGAAGAATGTCCCTACCGGAGATCAGTGTTGGACCTTGTTCCTCAACACGCGAAACTTCAAAGGCCCTGTGGCCTTCTTCACCCCCTACTTCTGGTCCCGCGCGGCTGTTGACGACCCCCGCCTGGCGGGAATGCTTCTGGACTCCCGTCCCTCCCAGCCCAATAGGGCTTTGCAGATGGAAACCCAGTACGTCCCTAGCGTCCAGGCCACCGACGCGAAGGGCGAGACCTACGCCCGAATCGCCCGAACCTCGTTCCCCCGAGGGCCGGAGGGCGATTCGGTGGTCGTACACCATATCACCTCTTACAGCAAGAAGGCCCTCTGGGATGCCGTGAAGGCGTGGTTTGAAGGCGGACCCCAGGCCAGCGGCGCCATTGACCCCTCGGCGGCCTGCTTGCACAGCTTTACCGGACGCGGAGGGGCAACCTGGAGGATCTATACGCCCGATGTCCCCAACGAAAAAAGGGCGACTCTGGCCTGGAAGTCCTTTGCGACTCCCATGGCCATTGACGCAAACACCTTCGGGTACCGGTGGAACTACCAGCTGGCTGCGAAATACGATTCCAAAAATGGCCCGCTGGTGACACTCCCCGAATACTATCACCTGGTGACTAGTGATACAAAGAAAGTGGAGTGGGTTGCGGTGCGAGCGGAGGATGTTCCGGCGGAAACGGGCCTGGTCCAGTTTCGCTTTAGTCGGCCCCGTGAGAAGCGTTCCGAACCCTACGTCACTCCCGACGATGCGAAGAGTTGCTGGAAGAAACCCGGCCCCGTGGCAGGACCTTTCCAGGCGCATCTGGGGGACGGCAGCGTGGTGACCTACTGCTGGTATCGCTTCGCCGACCAGCCGGCATTGCTCAACGCCGATTTAACGGATCAGGAGCGGGAGAGCCTGCAGGCGCGGGTGGAAAAAATCCACCGGAACTGGAAGAAAGACCGCGACTACCTGCCGCCACCCGCGATTGGAAAACTGGCGGATATTGACCCAGCCTTGCTTGTTACCCCGCCTCCGGGATTGGAGGCAGGATATGTACCCATCGCCACACAACAAGCAGCGGAAGAATAGGTTATCTTCGGCCCAAGATCGTTGACAAGATCAAGGGAATCTTCTTCACGGGGTCTCCGCTCCACAACAAACAGATGGTGGCTCGCCCGTTGTCGCGCCGCGTCAGGAACCGAGCCACGTGCCAAGGCCCTTCTCGACCGCCGCCCGATGAACGAGGGGGGGCCGTTGCCAGGTCGTCCAATACAAGCCCGAGCTTCATCGCGATGATGCGTTGCGAGTCGCTCTGCCTGCCCGCAACCTTGCCGGCGGCGACATCGCCGAGATCGAGGATTCGTGTGTAGTGCGGCAACGGGCGTCCTTACCGCGATCCTCATTTTGCAGCGGCGCGCGTGAACTTCGGCGCAGTTACGCGCCGTAGCGTTCTTTGCATTGGTTCGACCTTCATTTCTTTCTGTATTCTGCCATTCAGTAGGATGTCAACTGCGTCACCCGAACGTCGGACGCGTGTCCTTCGAGATGGCAGTGAATGTCCGCTACTGATGGGAAGTTCTTGAGGACTTCGTGCTGCGATCCGTCCCTCAGTTCGCGTGTCTGGTAGGTGTTGCCGTGCTCGTCCCTGCGCGAGATCGGGGTGCTGCTTCCTTCAACATAGGCATTGTCAATTGTGATGATTGGTGCACCTTTTGGGAGGTGCGCGTGAAAGCACCGCAGGAAACCGGGCAGCCTTTGCAGGGGAACGTGCGACCACCAGAATCCATGGAAACCTGCGGTGCAATCCGATGGTACTTCTGCCAGCGAGTATGCATCCTTCTGCAGGAAGGACACCTGACAACTTCCGTACGCCTTCCGGCAGGCAATCTCCAGAACTTCGGCGTTGATGTCCAAGGCCACGATCCGCCTCGCCGACTTGGCGATGTGTTTGGTCCAGTAGCCAGTGCCGCAAGCGACTTCAAGAACGTCAAATGCCGGAAAGGCCTTGGAGAGACATTCCGCAAGACGGCGCAGATCAGACTGGCGTTCGGGCTTCAGGTATATCTCCTCGTATTCGGCGGCGCGCCGAGCGTAGTAATCCACCAATGTCTTGTCATTCTCCATTCCCAAGATCAAGGGAGTCTTTTTCATGGGGTCTCCGCTTCACAACAAACAGATGGTGGCTCGCGCGTTGTCGCGCCACGTCAGGAACCGAGCCACGTGCCAAGGCCCTTCTCAACCGCCGCCCGATAGACCAGAGGGGCCGTTGCCAGGTCGTCCAATGCAAGACCGAGATTCATGGCGATGATGCGCTGCGAGTCGCTCTGTCGGCCCGCAACGCTGCCGGCGGCGACGTCGCCGAGATCGAGTACTCGTTCGCGCGGAGGAATGTCGCGGAAGTATCCGGCTTTCTGATGGGAGAACATCTGCGCCACGTCATCCGTCACGAAAACATCTGCGCTTCGAAGAACCTCTCGCTTCCAGTAGGAGTCGTAGTCCACGGGCGCCGCGAAGGCGCCGGCTTTGAACCAGTCGTTCTCAATGACCGGCGCAGGCTTTTGGGTGATCGGCCCGGACGTGACAACGATGTCCATCTCGCGCACGGCCTGTTCGGGCGTCTGCACCGCCTGCACGTTGAGGCCGAGTCCGGCCGACATTTCCGCCGCATACGTTTCCGCCGCTTCCGGACAAATATCGTAGGCGCAAACCTGTTCGATCTTGAAACGCAGCGCGAGCGCTTCGAGGTTGCTGCGGCCCTGGACACCACAGGCGATGATGCCGACGGCGCGGGATTGGGGTCGCGCAAAAAAACCGGCCGCCACAGCCGTCTTGGCGCCCGTGCGCTTGGCCGTCACCCAGCGGCAATCCATCACGCAATAGGGGACGCCGGTTTCGTCGTCATTGAGAATGATCAGTCCCGTGATCCGCGGGAGATCATGCGCCAGATTCTCCGGATAGGTGCCAATCCACTTCAGGCCTGCGGCGCGGGACGCGGGAATGTATCCCGGCATCGCGTGAATGAAGGCGTCGGGCCGGGAATGAATGCCGATCTTCGAGGGCATCTCGACGCGGCCCGATCCCTTTTCCACATACATCGCGCCCACGGCATCAATGACCTGATCCATGCCGACGTTCGCCGACTCGACGTCCTTCGCCGACAAGTATAAGATCTTGCCCTTACGCACTTTCACACGCTCCGGCCGATTCACGGATGACCGTCACCCGCCCATCAGGGTTCACGGTAATATGATCGCCGTCTCTGATAGATTGGAACGCCTCGGCGGACAAGACAACCATCGGTACGCTCTTCTTGAAGACCTCATCGGCAACGATCGAGCCGAGGGCCAGAATGGAATCCACTTCGAGGTTAATTATCGCGGCGGGCGCAACGCCGTTTCGAACGGCCTCCATCAACGTGGCGCTGCTCGTGCTCGATCCTCTTCCCCGCGGAAAGACAAACACACGTCCGGCAACGACCGCTCCCCATCGGTCATGCCGGCGGTCAATGATCTCGCCGGATTGGGGGCTCACGCCACCCCAGAAACTCAGCGGCTCATTCGAGACTAGGGCGGGGCCTTCCGCAAAACCCGCCACCAGCGGCCTTCCGATCAGCGTCATTTCCACAGGACATCGCTCCGACACACCGTGCCTTCCGCCGCCGAGCGTACGCAATCGGCCACGCTGCCGAAGGCCACCTCGACGCCGAGCTCGCCGGGCGCGTAGTATGCGCACTTTCCCGAATCGGTCATGACGACTTTCGTACCCGCCCGCACGATCGGCGAATGGAAAACGCACGTATCCAGGGTAATCCGCACACCGAAGCCCTCCAGAACACCCAGCAGGTCCTTCCGACGCTGGAGCAGGGAATAGGACTGCTGACTGGACGCAACGATGAACGTGACATCGGGATGGATCGCTTTGCGCGTTTCCGCCGCAATGCATTTGGCGAGAATTCGGAATTCGTCGAAGGAGTAATGGGGACACCCGAGAACGACGCAATCGAGTCTTCGCCCGTCCTCGACCGGGCCGAGATCGCGGCGCGCCCTCATCAGGTCCTCGCGGCGAACATCGAGAATGCATTCGGGAGTGTCTCCCTGAAAGGCATCTTCGAGCGTGTCGGCTTCCGGCGTCAGGCCGACGGCATGGAATAGCGCCACGGCCCCCGAGGAAGCCGCTGCCGCGCCCAGAGCCTTCAGTTGGTCGTCGGTGGCATCTGCCGGCAAGCCTATGAGGACCGGAATCTTGCTCTGGCAAAGTGGCCCCATCAGGTGGCCCAGTACTGGATAGAACGAGTTTTCGCGCACCAGCGCGGGTTCAATATCCGCCAGCCGAAGAAGAATCTGGCCCTTGCGGTTTTCGCGGAGATGCAGGCCGCACTTGGGAACGCGCCCGGTGATGGCGGCGCAGATGTCCATGAAGTCGCCGTAGCGATTGGTTCTCGCGCCCAGGACGGAGTTGGCGTAAACAATCGCATTCGATTCGCCCCAGGCGATCTGCCGACCGAACCGCGGCGTGAAGTAGCCTTGATAGGGCGCACAAGTCCACGTCGGTATGCATCCCATGCTTTCGTAAGCTGCGGCTTGCCGGATGGCCTTCTGGGCAAATTCCTCGGGCACGCCAAACGCCCTCCAGTTTTGAAGGTCGAGGGGTCCCATGTTCAGCGTCGTGGGAACGCGGACGTTGCCTCCCTTGGCGGCCAGGGTCTCCGCAAACTCCAAGCCCGCATCGCTCAACAGGCCGCAGGCGTCAATGTGCGCCTGCGCGATGTCCATCAGTTCCGAGGCCCCTTCGACATCGGCCATCCTTGTCACGACGGACATGGCGATCCGGGTGGCCTCTCCCCACTTGCCCTCCAGCATTTGTTTGTCTCGATCACTCAAACAAACCGGCATGGTCCTTCTCCACCGCTCGCTCCGGCGCGGTCGTCGCTTTGGGAGTTGTTTCATTTTTCCCCCCGCGAGGCAATTGGTTTTTCACTCGAATCGTGGTTGACCAAACATACGATTGTCGCCACGGATAAGACCGCATTGGCGGTTCGGCCGCGCGGCATGACAACGAGTCTGGAAGCGAGAGGCAAGGGACGGACAACCACACGATCAAGCGAAGAAACTTGCATCGAACGGGTGCCGCAAGCGCAACGGTGTCGGCGCTTCCGCAATGGCGGTTCGCAGGGAATGCCGCCGGGTGAAACACTGGCTCCCCGAGAAATCTTCGGACGGCAAACCGAAACGGACCTGGGATGGGACGTGGGAATGGCGGCACCTGATGAGCGAAGTGATCGCGGCCCCCATCTAACGTCCGCGAAAATGAACGCGCCGCCTGTTCTCCCGGCAATTCGACGCGTGGGGACGGTGACCTCGTGCTGGGTCTGGGGCGCGACCCCCAGAACCCACCACCGTGAGGTGGAGGCTTATGAATCAATCAAAGGAGCTGGGTTGCTTCTCCGATAGGACGTGGTCAGGCCAAACCGTTACCTCCGACCGGTAGTAGAAGTACATACAGGCCAGACTCAGACTCGTGAAAATATGCCACAGTGTATGGCCTTGCAGCCAAGCGTCGGGGCCGCTAAATCGTCCGGCCACGTCCATCTGCCGGCAGATCACCGCTGTGATCAGGGACAAGAAGCTCCAGGCCAGCCAGCGCACGTCCGTCTTTCGCGATGTCCGGAACCGGTCCAGCACCGTGAAGAGTCCAACGGTCACGATGAGGGTGCAGAGGACGATCATCGAGGACATGGCCCACTTGTAGAGAAAAAGGAGCCAACCGGCAACGCCGACGAGCGCGACCAAAATCGGCCAAGTCGGAAAACTCCAATGACGGCGGCCCAATCTCAGGCGGGGGATCCAGCGGCCAATATTCAGAGCGATGAGCACCAACAGCGGCGCATACATCGCGGCCACGTCAAGTTGTTGGCCGAACCGGGTCAGCGACGCATGAAAGAGCCCGCTCCCCGCACCCAGATAGCAGCAGGCCAAACCGAAAGCCAGGCTCAGAGCGGGCGTCTGGGCAAGATAAGCGGCGCCGCGCGGACACGGGCGACGCAGATCGTGCCAGCCGATCGCGAGGCCGTAGAGACCCACGAGGATGTAGGCCAGGTTGGACCAGGTGTTGGCCCGAGTGCGGAAGACCGCGTTGACGTAAACTCGTTCCGCATAAGCAGGGTGCCGGAGCTCACTGCTCTCGCGCCATCCTTCCCACACATTCCGGCCCTGGCCGCCCCGCGAAACCCCGACCAAGGCCAGCGTCACCAGAATGAATATGTTCCAAGCGAAGCAGTGGACCCAAAGAGGTATTCGGAAACACCGCGGTGTGATCGAGCCATAGTGAAGGGCGGGTATCTTCATCTGGGCAACGGCTTTCTGGGAAGAATCGGCACATTCCAGAACGTGAGGGCGGCGATGCCGTTCTCACCGTAAAGAAGGTTATCAACACTCCACGATGCGCTATCCAGGTAAGTGATCTTCTGCGCCGAAGAGGCCCCCTTCAAGTTCAGTGTAATGACGTTTCCGGACACCGCGCCCCCGGTTACGTTCTTTGCCGCACCATCCAGATAAAACTCGCTCGCCAATGAGTTGTTCCATGCCATGGGTTGGTCGAACTCCAAGGCAATCTCGTCCCGCTTGTCGCTGGTGCAGTACGCCCTCTTGATGTCCGGCGGCGTGATGGACTTGGCGAACGTCTTCCCGTAGTTGTCCCGCTCGACCAGCGGGCAGATCAATCGCGCGAATTCAGCGTAGCCGGCGGCGGGATAATGGGCGTAGCCGGGGGGCTTGATGCCGAGGGTGGACATGATGCTCATGTTGGAGAAGCAGGACGGCAGCGTCCGTTGCACCTCGCGGAGGACATTGTCGGATCCGTTTACGCCCATGGAGCACGACTTGGGCCAGATCTGGAAGATGTAATAGTGTTGGATATTCGGGTAATCCTGTTTCCATGCGGCCGACATACCAATGAAGTACTGCTGATAGGTTTCCCAACCGTACCCGCCGGTGGGGCCGTCGGCGCCCTGGTCGTTTTCGCCCTGGTGCCACAATACGCCGCGGATTCCGTGCGTCAGCCGGGCTTGCCTGACGCGCCACAACAGCCGGCCGTAGATCGTACTTACGTCCTCGGGATCAGCCGGATTCCGCTGGTGTTGGTCAATTCTGCTCCCACCCACTGCGCCATTGATGATGAAGATCGGCATCTGCTGGCTTTCCACCAGCTGCCGGGCGAGTTCCATGCCCCAGTATCCGACCTGCAGCCTGCCATTGTCCCGGAATACCGCGTTGCCCCACAGTTTCAGCCGCGCGTCTGGGCCTCCGCCCGCCATGCTTCCATAGGTGCGAATCCAATCGCTGGAATAGGTGTAAGTCTCTTTGCCAATGTCGGTCGCTTCCGCGTTGGATTGCCCGTCAATGAGGTAAGCATCACCGCAAACCAGGTTGCCGGCGGTATGCAGCACCGTCCGGCGGTCGCCGGTCATGGACCCAAACTCCGCCTTGTACCTGACAAGACCGGGCTTGAGCTTCACGGAGAACGCATAGGCCCTGTCGGCGGGCAGTTTTCGGCTTTCGCTCGCATACAACTGATCCCCGGCATAGACCCTCAGAAAGACCGAGTCGGCGGCTTGGTCGAGGGTTCCGTTGTAGTGGAGTGTTCCTTCGTTCCTATCATTACGAGCATAGAACTGATTGTCCTGCGGCTTCTCATCCTTGGTGGGCGTCCGTTCCACCCAGGCATCCTTCCGGGGTTGATTGACCAGGATCGTCGTGGTGTGGGTGGTCTGTGCGCCGCCGTTGTTGACAGCCAGAGCGACCGTCAGATTCCCGCTATTCTGCGCACGCCGGAGAATGAGTTTCCCGGGCGCGATGTCCTTGATCACGGCGATATCCGAAACCGTCCAGGTGTAGGTCAGAGCACCAGCGCCTTTCGACTGCATCTGGGCCAGATTGGCGATGTTCGGAGTCACCTCGATCGTCTGGCGTCCATCCCACTTGGCGGGTGCGGTCAGCGTGAAGATCGGTTCCGGGATGTCTTCTTTGATGAGAACAGGGATGTCCGCCGTCTTGACTCCGTCGGGATAGATCGCTTGGAACTGGAGGGTGAGCGGGGTGTCTCCCGTCACGCGACCGGCATCAAAGGCAAAGGAGAACCGGTCCACGGCGGCGACGGTTGCCTGGCCACCCCGTTTGAGGATCCAGTAAACCTTCTGCGCGCCTCCGGCCTTGGCGGAGACCGTCGCGCTCTTCCCCTCAATCACGGTGATCCGCGCCGGCGAAACGGACAACTCACTCCTCGGCTGCACCACAAGTCCTGCCAGCGTTTGCAGCGGCTTCTGGTTTTCATACTCCAGCCTCACCCAGTCCGCCGAACGCGCCACCTTGGAAATCCGCACCTCGTCAATGTCACCGATGAAGTCGTAGTTGTTGTACCACCCGCCAATCCACATCCTCGCAGGACTCTTGATGGCCAGAGGCGCCGCCCGGCTTGCCGATGCTCCGTCGAGGACGCCATTCACATAGATCCGGGAATCCCCTTTCTGATAGGTATGCACCACATGTATCCACTGGGACATGGGAAGCGCGCTGTTGCCCTTGACGTTGGCATCAGAAAAATAGCAGTCCATGTTGATATGCGGCGGGCTGCGAAACTGCATCACCACTTTGCCCTGTGCCTGCTCATTGCCCCAGCCCAACACTTGGGCATTCGGCTTCTCAGCCCTGATCCATGCCTCGGAACTGTGCGGGCTGGCGGCGGAGGGGTAATTGGCGATCTTGTCCCCGCAAAAAACGCCCTGCCTCCCGGCGAAATGCCTCGCGCGACCGATCACCCCCGGCGAAGCCGTCGTTTCGACATTGACTGACGTGAGCGTGCCAACCTCGTCTTTGAACGAGTCATTCATGTGCCAGACGCTCAGGTATCCGTTGGACTCGTTGAATACAGCTCTCCCGTTGGACTCGCTGGCCGCGTCGGCCTTGCCCCAATGAAGTTTGATCTCCTGACGGGCGTTGCCCTTGATCGCGGGTATTCTCACCCAGATGCTGGCGGTTCCGTTGGCCGCGTCCCATTCCTCAACCTGATATGCCAGGGGCGCGCTTGCGCTGGTGGAGAAACGGATGTCCTCTCCGTGCGTCTTGGCCTGGCTGAAGTCGAAGAAGTCCTTGTCCAGCCGTACCAGCAACGGAAACCCATCTTCCGACGCCGATGCCGGCAGATCAGCCGCCTCGCGCGTGGTCAGCAGGAAAATGGAGCCGGAATGCCGCCAGCCCGAGTATTGGGCCGATGCCGCCCGCAAAAGCCCCGTGAGAAGAATCACGCCGCAAACAATTCTGTGCATTGGACACATCCTCATCCTATTCCTTTTTGAAATCAATCCGATATACAAAGGCGTAACGACACGGCTTTTCCCGCGGAACCGAAAGAGTGAGTCCGTCATCGGTCTGACTCCATTTGACCTCGTCTTTTGAGCCCAGCATACGCACGGCGGCTATGGTCTTGTCAGGTACTCCCTTATTGCCCAGCGCCCTTACCAGCACATCTTTTTCAGGCCAAGCCAGGCAGATGGCATAAACCGAATCCCCTTTTGCCGTGAACCGGATATCGCTGGCGGAGCGCGTGCTCTTTTGTTGGGCCTTGGTTGCCTCACGGTCCAATACCGGTCCGTCGTGAAAGACCCTCCAGGGCGAAGTCCCGTAGATGGCTTCCTGGTTCGTCTCCATCCACGCTCCGATCTCCATCAACCGGTCAATGCTCGGCTGGGGAATGAGTCCTTCGGAGGTGGGACCGACATTCAACAGGTAGTTGCCGCCCTTGCTGACGATGTCCACGAGCCGGAAAATAATCTCCTTTGCGTCCACCCAATGGTGATCGTTCTGATTGTAGCCGTAGCTGGTGTTCATCGTCCCGGGATTTTCCCATTCAAATCCCAGGGCCTTGTCCGCGATCTCGTTGTCCCCCGTGGAGATATAATCACAATGGGGGGGTGGGATCTGGGCCGGAAAGCCACATGTCTTGATCCTGCTGTTCACAATGCACTCCGGCCGTAACTTCCGGATGGTCTGGTAGAGATCCTCGACCTGCGCGTCGCTCTTCATATCAATCTCATCAAACCAAAGAATATCCGGCCGGTAATTGGTCAGCAGTTCCTCGACCTGGGGCTTCGCAAACCCCTCGAAGTACCGATCGAAATCCTCTTTCTTGGAATTTGGGAAATCCCAGACGTTGTTCTGCTTGTAGTTGTTTCCGGGGCCCTGGGGCCGATACCAATCCCGGTCTATGGAATAGTAGCACCCAAACCGGATGCCGGAATCACGGCAGGCATCCGATAGCTCCCGGGTGACATCCCGCTTGAACGGCGTAGCGTCGGCGACGTTATACGGCGTCAATCGGGATTTGAACATACTGAAGCCATCGTGGTGCTTGGTTGTTAAAACCATGTATTTCATGCCAGCCTGTTTCGCGATCGCGGCCCAGGCCTTGGCATCGAACTTCACGGGATTGAACCTCCCGGCCAGCCGCTCATACTCTTTGGCGGGGATCTTCTCCGCGAACATGATCCATTCGGAATACCCCGTCGCGTGGGCCTTGTCTTTCCACACCCCCGCGGGGATTGAATAGAGCCCCCAATGGATGAACATACCGAACTTGGCCTCTCGCCACCATTGGATGCGCTGTTCCCGGGTTAGTTCCGCCTTCGGCCGCAGTAGGACATCACTGTCTGATTGTGCATCGCTCTTCGCGCCCTCGTTGGCTGCTTGCACGAGGATTCCAAGCATCAGCACGGCCGCAATTGGAACTACTATCATTTTTTGCGTGGTCATTATGGTTCCGCCTTTTGTTGAGTCTGTCCGTCGGGTTGAGATCATTTCTTCATCTCATTGACACCCTCCGCCGTGCGAAACTTCATGGAAGTGGGGCGGAAGCCGCCAGCGGCAGCGCGATCTCCGCCGTGAAGGCCAATTCCGGGTCGCCCCGCCGTGCGAGCGTCGCGCACAACGTACACAAGCTGGGCCGGAGTTTGGGGGTGCTGGTCTTGCCGTTGAGTTCGAGCGCGATGGGTTTCTTGAAATCAACGAGCCGGCTATCCAGAAAAATGGAGGCCGCCACAACATCTGTCGTCGCCCCCGCTGTCAGGTGATTATCCCGGCAGGTGACATCGAGTTCTTTCCCAGGGCCCGGCGCCGGCACATGGAGCCAGAAGAAGTCGCGGATGACGCCGTCGCTCAGTCGCCAGGTCAGTTCGCGGGGCACGGGATTGCGAACGGCGGGATACATTTCCGCAATCTTGTCGCGGTCGGGCAGGCCGGAGTGAGGATGATCGGCGATGATCTGGACCGTCACCGGATAGATGTCCGTCCGGTCGCCGCGCAACTTCCGGACTTCCTTCTCGAAGTTCTGGATGCGGTTGTAGCGGCCATACATCGTATCCTTCGAGCCGACCATGCAGGTGAAAACGGTGTTCCTCAGGGTGACAGGCCCGGCCCCATCCGCGGGCGCGGCGGCGCTGGCGTGAATGGCGGCGAAGTGATCCGGCATCTTCGGCCCGATGGCAAACGCGCCGTACCCGCCGTGCGAGTAGCCCATAATGAACTTCTTGTTGGGGTCCACGTCGCCGAACAGCAGGAACTGGCGGAGGAGGTTCTCAATGAGCGGATACACGTAGCCGGTGTAAAAGCCGTTCCACGTATTATCCGGCGCGCGCAACGCCACGTACTTGTATCCCCCGACTTCCGGGTGGTCGCGGTAGTAACTCTGCATCTGCCGCCACTGGCTGTCGTTGAGTTCCTGCGGCGCGCCACCGCCGCCGTGCATCGCGATGAACAACGCCCAGCCGTTTGGGGGACGCGTGCCAACCGTCTTGACGGTATAGGGGCTGAGATGTGTTTCGAAGCGAACCTGCCCCGCGTCGAAATCCTGCTTGAGCGCGCCATGGATTGGCGCTGCGCGGAAGAACTCCCACGCGATCCGGCGCACAGCCGGTTCACCGTCGCAGAGAAGCTGTTCGAGGCTGCCGGAGAACTTCCAAGTGGCTTGCTGGTTGGCCGGCGCCGTGAAGTACGCGAAGAGCACTTCCTTAAGATCGGCCTCGTCTTTCGGTGCGAGTGGTTTGTTGATCGGCGGTGGGACATAAGGGGATTGTGATGGCGCCGGCGCTGCCGGAATTCCGCTCAAGAAAATGAGCAAGCGATCGTTGGCATTGCTTCCCGTGGTGTAGTATTGGCGATGCCTTTGGCTGTCGCGCTCCGCCTCGATCACATAAGTCCGCTGCTTCGGCAATTGGAAGGTCAAATGGTCATCCCTATCTGCGGTTTCATCTTTGCTGATCCCCTCGAATCGCAAGGCCCGGTCCGCCGCGTCGGTCACCAACACTTTGGCGGCGACACGTTGGCCGACGGGCCGGTCGAGCACGTCAACGCCCAATCGTGTACCGGTGTTGTCGGCCGGCTTGGCTTTGGCGGTGTAGCGGTCGGTGACGTTGACCGCGCTAACATAGTCCACCCGCCGCGCCCAAATCAGGGGGAAGCCCAAGCCGGTCTTCCTGAAGCTGCTGGCGTAAATGGCGTGGTCACGGTCGTCCTTCACGGCCTGGGATGCGTTGCCGACAAACCAGCCATGATCGAGGCCGTTGGGATTTTGCTCGGCCGCGCCCGTGAAATGCCAGTCTCCGTCCCAAATCTCCACCCAAGTGTGATTTCCGCTATTGTTGCTCCAGAGCGGCGTGCCGGCGATGCGTGCCGGCACACCGACGGCGCGACAGGCATCCACAAGCAGAATGGACAATCCCGTGCAGGTCGCTACGCCGGTCTCCATTGTCTCGAATGGTCCCTGGTCCGGCGCCCGACGACTCCTCGAGTACCGCACCTTGAGCAATTTGAAGAGTTGTTGATTCAGAGCCTGGCCCGCCTCCGCCGGCGTCTTACAGTCCTTCACCAACGGCAGGCAGATTTCGTAGAGCCGTTTCCGCCAATTGTCCCGACGCTCATTCACGCTCGCATACGGCAGGACGTCGTTCAGAAAAAGATCGGGAGGAATGCTCTTTGCCCACGGAGCCTCCTGCATGGCTTTGTAGGCCAGCGAGAGATTCTCCAGCAGGAACTCGGCGGATAGCGCCTGCAGATCTCGCGACGGCATGTTCTCCACGAGGAACTGAATGCCTTCGCGTTGCGCTTCGGGCGCCCGCGCAAGCGCCTGCGCCAATTCCTGACGATTGGTCCCGGCCTGTGTCAGCGCGGATTCCACCGCATCGGACCACCACCGGACCGCGGCGTCCAGCCGGACCGGCGGAACCAGCAGCATGAGGGCGAGGGCAAGGACGATGGGCTTCATGGTCACGCTAATCTTCTTCGATTTGACGGGCCAATTGTCTGTACGGAGCAACTACTCAGCCCCGATAGGGCGGAGCAGCCACGGGGGCTGAGTAGTCAGAAGCCTGCTTCCATTTGCACTTGCGACCGGCTTGCTCACTTTGTCGCTCCAGAGGGCGACGGATGATTTGCCGGCCAGTTCGGCCCGTGCGAGTCCCTCCAGGTTCGCATCTATGGCATCCGCCACAACCGCGAGGTCGGCCAGGCAGTCCGCGAGCGGCAACGCTGAGGGAACTCCGGTCCTGGTCATAACGCGCGTGCCGAGTCGCCCCGCCTCTGCCATCAGCGCGCGTGCAACGTCCACGGCTTTCACGTCAGCCGCAAGACCGTTTACCAGCGTAAGCCCGGCCGCAGCCAAGGCGACGGCCAGATTTCCGTCGCCCAAGCGAGGCCTCTCGCACACGCCGACACGGACATCTGTCTTGCTGAGAATTGATTGGGCCAGATTGTCGGAAGTCCCCGCGGCAAAGACCAGGGAGATCATGGCCAGCGTCATCGGCAGATAACAGAACTTTCTCATACAGGTTCCTTCCTTGCTTATGCCGGCGCACATTGCCTGCCGCACCCAGGCGGTCATCTGTTCTGTTCCTGCGATTTCGACTTGCTGCCGCCCTGGGTGATGAACTCTTGGCGAGTCAGGAAGCCATCATGGTTAGTGTCATACTTCTCGAAGCGCTTCGCCGCAGCTTGAGCGTCCGATTGGCGGCTGATGTATTCTTCGCGGGTCACTTTGCCGGCCTCTCGCTTGTCAATCCTGTCGAATCTTGCGGCGCGGTCTTCGGATGCAGCGGCGACAGGCGGGCGGGACGCTGAGGGAGATTCGATGACGGGTTGGCTCTCGGGCCCAGTGGCAGAAGGCACCGTTTCGGCACGGTCGTTCTTCTTCTGCCGATTGGCGTGCCGGCCGGTGCCGTCGCCATCGTCCAAGATACCGCCGGCGGGATTCAACTGATCGAGGACGGCCTGCAGGCGTTTACGCGCGGCCTTCGCCTCAGAGCCTTCCGTATCGGCGGGCACGAGTTTCTCTTCGAACGGCGCTTGGCTCATGTCGAAAAGTTCCCCCGCCTGATTCAACTTCCACCCGGTTTCCCGGACATACCACATTCTCGCGAGTTGGATGAAGATCCATTCGCGCGGCTGCCCTTTTTCCCCGCGCAATTGGGCGGCAAAGCTGCGGCCGTCCAGGATCGTGTTTTCGGGCAGTTTCGCGCCTGCCAGTTCGGCGAAAGTCGGCAGGAAATCGCTGGAATCAATCATGTCCTGAGAGACCTTGCCCGCGGGAGTCGTGCCGGGCCAGTTGACAATCATCGGAACGAGGGCGCCGCCTTCGAGCATCGAGCCTTTTTCGCCGGACAGGCGCCGGCCGTCCACCGTTGACTGGTCGGCCCACTTGCCGCCTGTCCCGTTGTCCCCGACGAAGAGGATCAGGGTCTTCTCGCGCAACTTCAGGCGATCGAGTTCGGCGACGAGCTGGCCGACGAGTTTGTCCATGTAGGCAATGTTGTCCGCATACAGATCGGTGCTGTCCGGCGCGCTGTCCGGTGTGGGTACGATGTCCGCATGCACGTGCGACAGGGAGTAGTATAAGTAGAACGGGTCGTTGCGGTGCTTGGTGAGGAAGTCGGTGACATGCTGGTGCATCACGTCGGGCATGTATTCTTTCTCACGCAGAATCTTTTTCTCGCCGTTCACGACGTAGGTCTCGCCCTTGGCCTTCGTGCTCCAGTACACCCCGCTGCCCCTGAATTGCAGGTAATCGTCGAATCCAAAGTCGGCGGGCCCGAGAGGGAGCTGGCCCCATTTCCCGAACGCCGCGGTGACGTAACCCTCCGGCTTCAAGACCTTGGGCATCATGATTTCGACGGAGGGTTTCATGAGACCGGTTCGGTCCTGATTTGTCGCACCGGTGCGGAACGCGTAGCGCCCCGTCAAGATGAGCGCCCGGGACGGCCCGCACAACGGCGCTGTGTAAGCATGAGTATAACGGACGCCGCCGCGGGCGAGTTGGTCAATGTGCGGCGTCTTGTAGTTGTCCGCACGGTAACAGCTCACATTTCCGATGCCGAGGTCATCCGCGAGGATGAAGATGATGTTGGGTCTGCGTGTGCGTGCTTCTTCCGCGGCGGCCGCCCTGCGCGGCATCGCCGCGCCAGCCGCCAGCCCGGCGACACCCTGCAAAAAGTCCCGTCGTTTCATCCGACTCTCCTCCGCTTATGGCAAATCGTGGTTTCCGATTTCGTGTTCTATTTCGCTGCGGGCGCGAGGCAGAGTTCTTTCATCCCTTCGCCCAAAACACTTCCCACCAGAAAATAGGTTTCGGCATTGCCAAACTCGTGATGGCCGTGGCCGGGGTTGGGAGAATCCTCGGGCTTGCGAACGAAGTCGTGCGTTTCGACGAACAGCGCCGATCCCTTGAATTCCGGTCGCGCCGCCGCTGCGGCCTGGGCTTTGCGGAGCGTCGCCCACTCGCCCGGGGCCTGCACCCACGGGCCGGTCAGCTCGCCGATGACGAACGGCAGACGCAGCGCGTTCAACTCCTTGCGCACGTCCTTGATGAAGTTCACGAGGTTCTGTTCATATTCCGGCACGGCCCTCTTTGGGTCGCACCCGTCGTTCCAACCGTGATACCAGACGAAGCCCGCCAGTTCATAGCCACCACCATCATCGCCGGGGAAACTGGTCTTGAGACTCGCAAGCGCTTCGCGAATGTCCGCCAGCATCTTCGTGTAGTAAAGGCCGACTTCACCGCCGGAACTGGGAGGACGGGAATCCTTGTAGAGGCTCTTGCCGCCCCAGGCGGTCTTGATGAGCAGGACCTGGTTGGCGAGATAGTCGCCCATAACATGGCCGAATTGCAGCTCGGGGCCGAAGTGATGCTTGCCCTCGTAAACGGTGAAGCCCAGACCAAGCGGGCCAAATTTCACGGGACCGTTCTCGGGCTTGTACCAAACCCAAACGTCGTCGCGCGTCGTCCACTGGCCTTGGTCGTCCTTGAGGTGTTTGAAGAGGCCGGCTTTGGCAGGATCCTTCATGAGATAGTTGAGTGTGCCTTTGCCTTGATTGTAGTCCTTGCCGTCGAGATCGGCGACGGCCTGGCCTTCCATGTTGGACTGCCCGGCGAGGATAAAAACTTTGACCGGGCTTTTGGCGTCAGCGTCGTGAAGCGCGGCCAGCGGCACCAGCAGCAGGGCGGTGAGGAGGGTGAGAGCGGGTTTCATTCTTGTAGATTTCATTGCAGGGGACCTTTAACAGGATGCCAGAACCATTCTCGCGACTGCTGCGTGGACAGTCCGTCGCCGAGAAAGTTGGCGGTGGTGAGGCGCAAGGCGAAAGCGGCCAATTGCATGGGGATGAGAATCACAGAGCGTGACAAGAAGAACAGACATCATTCCATCCTTTTCAGCCGTGTGTCGGCGAGGTCGAAGGTGCCTTTGGTCTCACGCGGCAAGCGGAAGCGCAGTGTGGTTTCGTCTTGGAACTTGGTCTTGATCTCGAACTCGATGGTGTGCTCCTGCCACTCCGCGGTCAACGGAATCTGTGCCTCCTTGGAGACGCTGCGCCAGCCGTCGGCCAGCTCAAACTCGACGGACTGGCCGGGTGTGCCACGCACACGAAAGGCGAAGCGGTAGCGGCCGCGGTCGAGTTTGGCACCATTGCCGAAGTTGTGGTTGAGGCCGGAGCGCTCGCCGAAGTCACCTGTCACGCGGATGACGCGGCTGCCGCCGGGGCCGTCGGCGAGGATCTGCTTCTCCAGGCCGTGGCCCTTCGTTTCCAGGATCCAGTAGCGCCACGGGTTGATAAGTTCCTGTTTAGGATCGGGAGTCCACGGCGTCACCGCTTTCACCTGGGGCACAGGTGGTGCCTTCACCGCCAGCAGCCTCTCCGGTACTTTGTAATGAAGACTGTCATCAAAGGCGGGGCTGTCGAAGTCCACCTTTTTCAAAGCAGCCTCCTCCGGTGCTTCGCCGATGCCGATGAAGCCCAGGGGATGCCAGCCTCCGCGGAAGTAGTTCTCGATCGCAAACCTTGCGCTCGGCATCATGCCGCCCTGGCGATCCATAATGGCGAGGGCGAGGAGGTATTTGCCGGGTTTTAGGTCCGCCGGCAGCGTGGCGTGGCCTTCATCGTGATGCGCCACGGCGGGACGGCGATAAGCGAAGGCCGCGCTGTCCCAATCCTCGCCGGGCAGCCATTTGCGGATGTCCACACCCGCCAGCGGTGCCGACCAGACCGGCTTCTTCGTCGCCGGATCGAGCAGTCCGACGGCCACGGGCCAGTCGAGGTAAAAGGGGGCGCTGCCAGTGTTTCGCACGCTCAACTTCACCGCCAGCATTCCCCCAGGCGGCACGGCGAGCGGATAGATTGCCGAATCGAGCACTAAACGGTAGCCGAAGGCTTTCTGAAGCTCTGCCGCACCCGCCAGGACCTCCGGATCGGTGTCGTCGTAGTTGGCGATCCAGCCGAGGTAGCTCGCGTGGTAGCGGCGGATCTTGTCGATCATGTAGCGGCGGTAGGCCGACACCTTCATCGTCTCATCGGGCGTGCGGCCGAAGGTCTC
>Ga0315280_10005069_pt1 | contig 19003 bp, 16 predicted proteins | sample YL17G06_40_MG_FD_203697 | JGI IMG/M metagenome (GOLD analysis project Ga0315280, IMG submission 203697) | Sediment microbial communities from Yellowstone Lake, YNP, Wyoming, USA - YL17G06_40 | ecosystem: Environmental > Aquatic > Freshwater > Lake > Sediment | place: USA: Wyoming | collected... | reverse complement strand
TGTGCGTCTGCGTCGGCGGCCGGCTGGTCCTGTTCAAGCGCAAGGGAAAGATACGGGAGCTGGCGGCCCAGGTGCCGCCGGAGCTTTCCGGGGCCGCCGGCATCGGCCATACCCGTTGGGCCACCCACGGAGAGGTCAATGACCTCAACGCCCACCCGCACCTGGACTGCCGTGGCAGCCTGGCCATCGCCCACAACGGCATCATCGAGAACTACGCCACGCTGAAGGAGAAGCTGGCCTCCGAGGGGCATGTTTTCGCCTCCGAGACCGACTCCGAGGTGATCGCCCATCTCATCGAAAAATACTACGCCGGCGACCTGATGGAGGCGGTGCGCAAGGCGCTGGCCCTGCTGAAGGGTACCTATGGGATCGTCTGCCAGCATCGCGACCATCCCGGTCTTCTGGTCGGCGCCCGGCGGGGCTCGCCGCTGGTAGTCGGGGTCGGCAACGGTGAAACCTTCCTGGCCTCCGACGTCACGGCCATCATCAGCCACACCAGGCAGGTGGTATACCTAGAGGACGGAGAGATGGCGGCCATCACCGCCGGCGAGTTCCGGACCACCGACCTCAGGGACCAGGAGGTGGCCAAGAAGATCGAGCAGGTATCCTGGGAGCTGGAGGAGATCGAGAAGAGCGGCTTCGCCCACTTCATGGAGAAGGAGATCTTCGAGCAGCCCGAATCGATCAAGCGGGCCTTGAGCGGGCGCCTGGACCTGGAAACGGCCACCGCCCATCTGGGCGGGTTGAACATGACCAGCCGCGAGCTGGCCGGCATCGAGCGGGTGCGCATCGTGGCCGCCGGCACCTCCTACCACGCCGGTCTTTTGGGCATGTACCTGCTGGAGGGCCTGGCGCGGGTGCCCTGCACCGTGGAGATCTCCTCCGAGCTGCGCTACCGCAACCCGATCATAGAGCGTAATACCCTGCACTTCGTAGTCTCCCAGTCAGGCGAGACGGCGGACACCCTGTACGCCATGCGCGAGCTGCAGCGAAAAGGGGCCACGGTGCTGGGGATATGCAATGTGGTCGGCTCGACCATCGCCCGCGAGGCCGACGGGGGAGTGTACATCCATTCCGGCCCGGAGATCGCGGTGGCCTCCACCAAAGCCTTCACCTCCCAGATCACGGTGTTCTACCTTTTTTCGCTGTTATTGGGGCGGATGCGTCACCTGTCTCTCGAGGCCGGCCGGGCGTTCATCCAGGACTTGATCAGCGTGCCTCTCAAGGTCCAGTCCATCCTGGCCGCGAGCAAGGCGATCCGCGAGCTGGCGGTCCGCTACTGCCGCTATAAGGATTTCCTGTTCCTGGGCCGGGGCATCAACTACCCGGTGGCGCTGGAGGGAGCCCTGAAGCTCAAGGAGATCTCCTACATCCACGCCGAGGGCTACAGCGCCGCGGAGCTCAAGCACGGCCCCATCGCCCTGATCGGCGAGGAGACTCCCTGCCTGTTCCTGGTGCCCGACGACGGGCTGCACGGCAAGCTCGTCAGCAACATGAAAGAGGTCAAGTCCCGCAGGGGCAGGGTGATCGCAGTCGCCACGGAGGGTGACGGTGAGGTCGGGGAGATCGCCGATGACGTGATCGTGGTCCCGCGCGTGCATGAGACCTTCAATCCTTTCCTCATGGTGGTGCCGCTGCAGTTGTTGGCCTACTACGCCGCCGTGGAGTTGGGACGGGACGTCGATCAGCCGAGGAACCTGGCCAAGAGCGTGACGGTGGAGTAGCCAGCGGTGAAGCGAACCGCTAGCCCGCCGGCTAAGCTATCGGCCCTGATCCTGTGCCTGCTCGCCCTGGCTGCCGGCTTTACGGCCGCCGAGCAGGTTCCGGCCAGAGCGATCCTGCTGCGCGGGCCGCGGGCGGTGAAGGGGATTCCCTTCCTGCCGCCGAACCTGCTGCCGGCGTTTCAGGCGGATTATTCTCTCGGGGGCGAGCAGGTTTCGGTGCTTTTCAGCGCGGAGGCATTGGTCCTGCCGCGGGAGTGGCGGAGCCTGCGCTGCGGAGCCCTGCGGCTGGCCGAGATCCCGGTGGACAGCGGCTTCACCGTCTGCCTGGCGGAAGCAGCCGGGGAGCCGCTGTTTTTCTTCTTCAGCTTCCCCCAGCCGGGCCGTGACTGGTGCCTTTTCATCACCACCTTCCGCGAGCGCTTCCTGTACTTGCGCGGGTTTCAGGGCAACGAGGGCGAGGTGCCTTTCCCGGCGGTGCTGGACCTCGGAAAGTGAGGCGGGCTACGGGACCTTGCGCTTGGACTCGAGCTTGGCTTTGAGCTTCTCGGCCAGGATCTTGGGCCCCTGAGGCAGGTCTGAGGGGCCTGAAGCGTACAGGGCGAGCAGCTCGTCGAACAGGCTCAGCGCGGCGGCATCGTCTCCCATCTTGTGCTTCAGCAGGGCGATCTCGTAGCGGGCCCAGAGCCCCCGGTCCCGCTCATCGGGATATTTGACCAGAAAGGCTTCGTAGTATCGGGTGGCCAGGGCGTACTTGCCCGCATCGGAAGCTTCCTGCGCCTTCTGAAAAAAGAGCGTGGGGCTGAGGTCCTGGTCGATAGGGGGTGGGGCGGACTTGCAGCCCCCCAGCGACCCGAGGGTCAGAAGCGTCAGGGCGAAGAGCAGGGTAGGGGAGCCTTTTCGGTGGTTCATCAATAGCTGTAGATCTCGTCCTTGATGGGCAGGTTCTTCTTCAGCTCTTTGAGGTATTCCCGGGCGTCGCCCATGGGTTCGTACTGCCCGCAGGCGTCCAGGGTCCGCCGGGCCACGGTGAAATACTTGTACACCTTCTCCTCGCCGAGTTTTTTCTTCCATTGGCCGGCATCGCAGCGCACGCGCAGGTAATATTGGCTGCCGTTGCCGGCCGGGGTGCGCACCAGCTTGCAATGCGTGCAGTTGGCGCAGTAGACCTTTTCCCGATCTTTCGAGAGGCGTTTTGCGATCGTGCGCGCGCCGCCGCGGCTCGCCCCCATTATAACCCCCTCTGGAAAGGACACCGTTACACTACTACCATATTCGTCGTTTCGCCGTCAATAGTTTAGGCTTGAGGGGGGGCGGCCGGAGTTCCCCGCGCCAAGCCCCGCCTTCCGCTCGACCTGCTGGAGCCGCGCTCTCAGGGCGGAATTTTCCGGAGCCAGCTTCACGGCCCGCCGCAGGTACTGCAGCGCCTGGCTGAGCTCCTGCCGGGCAGCGAGCAGCTCGGCCAGGCGGACGAGCGCCTCCAGGTTGTCCGGAGCGGAATCCAGGGCTTGACGCAGGAGAGCAACGGCCTGCTCGGGCTTGCCGTCGTCCGCCAGGGCGGCGGCGTAGAGCACCGCGTTGGCGGCGCTGGGCTCCAGCGCGTACAGTCTTTCGGCCGCGGAACGCAGCTCGCCCGTGTCGCCCAGGCTCTGGTAGATCCGGCAGGCGAGGAGCAGGTCTTCCTGGGCCGGCTGCTTCTCCAGCAGGCGAGCGGCCAGGACACCGGCCTCCAGCCAGCGCCGCTTTTCCACGGCGTAGTCGATCAGGATACGCAGGGAGGAAGGGCGCTCCGCATCGAGCCGCAGGGCTTGCCCCAGCTCCAGCAAACCCTCGTTCTCCCGGCCGATCTCGAGCAGGATGCGGCCGGCCAGCTCCGGGAAGCGGGGATCTTCGGGGAAGAGCTTCTCGGCGCTTGCCAGGGTCCGCAAGGCCGGCTCCTCCTGCCGGGCGCTCTCGAACTGGATCCGGGCCTGAAGCAGCAGGGCCTCGCGTGAATCCGGATGCGCGGCCAGCAGCAGGGAAAGCGGCTTCAAGGCCTGGGACCACTGTCCCGTGGCGAGCAGCACGCGGGCGCGCAGCATCAGGAACTCCGGGTTCTCCGGTTCCCGCAGCAGCAGCTCCGCGCTGCCCGCCAAGGCGGAATCGATGCGCCCCGCTTCCAGCTCGGCCTCGGCGCGCAGCCGGCGTAGATTGAGGCTATCCGGCAGCGCCGCCAGGGCCTGGGAAAGGCTGGAGGAGGCTTCCGCCGGCCGGCCCAGCCGCCGCTGCAGCGCGGCCAGGCGCACCCAGGCCGGGTAGAAGGATGAGGCCAGGGCCAGGCTGGCCTGGAACCGGGCGGCTGCCGGCTCCAGCTCGCCCTGCAGCTCCAGGGCGAGGCCCGAAAGATAAGGGGGAAGAAGCGAATGGGCAAAGCCCGATGAGGCTTCGGCCAGCTCCTGCCTGGCGGCTTCGGCCTCCTCCGCCGGGAGGGGTTCCGCCTTCACTCTCCGGTGCAGGTATAGGAACGGCAGGACCCGGGGCAGCAGGCCTTCTTCGCCCTTGGCCTGGAGGGCGGCTTTCATTTCACCGGCAGGAGCCAGCCCCTTTTCGGCCAGCTCCAGCAGCGCCGAGTACGGCCCCTGGTAGCCGGGCGCGGAGGGAGCCCGGCCCAAAGCGACCAGCTCCGGATACAGCAGGCCATACAGGCGGGCGGCCAGGCCCGCCAGCTCGGCCGACTCGGCCTTGAACCGCCTGGGGATTCGCGCGGATCCAAGCAAGGCCGCGGCCTCGGTCAGCGCCTCCGGGGTGGCCCGCTCGAGGAGTGACAGGGCCCGGGCGCGCAGCTCAGGCCAGCGCCCCTGTTCCCGGGCAGTTGGGGCGCCGGCGCAGTGAAGCAGCAGGAGGCTGCCGGCCGTTATTCCCAACAGAACCAGGATCCGCTTCATCGGGCTTCAGCTTTCAGTTCAGCTCCGCTTCCTCCGCGGCGGAGAGAGCCTGGGGCAGAAGCGGCTTCAGGGAGGAGGTGACCATGTAGTAGCGGTTGGAGGCGTTCCACAACGTGAGCCCCGAGCAGGGAGCCGCCAGCGCCCCCTCGATCTGATTGCGCAGATAGGTGGAGTACTCCGGCACGCCCATGGCCAGCTCGCCGCCGATCAGGAAGGCCTGGATGTACGGGCGGATCAGGCTGCGGCCGGCGACGATGGTATTGGCGCGGGCGGTACCCTCCTGGTAGATCCGGCGAGCCCGCTCCAGGTAGGGCTCCCCCTGGAGAAAGTCCCGCGGAAAATGGGAGGGGTAGAACATGGGGCAGATCACGTCCGCGTAGTCGGCCAGCATGTCGATGCTCTGCCCGATCCAGTTGCCCATGCGGTGCCAGGTGCTGAAGCCGTAGAGGTCCGTGCTGAGCGGGATGTGTATGGATTCGCGGGCCAGGGCCATGAAGGACTCCAGGGCGTCGATCAGGTCCATGCCCTCCTTCTGGAACCGGTAGCGTATCGTGGAGAGGTTGCCGTCGGAGGGGAAGCGGATGTAGTCGAACTGGATCTCGTCCACGCCCCGGGCCTGCAGCTCGGCGGCGATGGCGATGTTGTACTCCCAGACGAAGGAGCTGTAGGGGTCGACCCAGTACTCGCGCTGGAAGTAGCGCGGCTCGCGGCGGGGGGCCTCCGGCGTACCCGGGATAGCGGCCGGATCGGCAGCCCCGTTCTCCTCCTCCTCGACTTTGACCAGGTGCCGCCAGGGCTGGTTGGTTTGGGCGTTCCAGACGGCGTATTTGCCGCCCTCGTAGTTGTACAGGTGCTTGTCTTTGAACACGACCACCCGGCCGATCACGTACATCCCGTTTTCGTGGGCCGTGCGCACCAGCTCCTCCAGGCTGAAGCGTTTCTCCGCCGCTCCGATAGCCCGCGGAAGAGCCAGCGCCGTGTCGTAGGCGACCGTACCGAAGTCGTCCTTGCAGTCCACCGTCAGGGAGTTCAACCCGTTGTCTTTGGCGAGCTTCAGGTGTTTGGCCAGATCCGCGCCCCGGGCCCGGAAGGAGGTGACGTAGAGCCCGAAGCGGTCCGCGGCTTTGCGCTGGCGTTCGCGCAGAAACGGGTTTTCCACCGCCGGCGGCTGCTCATTCCGTTCGGCCAGGTGCCAGCCGCCCGCCGGCAGGTCCAGCGTCCAGCGGCCGGAGGAGGTGAACGCCTGCAGGGACCAGGGGGAGCCTTCGGCGGCCGGGGCGAGCATCCCCAACCCCCGGATGGTCTCCCCGTGGCTGTCGCCGGGGAAATCGATGCGGGTCCAGCCCCTGCGGTCCGCGGAGCTGCGATACAGGCCGCGGGTGAAACCGCAGGCGAACCAGATCACGCCCGGCTCCTGCGGGTCGTAGCTCAAACCGGTGATCTCCTCGTAAAAGCCCGCGCCGCGGTTGAGCAGCCGCTCGGCGGTGAGCGAGGGGTCCTTCCAGCTGCGCCCTCGGTCGGAGGTCTCGAAAAACCCATTGAACGAGGTGCCCAGGAGCAGCTTGTCGGGATCGGCGGGCGACAGGGCCACCGAGGTGAGATAGACGCTGGAGCGCAGCGGCTTGACCAGGGGTACCGGCTGCCAGCTGGCCCCGTAATCCTCGGAAAGGAACAGCTCGCTGGCCATGGTCACCGCCACTCGGGATTCGTGTACGGGGTCCACCCCGAGCCCGGTCAAACGGCGCACCCGGTCCTCGGTGAAGGGATAGACCACCCGGCGCGAAAGCCCCCGGTTCCGTTCGCTCCAGGTCCGCCCCTGGTCAAAGGAAACCAGGAAGCCTTGGGCCGGGGAGAGGGCGTAAAGCACTCCGCCCGAGGCCCGCACCGCTAGGGCGCCGGCCGAAAGCTTCTGCGGTTCCCGCCGCTCCTGGGCGGCCTCGGAGCCCGCCGGCGCTGCTTCGGAAGTATCCGCCAAGGCCGCCGTGTCCGAGCCCTGGGCGGCCAGCAGAGCGATCAGCCCCCCTGCGGAGAGAAAGACGGCGCTGAAGATGATGGAAATCGCGAGCCCTCTGCGCATTCAGCTCCCCATGCCGACGAGCCAGGATCTGCTGTCCAAAGATATCGGCCGTGGCCGGCTTTACCACGACTCCATTTTCCGCAACGGCCCTCGGGCCAGCAGGCGAATCCTCTCGCGGCTGCTGGCGATTCTAACTCAAGACCTCCGCCAGGGGCAAGGAGCGCCGAACCTTGCCCCGAGCGCCGCTTTCGTGCTATGGTCGATGCCGTCCGCCATGAACGCTCGCCTACGCCTCCTCCTGTCTGCCGGGATTGCCGCGCTGCTGGCAGCGGCGGTCCTGGCCGGCTGCCGCAAGGAATACTCCTATTACCTGCCCGGCGGTTTCGAGCAGAACCGGGAGGTGCGCGGCCTGTTCGAGCTGCTGGACCGGGAAACCGCGGTGGGGGAGAGCCGCTACATCCTAATCAACCAGATCGCCACCCGGCTGCTCAACTCCAACGAGAAGGAGCGGCTCATCCTGTTCCTCACCACCTACGTGGAGTCCAATCCCGCGGACCCGTACAACGCCTACTACCTCGGCATCGTGGCCGCGGCCTACAGGGACCTGAGAGCCGTGCCCATGGCGGTGGAGTACTACCAGAGGATTCTCAAGAACTACCCCGACCTGCTGATCGCCGGCAACTCGATCCATTACCAGTGCCTGCAGGAGCTGCTCAAGCTGGTCACCGACCCGCGACGGCGGATCGACTACTACAAGGAGCTGATCTCCCGCTTCAGCGACCGCATCGACCCCGGAGTGAGCTACTACTTCCTGGCCAAAGCCTACGAGGAGATCGGCGATTGGGAGCAGTCCATCCGGGTCTACCAGAAGTTCCTCAACTATCCGGAGGCCGAGATCCCCGGCTTCCCACGGGCTCACGCCAAGATCCGGGAGAAGGTGGAGTTCTACTACTCGGACAAGGAATGGACGGTGGACAACCTGGAGCAGCTGGTCCGGGAAATCCGGGAGGCCCTCCAGACCCACAACGTGCGGCAGTTCCTGAAATACCGGGCCAAGGTGAACTTTTTCACCATGTCCTGGTCCCAGCAGGACGTCAGCGAGTTCGAGGAAATGCAGGCTTCCACCAGCTTCGACCTGGGCGCCCTGGGGGCTTTCCTTCAATCTTCGCGGGTTAGCGCCGATGATCAATTAGACATTTATTCCAACTCCGGCGAGGCTTACCTGCGGACCACCAACTGGAACTACCGCATCCCGACCTGGTACCTGTACTTCCGCAAGGTGGAGTTCAAGCCGGATCCGGACATCAACGGACGGTGGGAGTGGGCCGGGATTTATCTGGGAGAAAAGTTCTAGCGCTGCTCGCTCTGCTGGCGGCTCCGGCCTGGGCCGGCGGGCTCCCTCAGCCGGCGGAAGGGGCGGCCAGAGCCGAGGCCGGCTCCCAGACCGCGGGCTGGCCGGCGCGCGCCGATCGGCCCTGGCGCGGCGCGCCTGCGGCAGGGCCTTCCTCTTCTACGCTGCCCTGCCGGCATCTGCGCTCCGGCGAGCCCGTGTTCGCCCTGGAAATCCCCGACCATCCGGCCGTCGAGCGGCGCCTGGAGCGCTACCTGGAGACGCAGAAAGCCAGCCTGCAGCAGGCGCTGGAGCGCGCCATCCGGCTGCGGAGTTTCATCGGCGCGAGCCTGGGCGAGCGGGGCCTGCCCCCGGAGCTGCTGTTCCTCCCCGTGCTGGAGTCCCGCTACTCGGTGCGCGCCGTATCGCGCACCGGCGCCGTCGGGTTATGGCAGATCGCGCGCAGCAGCTACGGGCCGATGGGGCTGCGCAATGACGAGTGGCTGGACGAGCGCAGGGATTTCTGGAAGTCCACCGAGGCCGCGCTGCGCAAGCTCCAGGAGGACCGGGCGCGCTTCGGGGACTGGAGCCTGGCCCTCGCGGCGTACAACTGCGGCTCGGGCTGCATCTCCCGGATCATCAGCGCCAGCGGGGTCCGGGATTTCTGGCAGCTGCGGGACAGGGGGCTGCTGCCGCCGGAAACCGCCGAATACGTGCCGGCCTTTTACGCCCTGGCCAGGATCTGCTCCAGCCCGCAGCGCTACGGCTTGAGCGGCGATTGGCGGCGGGCCCCGCAGTGGGAAAGGGTCGAGCTGCGCCGGAGCGTGGACCTGCGCCTGCTGGAGGAGGCGCTGGGCTTGGGTCCCGAAACCCTGCGGGAAGCCAACGCCGAGTTGAAGCGCCCCATCACCCCTCCGGACGAGCGCGGTTACCGGTTGAAAGTTCCGGCCGGCCTGGGCCCGCGGGTGGAGCAGTTGCTGGCCGATCCGCAGGCCCGGCTCCTGCGCTATCGCTACCATAGGCTGCGCAGCGGTGACACCCTCTACGGGCTTTCGCGCGGCTACGGGGTGAGCCTGGCGCTGCTGGAGCAGGCCAACCCCGGGCTGGAGCCGCACCGGCTGGCCATCGGAACGCTCCTCCGCATCCCGGTGGCCGGCGAGGCCTCGCCGGCCGGAGCGGCTGTGGAGGCCCGCGGCGAAACCCCCGCAGCCCCGGGGGCGGCCGGTGCGGGCGGCCGGCTGGCCGAGCCTGGCGCGGAGGCGATCAGCTTCACGGCCAGCTACACGATCGTGGCCGGAGACACGCTCTGGTCCATCGCCCGGCGCTACGGCCTCACGCCCGAGCGGCTGGCCGCCGGAAACGGCCGCGAGCTTGACGGCCTGTTGAAACCCGGAGAAACTTTGAAGGTGCCGGGCTCGGGCGGGAGTGGGCGGTGAGGAAAGCGTTGCGAGTGGCTCTGGCCGGCCTCCTGTTGCCGGGGGCCCTGTTCGCGGACTTCGAGGAATTGGACCGCCGGTCAAGCGTCCTCTGGGAGCAGGGAGCCCTGCTGCTGGAGGTGGACAAGGCGGTGAGCGCCGAGGAAAGGCTCGGCCCCGGGGCGCGCTTCCAGGCCGAAAGCCGAATCGAAGAAACGCTGCCCGCGCTGTACCTCGAGGCGGTCGAGGGCATCCCGGTGGATTCTTACGAGAACGTGGGCCAGCGCCTGCAGGCCAGCGACGCCCTGTTCCGCAGCCTGAGCGAGCTGGCCGTGCGCGGGGCGCAGAAGCAGTCGTCCAGCTTCTCCGAGGATATGCACCGCGTGCTCGTGCGGTACCGCTTTCCTTTCTATGGTCCCGAAGGGCTGATCGCCCCGTTCGTGCAGCACGAGCGCCCCTTCCCGATCCCCCGCATTTTGGGCTTCACCCCGACGAGCTCCTTCACCGGGATTTTGATCTTCGCCCGGGGCGAGCTGCCCTCCCACGGCAAGACCGTGAGCCAGCGGGCCAACCCGGCCCTGCTGCCCCGGCTGTTCGACGAGGACATGAACCCCGTGCTGGCCCCGGAGATGTGCGACCCGAAGTTCCTGGTGCGCTGGGGGGTGGCCGGTTATTCCTTCAGCGACGATGAAACTCCGTTTCGGCAGCGCATCGGGGAGCTTCCGCTGCGGACCATGGCCCGCGGGGTGTTCGGGCGCAACGCCACGGACCTGCTCCTGCCCCGGGAAGCGGCCCTTCAGCTCCTCAGCCGCGAGGCCAACCGCCGGCTGCTGCGCGAGGGCCGGATCCTGATCATCCTGGACCGCCCCGAGCGTTGACGCGGGCTTTCGTTCCATTTTATCCTGGCTGAAGCGCATATGAAGCGATCCCTGGCGGCTCTGCCGGCTCTGATTCTCCTGGCTCTCGATCTGGCCTCGTGCAGCAAGGGGTTGGGGTATGGCGTCGTGCTCTGGGCGCCGCAGGGCAGCCCGCTGGCCGCCGGCGAGGTGGTCGGTGTGGCGCGCAAGGCGCAGGAGCAAGGCAAGCTGGCCGTGCGCTCCCGGCAGCTCAAAGGGCTCGCCGAGCTGGAGGCCTGGCGCCTTGCCCTATACCCCGCCCGCAGCCAGGCGGAGGCCGAGGCCCAGCGCTATCAGCCCTACAAGGACCTGTTCGCCTACTCCCTGCGCGACGGCCTGCCGCTGCGCGAGCAGCCCAACCAGGAGGCCCGCCGGGTCTACAAGCTGCGCCAGGGCGAGCTGGTCAAGGTGTTGGAGCGGGGCCAGGCCAAGGTGCTGATCGCCACCTACGAAGACTACTGGTACCGGGTGCTCACCGAGGAGGGCTCCGAGGGCTGGTGCTTCGGCTACTTCCTGCCGGTGTTCCCATCCGCCGGGGACCCGCAGGCCGAAGCGGCCCGGCTCATGGCTCAGGACCCGCTTTTGGACGCCCTGGTTTCCACCGCCTGGCGCCCGGAGTACTTCCGGGAGATGGCCGACAGCGGCCGCATCGACCTGGAGCGCTTCCGCCCGGAGATCGGGTTCTTCATCGATGCGGCCAAGAAGCAGGCCCTGCTCGTGCTGCCCGATTTCCACCAGAGCTGGGACTACCGGGAGATCAGCAGCGTGGGCCCCAACCGCTACCTGATTGCCGGACCGGAGCTGCGGGTCACCATGAGCTCCCGGGACCGCCTGGTGCTGACCTACTTCCGCAAGGAACAGCAGGCGAGCCAGGTGTTCATCAACTTCACCGGCGACCTGGAGCAGGCGATCAAGGCCGAGGGCGAGCGGCGCCAGGCCCGCTTCAAGGAGTTTTTCGACCGGGGTCCGGTCATGTCCTCCAGCGGGTACGGCCGCATCCGCCTGCAGACCGGCTCGCGCTTCAGCTGGGAGGGGTTCGGCCGCCTCGGGGATCAGGTATTTCTGAGGCAGGTCCAGGGCGGAGGGACCCTGGACTTCCCCTACTATCTCTCCGGCGGGCTGAGCGGCCGCTACGATGGCGTAGTCACCTTTCGTTTCAATGAGTATAAACCGGGGGAGGGCACCAGCTTCCTCTACAAGTTCGACGAGGCCGGCGTGCGCTTCGAATACCTCGCCCTGCGGTACATCCAGGGCGATGAGGCGGTGGGGGTGAGCCCCTCAGCCCTGGTCATCTACTTCAGCTTCGGCAAATCCTGATGCCTTCGGTCACCCTCTCCGAGGTGAGCCTCTCCTTCGGCGAGCGGGCGCTCCTGGATGGAGTCAGCTTCAGCCTGGTCCGGGGAGCCAAGGTCGCCCTGTATGGAGCCAACGGCAGCGGCAAGACCACCCTGATGCGGGTGATGGTCGGGGAGCTGAAACCCGATAGCGGCCGCGTGCACCTGGAACGGAACACGCGGCTGGCCTACCTGCCACAGTCCGGGCTGCGCTCGGAGGCCGGGTTGGACCCGCGCTCCAGCGTGTACCAGGAGGTGGAGAAGGCCTTTGCCTCAGGCCTCCAGCTCGTGCGCGAGCTGGAGCGGGTGGAAACCGAGCTGGCCGGCGTGGCCCGGGACTCGCCTGATGCCCGGCGCCTGCTCGCGCGCCACCAGGAGCTTTCCGAGCGCCTGGAGGCCAGCTTTTACCGCCGGCGCCGGGAGCGCATCGAGCGGGTGCTGAGCGGCCTGGGTTTCAGCCGGGAGGAGCTCGGCCTGGAGGTCGGGACCTTCTCCCAGGGCTGGCAGATGCGCATCGGGCTGGCCCGCATCCTCTGCGCCGAGGCGGACCTGCTTCTCCTGGACGAGCCCACCAACTACCTGGACCTGGAAGCGCGGACCTGGCTGGAGCAGTTCCTGCGCGACGCCCCCGCCGGGGTGCTGGTCGTCTCCCACGACCGCTACTTCCTCGATACCACGGTGAACATCGTGGCCGAGCTGTATCGGGGCAAGCTCTCCCTGTACCCCGGCGGCTTCAGCGCCTACGAGCGGCGCCGGCAGCAGGAGCTGGCCCAGATCGCCGAGGCCTACGAGCGGCAGCAGGAGCAGATCGCCCGCATGGAGCTCTTCATCCGCCGCTTCCGCTACCAGGCCTCCAAGGCGCGGCAGGTGCAGAGCCGCATCGGGCAGCTGGAGCGCCTGGAGCGCATCGAGATGCCCCCGGTGCAGAAGAGCCTGCGCTTCAGTTTCCCCGAGCCGCCGCACGGGGGCCGGCGCGCCCTGAAGCTTGAGGGCCTGGGCAAGGCCTATGGGGCCAGGGTCCTGTTCCGCGGCCTGGACCTGGAGCTGGCCAGCGGGGAGAAGCTGGTCTTAGTGGGGCCCAACGGGGCCGGCAAGTCCACGCTGATGCGCATCCTGGCCCGGCTGGAGCAGCCCAGCGAGGGCTCGCTCACCTACGGCAGCGGCCTCAGCGCCGGCTACTACTCTCCCGACCATCCCGAGGAGCTCGACGGCGAGGAGAGCGTGATCGAGCGGGTCGAGGCCTGGGCTCCGGCCGCCCTGATCCCCACGCTGCGCACCCTCCTGGGCGCCTTCCTGTTCCGCGGCGAGGAGATCTTCAAGCCGGTGAGCGTATTGAGCGGAGGAGAGAAGAGCCGCCTGGAGCTGTTGCGCCTGCTGCTGCATCCGGCCAACTGCCTGCTGCTCGACGAGCCGACCAGCCACCTGGACCTGGTGAGCAAGGACGTGCTGCTGGACGCCCTCGCCCGCTACCCCGGCACCCTGGTCTTCGTCTCCCATGACCGCTACTTCATCGAGAAGCTGGCCACCCGGGTCCTGGAGCTGGAGGGCGGGCAGGCCCGCGTTTTCCAGGGTGATTACGATTACTACCTGTGGCGCAAGGAGAGGGAGGCGGCGGGGCAGGCCCAGGGCCCGGCCGGAACCCCCGCTGCCGGGCCGCGGAGCGAGGCGAGGGCCGCAGAGGGCGGGAAGGAGGCAGCCGCCGCGCGCCGCGAACGCCTGCAGGCCCGCCTGGAGGCCAAGCGGGTTCAGAGCGACCAGCGCCGCCTGGGCAGGGAAGAGGAGCAGATCCTGGCCGAGCTGGAGCGCCTGGCCCAGGAGCGCAGCGGGCTGGAGCATTCCCTGGCCTCGGAGCAGGTGTACCGGGACGGGCAACAGGTGAAGCGGATCAAGGGCGAGCTGGAGGCCAACGGCCGGCGGCAGGAGGAGCTCACCCGCCGCTGGGAAGAGGTGGAACGGGCGCTGCGCTCCCTGCGTTTCCCCGCGTAGCGTGGCGCTACTGCGCCTCCCTGCCCCGCACGGCGGCCTTATTCGGGCCGCCATGCGGAGTCCGCGACGAGGGGCCCGCCCGGCTCGGCCGCGGGGCGCGGGTGCGAGGCCGCGGCCAGGAGCCGCTCGCACAGCGCCTCCCGTTCTTCGGCCTCAAGCACGTTGAACGCCGGGGGCAATCCCTTCGCCGCGCCGAAATGCAGGGAGGCCGCCGCCTGCGGGTCGCCGGCGAACACTCCGGAAAGGGCGACCAACTGCGCCGTGCGCACGCCGCGCACCCGCAGCGTCTCCTCCAGGCGGTCGGCCGCCCGCAGGCAGAGCACCACCCGGGCCTGGGGCCCGCTCGCCCCCTCGGCCACCACGATCTGCATGGCGGGCGGCACCAACGCGAGCAGGGCCTCCAGGTCGTCGGGCTGCGGCTCGCGATGCACCGTCAAGGTTTCCTCCTGCGAGCGCGCGGCCACGAACAGCGCCCCCGCCTCGGCCAGGCGGAACGAGTCGGTGCCCCGCGGGTCCAGGGACAGGCGGTGCAGGTGGATCTTCTTGAGCGCCGCCACCCGGTAGCCGCGGGCGCGCAGGGCGGCGATCAGGGCCGAGGCCACCGTGGTCTTGCCGCTTTTCTTCAAACCTAGTATGGACACGACCAGGGGAGGAGCTGCCGGGGCGGAGCGGACATCCATGTTCTTCTGAGCTGGATCTTAACAGAGCCGGGAAGGCTGCGCTACACTCCTCGAGGAGGTGACGGATGGATCGCGAGCTGGAGCTGCGCTGCGCGGGCAAACGGGTGTCCATGAACCGCTTCGCCAAGTCGGTGGTGCTGAGCACCGTGCTGGGGCTGCTGAAGACCCTCAAGGGCATCGACCAGGAGGCGGAGCTCACCCTGCGCATCGAGGCGGCCAAGAAGTAGATGCGGGCCGATCCGGGACCGATGCCGGCCAGCCTGGACAAGCTGCTCGGCTGCGCCCTGAGGGCCGCCGGGCTCGCGGGCCGGGAGATCCTTGAGGTCTACGCCACGGCGTTCGCCGTAGACGCCAAGCGTGACCGCTCCCCGATCACCGAGGCCGACCGCCGCGCCCACCGCGCCCTGGAGCGAAGCCTGGGCCAGGCCGGAGGCCTGCCGGTGCTCAGCGAGGAAGGCGGCCGCCCGGAATACCGCTTCCGCCGGCGCTGGCGGCTGTTCTGGCTGGTGGACCCCCTGGATGGCACCAAGGAGTTCGTGAAGCACAACGGGGAGTTCACGGTGAACATCGCCCTGATCGGCCGGCGCCGCCCGCTGCTCGGAGTGGTGTACGCCCCGGAGCTCGAGCTGCTGTACTTCGGTTACCGCCCCGGCGGCTCGTTCAAGGCCGAGGGGGTCGATCCCGAGGAGCTTGCCGCGGGGATCCCGCCGGGCTCGGTGCGGCTGCCGCCGCGGCCCTCGAGCTTCCCGGGGCGGATCCCCGTCCGGCCGCAGGACGGGCGCCTCACCGTGATGCGCAGCCGCTCCCACCACAGCGCCCGCCTGGAACGGTTGCTGGAGCGCCTGCGCCGGGTATACGCGGAGGTGGAGGAGATCCCCCTGGGCGCGGCGCTGAAGGCCTGCACCGTGGCCGAAGGCCGGGCGGACCTGTACCTGCGTTTCGGCACCACCATGGAGTGGGACACCGCAGCCGGGCAGGCGGTGGTCGAAGGGGTGGGTCGGCGGGTGTGCGCTTACGCCAGCCGCCGGCCTCTGCTCTATAATAAACGCAACCTGGTCAATCCCGCCTTTCTCGTTTATTGAAAAGGTCGCTGTAGACTTCTCCTTGACAGATCGATGCGCAGCGGTTATCCTGGCGGCGTTGAAGTGAAGCAATTCACGATATCTCTCTATTAACCATAACGTTAGTTGAGAATATCAATGCGAATCACTCTCTCTCCGCGAGGAGGAAGCAGGCATGGCCAAAGAAGATATTACCGCGATCACCCAGATCGTCGAGCGCCACGGCAAGGATGCGGGGCGCCTGATGGACATCGTGCTTGAGGCGCACAAGGAGCTGGGCTACCTCTCCGACGATTCGGTCGACGCCATCGCCAAGGCCCTGGGCATCCACCGGGTGCAGGTGCACGACATGGCCAGCTTTTATTCCTTCTTCTCCCGCAAGCCGGCGGCCAAGCACACCATCCGCCTCTCCAACTGCGTGGTGGACAAGATGCACGGGCTGGCCGAGGTGGCGGCGGCCTTCGAAAAGGCCCTCGGCATCCCGGTCGGCCAGGTCAGCTCCGACGGGTCGATCAGGCTGGCCTACACCTCCTGCACCGGGATGTGCGACCAGGGCCCTGCGGCCCTGATCGATGGGATGGTGGTCACCGGGCTTAAGCCCTCCGACGTGCCGGCCATCGTCGCGGCCCTGAAGCGCGGCAAGAGTGAACCCGGGGAGAGCGAGGTTTTCCCCAATGCCGAGGTGCAGCTGAACCTGCGCCAGGCCGGCCCGGTGGTGCTGGGGCCCTTCGAAAACGGCACGGCCATCCGCAAGGCGCTGAACCTGACCCCCGAGCAGGTGATCGAGGAGATCACCAAGAGCAAGCTGCGCGGCCGGGGCGGCGCGGGATTCCCCACTGGCATGAAGTGGGGCTTCTGCCGCAAGGCCCGGGGCCGGCACTTCCTGATCTGCAACTTCGACGAGGGGGAGCCGGGCACCTTCAAGGACCGCCTGCTGCTCACCGAGGCGGCCGACCTGCTGTTCGAGGGCATGACCGTGGCCGGTTACGCCCTGGGCGCCGAGGAGGGCCTGCTGTACCTGCGCGCCGAGTACGCCTACCTGAAGACCCGGCTGGAGCAGGTGCTGGCGCGCCGCCGGCGCTATGGCCTGCTGGGGCAGAACATCGCCGGGCGGGAAGGCTTCGATTTCGACATCCGCATCCAGCTTGGCGCCGGCGCCTACGTCTGCGGCGAGGAATCGGCCCTGATCGAGAGCCTGGAGGGCAAGCGCGGCGCCCCGCGCGACCGTCCCCCCTACCCGGTGCAGCGCGGCTACAAGGACCAGCCCACCTCGGTGAACAACGTGGAGACCCTCTGCTGCGCCGCGCGAATCCTGGAAAAGGGGGCGGAGTGGTTCGCCCGGTACGGGACGCGGGACTCCACCGGCACCAAGCTGCTCAGCGTCTCGGGGGACTGCGCTCGGCCGGGAGTATACGAGGTGGAATACGGGATCACCGTGGACCAGCTTCTGCAGCTGGTGGGCTGCGAGGAGGCCCAGGCCGTGCAGGTGGGAGGCCCCTCGGGGAGCTGCTTGGCCCCGCAGGACTACGGCCGCAAGATCTCCTTCGAGGACATCCCCACCGGCGGCTCGGTGATCGTCTTCGGGCCCAAACGCGACTTGCTGAAGCACGTGCTGGACTTCACGGAGTTCTTCGTCGAGGAGTCCTGCGGCTGGTGCGCCCCCTGCCGGGTGGGCACCACGCTGCTGCAGAAAAAGCTGGAGAAGATCCTGGATGGGAGGGGCACGGCCTCGGACCTGGAGGAGCTGCGCCAGCTGGGCGTCACGGTCAAGACCATGAGCCGCTGCGGCCTGGGCCAGACCGCGGCCAACCCCATCCTGACCACCCTGCAGAACTTTCCTGACCTGTACCGCAAACGCATCACGGACAAGGACTTCATCCCCGATTTCCGGCTCGAGCAGGCCTTTTCCGAATACGGCGCCGTGACCGGAAGGAAGTTCGTGGACCCCGAGGAGGCCAAATCATGAGCGCCCAGACGGTGAGCATCATCATCGACGGCCGGCAGGTGGAAGCCAAGGCCGGCCAGACCATCCTGCAGGCGGCCAGCGATGCCGCGATCTACATCCCCCACCTCTGTTACCACAAGGACCTCCTGCCCGGCGGCCACTGCCGGATCTGCACGGTCAAGGTCAACGGCAAGCCGATCAACGCCTGCACCATGGTGGTCGGCAACGGCATGGTGATCGAGAACGACACCGCCGAGCTCAACGAGCAGCGCAAGTGCGTCATCGAGATGCTGTTCGTGGAGGGCAACCACATCTGCCCGGGATGCGAAAAGAGCGGCAACTGCGAGCTGCAGGCCCTGGCCTACCGCTTCGCCATGATGGCCCCGCGCTACCCCTACCTGTTCCCGGTGAAGGAGGTGGACGGCAGCCACCCGAACGCCTACATCGACCGCAACCGCTGCATCCTCTGCGGGCGCTGCGTGCGCTCCTCCAGGCAGATCGATGGGAAGAACGTTTTCGGCTTCGAAGGCCGGGGCATCCACACGCGCCTCGCGGTGGACTCGCGCAGCGCGCTGGCCGACACCGACTTGAGCGCCACCGACAAGGCGGCCTCCTACTGCCCGACCGGCAGCCTGGTGACCAAGCGCGTCGGCTGGAAGACGCCCGTGGGACAGCGCAAGTACGACCGGGAGCCGATCGGAACGGACATCACCGGAAGGAGAAACTAGTATGGCCAAGGTTAAAGTGGCCACGACGGCCATGACCTCCTGCTTCGGCTGCCACATGTCCATCCTGGACATCGACGAGAGGCTGCTCGACCTGATCGAGCTGGTGGAGTTCGACAAGAGCCCGATCGACGACATCAAGGAGTTTTCAGGGCCGGTGGACGTGGGGATCATCGAGGGAGGGGTCTCCAACGATGAAAACCTGGAGGTGGTCCGCAGCTTCCGCAAGCACTGCAAGATCCTGATCTCCATCGGCGAGTGCGCCATCCAGGGCAACATCCCGGCCATGCGCAACTCCGTGCCCCTCAAGGAGTGCCTCGAGGAGGCCTACCTGAAGGGGCCGACGGTGGTGAACCCGGCGGGCCGGATCCCGGACGATCCGGACATCCCGATGCTGATGAACAAGGTCTACCCGGCGCACGAGGTGGTGAAGGTGGATTACTTCATGCCGGGCTGCCCGCCGCCGGCCGACCAGATCTGGGCGGTGCTGACCGCCCTGCTCACCGGCAAGCCCATCGAGCTGCCCTACCAGTACATCAAGAAGGACTAACGAACCATGAGCGCTACCAAGACCAAGGAACGCAAGATCGTCATCAGCCCGGTGACCCGGGTCGAAGGCCACGGCAAGGTGACCATCCGGCTGGACGGGAAGGGCAAGGTGGATTACGCCCGCTTCCACATCGTGGAGTTCCGGGGCTTCGAGCGCTTCGCCCAGGGGCGCTTCTACTGGGAGATGCCGGTGCTGATCCAGCGCCTGTGCGGCATCTGCCCGGTCAGCCACCACCTGTGCGCGGCCAAGGCCACCGACCAGATCGTCGGGGTGGACTCGATTTCCCCGACGGCCGAGAAGATGCGCCGCCTGATGCACTACGGGCAGACCTTCCAGTCCCATGCGCTGCACTTCTTCCACCTCGCCTCCCCGGACCTGCTGCTCGGCTTCGACGCCGACCCCAAGATCCGCAACGTCAT
>Ga0315280_10005068_pt1 | contig 19003 bp, 13 predicted proteins | sample YL17G06_40_MG_FD_203697 | JGI IMG/M metagenome (GOLD analysis project Ga0315280, IMG submission 203697) | Sediment microbial communities from Yellowstone Lake, YNP, Wyoming, USA - YL17G06_40 | ecosystem: Environmental > Aquatic > Freshwater > Lake > Sediment | place: USA: Wyoming | collected... | reverse complement strand
CGGCCGCCGACAGGCCGGCGCCGCTCGCCCGGTGCGCACTGCCGCAATTTCCCCCTGCCAACCGGCGTTTCTGTGTTGACAGTCATGCGGGCGGCCAGTACCTTCCCTTACTTCTGCCCGACGGCGAGGACGAGGCTGGATCGGTGCGTGAGGAGCACCCACCCTGCGCTTGCAGGACGCGTGGGTGCGGAACACCGGCCCTACGCTCTCTTGCTGCGCAAGGACGGCTGCGGTCATGCGATTCATCCTCCTGGACAGCCCCGAGGACGTGCGGTTCCGCTTCCAGCCGCTCTCATTCAGCCGGCCGATCTGGGAACTGCGCTGCGGCATGACGTCGCTGGGCGAGAAACTGATCGCCAAGGTCGGCGCGGTCGATATCGCGTACTTCGTGGCGCCGTACATGGCCGACGCGTACCGCGCCCGCACGGGGGCCGCGGTCAACGACCTGGCGTCGCTGGCGGGCGACGACCTGTTCATGGTTGACCCGCGGGTCCGGGCCGACGAGTTTGACGTGGAACCTGTGGGTCCGAGCCACATCGGCCTTGACGACGAGGGCGGCGTCCTTTACGCCCGCATCACTCGGGATGAAGCCGCCAAACTGCCGGCCAGCGACATCGGCCAGTTCATGGCGGCCGCGAGGGAGCGTTTTCCTGCCGCAAAGTCCAACCTGCCCCTGTGGGGATACCTCTGGGACCTCGTGCTGGCCAGCGCCGAGATGATCGTCGAGGATTTCGCCTGGGCCGGCCGCAGCGGCATCGAGGGGAAGGTCGAGAAGCCCGGCGCCCTTCGCGGCGGCCGCAAGGACATCTACGTCGCCCCCGGCGCCGTGGTGCACCCGATGGTGGTCATCGACGCCGAGCACGGCCCGGTGTACATCGACGAAGGGGCGGTGATCCACCCGTTCACGCGGATCGAAGGCCCCTGCTATATCGGCAGGAAGTCGATCCTGCTGGGCGCCAAGTGCCGCAGGGGCAACTCCATCGGCCCCGCGTGCCGCCTCGGCGGCGAGGTCGAGGAATCCATCATCCATGGATACTCCAACAAGTATCACGACGGTTTTCTCGGCCACGCCTACGTGGGCGAGTGGGTGAACCTCGGGGCGCTGACCACCAACAGCGACCTCAAGAACGACTACTCCACCGTCTCGGTCACGCTCGACGGGCGCAGGGCCATCGACACCGGCTCGACCAAGGTCGGGTCGCTCATCGGCGACCACGTGAAGACCTCGATCGGGACGCTCCTCAATACCGGCTCGTACGTGGGCGCGATGGCCGTGATCATGGCCACCGGCAAGCCCCTGCCAAAGTTCATCCCCTCGTTCGCATGGCTGGTGGAAGGCGTGGTGATGAAAGGCTTCGGCAAGGGCAAACTGTACGAGACTGCGCGGACGGCCATGAGCCGCAGGGGCCGGGAGTGGACCGCCGCCGAGCAGGCGATGTGGGACGTCGTCTTTGCCATGACGGCCGGGCCGCGCGACGAAGCCGTCAAGCGCGGCCGCCGGGCGATGATGAAGGCCTGAGGCCTGGTACTATAGCGCCACTCAAGGCATTGCGCGGCGGGGCTCCTGACGTTGTAGATACGAGCCGGGGCTTTGCCCCGGCCTACATAAGGAGTTATATGAGCCGGGGCTGCGCCCCGGCCTACATAAGGAGAGGCGCAGATGGCCACCGTCCGAGACCGTGTGATCGCCGTGACCTCGCGCGTCCTGAAGGTGCCGCCCGAAGAGATCAAACTCGAACACCACTTTGCCGCCGACCTCGGGGCCGAGAGCGTGCAATCGATCGAACTGGTGGCCATGTTCGAGGAGGAGTTCGGCATCGAGATGGAGGAAGAGGCCGCCCTGTCGGTCGAGACCGTCGGCGGGGCCGTCGAGTTCATTGCCGAGGTCTGCAAGCGGCAAGGCGTGCCGGTCGAGGGGTAGCCCCCGAAGCGAGAAGGGTTTTCATGTCTGGCAGCAACAAGCCGCATCCTTTGGTGGATGCCACGCAGCCGAACCTGCTGGAAGGGATCTTCCCGTACCGGCTGCCGCCGCTCATCCGCTTCGAGGGGCCGGTGGTGGAGACCATAGATGGCAAGCCGGTGACGTTCGACTTTCGGTCGGTCAAGGACCGCGAGATCCTGATCACCGATACGACGTTCCGCGACGGCCAGCAGGCCCGCCCGCCGTACACCCCCGACCAGATGGTGCACATTTACGACCTGTTGGCGAAACTGGGCGGCCCCCGCGGCATCATCCGGCAGACCGAGTTCTTCCTCTACACCAGGAACGACCGCGAGACCCTCGACCGCTGCCGTGCCCTGGGGCACAGGTACCCCGAGTGCACCGGGTGGATCCGGGCCGTCAAGGGCGACTTCAGGCTCGTCAAGGAGATGGGCCTGAAGGAAACGGGCATGCTGACGAGTTGCTCCGACTACCACATCTTCCAGAAACTGGGCTTCAAGAGCCGCAAGGCCTGCCTCGAGAGTTACTGCGAAGCGGTGGCGGCGGCGCTTGAGGCCGGCGTGCGGCCGCGGTGCCACATGGAGGACGTGACCCGGGCCGACGTGGACGGCTTCGTCCTGCCCTTCGTGGACCGCCTCATGGAAATGAGCCGCGGCGCGCCCGAGGACCTCTCGGTCAAGATCCGCCTGTGCGACACGATGGGCTTCGGCGTGAGTTACCCGGGGGCGGAACTGCCGCGAAGCATCCCCAAACTTATCTACAAGGTTACCCATGAGTGCGGCGTGCCGGGTTCGCGCCTCGAGTGGCACGGCCACAACGACTTCCACAAGGTGCACGCCAACGGGGCCGCGGCGTGGCTGTACGGATGCGACGTGCTGAACACGACGCTCTTCGGTTTCGGCGAGCGGACCGGCAACCCGCCGCTGGAAGGCGCCGTCTTCGAGTACATCGCCCTGAAGGGCGACCTCGCCGGCATCGACACCGCGAGGATCACGGAACTGGCCGACTACATGGAATCGATCGGGCTGCCGATCCCGGAGAACTACCCGTTCGCCGGGCGCGCGTTCAACGTGACGCGGGCCGGCATCCACGCTGGCGGCCTGCGGCAGGATGAACGCATCTACAATATTTTCGACACCGAGGCCCTCCTGGGCCGCCCCCCGCGCGTCGCCATCACCGATAAGAGCGGCGCCGACGGCGTGACGCACTGGGTCAACACCTGCTTCGGCCTCAAGGGCGACCGGCGCATCTCAAAGATCAAGGTCCACAAACTCGCCCGATGGGTCATCGACCAGTACGAGGTCGAGGGCCGCCTCACGTCCATCAGCGACCGGGAACTCGAAGCCAAGACGCGCGAACTGATGCCCGACCTCTGGGCAAGGTACATGGGCGCCGCGCCGTAATCCGGGCCGCACGACCATGAAATCGGCAGCCGACATCGTCTCCGGCGCCCTGGCGGCCGGCACGGCCGTCCCGGGGTTCAACATCCCCTACCTGCCGATGATGCGGCCGGTGGCGGCGGCCCTGCGCGACACGGGCACGTTTGGTTTCATCCAGGTGGCGCGCCTGGAGTGGGAGAAGTTCCAGGCGCGGAGCCTGAAGGCCATCCGCGACGAGTACGAGGCCGCCAAGGACCAGCGATTCACGCGCCTCCACCTCGACCACGTGCCGGTCATAGATGAAGACAACCGGCGCGTGGACTGGCGGGCCATCATCGCCGAGGCGATCGCGCTGGGGTACCAGTCGGTCATGGTCGACGGGTCGCGTCTGCCGCTGGCCGAGAACATCGCCGTGACGCGCGAGGCGGCCCGGATGGCCCATGCGGCCGGAATTCCGCTCGAAGCGGAACTCGGCGCCGTCCTCGGGCACGAGGCGGGCCCCCTGCCCCCGTACGACGAACTCTTCGCCTCGGGCAAAGGCTTCACGGACCCCGACGATGCCGCCAGGTTCGTCCGCGCCAGCGGCGCCGATTGGCTGTCGGTCGCCATCGGCAACGTGCACGGGGCCATCGGCCTGGCCCAGAAGGACAAGAAGAAGGTCGAAGCGCGGCTGAATATCGAGCACCTTAAGCGCATCCGCCGCGCGGCAGGCGTGCCCCTGGTCCTCCATGGCGGCAGCGGCATCCGCCGAGAGGACGTCCTGGCGGCCATCAAGGAGGGCATCGCCAAGATCAACGTCGGCACGGCCATCCGCCAGCCATACGAGGCGGCGAGCAAGCAATCGGCCAAGGCGGCCGAGGAGGCCGTCTACCGCGCCGCCGTCGATGTCATCACGAGCGAACTCGAAGTCGCCGGCTCGGCGGCAAGGATCAATCCATGAAACCAGGAGCGGGGTCCGAATCAGAGCGCGGCGGGCAGTTCTGCCCCCCGCGCCGGGCGGGATGACTCTTGCGGCAGGCAAGACTGCCCGCCGCGCGGCACGCGATGATCCCGATCCACGAAATCTCAGGAGGTCTAGACATGAAAAAGACCGCGTTGGCTCTGTTCTTCGGAAACCGGGGATTCTTCCCCGCCTCGCTCCAGGCGTCGGCCCGCAAGGAACTGACCGAGGCCCTCAAGGCCCTGGGCCACAGGACCATCGCCCTGCCGGCGTCGGCCACGCGCCACGGGGCGGTCGAGACCCCGGCCGAGGGGCAGGTCTACGCCAACTTCCTCCGCGAAAACCGCGGCAGGTTCGGCGGCGTCATCCTGTGCCTGCCCAACTTCGGCGACGAGACCGGCGCCGTCGAGGCCCTGAAGGACGCCGGCGTTCCCATCCTCATCCAGGCGTACCCCGACGACCTCGCCAAGATGGCCCCCGAGGTCCGCCGCGACTCCTTCTGCGGCAAGTTCTCGATCATGGACGTCTTCACGCAGTACGGCGTGAAGTTCACGGCCTTGAAGCCGCACACGGTGCACCCGCGAAGCCCCGCCTTTGCCGCCAACGTCGATTACTTCGACCGCCTGTGCCGCGTGGTTGGCGGCATGAAGAACATGGTGGTCGGCGCCATCGGCGCAAGGACCACCGCCTTCAAGACCGTGCGGATCGACGAACTGGCCCTCCAGCGCCACGGCATCACCATGGAAACGCTGGACCTCTCTGACATCTTCGCCCGCATGAACGCCCTGAAGCCCGCCGACCGCGCCGTCAGGGCGAAAATGGCCAGACTCAAGGCGTACTGCTCGTGGGAAGGGACGCCCGAGGCCGCCGCCCTCAAGATCGCCCGCCTCGGCGTCGTCCTCGACCAGGTCGCCAACGAGTGCAAGATGCACTGCCTGGCCCTCCGGTGCTGGGTCGAGATGCAGAGGCACGTCGGCATCTCGCCGTGCGTCCTCTTGAGCGAGATGAACGACCGCGGCATCCCGGCGGCCTGCGAGGTCGACGTCGGCAACGCCGTCACGATGCGGGCCCTCAGCCTGGCCTCGGGCAGCGCGGCCGCCTGCCTCGACTGGAACAATAACTATGGAGATGAGGCCGACAAGTGCATCCTTTTCCACTGCGGTCCCGTGCCGCAGAGCATGATGACCGGCCCGGGCCGGGTGGCCGATCACGCCATCCTCGCCAACGCCGTCGGCAAAGGGTGCGGCTGGGGATGCAACACCGGCCGCATCGCGCCGGCGCCGTTCACCTTCGGCAGCCTCCTGACGGACAGCGGCAAACTCAAGTTCTACCTCGGCCAGGGGCGGTTCACAAACGACCCGGTGCCCGCCGACTTCTTCGGCTGCGCCGGCGTGGCAGAAATACCGAACCTCCAGGACGCGCTCCAGACCATCGGGTACCTCGGCCACCGCCATCACACGAGCGTCAGCCCCGGCGAGGTCCTCGCTCCCGCGAGCGATGCGTTCACGCGGTACCTGGGTTATGAGGTAACGGTGGTGTGAGCCTCCTGGGAATCGATGTCGGGACGACGGGGTGCAAGGCGGCGGCCTTCTCGCTCGCCGGCGCCCTCGTGGCCTCCGCCTACCGCGAGTACCCCACGACCCATCCGCAGGAAGGCTGGTCGGAACTCGACAGCCGCCTGGTCATGGCCCGCGTGGGCGAGACCATCGCCGAGACGGCCGCCCAGTGCCGCGGCGACCCCATCACGGCCGTCTGCGTAAGTTCAATGGGCGAGGCGATGACGCCGGTCTCGGCCGACCGGCGTATCCTCGGCCCGTCGATTTTGATGACCGACGTCCGCGGCGGCGACCTCTCGGCCCCCATCATCGAGCGGTTCGGCCTGCGGGCGTTCTACGACATCAACCCGAACATCCCCGGGCCGCAGTACTCGCTGCCGAAACTGATGTGGATCCGCCGCCACCAGCCGCAACTCTACGACGAGGCCCACAAGTTCCTCCTCTGGGGCGACCTGGTGATGTTCCTCCTGGGGGCCGACCCGGTGACCAGTTTCTCGCACGCCAACCGGACGCTGCTGTTCGACATTCGCCGCGAGGACTGGTCGGACCCGCTCCTTGCGGCGGCGGGCATCGCCCGCGAGAAGTTGCCGCCATGCGTCGCCAGCGGCAGCGTCGCCGGAACCGTGAGCGACACGGCCGCCGCACGCCTGGGCCTGGAGAAGGGCGCGGCCATCGTCGTCGGCGGACACGACCAGTGCTGTAACTCCCTCGGGGCGGGCATCGCGCGGGCCGGCCTCGCGGTCTGCGGCATCGGCACCTTCGAGTGCATCACGCCGACTTTCGACCGCATCCCCGACGGCGGCACGATGCTGGCCTCGGGCCTCAACGTCGAGCACCACGTCCTAGCGGGGCTGTACGTCTCGTTCATCTATAACCAGGCGGGGTCGCTGGTCCGGTGGTTCCGCGACACGTTCGCCCGGGCCGACCTGCAACTGATTCCGCGCGGCCAGGACATCTACGACGCTTTGGCCCGCGAGATGCCCGCCGAGCCGACGCGACTGCTCATCCTGCCGCACTTCGAGCCTACCGGCGCGCCGCAACTTATCACCGACTCATCCGGCGCCATCGTGGGCCTGAAGATGGACACGACGCGCGGCGAGATTCTCAAGGCCATCATGGAGTCCGCCACGTTCTGGTTCGTCGAGACGATGGACTGCCTGAAGCGGATGCGGATTGACACCTCGGAGTTCATCGCCACCGGCGGCGGGGCACGCAGCGACCCGTGGCTCCAGATCAAGGCCGACATCTTCGGGGTCCCTTTCGTGCGGCCGGCGATAACCGAGTGCGGGACGCTCGGCGCCGCCATCCTGGCGGGCATGGCCACCGGCAAACTCGCCGGCGCCGAGGACGGCATCTCGCGTTTCGTCCGCCGCCAGCGCATCTTCGAGCCCGACGCCCGGCGGCACGCCATCTACCGCGAGAGGTTCCACACGTACCAGCAACTTTACCCGGCCTTGAAGAACGTTCTCCGAAGCCGGACGTAGGCGCGCGGCACGCCTATCGCACATTATGGAACATGCCCACGGCAACGGCGCCGTGGGAGTCCCCCCCCAAATCGAGACTGCCTTGCCGGCGGAGTTTCTTTTGACTCGCACGGGGCCGGTCGATACCGTCGTGGCCTGCTTTTTCGGAGAAGACCGGTGGCCCTGTATGCGGTGACCATTTTTCTGGGCGCCTTCCTCCTGTTTCAGGTCCAGCCGCTCATCGGCAAGTACATCCTGCCGTGGTTCGGCGGCGGACCCACCGTCTGGACAACCTGCATGCTCTTCTTTCAGGCGGCGCTGCTGGCAGGCTACGCCTATGCCCATGTGATTCGCACGCGGCTGGCCCCGCGCACGCAGGCGGTTGCGCACACGTGCCTCCTCCTTGCGGCCGCAGTGGTGCTGCCCATCCTGCCCTCGTCTGTGTGGAAACCCGAAGGCGGGACCGACCCCACGTGGCGGATTCTCATCATCCTGGCGGCGAGCGTGGGCCTGCCCTACTTCGCCCTCTCGGCCACCAGTCCGCTGTTGCAGGCGTGGTTCAGCATGACGCATCCCGGCGTATCGCCGTACCGGCTTTATGCCCTCTCGAACGCGGGGTCGCTGCTGGCCCTGGCAAGTTACCCGTTCGTGATCGAGCCGCTGCTGCGTTTGAAGAATCAGAGCAGGGCGTGGTCCGTGGCGTTCGTGGCGTTTGCGGTCCTGTGCGTGGTCACGGCGATTCGGCTGTGGCGAATCAAGCCGGCGGGGGAAGACGTTGCCGCCCAGCCGGAGGCCGCCGCGGAGTCCCAGCGTCCGCCGCCGGAGACCATGTATCTGTGGGTCGCCCTGCCGGCCTGCGGGTCGGTGATGCTCCTGGCCGTCACCAACCAACTGTGCCTGGACATCGGCGTCGTGCCGTTCCTGTGGATTCTGCCGCTGAGCCTCTACCTGCTCTCGTTCGTCCTTTGCTTCGAGAGCGACCGGCTGTACTGGCGTCCGGTGTTCTGGCCGCTGCTGGTCCTGGGAGCAGGCGGCATGGTCGTGTTGCTCTACTGGGGCGTCGACGCGCCGCTGAAATGGCAAGTCATCGGATACGCGGTGGGGCTGTTTGCCTGCTGCATGGTGTGCCATGGGGAACTGGCGCGGCTGAAACCGAATCCGCGGTACCTGACGTCGTTCTACCTGCTGTCGTCGGCGGGGGGCGCCATCGGGGGCCTTGCGGTTGCGCTAGTGGCCCCCCTGGTGCTGAAGGGGTACTTCGAACTGCACGCCGGCCTGTGGGCCTGTTTCCTCCTGGCGATCCTCGCCTTCTGGCGCGAGAGGGCCCCGCTGAGGCGGAGCCTGAACCGGTGGGTCCTGGGCATGTTCTGCTTTGCGAGCCCCGCCATTCTGGTCGGCCTGGCCATCGCCCTGGGCACGCACGTGAGGGGAGACCTGGCCGACTCGCTGGCGGCGGCACGGAATTTTTACGGCGTCCTCAAGGTGAAACTGTGCAACACGAGTGAGATCGACGGGGAATACTACGTGCTCAGCCACGGCCGGATTCTGCACGGCACCCAGTTTCCGAACGGCCCTTTCCGCGACAAGCCCACGGAATACTACTGGGAGCAGACGGGCCTCGGCCTGACGATTTTGAACCGGCGGCCCGAATCGCACCTTCACGTCGGCATCATCGGACTGGGCACCGGCACCATCGCCGTCTACGGCCGGCCCGGAGACACCTACCGCTTCTACGACATCAACCCGGAGGTCGAGCGCCTGGCCATGACCTGGTTCACCTACCTGGGTGAAAGCCGCGCGCGGTGCGAGGTGATCCTGGGCGATGCGCGGCTGTCTCTGGAGCGCGAGGCGCCCAAGGAGTTCGACGTGCTGGCCGTCGACGCCTTCACCAGCGACGCCATACCCATCCACCTGCTGACCCAGGAGGCGTTTGAGATCTACCAGCGGCACCTGAAGCCCGACGGCGTCCTGGCGGTCCACATTTCAAACCGGTTCCTGGACCTGCGGCCGGTGGTGCTGGCCCAGGCGGAACACTTCGGCATGGCGGCCGCCGTCATCCAGTCCGGCAACGACAACAGGGTGCAGTACTGCCGAGCCACATGGGTCCTGGTGACCCGCGACGGGCAGTTCCTGGAGAATCCGGCGATCAAGGCAGCCATCACGCCCCCCGACGCCGATGCGCCGTCGCTGCGGCTCTGGACCGACGATTACAGCGACCTGTTCCACGTCCTGAATTAGTTCCAGAGCGCCAGATCGGGTGCCCTGCCGCCGGTTTGAAAAAACGCGAGTCGGGCCTATTATCTCCTTCTATTTACCCCGGCGTCCGGCCGACATAGAATAAAGCGCCGCCGCTTCTGGGGAGGCCCCGTGGGACTTTACGCGCTGACCATTTTCCTGAGCGCATTTCTTCTGTTTCAGGTCCAACCTCTCATCGCCAAATGCATCCTGCCCTGGTTCGGCGGCGGGCCGACCGTCTGGACCACCTGCATGCTCTTCTTCCAGGCGGCGCTGCTGGCAGGCTATGCGTACGCCCATGTGATTCGCACGCGGCTGGCCCCGGGCACGCAGGCGATTGCGCACACGTGCCTCCTCCTCGCGGCCGCCGTGGTGCTGCCGATCCTGCCTTCGGCGACATGGAAACCCGAGGGTGGGACCGACCCCACGTGGCGGATTCTCATCATCCTTGCGGCGAGCGTCGGCCTGCCGTACCTTGCCCTTGCCGCCACGAGTCCGCTGTTGCAGGCGTGGTTCAGCATGACGCATCCGGGCGCATCGCCGTACCGGCTTTACGCACTTTCGAACGCGGGGTCGCTTCTGGCCCTGGCAAGTTATCCGTTCGTGATTGAGCCGCTGCTGCGGTTGAAGACGCAGAGCACGGCGTGGTCCGGGGCGTTCGTGGCGTTTGCGGTCTTGTGTGCCGCCTGCGCGATTCGGCTGTGGCGAACGAAGCCGGCCGCCGACGTCATCGCCGGCCCCGCGGACCAGGCCGCCGAGGCGGCACGTCCCCGGCTGAAGACCGTGCTGCTGTGGGTCGCGCTGCCCGCCTGCGGGTCGGTGATGCTCCTGGCCATCACGAACCAGTTGTCCATGAACGTGAGCGTGGTGCCGTTCCTGTGGGTCCTGCCGCTGAGCCTCTACCTGATGTCGTTCATCGTATGCTTTCAGAGCGACCGCTTGTATTGGCGGCCCGTATTCTGGCCGCTCCTGGCCTTGGGCGCAGGCAGCATCATCGGGCTTCTGTACTGGGACATCCGGGCGGGCCTGATATGGCAGATCGTCGGCTACGGCGTGGGGCTGTTTGGGTGCTGCATGGTCTGCCACGGGGAACTGGCGCGTCTGAAGCCGAATCCCCGGCACCTGACGTGGTTCTACCTGATGTCGTCGGCGGGGGGCGCCATCGGGGGACTCCTGGTCACGCTGCTGGCGCCGCTGGTGCTGAGGGGCTACTTTGAACTGCACATCGGCCTCTGGGCGTGTTTTCTGTTGGCGATCCTGGCCTTCTGGCACGAGCGAGCGCCGCTCTGGCGGCATCGGCGGGGCTGGGTCGTGGGCGCGTTCGGCCTGGCGAGCGCCGCCGTGCTCGTCGGCCTGGGCATCGGCCTCGGCGTGAACGTCAAGGACGAGTCGGCGTCGGCGGTGGCGATCTCCCGCAACTTCTACGGCGTCCTGAAGGTCATCGGGATTTACGCACCGGACGACCCCGACCTGGCCTACCACAGTCTCTGGCACGGCCGGGTGGTGCACGGCTCGCAGATATCCAAGGGCCCTTTCCACACCAGGCCGACGGAGTACTTCTGGGAGAACACGGGCGTCGGGCTGGCGATCCTGAACCGGCATCCCGGGTTGCCCATGCGCGTCGGCGTGGTCGGGTTGGGCGTCGCCACGCTGGCCGCCTATGGCCGGCCGGGAGACACGTACCGGTTCTACGAGATCAACCCGGAGGTGGAGCGATTGGCCAGGGCGTGGTTCACGTACCTGGCCGACAGCCGCGCGCGGTGCCAGGTGGTCCTGGGCGACGGGCGATTGTCGCTGGAGCGCGACCCGCCCCAGGGGTTCGACGTTCTGGCCCTCGACGCCTTCTCCAGCGACGCACCCCCCGTCCACCTGCTGACGCGGGAGGCGTTCGAAGTCTACCGGCGGCACCTGAAGCCTGACGGCGTTCTGGCGATCAACATCACGAACGCCTTCCTGGACTTCCGCCCGGTGGTGCTGGGACTGGCACAGCAATTCGGCATGGCGGCCGCCGTCGTTGAGTCCGGGAACGCCGACATACCTTTATACCGTCCTGCCGTGTGGATCCTGGTGACCCGCGACGGGCGGTTCCTCAGGAGCCCGGCGATTGAGCCGGCCATCTCGCCGCCCGACCCGAAGGCGCCGTCCTTGCGGCTCTGGACGGACGACTACAGCGACCTGTTCAGCATTCTGAAGCGGTGACGACGCCGCGCGGGCCGTCTGCGGCACGTAAACCATGGCCGCACAGAATCCTTGCCCCCTGCCCGCCGATTCGGTACCTTACGTGTCCATGGGCCTGATAGGTCGGCGGAAACGCTGTGCACTGCTCCCGGTTGGCGCCGGCATCGCGGCGTCCGCTTCCGGCCGCGCGGGTCCATAGGACCCGCCCTGCACTTGACCGAAAGGGAAAACTCATGATGCGTGTGGCTCACCAGGCGATGACGTGGTTCGGATGGTGGGAGAAAAAGAAGATGCCGGTGAACGTCGAGCGGCTCCTCGAGGAAGTCCGCGAGGCAGGGTACGAGGGCGTGGAGTTGGGCGGATCGGCCGCCACGCTCGGCCCGCCGCGGCAACTGAGGGACCTCCTGGCGGTCAGCGAACTTGAACTGGCCGCCTGGGCCGTCGGCGTCACGGCCGCCCCCTCGCCGGCCAACACCGACGAGTACCGCCGCGACATCGACTATGCCGCCCAGATGGAGGTCAAGACCATCATGGTCTGCGGGGGTTTCCTGGGCGAGGGCGGCCGCCGCACCACCTTCGACGAAGATTACCAGGTCTTCGCCGAGAACCTCAACGCCGCCGCCGACTACGCCAAGCAGTACGGCCAGACCATCGCGTACCATCCGCACCGGGGATGCATCGTCGAGACGGGCGAGGAGGTTGACCGGCTGCTGAAGTTCAAGCCGCGCGTGGGCCTGTGCCCCGACACCGGCCACCTGGCCGCGGTGCGCAGCGACCCGGCGGCGCTCATCCGGCGGTATCCGGCCAAGATCATACTCATGCACATGAAGGATTTCGACGCGAAAACGCGGAACTTCACCGAGTTGGGCCAGGGCACCGCCGGCCTCGATTTCAAGGCCATCCGCGACGCCCTGCGCGAAATCCGCTACAACGGCTGGCTGGTGGTCGAGCGCGACGATCCGCCTATCCCGGCCGTCGAGTCGGCCAAGATCAGCCGCAGGTTCCTGCGCCTCCTCGGCCTGTAACCGCCGGCCCCTTCAAGAGACCTTCACCTCGGCGATCTTGACGTCGGTGAACGGCACGGCCGCGAGTTTCCGGTGCGGCGGCTCGCCGGCGCACGCCATCGAGGCCGTCACGAGAATCGCCAGGACGAGAATCCCGCGTTCCAGCATTGTTGCCCCTGCCGCACTCGCGCCCCGACGGGCGGGGCGGCCGAATCGCCCCCTGCTACTTCTTGCCTGGAATCACGTCGACCAAACCCACGTCGATGTATTGGCCGCCCCGGGTCTGGCGGCAATGGACGGCCAGGACATTCTTGCCCGGCTTGAGGGCGGCCTTGGCCTTGTCGGAAATCGGCCGTTCCTGGTACTCGGTCAGGAAGGCCTTGAACTCGCCCGCCTTCACCCCGTTAATGTACACCTCGGCGTCTTCGTCATGATGGATTCTGAGTTGCAGCGACGTGGGCTTGGCGTCGGGCATGGTGAACTCGCGGCGCAGCCAGACGTCGGCGGTGTTCCACACGGTCCGCACGACGCTGCCGGGCGTGCCCTGGGTGCCGAAGCCGCCGGGGCCTTTCTTCCACCCGGAATCGTCGAAGGCGGGCTCGAACCAGCCGTCGGCGGGCTTCTCGAAGGCGTACCGCCACTCCAGGCCCTGCTCTTCCGAGGTGGCGACGAGCGCCTTTACGATCGGCGGGGGAGGCAACTTCGAGAAGTCGCCCTGGTTGGCGGCGGCGATCCGCTCGGGGTCGCCCTTGACCATCGCGCGGTCGTAGGTCATCAGGCCGTTGCACTCGACCTCGACGTCGGTGGTCTGCGTGTAGACGGCGGCGCAGAGGCCGGGAGAGTCCCTCATCTTATACACATTCCTCAAGAGTTGCTCGTAGCGGGCGGTGAGTTGGTCGCGGTCGGCCATGCCCTGGTATCCCCAGTGCTCCTTCTTCCAGGTGTGTCCGTCGATGCCGAGGCCCAGGCCGCCGAACTCGCCCAGGACGGCCGCGCGGTTCGCCTCGATGGGCGGGCACGCCGGGTTCGGATAACTGTGTACGTCGTGCACGTCGCCCACCTTCTTGTCGGCCCAGCCGCTGGCGTTGTTCACGAGGCGCGACGGGTCGAGTTCCTTGACCCACGCGGTCAGGCGCTCGGTGTCGTACTGGCCCCACCCCTCGTTGAAGACCACCCACATGATGATCGACGGGTGATTGCGTCGGCCCTCGACCAGGCGCCTGAGTTCCACCTCGAACTGCTTCTTGGCCGCATCATACCGCTCCACGTCCCGCGGATCGGGCGGCTGCACGTTGCCCTGGGCGTCCTTGCGCCCCTTCGGGGCTTCGGCAAACATGCTCGGCATGTCCTGCCAGACCATCAGGCCGAGTTTGTCGGCCCAGAAGTACCAGCGGTCTGGCTCGACCTTGACGTGCTTGCGGCACATGTTCATGCCAAGTTTGCGGGTCATCTCGACGTCATACTTAAGGGCCTCGTCGGCCGGCGCCGCGTAGATGCCGTCGGGCCAGAAGCCCTGGTCCAGCGGCCCGACCTGCATCACGAACTTGCCGTTGAGGAGCATCCGCGTGACGCCCTTCTCGTCCTTGCCGAGGGCGATCTTGCGCATGCCGAAGTAACTGGCGACCTCGTCGACAACCTTGTCGCCGCGCCGCAGCGCGACCTTCAGGTCGTAGAGGAACGGATTGTCGGGGGACCAGAGTTTGACGTCGGCCAGTGGCAGCCGCAGTTCTTCGTCGGCCTTGCCCGCGGCCTTGCCGGCCTCCTTGCCGCCGTCGCCGGCGACGGCCTCGACCGCAAGGTCGCTCGTATCGCCGCCGGGGACCACCTTCAGGCGCAGGCACTTCGTGTCGACGTCGGGCACCAGGACGAGGTCGGCGATGTAGGCCCTGGGCACCGGCTCCAGCCACACGGTCTGCCAGGGGCCCGTGGTGGGCGTGTACATGATGCCGCCGGGCTTGCGGACCTGCTTGCCGCGAGGCTGCTGGCCCGCGTCGGTGGGGTCGAAGACCCCGACGATGACTTCCTGTAGCCTGTTGGCCAGGAGCGTTTCGGTGATGTCGCACGAGAAGGCGTCATACCCGCCGCGATGCTCACCGACCTTCTTGCCGTTGACGATGACGGTGGCTTCCCAGTCAACCGCGCCGAAGTGCAGGAGGACGTGCCTGCCCACCCACTCCGGCGGCAGCGCGAACGTGCGGCGGTACCACAGGCGCTCCGCCTGCTTCATGACGCCCGAGAGGGCCGACTCGATCGGGAACGGCACGAGGATCCGGCCGTCCAGGTCCTTGGCCTGCGGCGGCACCTCGCCGGCCTTGGCCTCGGCGTACTGCCAGACGCCGTTCAAGTTCAGCCAGTCCTTTCGCATCATTTGCGGGCGCGGGTACTCCTGATGGGCCTTCTGGGGCGTGACGTCCTTTGTCCATTGGGTGGCGAGCGGCCCCTTGGCGGGCTGCCACTCGGCGGCCTGCACTGTGCACGCCGCCAGCACGAGCGCGGCGGCCGAGGCCAGGATCATGATGCTCCAGTGGTTCATCGCGGCACCTCCCCGACGTGTGCTTGTTGTCCTATCAACCGCCAACGCGTCGCCCCATTCTCAGGCGTGGTGCTAAACAATACTGAACGCGGGCGCGAAGGCAAAGCCTTTTCGCGATACCTGACACGCTGTCCCCTGCCCATGGTAGTGCCACGGGGGGCAGGGGTCAACCACTCGACGCATCGGGCCGGCCCGGAAATTGAGACTGTAGCAGCATTACCGGCGTAGAGGCTGTCCGAAAAACCGAGGGTCAGGCATATTTATTGAGGCAAACGCGCTTTTGCGTTTGCCTCAGTAAAGTTGTTGCGGTTCTCCTTCCCGGGGCTGAAGCGACGTGCCAACCAAAGCCCAACGGCTGGCTTTGGTTGCATATATGCCTGACCCGCGGTTTTTCGGACAGGCTCTTCGACCGCAGTAAGGATGCTACACTATCCGGAAATTCCTGATTTTTCGCCCGCTGCGTTGCCCGTCGGTTTAGAATAAGTTAAGTGGCAGGAGCGGGGGGTAACCATCATAGGAAAGCGTTACTCCTTCAACCGGAGAGGTTCATTACTGCGATAAGGAGGGGTCGGTCGTTGCCTTCCGGCGGAAAGCAATCCGTTTCGGGCCGGCGCATGAGGACGTTCTTGTATTTGCTCCTCGTGGTGGCCATTCTGCCGCTCGTCCTCCTCATTGCGGCTGCCCACATTGGCTGGTACTATAAGGAGTTCGCCGAGAGAGAAGTCACAAACCTTGAGGTCGCCCGAGCCGTAGCGATGGCCTTCACCGCCTTCATCCGCGACATCAGCGGCGATGAACAGGCCGTTGGGCATGCGCTGGCCGGTCTGAGTGCGCCAACCCCAGAGCAGGCCGGCAAGTACCTCGCGGCCAACGCCGCCAACTACAAGAGGTTCGCGCGATTCTACTGGACGAGCGCCCAGGGCGAGACAATCGCCTCGAGCGACGGCCGGGGTCTCGGCGTCAAGGTCGATGACGCCCCGTGGTTCAAGCAGATTCTCGGCGGCGCGGACAGGGTCATCACGGACCTCCGGCAGGACCCCGCCGGAGGCCCGATGACCTTCACTATCGCGAGCGGCATCCGCGCCGAAGGAGGCGCCCTTGAGGGCGCGCTCTTTGCGGTCATCGACCCGTCGCTGCTCGGGGACCGTGTCCTTGACATCGATCTTGCGCCGGGAGGGGTGTTCTCTGTCTTCGATCGCACCGGCACCGTGGTTTACACCTACCCCGAGAGGGCCTTGTCTTTCGACGAGCGCCGCTGGCTCGACAAGGACCCGATGATTGCGACGGCCCTGGCGGGACGAGAGGTGACCGGCACTTTCATCTTCCCCCCGACCGGCGAGACGCGCATCGGCGCCCGTGTACCGCTCCCCAGGATCGGATGGGCCGTCGGGGCCAGCCGGCCGCTCACTGACGTTACCTCGCCGCTGCTTCGCACGCTGGTGATAGACCTGGGCATCATGGTGGCGGTTATTGGCGCGTCCGGGCTTATTGCGGGGCTGATCAGCCGCCGGATCACCGGCCCCGCGAGGCGACTGCGCGACGGGGCCATCGCCATCGGCGCCGGGGACCTCGACCGCCGCGTCCACGTGCGGGGCGTGGCGGAACTGGCCGAACTGGGCGAGGCCTTCAACCGGATGGCCGTCGGCCTGAAGGACGCCCGCAAGGCCATCCAGGAAGCCAACGCCCAACTCGAGCAGCGGGTCCAGGAGCGGACCGCCGACCTGGTGGCCGCGAACAAGGCGCTCCAGAGGGGGATCGCCGAACGCAAGCGCATGGAGGAGGAACTCCGCCGGACCTCGCTCTACGCCCGCGGCCTGATTGAGGCCAGCCTCGACCCCCTGGTCACCATCAGCCCCGACGGGAAGATCACCGACGTCAACCGGGCCACCGAAGAGGCGACCGGCCTCTCGCGCGAGCGCCTGGTCGGCACCGACTTCTCGGACTACTTCACCGAGCCCGACAAGGCCCGCGCGGTGTATCGGCAGGTCATCGCCGAGGGCGAGGTCCGCGATTATGCCCTGACCATCCGGCACACCTCCGGGCGGGCCATCGACGTCCTCTACAACGCCACGGTCTACCGCAACGAGGCCGGCGAGGTCCAGGGCGTCTTTGCCGCCGCCCGCGACGTCACCGAACACAAGAAGGCCGAAGCCGAGTTGGAGAAGTACCGCCAGCACCTCGAGGACCTGGTCAAGCAGCGTACGGCCCAACTCGAGGCCAGCAACCGGCAACTCCAGGCTGAGATCGCCGAGCACCAGCGCGTGGCCGAGGACCTGGCCCGGTCCAACCGGGACCTCGAACAGTTCGCCTACGTGGCGTCGCACGATCTCCAGGAGCCGCTGCGAATCGTGGTCGGGTACCTGCAACTGCTGGAGCGCCGCTACAAAGGCCGCCTGGACCACGAGGCCGACGAGTTCATCCATTTCGCGGTCGACGGGGCCGCACGCATGCAGACGCTCATCCACGACCTGCTGGCCTATTCGCGCGTCGGCACGCAGAGCCGCCGGTTCACGCCGGTGCCCTGCGAGTCCGTGTTAGCCAGGGCCCTGGCAAACCTCCGGCAATCCATCGCCGACACCGGGGCCACGGTCACCCACGACCCCCTGCCGACGGTGCTGGGCGACGTAGCGCAACTGGCGCAGGTGTTCCAGAACCTCATCGGCAACGCCATCAAGTTCCGGGGCAACCAGCCGCCGCGGGTCCACGTCAGCGCCCGCCCCAAGGACGACGAGTGGCTCTTTGCGGTCCAGGACAACAGCATCGGCTTTGAGCCCGAGTACGCCGACCGCATCTTCGCCATCTTTCAGCGGCTGCACACGCGAGAGAAGTACCCGGGAACGGGTATCGGCCTGTCGATCTGCAAGCGCATCGTCGAGCGTCACGGCGGGCGCATCTGGGCCGAGTCGCAGCCCGGCAAGGGTTCCACGTTCTACTTCACCCTGGCACAGTCAAGGAGCGTCAAGGATGAGTCCGGCATGGGAGGACGGCAGTCCGGTTGAAATCCTTTTGATCGAGGACAGCCTCGCCGACGTCCGGCTGACGCAGGAAGCGTTCAAGGACGCCAAGGTCCTCAACAACATGAACGTGGTGACCGACGGCGTGGAGGCGATGCGGTACCTGCGCCGCGAGGGCGAGCACCAGGGCGCCGCGCGCCCGGACCTCATCCTGCTCGACCTGAACCTGCCCCGCAAAGACGGCCGCGAGGTCCTGGCCGAGATCAAGGCCGACCCGAACCTCAAGCGCATCCCCATCGTGGTGCTGACGACCTCGCGGGCCGAGGAAGACGTCCTGCGCGCCTATAACCTCCACGCCAACTGCTACATCACCAAGCCGGTGGATTTCACGCAGTTCATCTCCGTGGTCAGGTCGATCGAGGGATTCTGGCTGACGGTGGTGAAACTGCCGAGGGACGGTGGCCAATGACAACCGGTCCGCTTCGCATCCTGCTGGTCGAGGACAATCCGGCCGACGCGCGGCTCCTGCGGGAAACCGTGGCCGAACTGCCGGGCCTGCACTGCGAGGTCGGCCACGCCGACCGGCTCTCGGAGGCCGTGACGCTCATCAGGGCCGCGCCCTTCGACCTGGTCCTGCTGGACCTCTCGCTGCCGGACTCCACGGGCCTCGACACGGTCCGCGCCATCCACCGCGAGGCCGGCCTCACGCCGATCGTGGTCCTGACCGGCACCGACGACGAAACGTTGGGCGTTGCGTCGGTCCGCGAGGGCGCGCAGGACTACCTTGTCAAAGGCCAGGCCGACACCAAGATGCTCGCG
>Ga0315280_10005067_pt1 | contig 19004 bp, 15 predicted proteins | sample YL17G06_40_MG_FD_203697 | JGI IMG/M metagenome (GOLD analysis project Ga0315280, IMG submission 203697) | Sediment microbial communities from Yellowstone Lake, YNP, Wyoming, USA - YL17G06_40 | ecosystem: Environmental > Aquatic > Freshwater > Lake > Sediment | place: USA: Wyoming | collected... | reverse complement strand
CTGGTCGTCGAAGGATGATCCTTCGACGACCAGCGCCGGGCGGTCGCAGAACTTCTCGATCTCCTGCTGCCACTGGTACTTCAGCGAGGTGGGGCAGACGATCAGAACCCGCTCGATTCCGGCCGTCCGCGCCAGGATCTCGCAGGCAGCAATGGCCTGGATGGTCTTACCAAGCCCCATGTCGTCGGCGATCAGGCTTCGTCCCGCCCGGGCGGCGAACAGCGCCCCTTGCCGCTGGTACGGATAGAGCGGGACCTTCAACAGGTGCGCGAACGCCGGGCTCTCGATGCCGGCGGGAAACGCCCTGTCGATCCGTGCCGCCAGCGCGACACGATCCCGGACCTCCGCGATGAAATCCAGGGCGTCGTCGTAGCAACGCAGCTCGTGGCGGAAAGCCCCGGCGCGCCGGAGGAACGTCTCAAACCGCTCGTACGCCTCGGGCCGCAAGACTCCCGCGCCGTCGAAGTAATCGGCGGCCAACGTGTGCAGCCCGGCAGGACACTCGCTACCCGCCCGAAAGAGAACCGCGCGCTGGGCCCCGTAACGCAGATACACTTCCGAGTAGACCGGGCGAAACCCCTGGGCAAAGGCTCGCGCTGCGCCCGGTTTCCGCAGCAGCTTGCCAAGCACCCATTCGATGTGTTTGCAGGTCCCCAGCGTGTTGACGGCGAAATCCCGGCAGGAGCAGTAGTTCTCGCCCAGCCCCCGCCCGCGAATGGCCACGCGATATTCGCCGCCGGTCTGCGGGTTGACCACCGTGAATTCGGAGAAGATCGGCTCGGCGCCCGTATCGGTGAGCCGGAAGTGCTGCTGGCGGGCAAACTGCTTCCGCAAGGCGACCTGCCACTGTTCGAGCGACATATCCTGCGGCGGGCGCAGCCGCGAAATCTTGCGGCCCTGGAAAGGGCCTTGAGACGGCTTACGCCGCACCGCCTTCTGCGCCGGGGTCTGGGCCGCGGCCGACACTTGTACCTTCGCCATCGATTCAATCTCCTCGTGAGGACCCGTCCGTAGACAACGGCAACGAGTATACTATACTGGTGCGATAAGAGCCAATGGAGAACGAAAGCGTGAAAACGAATGATGACCGCGCGGCAGGATGGGCCTGGGGACCACGCGTCGTCGCCGCTGCCCTGCTGTCCTGGGCATCGTCGAGCTTCTCGTGCGCCACGTTTGCGAAATCCGAAGCGTTCCTGTCGGGCCGGCCGATGGGCCAGATCCAAAGCGATGCGCTGCGCGAGCTTTCGGGCATCGCCGCCAGCCGTCGCAATCCCGGCGTCCTTTACGTGCACAACGATTCGGGCGATGCACCGAGGATCTACGCCATCAACGAGAAAGCCCACCTGCTCGGCGCGTGCGACATCCGAGGCATCAAGGCAGGCGATTGGGAGGACATCGCCGTCGGGCCGGGTCCCGAACCGAACCAGTCCTGTGTATACATCGGGGACATCGGCGACAATGGGGCCAAACGACCCGAGATCGTTGTCTATCGGGCGCCGGAACCTCAGATCGACGCCGCCAAGCCCTTTGACCAGATGACGATCGGTCCGGCCCACGCGATCCGGCTTGTCTACCCGGATGGGCCGCGCGATGCCGAGACTCTGATCGTCGATCCGCTCACGCGTGACATCTATATCATCTCCAAGCGGGAACTGCTCCCCAAGGTCTACCGTGCGGCTTATCCGCAATCGACCACTCAGCAGACGAAGCTCGAACCGGTGGCCGTGATGCCCTTCGGCACGTTCCCGACCGGGGGCGACGTCTCGCCCGACGGCCGTCTGGTAATCGTTCGGGGCATGTTCAACGCCGCCCTGTGGGAGCGTCCCGCTGACGCGCCGTTGTGGCAGGCTTTCACCGGCAAGTCCAAGGCGATCCCGGTGGCCAGTGAACCCCAAGGCGAGGCGATCTGCTTCGACAGCAAGGGCCGCGGCTATTTCACCATTAGCGAGGGCCGGCATCCAACTCTCTACTACTTCGCTCCCGCCGAACCGAACGCCCCCAAGCCGTGATCCCCCGGCGAATTTCGGATGGCAGATCGCGAATTCCACGCACGGCGCTAATCCGCAATCCGCAATCATCAATCCGCAATCGAACGGCGCGGTTTGCCACCTCATGAAATGTCGTCTATAGTTTAATCAGGGTCCCGATATTGCCGATAACCGGACCGGAAAACGTACCGGTCTGCCGTTGCCGGAATTGGCGCGGGCCGTAGAGGCTGGACCGGGAGCGTAGCTAGACGCCAATAGGTATGTCGATCATGCTTTCGCAAACCACCAGACTGGAGTTGGGCATCGTGGCGGCCGTGTTCTTGGTCCTGTTTCTGTGCCGCGAGCCGCCAAAGTCCGGAAATGCGGGCGTTCGCAGGGACACAGAGCCGACCGTGCCCGAGCTCACGCAGGCGGCAGAGGATGCAGGGCAAACGCGGAAGAACGATGCCGCCTCCAATCCAGCCGCGGCTATCGGCGCTCTGCGGAGCCAGCAAGCGCAACCTTCTCCCATCAGCCCAATCGCCCTCGGCTCCGGTCAGGAGCTAGCCTCGGCGGGCAGAACCGCCGATAACACGACGCCGGAACCCGCCGTGCCGCCAGCCAGGATCAGGCGGATCGGCGTGGTCGATGCGAGAGGGTGCCAGGGCCTGGGCTATACCGAGATCATGTACGGAGAAGTCACCGCGCGCCAAGTCTGGGACGGGCAGCAATTCGTGTGGCGCACGGTTTGCGAAGTGAAGGAGAAGAACGGTGTCACCAGCGTCTGGGTCTTCGGCGAAGACAACGGTGCTATTCTCTCCGAGATTCAGCAGGAGACTCCGTAGGGGCAGGCCCCCGTGCCTGCCCTCTTCCCGTGCCTGCCCTGATGCACCTCTGCCGTGGGCAACCACAGGGGGTTGCCCCTACATCCCCAGTCGCCGTTTACATTCGTCGAGCATCTCCGCCGTACGGGTCGCCCCGACGCGCGTTACCCCGATAGCGCGAACCTCCAAGAGCTTATCCAGATCGCGGACTCCCCCTGCCGCTTTGACTTGCACACCTTTCGGCGTGTGCTGCCGCATCAGCTTGAGGTCCTCGATGGTCGCCCCGCTGGTGCCGTAGCCGGTGGAAGTCTTCACCCAATCGGCCCCGAGCCCGCCGCAGATCTCGCACAACTTGATCTTCTGCTCGTTGTTCAGGTAACAGTTTTCGAAGATGACCTTGACCTTCTGCCCCTGCCGGTGCGTCACGTCAATCACGGCGGCGATGTCCGCGCGGACGTAGTCCCAGTCGCCACTGAGGACTTTACTGATGTTGACGACCATGTCCAGTTCCTGCCCGCCGTCGGCTAGGGCCTGCCTGGCCTCGGCGACCTTGATCGCCGTCGTGTGGCCGCCGTGGGGAAAACCGATGGTCGTGCTCGCCTTGACGGTGCTGCCCCGAAGAATCTCGGCGCACCGTTTGAGAGCGTAAGGCATGATGCAGACACTGGCAACATCGTACCGCAGAGCAAGCTGGCAGCCGGCCTCAAGGTCCCGGCCGATCAGCGTCGGGTTCAATAGAGAATGGTCGATCATTTTGGCAATATCGCTGTACGTGTAATCCATCGAATACTCCTGTGAAGAAGAAACCCCATAGGACGAATGGGACTAATGGGACCGATGTGCGACGCGGACGCGTGCTGCCTGCCTAGGGCATATACTGCAGGAGGAATCGCGCACTCTGCTGCAGAGCCGACTTGCGCATCTCCAGCGACGCCTCGTACGCCCGGTCCTCCACCTCCACACAGACCGGTCCGGCGTAGCCGATATCGCTGAGCACAGAAAAGAACCGGCCCCAATCGATATCGCCCAGCCCGGGCAGCTTGGGCGTGTGGTACTGCAACGGATGGGCGAGGATGCCGACCTCGTCAAGCCGGTTGCGATCCAGCCGAACGTCTTTGGCGTGGATGTGGTAGATGCGATCCTTGAATTCCCACAGCGGCTTGAGATAGTCCATCTGCTGCCAGACCATGTGCGAGGGATCGTAGTTGAGCCCCAGGCTGTGGGACGGGATGTCCTCGAACAGGCGACGCCAGATCCTCGGGCTGGTCGCCAGGTTCTTGCCGCCCGGCCACTCGTCGCTCGTGAACAGCATCGGGCAATTCTCGATGCCGATCCGCACATTACGGTCCTCGGCATACTTCACCAGCGGCTTCCAGATCCGCAAGAACTTCGGCCAGTTCTCGTCCACGGACTTGGTCCAGTCCCGGCCGATGAACGTCGTGACGCGCCCCACTTCCAGCAGCGCCGCCGCCTGAATCACCTTCTTGAAGTGGGCCAACACCGCCTTCGCCTCGTCCGGGTCGGGACTGAGATAGTTCGGATAGTAACCGAGCGAGCTGATACTCACACCGGCGCTCTCCAGCTTCTGGCGGACCTCGTCGGCCTGACGCCGGCCAAACTCCGCGACATCAAGATGTGTCACGCCCGCATACCGCCGCTCGGCCTTGCCCTTGGGCCAGCACATCAGCTCGACGCAGGAATACCCCGTCTCGAAGGCAAATTCGAGCACCTGATTGAGTGGCAGGTCCGGCAGAATGGCACTGACAAATCCGAGTTTCATGATTGTGCTCCTTTCACAGGCACCCAACGGCCTTCGCGGTGGCTCTGCAGGATGGCCTCGCACAGCAGAATCTCGCGGTGGCCGTCGGCGAACGTGGGAAACGTCGCGGGCGCGCAGCGGCGCTCTGGACCAGCCGCCGAGAAGTCCCCTGCCTTGATGTAATCGTAAAACGCCCGGAAGCACTGTTTGAAGGTGTCCGGGAAGCCCTCGTTGTGCCCGCCGGGATAATTGGTGAACCGCCGGGCCTGGTCGCCGAGCAGCGAAGGATCGCGAATCAGACTCTCGTTCGCTTTTTCGCGATGCCCGATCCACATTTCGTTCGGCTGTTCGCTGCACCACGCGAGGGCCTGATTCGAGCCGGCGATTTCGTACCGCAGGCAATTCTTCCGCCCCGCCGTCACCTGCGAGACCCACAGACACCCTCTGGCCCCACCCGCAAATCGCAGCAGCACGCACCCATAGTCCTCCGTGGCAACCTTGATCGATTCCGTCTTGACGGTAGCCTTCTCCTGCTTACCCTTGAACGTCTCCACCTCCCCCAAGGGCCTCTGCCGCACGGAATGCACGGTCGAAAGGTCAGCACAAACCACCTCGGCCTCCAACCCCGTGATCGCATGGATCAAATCCAGCCAATGCGTCCCGATGTCGGCGATGGCCCGTAGCTCGCCGCCCTCCTCGGCCAGCACCCGCCAGTTGTAGTCGGTCGGGTGGAACAGCCAATCCTGCACATAGCTGCCGCAGACGGAGTAGATTCGGCCCAGAGCCCCGCGTCTCATCATGTCGGCCGCTTCGATATTGAGCGGATAATAGCGAATGTTGTAGTTGACCCCCGCCGCACGGTCACTGCGCTCCGCCAGATCGACCAACTCGGCAGACTCAGCAGAGTTCATCGCCAGCGGTTTCTCGCACAGCACGTGCTTGCCGGCCTTCAGTGCGGCCTTGGCCATCGGGTAATGCAACCGGTTCGGCGTGGCAACGTGCACGACCTGCACGCTCTTATCGCCCAGAATCTCCTCGAAGTCTCGGTACGCCTTGGGCAACCCCAGGGTCTTGGCCGCCAGTTCCGACTCCCCCTTCGACACACCCAGAATCCCCGTGACCTCGACGCCGATACGATTCAGTGCCTCCACATGCACCGGCCCAATAAACCCCGCCCCCACCACCGCCGTGCGGATCTTCTGCATACCCGTATCTCCTTTCGACCAGCCACCACCGGCCCTCAAACGGTAGCACCCCCCAGTGACTCTGTCAACCATCCGCACCGGCGGCCCAGGGCAATTGCATGTGAGCCTCGATAGCCCCTGATGGAGCGGTGCGTAGTACGCACCCTACGAAGGACGCATGGCTCCCAACCCGTAGGGTGCGTACCACGCACCATCTTTAAGTGGCTCCATAGGCTCACATGCAATTGCCCTGACCGGCGGCCCCCTCTCGGCAAGCATGCCACGCGAATCCGACCACAAAGCCTGCCGGAATCACGCCACAAACCATGAGTGGACCTCCCTGGCGATCTTCGAGCCAACCTCTCGCTCCGTCACTTTCAAGTCATAACTGGCTTGCAGATTCAGCCAAAACCGCGCGGTCGTCCCAAAGTAGCGGGCCAGCCGCAGAGCCGTGTCGGGCGTAACGGCCCGCCGTTCTCGCACAATCTCATTGATCTGCGGAGCCGGCACTTTGAGTTCCATCGCCAGCGTATGAGCACTCATGCTCAAAGGGACGAGGAATTCCTCACGCAGAACCTCGCCCGGATGAACGGGACACATCTTGTTTGTCGGACTCATAGTTCAGCTCTTCGTTCCATTGTTCGCCGCATCACCGCTCATCAGAGGAGGAGGACTCACGCCAATGATCCTCTTGAAGATATGCCAGGCCAAGACACATGACAAGATGAAGACGAATAGAACAAACAGAGGCAAAATGGTCGTAGGAGGGTGTTCTCTGCCAAGGACTCTGTCCGAAACCAGCACGAGCCCCGCTCCTCCGAATACGGCTCCCGCGTACAGAACAAAAAAGAAAGTGGCAAACGCCGCGAGTATTCCTATCAGGAATCGGACGCTATCCGTCACTCTGATCACACGTTCTGATCCTCTGGCCAGCAGAGTTCTTTGCTTCGTTCGCAACCATCCCCCGAAGAGGGTCGACGCGATCCCCGATACATATGCTGCGATCATGTACCAAGTCGGCATTCGCGTCGTATCTTCCTGCCTGGTTGGGAAGTACATGGAGACCGCGAGCGAGAAAAGGACGAGTGCAATCGCATGCGCGATCTCCCTTCGCTGGGCAATGACGCCTGTTACGAATCCGCCGGTTGTCGAACAGACCAACCCCACCGACAGGGTGACCAGTAACCATCCGGCGGAAAGCTGGACGCCAGGCCGAAAAGCCTCTCGGTCGAGCGATCACGAGCATTATCATGCCGCAACCGGCAACCGTGACAACCCAGCCCACCGGGATGGCGGCCATACTTCGCAAGACTCTCTTGTTCACGCGTGTCCCTCCAGATACCCGTGCGTGCAGTCTGCGCGTGTGCCAGCCCAGCAACCGGTTGCACGCCGGATACTCTCCCTGAATCGCACGTTTTGCACTCCCAACATCCGAACCTCTTTGGCTTGTGGGGCGATCATAACACAGTCGGTGAAGAAAGGCAACGGACGACAACTCTGCAGGGATGTCGGCCTCAAGGCGTGCACCCACGTTATTGTCACCGGCAGCCGGGCCATGTATCCTGCCTTTGCGTCGCTCATCGATCTAATCACGTCGACGCTGTGTTTGGAGGTTGCAGGTTCTTGGACATATGAGGAGTCACATCATGAGGAATATTTTGGTTGCGTTTCTTGGCGCGGCGATGGTCTCGGTTGCAGGGGCGGCGGACGTTCCGATGCAACCCTTTGTTATGGACTGGCGGGATAATGCCGCGCCGCTGGTCGATTTGTCATCGTTTCTGGAGGCGCCGGCAGGGAGGAGTGGGTATATCACGATCAAGGATGGGCATTTTGTGACGCCGGAAGGACGGCGGTTTCGAATCTGGGGCGTCAACTTCACGGGAGCCGCGTGCTTCCCATCCCGCGAGGATGCGCCGGTGGTCGTGGCACACTTGGCCCGGTTCGGGATCAACTGCGTGCGGTTCCATTTCCTGGATGCGAACGGAGCGATGAGCCTGTTTCTACGCGGACGGGACGATACGCGCGAACTGGATCCCAAGCAGTTGGACACGCTCGACTATTTCATCGCCGAATTGAAGAAGCGTGGCATCTACACGAACCTCAACCTCAACGTCGGCCGCACCTACCGCAAAGGCGACGGCGTGCGGGACTACGAGTACCTCGGCTTCGCGAAGATCGTGAACTCTTTCGACGAGCAGGTGCAGATGCTTCACAAGGAGTACGCTCAGCAGCTTCTGACGCATCGCAATCCGTACACCGGAGCACAATACCGGCACGAGCCGGCGGTCGCTATTGTGGAGCTGGTCAACGAGAATTCGATTGTCGAGGCATGGTTCAGCGACCGGCTGCTCGGCAAGAATACGCAGAAGAATCCGGGCACCTGGACCGATATCACCGCCTGGTACGCCGAAGAGCTTACGGCCAAGTACAACCAGTGGCTCGAGAAGACCCTCAGTGCTCAGGAGTTGAGCGACTTTCGCAAGATGGCGGGTATGGCGCAGGGTCAGCCGATTCCACGTCTGTCCAAAGCCCAGTTCAAGGATGCCCCGGCCCAGCGGTTCCACACTGAGGCAACGTTCTACATGCACCTCGAACACGACTACTTCGGCGGCATGTACAAGTACCTCAAGGACGATCTCGGCGTGAAGGCCCTCATCGCGGGCACGAGCGACCACAATCACTACAACAGCGGCTATCCGCTCCTGGCCTCGACCTCGCAATGTGACATCGTCGACGGCCACGTCTACTGGCAGCACCCGAACTACGTCGCAGACCCCAAGGGCAAGAGGCAGGGCTTCACCATCGGCAACACACCGATGGTGGACGATCCGGCGAATTCCACTGTCGTCCAGTTGTCCCGCACACCTGTCGCGGGCAAGCCCTACACGGTCTCGGAGATCAACCATCCATTTCCGAATGAGTACGCCTGTGAAGGCTTTGGGATTCTCGCCGCCTATGCGGCCTTTCAGGACTGGGACGGCGTGTTCCTCTACACGTTCGAGCACAAGGTGCCGAGCCAGTGGGCCTCGAAGATGCCCGGCCATTTCGAGGTCCGCCCCGACCCGGTCAAGATGATGAGCATCGCCGCCGGAGCATTCGTGTTCCTGCGCGGCGACGTACAACCAGCGAAGGAGACAGTCTATCGATCCTATTCGCCACAGGAAATCCGCGAGAGCATCCGGCTACCTTCCTCGGAGCGACCGTTCTTTACCCCCGGCTTCAACCCGACCACGGCGCTGGTGCATGCCACGCGCATACGCGACTTCCATGTAGCCCAGCCGCCGTGGCGAGGGCGTCCCGCCCTTGGAAAACAAGGCCAAGATGGCCTCGCGACGCAAGGGCTGGAAGCCCTCGCCACATTTGCCTCCGACACCGGCGAACTCGCCTGGCATCACGCCCAGAAGCAACAAGGTTTTGTGACCATTGAGACGGATCATTCCCAGGCTCTTATGGGATTCATCCAACATGCTGACAAGCCGCTGAAGAATCTCGCGGCGCGGGTCGAGAACGAGTTCTGCTCGCTGATGCTGACTTCGCTCGACGATAAACCCATCGCACAGGCGGACCGGCTGCTGCTGGTCGCCACCGCCCGCGCCGCCAATACCGGCATGAAGTGGAACGACAAGCGGACCTCACTCACCGACTGGGGCACCGAGCCCTCGGTCATCGAGCCGGTCAAAGGATTCGTCACGCTCAAGGGCATCAACTTGGTTGGGCAGATCGAGGTGACGCCTCTTGACGGCGGCGCCAAACCTCTCGCCAAACCCATTCTGGCCGAGAAAGCCGCCGAGGGCTATCGCTTCCCCATCGGCGAGCCGGCAACGCCCTGGTATCTCATCCGCGTCAGACGTTAGACGTAGATTCTCATCCCGCTGCAAGAGAACGGAAACCGTTTGACCACGGGTGTAGGGTGGGTTCTCAACCCACGCGTTGAGTCGACCGCAGCGGACCTTGACGCGTGGATTAAGAATCCACCCTACGCGGGAAAGACCGGGCTAAGTGGCTGGGCCATCTGGCGGAGCGTTTCGACTTCTTTCTGCGAGATCGGGCGAAAGTCCAGCGCCAGGTCCAGGGCCATTTTGAACAGCGACTCCTCGCCCGGCGGGATCGCCGCGGTAATCGACTGGCTCAGGGTGAAGTACAGGGCCAGCTTGGCTTCGTTGCGGTCGGTCAGTGGCTGATACCAGCACTTGGGGTATTGCTTTCGTGCGGGGTCGTCCTTCGGCCACTTCTGTTTGGCCATTGTCTTAAGGGCGAGCCTCGCGACGCCCTTCGATTTGGCGGCCTGCAAGATGCGCGGGCCAAAGTTGCCTTGATAGAACGTGGCGAAGTTGATCGGAAAGAGAACCGAGTCGAAATCATAGCGATCCAGCGCCGCCAGGGCTGCTTCCTCGGAGTGCGCCGAGAAGCCGAGATAGCGAACCTGCCCCTGCTTCTTGGCTTCGAGAAAGACCTCCATCGCCCCGCCTTTGGCGAAGACCGCATCCACGTCCTTCTGAACGTCTGAGATCGCGTGAAGCTGATAGAGATCGAGATAGTCCGTGCGCAGCCGCTTCAGGGACTCGCTCAACTCGGCCGCCGTTTCCTTTTTAGTCCGATGCTCGGTTTTGCAGGCGAGAAAGACATCTTTGCGATAGGGCTCCAGAGCCGGACCGAGTTTGACCTCGGCATCGCCGTAGCTCGGCGCGACATCGAAGTAGTTGACACCCTTCTCGACGGCCTCCGCCACCACGCGGTTGGCGTGGTCCTGCTCGACACCGCTGACCACGATCCCGCCGAAGCCAATAATCGATAGTCGCTCACCGGTGTCGCCGTAGGCCCGGCGCGGCAGCTTCGGCGCGTTCGCGTGGCAAGGGCAGTCCGGCCCGCAATCGCTCTGGGCCGCATCCGCGTGCGGCAAAAGCCCCGCGGCCACAGCCGAACCGGCCGCCAACGTGCCCTTCAAGAGATCTCTTCGTTCCATTTTTCGACGTTCTCCACGCGGTAACTCATGCTCCCCACACAATGCCTTGACACGATGTTACCTCTTTCCGCCATCGCCCGCAACGGATAGCTTCCGTCGGACCACCGAGCTTGGTCCTATCTGAACCTCACGGCATTCTCGATGAGGCTGCCACGCCGGAAGAAAATCTTTTCGGAAATCCTGAAATTCCCGTTGACACCTATGACAGATGTCATATATTGGCTATGACAATTGTCATAGGAGATAGATCATGGCAAGGAATAAGCGTCCCGCAATGAGTCCGGCCGAAACCGAAGTCCTGCGGCTGGTCTGGCAGACTCGGGAGGCCACGGTGCAGCAAGTGTACGAGGCCCTGCCGGCGCGTCGAAAGGTGACCTATGTGACAATCGCCACGCTCCTGCGCCGGCTCGAAGAGAAAGGGTATCTCAAACACCGCCTGCGCGGTAAGGCCTTCGTCTACGCCCCCGCCGCAAAAAAGGAAGACGTAATCCGGAGAACCATCGGTGATCTCGTGGAGCGGTTGTTCGGGGGCAATCCGGTGCCTCTGATGCAGCACCTGGCGCTGCACAGCGGGATTACCGACGAGGAGATCGAGAGACTGAAGGAGTTGACAAAGAAAAAGTAGCTGGTGGGCTTTCTGTGGAGGGAATTGCCATGAATGGGTACGCCAATTACGTGGTCAGCTATTTGTGCACTCAGAGCTGGCAGATAGTGCTTCTGGCGGGGATGGTGGGCCTGGTATCCTGGGCCCTGAGAGACCGCAGCGCGCACGTCCGCTATCTATTGTGGCTGATCGTTCTGGCCAAATGTCTCGTGCCGCCTTTCCTGACCGTACCCTTGGCGATCCTGCCAGAACAGGCTGCAAGTCCATCGTTTGCCGGGACCGCCCTGCCGGAGGAGTATCCTGCGCCTGAAGTCCCCGTCCTTGTCCGGGGAGGTCCAAAACCACACGAATCAGCGCTCGCCATGCCCAGCACGCGTGAACTGATTGACCTTGGGTGGATGGCAGGCGTATTCCTCTTCCTGCTTTGGGTCGGCGGCCGAGCGATTCGATATACCACCTGGCTCCGCGCCCGGCGCAAGCTGCTGCCGCCCGCTCTCCAGGTATCCATCCGTGAGTTGTCTGTGGGCTTCAAGTTCAAGAAATGGCCAAGGATCTGGCTGGTGGAGGACATCAGCCAGCCCTTTGTGTGGGGCCTGCTGCGCGGAAGCGTCTATCTGCCGGCGGACTTCACCGGTTTGGGCGGCTCCGACCGGCAGCGCAGCGTCCTGGCCCACGAGCTCAGTCACATCGCCCGTTTCGACGCCGGTGTCAATCTGCTTCAGATAATAGCCCAGGCGGTGTACTGGTTCCATCCCTTGGTCTGGTGGACCAATCGAAAGATCCGCCAGGAACGAGAAAAATGCTGCGATGAGATGGCCGTCGCTCACCTCAACGCGCCGCCCGAGCAATACACGGGCGCTATCGTGGACGCCTTGGCCGCCGAACGCCGGTCGGCTCATCGTATCCCTTCGTTAGCTATCGTAGGTTCCGTCAGAGACATCGAGGAAAGGATAAGAACCATGTTGACCCCAGGTAAGACATTCCGCCGACGTCCGAGTCTGGTGGCCGCCACCGTCGCATCGCTCATGGCCCTCATAACCATCCCCACCGCGCTCGTCCTGACCGCCAGAGGCCAAGCACAGCCGACCGCCCAGGGTGCGGACCAGCCTGCCCAATCCCCCTCCAAGGCCACCGCGAACAGCGAGAAGCCGGAGCAGCCGCGCTTTACCGCCCGCACTTTCAGTTCCAAGGCGGCCCTTGAGGTATTTGTCCGCGAGACTGGCTCAGCCCCTTCGAGACGGATCGGACGTACGCCGAGTGCCACCGCGCTGGAAATCCCGCCGTGCGACATTTGGTGGGTGAAACCCTCGGCCCCGGTGCAGGACTGGGACTTACTGGTGCAGGAGATCAGCCAGAATACGGTCCCCGGTCTGGTACTGGACTCGGCTACAGATGCGGACATGCAGCACTTGGCGACTCTGACAGGGCTACGCCACTTGGACCTGGCCGGCCCCCAGATCACGAATGCAGGCATGGCTCACCTCCAGGGCCTGCGTGGGCTGCAGTGGTTGAGGGTAGTGCGCACCCAGATCACAGATGCCGGCCTGCAACCCCTAAAGGGCCTGACCGGATTGGAGTGGTTGCTCTTGCCCGGCGTCCAGGTCACGGATGAAGGTCTTGTCCACCTCGAAGGGCTTACCGGATTGAAGGGGTTGGACTTGGAGAGCACGAAGATCACGGACGCAGGGTTGAAGTCTCTCAAGACCCTGGTCACTCTGCAACTGGTGGATTTGGCAAACACCAAGATCACAGACGCAGGTCTGGAACATCTTAAGGCTCTGACCGGGCTGCAAGTACTGTATCTGTCTAATATCCCGATCACCAATGCGGGGCTGAAGCATCTCGAGAGCCTGACCACTCTGCAGGAGTTGGACTTGGGGAACACAAAGATCACGGACGCCGGGCTGAGCCATCTCAAGGGCTTGACCGACTTACGGACACTGTACTTGTCTGACATGCCGATCACAGACGCGGGTCTGGTATACCTCAAGGGCTTGACCAAATGGCAGTGGTTGGATTTGTCCGGCACTCAGGTCACAGATGCAACTCTGGCCCACTTCAAGAGTGCAACCAGGCTGGAGCACTTGGATTTGAGCAGCACTCAGGTCACCGACGCAGGTCTGGCTCACCTCAAGGACTTGACCGGATTGCGCGACCTATGGTTGGCCAACACCAAGGTCACAGACGCAGGTCTGACGCACCTTGAGGGTGTGACGGGGCTGCAATTCCTGATTCTGTCCGGCGCGCAGACAACCGACGCCGGCCTGGCCCACCTCAAGGGCTTGACCGATCTGCGCCGGCTGCAGATGTCAAACACCAAGACTGCGGACCCCGGCCTCGAACGTCTCAAGGGCCTGACGAAGTTAGGGGAATTACGGCTGGACAACACACGGGTCTCGGATGCAGGCCTGGAGCATCTCAAGGGTCTGACAGGACTGCAATGGTTAGGCTTATCCGGCACTCAGGTCACGAATGCGGGTGTCCAGCAACTCAAGCAGAGCCTTCCGAAGTTGAACATAGCAAGAGACGAAGGACAACGGACGGCCCAGAGCGCGGACAAGCCAGCCCAATCGCCGAACAAGCCCGCCGCGGATAGCGAGAAACCGGAGCAACCTCGCTTTGCCGCGCGGACCTTCAATGCCAAGACGGCGTTCGATGTCGCGGCAAGGTTCAGGCTGATCGGAAGCACGCCCAGTGCCACGGCGCTGGCTATCCCTGCTTGCGCGATTTGGTGGGTTCAACCCTCAGGCCGCGTGGAGGACTGGGATCTGCTGGCGCAGGAGATAAACGAGAACAAGGTTCCTGGCCTGAAATTAGACCTGACCACGAACGCCGATACGAGGGGCACACCTCCCGGTCCGAAATCTGATTCGGTCGCGGACGCGGACATGAAACACTTGGCGGGTTTGACCAGCCTGCAATGGTTGGATTTGTCGCACACCCAGGTCGGGGATGCGGGGCTGGCGGAGATCAAGGGCCTGAGGGCATTACAAACCCTGATATTGAATGACACCCAAGTCACCGACTCCGGCCTGGAACATCTCAAGGGTCTGGCGGGACTGCGGGACCTGATCTTGATGGACCCTAAGATCACCGATGCGGGACTCAGCCATCTCAAAGATTTGACGGGATTGCAGAGCCTGAGCTTGATTGGCACTCAGGTCACTGACTCCGGTCTGGCTCGTCTCAAGAACCTGACCGGATTGCGGACATTGTTCTTGATGGGGACCCGCCAAATCACCGACGCCGGATTAGAGCATCTCCAGGGCCTGAACGCCCTGGAGGATTTGGATCTGGACGGCACCCAAGTCACAGATGCGGGCTTGGTCCATCTTCAGCACCTCCGCGGACTCAAGGAGCTGAATTTGGGACGCAACACGAGGATTGCGGATGCAGGTCTGGTGTATTTGAAGGGCCTGGATCGATTGCGGTCGTTAAACTTGGAGTACACCTCTGTAACAGATGCGGGTCTGATTCATCTCAAAGGTCTGACGCAATTGGCGGTGTTGAACCTGTGGGGCACGAAAGTAGACGGCACGGGTTTGGTCCACCTCAAAGACCTGCCTCGCCTGGAGTGGCTGGGTCTGGCCTACACCCCAGTCACGGATGCGGGGCTTGCCAACCTCAAGGGTCTGACCGGCTTGCGCTGGCTCTGGTTGCAAGATGCCAGAGTCACCGATCTCGGGCTGGAGCATCTCAAAGGCCTGACTGGACTGGAATACCTGAATCTGTCCGGCACCAAGGCGACCGACACCGGTATCCAGCAGCTCAAGCAGAGCCTCCCGAAGCTAACCATAGCACGATAGAAAGAAACCAAGCCAAGTCGAGCACTACGAGCTGCCTGCTCTGCAAACTCGGATGTCTCGTGATCCGTCGAGCCTCTCCGTCGCCAGGGGCAACAAAGCTCCGCTACGGCTTGGCCGCCAAGTCGGCACAGACCAGTTCCTTGTCGTTGCGGGCGTAGATGCGCTGGTTGGCGAAGGCCGGATGGGACCAGGTGACGCCGCCGCGCTGACCGAGTTGCTCTTCCGTCGGGTTTATCAACTTCGTTCGGCTGATCTCGTGGAAGCCGTCGGGGGCCAGGCGGCCGATGACCAGTTCGCCCCGCTCGTTGAACATCCAGACCTTGTCGCCATTGCGGACCATGTGGATGTTGGACCAACGGGCCTTGGGCGTCGCCGTCAGGTCCTCCCAGATCCGGTCGCCCGTCTTGAGGTCCAGGCAGCGAAGCTCGCCGTAGCTGTCCACACCGTAGATGTAATCGCCCTGGATGATTGGCGTCGAGATGCAACAGTGCAGGGCGTCGGTCCTCTCCTCGCTGGCCCCCCGCCGATGCCATAGTTCCTGTACGCCAAGATCGTCCGGGTGCACTTTCAGCAGGAGCATGCCATCGTAAAAACTCGTGGTGACGAGGTGGTGGCCGTCGAAGACCGGCGTGGCAATCGTGATCTCCATTTCCTTCGGCACGAAGGGCTGCTCCCAGTAAAGCTGCCCGGTCCGAGGCTCCAGACCGACGACGCGCTCGCCCGTGATGCACACGAGGACCCGCTGCTTGGCCTGCTCGATAATGATGGGCGCCGAGTACGAGACTCCATCCTTCAGGGCCCGCCATTTCTCCTGCCCCGTCACTTTGTCAAACGCCATCAGGCAGGCGTTGTCCTTGCCGCCGACTTGGACGATACACAGGTCGTTCTCCACCAAGGGCGCCGCGGCGATCCCCCAGACAGGCACGCGGGCCGCGTACTCCTTGCGGCAGTCGTGGCTCCAGAGCACTTGGCCCGATTTGGCATCGAAGCAATGCAGGTGCCCCATCGTACCCAAGGAATAGGCCCGGCCGCTGTTGAACGTCACTGAGGCCCGGGGCCCCGCTTCGTACTGCACCCGCTCATAGACGCAGTCATAAGCGTAGGACCAGAGCGGCTTGCCCGTCTCGGCGTCGAAACATTGCACCCGCTCCTGTCGGGCCGGCTTGACCACGCGATCCATGAGATAGACCCGCCCCTCGGCGACGGTCGGGCCGCAGTAGCCGCTGCCGATCGGGACCCGCCACTGGACGGGCAACTGCGCCGACGCAAATCGCTCCACCAGTCCCGTCTCCGTCCACACGCCGTCGCGATTGAGTCCGCGCCACTGGGGCCAATCAGCCGCGCGGGACGCCCCTGCGCCCGCCGCCAGTATCACAAGCAGCACGCCTGCCCTGCCGAACGCTCTGCACATCGAATTTCAAACCTCCACCAGGTTGATTTTTTCAAGGTCCACCCGGGCCGCAGCGCCGCCCACGGTGCGTGGTACTTTAGCAGGAATCCCCCCGCGCTACAACCGAAAGCCTCACGGGCCACGGCACCCCGCAAATACTGGGCTGATAGCTGCTAGTAGATGCAGGCATCGAGGATGGAGAGCACTTCCTCCAGCACAGGCACAGGCATCTTGGCAATGCGCTTGGCGCTGCGCGCGCGAAAATCGATGGATTTGATTTGCTCCACCATCACAAAACCCGTCACTCTCGGACAGCCCACAACGGCCACGTGGAACGGAAAGTCCCGCTGGGCCGTGGTGATCGGGCAAACGATGGTGAGCCCTGTATGTTTGTTGAAGAGGTAATGACTGACCACCAAGGCCGGTCGACGGTCCAGGTCCCCAAACGCGGTCTTTTGCGTTTGGGGTCCCCCTTTCTGCTCGCGTTCGGACTGTGGATCAAACGTCACGGCGATCAGATCGCCTCTTTGCGGCACGTATCCGGCCATCTACCAGACCTCTTGACCGACGGGGCCACCCCAATCGATCTCCTCGCTCTTATGGCCCTTCGGGATTTGCCTAACCAACTCCCGCAGATTGTGCTTTCCCCGCAGGCGTTTGGCCGGGGCCACGACAATCGCGCCATCGTGGACCGCGACGTTCACCTCATCGCCCACGGCAATCTGCGCTTCTTCCAGCAGTTGCCGGCTCAGACGCAACCCCTGGCTATTTCCCCATTTCTGCACCTTCGTTACCATATCCGATTCTCCCATGGCTATACCAAGTATAGCCCCTTGAGGGTTCGCGTCAATACGATTTCTCTTTTGCCGCGTGCATTTCGCCCCCCTTCCAGGTAGAATCCCGTCCGTGGCGAGTTCCAGGCTTCGGGTGTGCCAGGGGTCGCGGGACAGCGTGCGACCTTGGACTTCCAGCTTGTAACGGTGAACACGTGGCCTACGGAAGGAGTATTGATCGTTGAGAGTATGACGCTGTTTGCACCCATGTATGCTTCTTTGCTGGTGGCGTCGGGCCGGATTCGGCACCGACACCTGTGTCTTGCGCCCCTGACCGAGAACCTCAAGGTCATCGCCCATCGCGGGGCCTCGCACCAGGCCCCGGAGAATACCCTGGCGTCCGTGGAATTGGCGTGGCAACAGGGCGCGGACGCAGTCGAGGTGGACGTGCATTTGACGCGGGACCGCCGCATCGTGGCCATTCACGATCCGACGACGGACCGGACCGCCGGCACTCACCTGGAGGTTGCCGCGACCCACTCCTCGCGCCTGCGCCGGCTCGATGTCGGCCGCCACAAGGACCCGAGGTTCACCGGCGAGCGCATTCCCTACCTGGAGGAAGTGCTCCGGACCGTGCCGGCGGGCCGGCAACTGTTCGTCGAGATCAAGTGCGGCCCGGAAATCCTGCCTCCGCTGGCGGACACAGTCACGCGCAGTGGCAAGCGGTCCCAGATCGTCCTCATCGGCTTCGACCTCGACACCATGAGAGCGGCCAAGAAGATCATGCCCGATGTCCCCGCCTGTTGGCTCTGTGACAAACGGATTCTCACGTCTTACAGTCGCTCCCTCGCCCGCCAGGCCCAAGCCGGCGGCGTCGATGGTCTGGACGTCCACTGGTCGGGCGTCACCCGCCGCTTCATCCGGGCCGTAAAAGCGGCCGGCCTAAGACTCTACATCTGGACGGTGGACGACCCCGCTCAGGCGGCACGCCTCAAAACGCTGGGCGCCGACGGCATCACCACCAACCGCCCCAGCCGCCTCCGCCGCGAAATCGCGGTCCTATCGTCGAGGTAGAAGTCCAGGCTGTCGCCGCCCTCGGTGGAAGCGGCCCACCAGAAGGTGATCATCCCCGGCCCCTCGACCGTCGTCTGGAGCCAGCTTTGCTGGTTATGGCCGATGGCCCCGCTGCGGGCACTGTCGTTGTCATAATAGCCGCCCGCCTCGCCGAACCAGTTGGCGTCGCCGCCGGTGGTAAAGAGCAGGGTGGTGTCGCAGGCATTGGACAGAGCCTCCTGCCCCTGGCCGGACTTCTTCACCTGGATCAGGTGGTTTTCGGGATCGTAGTCGTAGACGAACTGCTCATCATAGGTCATATTGCCGCCGGTGTCGTACTGGTAGTTGACCGTCCCGGCGGCGGTGTACTGGTTGAGGTCGTTGCTGGTGTAGGTGCACGTGCCGCTGCCGTCGATGACGCTGGTGCGGTTGCCAGCGGCATCGTAGGCGAACGTGGCGTCGGTCGCCAGAGCCTGCCCTGAGCCTGCCGAAGGGTAGCTCAGGCCGGACGGGTAGTCCACGCTGGTGATCTGGTAGATGTTGTCGTAGTCGTACACGTGCACCCCCGTCCCGCTGTTGTCGGTCACCGTCATGCTCGTGCGATTGCCCACGTTATCGTACATGTAACTGTACTTATGTTGCCCGTTCCCCGTCTGGTTGTCAACATATAAGAGGCGGCTG
>Ga0315280_10005066_pt1 | contig 19008 bp, 15 predicted proteins | sample YL17G06_40_MG_FD_203697 | JGI IMG/M metagenome (GOLD analysis project Ga0315280, IMG submission 203697) | Sediment microbial communities from Yellowstone Lake, YNP, Wyoming, USA - YL17G06_40 | ecosystem: Environmental > Aquatic > Freshwater > Lake > Sediment | place: USA: Wyoming | collected... | reverse complement strand
CCGGTCCTGGATGTCTAGCCGGAGATAGGCAAATCCGGTTCCATACGGTCCGAGTAACCACTTGTAAGCGGCAACGGCCAGGACATCCACAGGAAGGTCATGAATCTTCAGCGGGACGGATCCTACGCCCTGCGACCCGTCCACGACCAGGAGCGCCCCATGGCGGTGCGCCAGTTCGCCGAAGGCGGCGAGATCAATTCTCGCCCCGCTCGTGTAGCTGACCCAATCCACCGCCAGGACGCGCGTGCGGCGGCTGAGCACGGGAATGATTTCTTCCGGGGCGACGTAATGGCTCGCGGGCTTCACCACATGAACGCGCACGCCCAGCCGCCGGAGGTGAAGCCACGTGAACAGATTGACGGGAAGTTGCGGCTGGTGATGACAACCTCGTCGCCGGCTTTCAGGCCGAGTCCAGCAGCCACGATCCCGATGCCTTGCGTCGCGCTGCTGGTGAGCGCGATCTCCGCGGGGTCCGCACCGATCTGCGCAGCGAACCGGTTGCGCACGCGCTCCGGCAGGTCGAAGTACTCAACAGCGTTCAGCCGATCCGGATGGCATTTCACTTGAATGGCGCGCTGAACCCGTGCCTCCGTGGAGCGGGGGAATGGCCCCTGATAGGCACAGTCGAGGTAGACCGTCGGCGAAAAATCCTGAAACTCTTGCCGGTAGTCTTTCATGACCGGACCAGCAGTCTACCGCCTGGGGCTCGAAAAAGACAAGAACGCGAAGCCGCGCAAAAGCCGGCGAGTTCGCTCACCGGCTGAAGAGCCGCTTGAAAAGCAACGGGGACGTGGAAGTCGGAGATTCCATCGGTAGACTGGAGAGGAAACCCTTCACATCGGCGGAAGGGAGAGGCGCGGTCACGCGCCGCAAATAATTGACCTCGCGTAGGGCCACCCAGGACTCCAGACAATGCAGGCAGTGGGCCATGTGCTCCTCGGTCGGGGACTTCTCATACCCGGTGGTCTGACCATCCAGGATGCGGATGAGCACTCGGCGCACGGGGCAGTCCTCGCGACGCGTGGCGCGCGCTCGGTGCAGGACCTCGAGCCATGCGGCCGGCCAGGAGCACGAATCGCCCTCCCGGTCGAGGACCGCTCCATAGTGGTTCTCGACATGCTCCAGAGCCTTCCGGATGGCCGCAACCGGGAGCAACAGGATTCGTTCCAGTGTTGCGTCCGAGTAGCCCGCCAGCTTGAAAAACACGATCTCCTTCTGGACGAGCGGCAGGCCCTTCAAGAGCGCATCGACAGATTCCAGGGTGGGAACCGGCACTTGCGCGGTATCCTGAGAAGGACGGAGCGCCGGTGCTTCCGTCTCCAGAAAGAACGCTCGCAGATCTACCAGAAACTCGCGCTCGGCCTGGTGATCGAAGCCCCGCAGCCACTCGCAATGGTTCGCGCTCAGGGAGCGGAGCGCATCCGCCCAGAGCGCCGCCCGCGCCTCGCGGGCGCGTCCGGGGAGGTAGAAGTCAACCAGCGCGTACACAACGGGTGTGTACCGTGCGAGGAAAGCTTCCCACGCGGCGCGGTCTCCAGCCTCGCATCCCGGCAGGATTCTCTGGAGGGTCTGGAATTTTGATGACATGCCCGGACTTGCGGTCGTCGTTCCGGCCTCTTCAACTCGACATCGGCAGCCTAAAGACTTCTAGCCGATAAAGACCGGACGGGAATGCATGCCGGCCGGCAATCCCACCAAACCGGCCGCGCAGTCCCGACTACTTTCGGTCGGCCTCCAAAATACTCTCGGCCAAATGCGTCACGATGAGATCCGCGCTCTCACTCACGGCCGCTTGGAGAGGCGGAGGGTTATAAGGGCGGCGGACGCTGTCCTGCCAGATTGATGCCCCGTTGCGATCATTCAGATAAACTTCCGAGCGGACAGACTTCAGCCGCCTGGAGTCGAAGCACGAGCCCCGCAGAACGGCATCCGCCTCTTTGGGATCGGCCACAATGCGCAAACGATGGGACTTGGCCAGCCCTTCGATGAGCTTCTCCCCGAGCGAATTATCCATGCGCTCCACGTAGATTTTCCGCACCGTGAGGAGCTTTCGCGGGTCGGTGATGCTGGAAGTCCGAGGGCCGTGGAGCGAGGGCGCGGGAGCCGGTCCCAGGGTCGGCCGCTTCTGTTCCTGCTGTTGTTGCGGCTGGTCCTTTTCCTGCGCCGGCGGGTTGTCTTGCGGCCGCGCAACGTTACCCGAGATGAGGAACAGCACAAGACCGATGTACTTTGCCTTCATGAGGCGCCTCCGAGGTAACTCGGATTTGCTCAGTTCAGGGAAAAGGAGCCCCAGCCCATCCCCGCCCCGTCGCTCTCACTCCGGCCCGCAATTGCCTGTCAGCGCCGAGAACCGAAGCGCCCACCCTCCGGACAGGACGACTGTGCGCAGCCGCGTTCCCAGATCCGCTGTCTGCGGGAAATTCACGATCGTGCCTGACTTTCCTTTAGAGACCGCTGGCGGTCCTTCAGGTCCTGCAGCTCGTCCTTTTGGCGCTCGCGGAGTTCACGCCTCTCCCTTTGCAGTTGATGCTTCATCTGCGTGCGTGTGGATTTGGGAATTTGCTGGCCCTTCATCGTTTGCTTTTGGTACATCTCTTTCATCTTGAGCGCCTTCTTGTCAGCTTTGTGACGCTCTTTCATCTGCTGCTTCTCGAACTTGAAGTTCTGGGCCGCAAGGTGAAACGGCGAGACGCAGATCCAGGCCAGTCCGACCATCAAGGCAACGAGGATTTTTCGCATTGAACCTCCCGGCAAATCACACCGCAACGCGCGCAAGTTCAGGCGCGGTCTCACTTGCCTGCGAGACGCCCCCCGAGTTCCCCTCTGGGGGCGAATATAAGCTACATCGCGGGTTTTGTAAAACACAATCCTGGCCGCACAGCGGACGCTGCTAGTGCCGTTCCACCTTGTCTTGGCGAACGTTTGTCCGCCAAGCCTTGCACTTCTATCTCTCGACCTGCACATAACTTGGCTACAGCCCCTAGGCGAATCAAGTTGGAACAGCACTAGTTGAATCCAGCCTCGCTCCACTTCCCAAGCGTTGCCTTAACGAGCGCGCCCACGCAGCCGATGACGCGGCGGAAATACTCATCCGCCTTCTTCTGATCGAAATCGCGGGGCATCCCCTCGCCCTTCTTGTAGAGCCCGATCGGCGATGGCGCAGGCGTGGCGGACCAGGCTCCCGGCGCGGGATTCGGGGTGGCCAGGGCGTCCGAGTAACGGTCCCTCTTCACGAGCTTCGGGTTGATGGCTTGGATGAAAGCTGTCTCGTTCTCTCCCGCGTGCCCGCCCGCATTGCCGAAAACCTCCTGGGTGACGTCCGCACAGGTCGACCACCAGTTGATGACTAGCGTGTTGACTCGGTGCTCCAGGGCGACGTCCTGAGCGATCTTATTCAGGACTTCCGTCTGTGGGCCGCCGTGGCCGTTGATGATCACGATGTTCCGGAAGCCATTCCTCGCCAGGCCCTCCAGCACCGCGCGCATGTATGGCCCGTAAGCCTCCGCCGGAATGTTCGTGGCGCCCGGATAAGGTGCCATCGAGCCCGTGACTCCGTAAGGGATGTGCGGCGCAATCAGGGCGTTCACCTCAGGGGCCACCGCCTCGGCGATTTTCACCGGGGCGAGGTTGTCCGCGCCATTGTTGATGATCCCATGCGGTTCAAGCGTTCCAGTAGTCAGCAGGACCGTCTTCACTTTCGCGGGCACAATCTCCCGGAACTCCATCCAGTTCAGTTCGTCCATCAACCGCGAAGAGGGCTGTTGACCTCGGACTGGCAATGCCGTAGCAATAACGAGCAGCCCCACCCAGAGCGATAAACATCGCCGCTTCATGCCCAGCCTCCTGTTTTGAGAGCGTGTACGGAAATCCAGATACTCGTCAATGCTGCGTTCCGTAGTCGACGGCAGCTTTACACTTTGGTCGCGCCACGGCGAGAGACCAGGTAGGCTTTAATAAAGGGATCGATATCGCCGTCCAGTATACGGTCGGCGTCGCCTACTTCGAATTTGGTGCGCACGTCCTTCACAAGGCGATAGGGGTGCAGGACGTAAGACCGAATCTGGCTGCCGAAGCCGATCTCCATCTTGGAATCTTCCAGCTTCTGGGTCGCCTCACGTCGCTTCAGCAGTTCAAGTTCGTATAGCTTCGAGCGCAGGAACTTCATGGCCATCTCTTTATTGCGATGCTGGGAGCGCTCGTTTTGGCACTGGGCAACCGTGCCCGTCGGAACATGCGTGATGCGCACGGCGGAGTCGGTGGTATTGACGTGCTGGCCACCCTTCCCCGTCGAGCGGTAGGTCTCGACGCGCAAGTCGTCCGGCTTAATCTCGATGTTGATCGTGTCATCGATTTCAGGGCTGACAAAGACCGACGCAAACGAGGTATGGCGTCGCGCGGCGGCGTCAAAGGGGGAAATGCGCACGAGCCGGTGCACGCCGATCTCCGAACTGAGAAGGCCATAAGCGTAATCGCCCGCCGCCGTAAAGGTAGCCGATTTGAGGCCGGCTTCTTCGCCCGCCTGGTAATCCATCAGCGTGAATTTGAAGCCGTGCCGCTCGGCCCAGCGGCGGTACATGCGCAGCAGCATTTCCGCCCAGTCTTGGGATTCCGTTCCCCCGGCACCGGGATGAATGGTGACGATGGCGTTCAGGCGATCGTTTTCGCCCGGCAGCAGCGTGGCGAATTCCAGTCGGTCGACTTCCGTGCGCAGCGCGTCGAGCTCGCCGCGCAATTCGCCACTCACTTCCTCCCCCTCGCGGGCGAGTTCGAAATAGGCCTCCAGGTCGGCGAGCTTGCGCGCCAAGTGCTCGTCCGCCTCGACCTGCTCTGCGAGTCGCTTGCGGTTGGCGAGGATCTTCTGCGAGGCTTCGGTGTCCTGCCAGAAGCCGGGCTGGACTATTTGTTTCTCGAGGGCTTCGAGCTCGCGGCGTCGTGCAGGGGCGTCAAAGAAAACTCCGCAGTTCGCTAGTGCGGTGTTTCAGATCCCCAAATTCTCTTTCCAGTTCTTCAATCATGGAATCTCCTGCAGGCGAGAGCCCGAAGTTACTCACCTACTCTCGCCTTCTGATTTTCGATTTGCCGATAATCGCCACAGCGATCGCGATGCAAAGCCACGCGAAAACGTCGCCGTGCGCCGAGTAAAATGTCCGGTCCGACAGGTAATCAAACCGCCCGAAAAGCACCGCCTGCTCGTGCCGAGGCAGACACGTGAGGATGCGCCCGTAAGGGTCGATCACCGTCGTGATGCCGTCGTTTGTGGCCCGCAGCACGTAACGGCGATTCTCGATGGCCCGCAGTCCCGCCATCTCAAGATGCTGAAAGGCCGCTGCGGAGTCTCCGAACCAGGCGTCGTTCGAGATATTCACGAGCACGCCGGGGCCCTCGGGAACCATGCGTCGCACGAGCTGGGGGAAAATCGCCTCGTAACAAATGAAGAGGCCGAGTCCGCCATCCCGCGTCGGGGCCGCGCGATAGCTCGTGCCGGGAACGAAGTTCCCCGCTTCGTAGGTGATCTTTCCGACCAGACTCGGAAAGGCCCAGGCAGGCACGTACTCCCCGAACGGCACCAGATGAATTTTATCATAAGCGAGCACCACACGGCCCTCGGGGTCGAGCACCATGGCGGTGTTCTTGGGCTTGGTGCCTTCCGCGTCAGCGTAGTTGACGCTGCCCACGACGATGTACGCTTGGGCTTCGCGCGCCATGCGTTCCACGGCGGCGCGAAAGATAGGGTCGCGCTGAAAATAGAACGGCGCAGGATTCTCCGGCCAAATGACCAGTGGAGTCGAGGTCGAGTTCCCTTCCCTGCGGGCGCTCGCAATGCTGAGGCCCACGAGGTTGTTCAGGCGTGTCGAATCCCGCCAAGGAGCCCACTGGGCGACCACGGCTTCATCCATCGAAATATTGGGCTGGACGAGGAAGGCAGTCCGGCTGCCTGCCGCAAGCGGCCGCGGTGAGAGGATGAGATTCGCGGCGAGTAGAACCACGCACCAGCCCGCCAGCGCCAGGCGCGGCGCCATTCTTCGCGGCTCGAGCCAGATCCAGGCGAGCATGGCACTCGTCGCCGCCGCGAGGAAGGAGAGGCCGTACACGGCCGTCACCGAAGCCACCTGCCGGAGGCCGCTCGCCTGCACTGCGTACCCGAGGAGGTCCCACGGAACGCCCGTAAACAGGTAGGTTCTGGCGATTTCCATCGCCACCCACAAAAAGGGACTCAGCAGGAGCATGCGCTTCGGCGAGCCGCCTGCAGCCCAAGCGAGGACGATGCCGTAGCCGCCAAAAAAAATGGCAAACACCACCACGAACAGCGCCAGGACGGCGTAGGCCAGCGGTGGCGAAACTCCGCCGTGGAGCTCCATCACGCTCACGAACCAGTAGCAACTCCCCGCCAGATAGATGGCCCCCGCGAGATAGCCCAAGAAAAGAGCGCGGCGCAGGCGAGGCTCACCGGCGAGCGCCACGAACAACGGCGCGCAGGCAATCCACACGAGCAAATGCCAGGCGAGAAGCGGGAAGCAGGCGAAAAGCATGAACCCGCTCAGGGCGCTCAAAGCCAGACTGACACCGAATGATTTGAATGGGGGGGTAGCCGATTGAGACGTTGAAGCTGTGTTCAAGGAGTGGTCTGGGGTTGTCAGTTGTCAGTTTCCAGTGCTCCGTCATTCTGCGCTCTCAAGCAGGAGCGAGTCGAGCCATGGGACTCCGATCCTCGATCAGCGGCCTTCAGTGCTTAATAAACGGCTTGAAACCCTCTTTGGCAATTCGGTCGCGAACCTTCTGCGCTTCCTCCCGCGTGGCGAAGGGTCCCACCTGCACGCGGTAAAGGTTATCCCTGGCTTCAGAATACTCGGGCCTCACCACAAACACTGCAAACCCTCGCGACTTGAGCTCCTTGACCAGCTTTTCCACGTCCTGCTTGTCCCGCGAGGCGGCCACTTGCACGGTGTAGCCCGCCTCAACCTCCCGGCTCGGCGCGCCCCGGGCCGGGACAGACGATGCCGCGGCCCGGGTGCTGGTTCGAGGACTTGGCGAGGGCGGCGCTTGTGCCGTAGCCCGATCACTCGCGGGTTTCTGTTCGGCTGCGGAGTCTGGGAGCGACCGCTGCGGGGCTCTTTCTCGAGCGCTGATGGGGGCGGTTTCGTTGCCCGTGGTCGGAATGCTCTCGAGCGGCGCATTCACAGTGGGGGGAATAACGCCTGAAGGCGTCACCTGCTCGGTCGGGCCGGGGGACTTGGAGGTTCGCTCGTTGTAGCCGACCAGGAAGCCGAGCGAAAAGAAGATGGCGCAAGCGGCCACGCCCACCAGAAACACCAGAATCAAGTAGCGGGCCGAGAGCCCCTTCTCATCCTGCCTCCGGTCACTGTGATCCACCATGATTTTCCTCGTCAAGGTCCCCGACGGTCCTCACGATTGCAGCCGGGCCTATTTCGTTGTCGATTCGGGCGCCGAGATGCCCACGGCTCTCCCCAACAGTGAGGACATGAGCTCGATGGGCAACGGAAACACGATAGTCGTATTCTTCTCCGTCCCGATCTCGGTCAGGGTCTGGAGGTACCGCAGGGTGATGGCCACCGGTTCGCGGGCGATCCTGGCCGCTGCCATAGCCAGCTTTTCCGCCGCCTGGAATTCACCGTCCGCGTGGATAATCTTAGCCCTGCGCTCACGCTCGGCCTCGGCCTGACGGGCGATGGCGCGCCGCATTTCCTCCGGCAAGTCCACCGCCTTCACTTCCACCTTCGTCACCTTGATGCCCCAGGCCGCGGTGTGTTCATCCAGGATGGTCTGCAACCGCAGATTGAGTTTTTCGCGCTGGGAGAGCAGGTCATCAAGCTCCACTTCGCCCAGCACCGACCGCAAGGTCGTTTGCGCCAACTGCTCGACGGCGTAGCGATAGCTCTCCAGCTCGACGAAGGCCTGCTGCGCGCCGATCACCCGATAGTAAAGCACCGCAGTGACTTTCAGCGAGACGTTATCCCGGCTGATGACGTCCTGTGGCGGGATTTCCCAGGCCACGATGCGCAGGGAGACCCTCACCATCTTGTCGATGGGCCAAAGTATGAAGATGAGACCGGGGCCTTTGTCCGGCCGCTGAAGGCGCCCCAGGCGGAAGACCACCGCCCGCTCATACTCCCGCATCACGTTCACGCAAGTAGCAATCCAGAAAAAAATGATGACCACAGCGACAATTATGCCCGTGCCCATGGTGCCCTCCTTTGTGTGTTCCTCGTGATGGAATTAGGCCAGCAGTTGCGCCGGCCGTCACCAGGAAACTCCTCCTCCCGTGCCCTCGATCTTCCGAACGCCGGGGCGCGGCTCGGCTTCAATCTAGCAGGAATCGGGTCTCGGCTCAACCACCAGCGTCAGGCCGTCGATTTCGCGCACGCCCACGTCCGTGCCCTTCAGGATTTTCGTCTTCGCCCGGGCGTCCCAGATCTCGCCGCGGACCATGACCTTGCCTTCCGGGTCGAGATCGGTTTGCGCGCGGCCGAGTGCGCCGAGCATGCCCTCCATACCGGTGACCGCCTTTTTCCGCTGCGCCGCCAGAGCGAGTCTCATGAGGATGACAATGATGGCCGCCAGGGGCAAGGTCACACCCAGCGCCGTCGAGAGCCGGATGCGCGCCTCCGGCCAGGGCGACTCCACCAGGATCAGCGCGCCGATCACCATGGCTGCGACTCCTCCGGCCGCCAACGCCCCGTGTGAGGTGACGTACGCTTCCAGGATGAAAAGGCCGATCGCCAGCAGAATCAGAAGCACCCCGAGCGCGTTAATGGGAAGCAGGTTGAAGGCATAGAGGGCCAGCACGAGCGCCACGGCGCCGACCACGCCCGGAGCGATCATTCCCGGGTGGGTGAATTCAAGATACAGGCAGGCCACGCCCAGCGCTCCGAGCAGGAAGGCGATATTGGGGTCCGCAATCCAGGAGAAGAGCCGCTCGCGGCGGGTCATCACGTGCGGATCGAGGACGGCGGCTACAAGATGCAGCGTGAGACTCGTGTCGTTGACGCGCTTCACGGTACGGCCGTCGAGCTGGGCAAGAACGTCCTGCGGCGTGGACGCGATGGCGTCGATGAGATGTCCGTCAAGCGCTTCCTTTTCCGTGAACGACCGGCTCTGCCGGACGCCTTCCTCCGCGAGTTTGGAGTTCCGGGCGCGCTTGTCGGCGATGCTGCGGATATAGGACGCGGCGTCGTTCTCGATCTTCTCTTCCATCGTCTTGCCAATCTGCACGCCGCCGATGACGACCGGGTGCGCCGCGCCGGAGGTGGTTCCGGGCGCCATGACCGCGGCATCGCCCGCCAGCAGGATGAAGAACCCGGCCGAAGCGGCGCTGGCGCCGCTGGGCGCGACGTAGGTGATGACGGGAACATGCGAATCGAAAATGGCCTGAATGATGGCCCGCATCGAGTTGTTGAAGCCGCCCGGCGTGTCCATCTCGAGCAGCACCGCGTCGGCCTGTGTCTCGTTGGCCAGCTTGATGCCCCGAATGATGTACTCGGCGCTGACCTGGTGAATCATCTGGTCGAGCGTCAGCAGCACGACGCGCGGGCGGGCCTCCGGAGGCCTCCCGAACACCGCCTTGCTGCCCGCCACAGCGAGCGCCAGGATCAAAAGGAGTCCGGCTCGTCTGGATTTCAAGGCGTTTTCCTCTCGCCAGGCGCCGCGTTCGGGATGGCATTCATCAGCGCCTGCGCTTCGTGGTTGTTGGGATCCATGCTCAACGCGGCCTGGCTGTGGTCGCGAGCAGCCTGCGGCTGGTCGAGCAAGAGATAAACGCGCGCCAACATCAGGTGGGCGGCCACCGTGTTGTTGAGTTTGAGAGAAGTCTCGAGTTCTGTCGCCGCCTCGCGATGCCGGCCTTGGGCCTCATACGCTTCCGCCAGAGCTAGGTGCGCCTCGCTGTCCTGCGGGAGCAGGGAGGCGGCCTCCGCGAGTTCCCGCTCCGCCTCGCGGGGCCGGCCGGCGCCCAGGAATTCCTTACCGCGCGCCAGGTGAACTTCCGCGTGGCGTGCGGCGGGTTCGCCCTGCAATCTGTCCTCAAGCGCGTTGCGCACTGCGAGCGCCAGCAGTCGGTAGGCGCGGCCGTTATAGTTCTTCTTGAGGCGCAAATGCGTCATCAGATCCTTGCCGGATTCCTGCAGCCCATTCCCCTCACGCGAACTCAGCCGGCTCGATTCTGTTTTTTTGCCCTTCGCGCCACCCGCGGCACCCAGCGCCTCGGCCAGTACCGCATGGACCTCCGGATCATCGGCCGAAAGCCGCAGCGCTTCGCGCAAGTGGCGGATCGCCTCCGGATACTTCTTGCGATAGAGGAGGCACACGCCGAGGTTGAAGCAGAAGATGGGGTCCGTCGGATCACCTTGGTAAGCGCGCTCGAAACTGGCCGTGGCCGCCTCGAACCGCCCGCGCCGCGCCTGCATGAGCCCCAGGTTGTTCCACAGTTCGTTGAGAGGAACCTGGCGGGACAGCCCTTCAAAGGCTCGCTCCGCCGCGGCATCGCGGCCGAGGAAAAACTCATCCACGCCGAGCAGGAATTGCGACTCCGGGTAACTCGCGTCCTTTCCCCCGAGCTTGCGCAGCCAGCGGGCGGAGTTCTCGTAGTCTTTCTCCCCAAAGTAGAATCGGCCGAGTTCTAACGCCGCACGATCATCTGCGGGGTCCAGGCGGTCGGCCTCGCTGAGGAAGCGGACACGGCTTCCTTTCTCCGTCGCCAGGATGCCGCGAATGAGGTTCTCGTAGGCATCGAGACGGAGGGCGGGGAAAGGCCGTGCAAAATCTTCTTCTTTGCCTACCGTGAACCCGGGGTCCTGGGTGGCGAGCAGGCGCCACGCCAGGCGCGTCTGGAGCTCCACAAGGTCGGCAAGTTCGCCGGTCGTCTCGAGCGCGTTCGTCAGCTTCAGTCGGCGGAGATCGAGCAGTCGCGCTTGCGCCGTCAGGCGATTCCCTTCCACGACAAAGTTGCCCGTCACCGCCCAGTCCACCCCCAGGATCTCGGCCACCTTGTAGACACTGGCGAGCGTGACCGGCGTCCCGGCGGGAATCCCCAATTGCTCAAAGGCTGCGTCCCGTTCGCGCTGGCTCAGGACAAAACGGTCAGGCTCCGCCAGGCACGTGGTGAGCGTCTCCGAGAAACTCTCCGAAATCCAGTTGAGGTCGGGGCGGCGGCTGCGGTTTTCAAAGGGAAAGACCAAAAGGGTCCGGGGCGACGGCACGGCCTGCAGCTCACACGCCGCCAGCATCAGGAGCAGTATGGAGAGAATCCTCTTCATGGCGCGAGCCAATCCTCATTATATCGCCGAAGTCTCAGTCGCCGATGGCCTTGGGGGGATTCGCCCGCAGTTCGACGTACGCGGGAAAATCTTTGATTTTTTGGAAGTCCTTATCCTGGTCGAGCGCCTTGGTATCGTCGAACCCATCCTCGAACGCGCGTCGCAGGTAGCGCACGGCTTCATCCACGCGGCCCAGTGAGGCAAAGACCTTGGCCAGGTAGAAAAAGAATTTGGCGTCAGCGCCGCGCGCCTGCACCACGGTTCCAAGTGAGGAGTGCTCGGTCAGCACGTTGGGGTCAATGCTGAGGGCCACCCGGTATTCTTCTATCGCCTCTTGCATCTTTTTCTGGCGATAGAGGGAAGTCCCCAGGTTCAAATGGAACGAGGCGCTGTTCGGATTCAGCTTGACCGCCTGACGGTAGTACTTGAGGGATTTCTTGGCGCGGTTTTCAAGGTAATAGGTAGTCCCCATGTTGTTCCAGGGCTCAGCCAACAGTTTGTTTCGCCGCATCGCCTCCTTGTACGCTTTGCGAGCCGCCGAATAATTCTGAAGCTGCTGGTAAGCGATGCCGAGCTTGTTCCACAAACCCGCGTTGGTGCGGCCTGTTGCCTCGAGCGCCCGCTTGTAGTACTCCACCGCATCCGCATAAGACTTCCTGGCCATGAAAATATTCGCGCGCTCTTCGAGCGTCAGCGTCGCCTGAGGTTTGGCGGGCGCAGGCGATTCGCTCTCCGGAGTGAGGACGGGCGGGATGAGCTTGGGCTGAGCCGGTTTCTCGTTCGCCTGCCGCCACGCAGTGAGGCCGCCGGGGAGGACGGCGAGGGAAATTACTGTCGCCACGCAGCATATCCAGGAACAGGTCTTCGCTTTCATGCGTCACCTTCAATCCTGCGAGGGAACACTCCGCGCCTCGGGCACGTTGCCCACCTCATTCCCCCTTGTCTTCGGGCTTGCGAGGAGGCGGCTCGGTCTCCTTTGGGGGCGATACGTCCTTGCCCTTGAAGATGGAAAGAAACTTGCGGATCACGCCGCCCTGCTTTTTCTGCTGTGGGGGCGGAGGCTGCGGCACCTGCTGCGTCGGCGGCGTCTGGCCCCCCAGGGACGCGGGAGGCGCACCCGGCGGGAGCGGCAGCGTCGGCGCACTCGCCACCACGGGCACGGTGGAAACTTTCGACGGGCGGAAAATCCTGCTCAGGATTCCGAAGGCGCCTCCCTCTCGCGAGCCGGTGGGCGCGGGCTCCGTGCCGGCGACGAAAACTTCGTCGCGCGTTTCCACGGCGCTCGAATCCGCGACCAAGTTGGTGCGCACGTCAATGATCGCCGTAACCACTCCGTCGGGCGCCGCAAATGGTTTCGGGTCGCGGTAATCCGCAAGCTCCGCGGCGTGCTTCATGAATTCCGTCCACACCGGCAGCGCCGAGGACGCGCCCGGGAGTCTCAGTTCACGGTCATCGTCGTAGCCCACCCAGACGACCGCCAGCAAGTTGGAGGTGAAGCCCGCAAACCAGCCGTCGTGCGACGTCCCCGTTTTCCCCGCCGCCGGCAGGGTAAACCCGCGGCTGCGCACGCCTGCCGCGGTGCCGTTATTGACGACGCTCTGCATCAGGCTCACCATCAGGTAGCTGATGCGCGGATCGAGCACCGGACGCGTCTCCTCCGGGCTGCGCCAGAGGACGCGGCCCGAAGCGTCCTTGACGGCCAGGATGAAGCGTGGGGCTTCGTACTGACCGTGGTTGGCGAAGATAGTGTACGCCCCGGCGATTTCGAGCGGCGTTGCCACGTAAGCGCCGAGGGCCAGCGCCGGCGTGGCCAGCAGGTCCTTGTTGATGCCGGCTGCGGTGGCGAGCATCCTCACCTTGTCATAGCCCACGATTTCCGCCAGCCGCACCGTGGCGACGTTCAGCGAGAGCGTCAGTGCCTGGCGAACCGTGACCGGGCCGTAATACTCCTTCTTGTAATTCTCGGGTTCGTACGGCTGGTCGGCGAATTGGAACGTCGTAGGTTCGTCAAGCAGGATCGTGGCGGGCGTCACCAGCGGCTGCGTACCATCCACGGCCGAGGAGAGCGCCGCGGCATAGACGAAGGGCTTGAATGAGGAACCCGGCTGCCGCTTGGCCAGCACATGGTTGAGCTGGCTCACGCCGTAATCCCGCCCGCCCACCAGCGCCCGCAGAACCCCCGTTGCCGGGTCGAGCGCCACCAGGGCCACCTGGGGCTGGTCCGGCTCAGGAGGCGGATCCTTCGCGCGCCGCCTCTTTTTCAGTTCCTGGTCCACCTCCGCCATACCGGCGCGAACGGCGTCGGAGCCGGCGCGCTGAAGGTCCAGGTCGAGCGTCGTATAGATCCGGTAGCTTTGCGAAAGCAGATCGCGCTCGGAGAACTGTTCCAGCAGTTGGTCCTTGACCATGTCGACGAAGAACGGCGCCTGGCTCCCTTCGACGTTCCGTTGCGCCAGGCCGAGCGGCGCGGCGGAGGCCTGCTCCGCCTCGGCGGGCGTGATGAAGCCGACTTCCAGCATCCGGCGCAGGACGAAGTTCCGCCGCTCCAGCGCCCGCCCGGGATACTTGTAGGGCGAATCGCGATTGGGCCCGTGGATCAGCCCCGCGATCAGCGCCGCTTCCGGCAGGGTCAGGCTGCTCACGTCCTTGTCGAAGTAAGCGTTCGCTCCCTCGCCGACGCCGTAAATCGAGAAACTGCCCCGCTGACCCAGGTAAATCTGGTTGGCATAGAGTTCGAAGATTTGCCCCTTAGTCAGCCGTTGCTCCATCAACAAGGCAATGAGAATCTCGATGGCTTTGCGGCGCAGCGTGCGCTCCGAGCTCAGGAAGAAGTTCCGCGCCAGCTGCATCGTCAACGTGCTGGTCCCCCGGATGCGCTCCTCCCCGTGAATCCCCGAGAGCGACGCGATGAGGATGCGGTAAATGTTCACGCCCGAGTGCGAAAAGAAGCGATGGTCCTCGGTGGCGAGGATGGCGTTGATGAGGACCTTCGGCAGATCCTGGTAGCGCACCAGGCGGCGCTTGCTCCGACTGCGGTCGAAGAGTGTCGTGATGACCTCGGGCTCGAGTTCGTAGCTGTCGAGCGAATGCGAGCGGTCCAGCGCCGTGATCGACGCCAGGCGGCCGTCCTTGAACTCCAGAGCCGCGGAGCTCTGCGGCACCTTCTCATTGGCGAAGAAAGACGCGGGCCCGGGGCGGATCTCTAGGCGGGTTCCTGCGAGCTTGTACGTGCCCACGTCGGATCCGCCCTGGCCTTCCGCGTAGAGGGCCCGGCGCAGCCGCGCGGCGAGCGCCTCCGGCGCCAGCACTTGCCCTGTGCGGACCTCGGTGGGGGCGGCAAACACGAGTGAGGCATTCTCGAAGATATCGCCGCTCAGCCGCGCGTCAATGAGCCGCGAGAAGCGGACATAGTAATAGACGAAGGTGCCCGTCGCCGCCAGGAACATCAGCAGGAAAAGACCGATCAGGCCTTTCTTCCACCAAGCGAGGCCTTTCCTCTTCGATGTTCCGGAATTCTTCCGGGAGCCGGACGGCTTGCGGGTTGACGAAGCGGGGCTGGCTGGCACGGGTTATAGCTGCCGGTTTTCAGCCGAAGGTGTGAAGTGAAGCTCCAGCGTGTAAACCTTGAGGTCCACTGGCACGGTGTAGTCGAGGTTTACTGCCACTCGACCGCCTCCGGCATTAACTTTCACTTGCTCGGCACTCACCGGCAGCCCTAGGTCCTGGGCTTTGGCGAGGATGTTGTTGCGGATGGCGTCGGCGGAGGCACGCTGGGTGACCCAGAAGGGATTTTGCTGTCGGATGTAGTCGTCGAGCTCGTAGCTGTTCACGTAAACCGGGATGATTTTCACTCCGCAGTAAGCGACTGCTACCAGGAACGCCACCGTGAGGATTGCTTTGAGTGTCCCCTTGCCTGTGTCGGGCCGTCGCATCTCTCCTCCCGTCAAGGACGGAATAGACTGGCGCTAGCGGAGCTCCCCTTCCCGAAGAGACGATACAACCGCCTCCAGCTTAACATCCTGGATTTGCTTTGTCGAGCGGTGGAAGATCTCCACCAGACCTTGCTCGACTTTCTTCCGTCCGACGGTGACGCGGTAGGGCACGCCGATCAGGTCGGCGTCCTTGAATTTCACCCCGGGCCGCTCCGCGCGATCGTCGTAAAGAACGTCCATCGAATTCGCCTGCATCTCCGCGTAGAGCTTTTCCGCCGCAGCGCGCACGGAAGCGTCGTCCATGTTGGCCGCGGTCAGGATCACCTCGAAAGGCGCAATGGCGCGCGGCAGGAACAGGCCGTCGGCGTCGTAGTTCTGCTCGGCGGCGGCGCTCAGTATGCGTTCGAGCCCGATGCCATACGAGCCCATCACCAGCGGCACTTCCTTGCCGGTCGCGTCGAGCACCGTGGCGTGCATCGCCTCCGAATAGCGCCGGCCGAGCTTGAACACGTGCCCGAGTTCGATGCTCTTGGCCAACGCGAGCGGTTTCCCGCAGCGGATGCACCCATCGCCCTGCTGGGCGACGCGGATGTCGGCGTATTCCGGAGTGAAGTCCCGGCCGGGAGTGACATTCTTCACGTGGAACCCGTCGCGATTGGCACCAGTGATCATGTTCTTGCGACCCTCGAGCGCGCGGTCGGCCACAATCCGCACGCCTTTCAAGCCAACGGGGCCGAGCGAGCCCAAATTCGCGCCGTGAAGCTTCAGCGCTTCTTCCGGCGTGGCGGGCCGGAACACGGCCGTCCCCAGCACCGTGGAGAGCTTTGTTTCGCTCAGAGCATGATCGCCCCTCAATAGCAGCGCCACAGGCTCGCTCTCCACGATATAGTCGAGTGTCTTGATCATCCGCGCCGGGCTTTCTCCGGTGAACGCAACGAGGTCATCAATGGTTTTCTGTCCGGGCGTCGGGAAAGGTTCCGGCGCCGCATCGCCCGTGGGATCATCGACGTGAGTGGGGACCGCCTCAGCCTTCTCAAGGTTCGCCGCGAAGCCGCACGCGCAGTGTGCAACCGAGTCTTCGCCCGATTCCCCCGGCGCCGTGAACTCGCTCGAGACTTTGCCGCCCATCATGCCCGAATAGGCATCGACGTGGAGGAATCGCAGTCCGCAACGCTCGAAGATGCGCCGGTAAGCGTCCACGTGCTTGTCGTAGCTCACGTCCAGGCCGGCGTCGTCCAGGTCGAACGAGTAAGAGTCCTTCATGATGAACTGCCGCAGGCGCAGCAGGCCGGCCTTGGGCCGCGGCTCGTCGCGGAACTTCTCCTGGATTTGGTACCAGATCTGCGGCAACTGCTTATAAGAGCGCAACTCGCCGCGCGCGATGTTGGTCATCTCCTCTTCGTGCGTTATGCCGAGGCACAGGTCGTGCTGGTTGCGGTCCTTGAACTTGAACATCACGTCCACGGCGTCCCAGCGGCCCGACTCGCGCCAGAGTTCGGCCGGGTTGAGCGCGGGCAGATAGAATTCCTGCCCGCCGATGCGGTTCATCTCCTCGCGGATGATCTGCGCGATCTTCAGGAAGGATTTCTGAGCGAGAAAGAGATAGGCGTAGATGCCCGCCGCCACCTGGCGGACGTAGCCCGCCCGCAGCAGAAGCTGGTGGCTCGGCGCTTCGGCTTCGGCCGGCGCCTCGCGTAAAGTAGGAATGAAGGCTTGGCTCCAACGCATCGGTTCAACCTTTCGCTCGCAGCAATCAGCTTTCAGCACTCAGCCCTCAGCTCGCAGCTTCTGATGTTGCGGCGGATTCGGGGAGTACCGGACACTGGCGGGACGCGGCCCAAGGCCAGAAACTGCCATTCTTGGGGATGAGCGCACTTCTTGTCAAGGAAGGCATCGGACCGTTCGTGGCGATTGCGACGCACGTTGCGCGGCATCTCCAATCATTCGCTCCGGCACCTGGGTAGAGACGGCCCGGCGGGCCCTCTTGGAGACGCTCCACCGGAGCGTCTCTACGGCGGGAAGTTCATGCGGCTGCGTCAGGGCACGCATTCATGCGTGCCGTACAGACGCCTTGTGATACCGGAGGCTTTAGCCGCTGAGGCCTCAGGGCCTAAAGGCCGTCGAGAAGCGTCTCGCGTTACGGCACGACTGAAGTCGCGCCCTGACGCGCTATGGCGGGAAATTCATGCGGCGCAGCAGGTCCTGGAAGCGCGCGTCGGAGCGGACGAAGTCGAATTCGGGAGCGCTTTTCAGCATCATGGTGAAATCGTCGTTTCGGTCGCGGAACGATTGGTTCAACCACTTCACCACTTTCCCCTTATCCCCGAGAACCCCGTACGCGCAGGCGATTTCGAGAGGAAGGCTTTCGCCTTTGTGGTATTTCTCCTCGAGCTGCTGTGCGAGCTTCAGCTTCGCAGCGCGAGGGCCCGATTGGGCGTAAGCTGCAGCGATCTCATCCAGTTCGTGCAGCCTCGCCGGAAGGCGCGCCAAGGTTGCAGCCTTCCGTTCGTCGGCCAAGGCTTCCGGAACCCTCCCCTCGATCCAGTAAAACCGGGCGAGACATCCGTGAGGAAAGTGCAACTGCGGGTTCATCGCGGCGGTCGCCTCGCACTCCTCTACCGCCCGATCATACTGGCGCAGGCCGGAAAGGATGTATTGTCGCACCGTGTTGACCGGGAGTGAGAATGGGTCCAGTTGCAGAGCCCGGTTGTTCTCCGCGAGCGCCTCTCCCAGTTGGCCCAGGCACAACAAGTGGATGGCGTAGAAGTGGTGAGCCATCGCATAGTTCGGGTTCAACTCGATCGCTCGCTTGCACTCCTTCACCCCCTCAGCCCATTTAAGGCGCTGCCAATCAACGGCTCCAAGCGATGCGTGTCCCTCGGCCATGTCCGGTTCGAGCGCCAGCGCCTTCCAGGCGTACTTTTCCGCCAGGGAGAAGTCCGCCTTTGACCACCAGCCCACGGAATAGCAATCGGCGAGGCCAGAATAGGCGAGTGCGAATTGGGGGTCTTCCCGCAGGGCCTGCTCGAAGTATCCCACTGCCTCCGCAACGGGTTCCTCTGTTCTCTGGTCCCAAAGATACCGGCCGCGGAGGTAAGCATCGTACGCGCGCGGGTTGGTCGTTCTGTTGCTGGCCAAGCGCGTCTCTTGGGCGGGGGTCAGCCGCCCGCTGACTTCGTGGGCAATCGCCAATGCCACCTGCTTCTCCAGCCGTATGACGTCTTCCGAGTCGCGCTCATAGGTTTCCACCCACAGGTGGCGGTCGGTCCGCGCCTGCAGTAATTGTGCGGTGATTCGAACCCGGTTGCCGGAGCGCTGCACCGTGCCTTCCACGACGGCATCCACGCCGAGTTCGCGCCCAATCTCTGGCAGGGGTTTCTTCGCCCCCTTGTACCGCATCACCGAGGTCCGCGAGATCACTCGGAGTGTCGCGATCTTGCCCAGATCGGTGATCAGGGCATCGGTCAGGCCGTCGGCGAAGTACTCCTGCTCCTTGTCGCCGGAAAGGTTTTCGAGCGGCAGCACGGCGATGGAACGGATTTGTAGGGGCGGTTCGCGACCCGCCCCCACGCCCCGCAATACGCGGTCGCGCAGGCCGGCGACGTTGAGGCCGAGGAGCACGGCGAAGATGGCCACGAGCGCCCCCGCCGCAAGCGCGATCCGCCTCTGTAGCTCCGCTCTGTGAGCGGCGTCCTCGGGTCGCCGGTCATAGACCGGCGCTACAGTAGGGGCGGGTCTTGGACCCGCCCCTACGTCCACCGGATAGATGAACCGATAGCCGCGCCGAGGCAGGGTCTGGATGTAAC
>Ga0315280_10005065_pt1 | contig 19008 bp, 20 predicted proteins | sample YL17G06_40_MG_FD_203697 | JGI IMG/M metagenome (GOLD analysis project Ga0315280, IMG submission 203697) | Sediment microbial communities from Yellowstone Lake, YNP, Wyoming, USA - YL17G06_40 | ecosystem: Environmental > Aquatic > Freshwater > Lake > Sediment | place: USA: Wyoming | collected... | reverse complement strand
CTGAAGAAGGACTGCAGGTTTTGCACGGCAAAGCCGGATTCCGACAGCAGGCTGGCTGCACGGGCGAGCTGCAGGGCGACCAGTGACTTCCGCCCCGCCTCGGGCCAGGCGGCGTAAGCGGCCGGCGGCGGCCGGGCCGGGAAGAACCGGTCTCGGAAGGCGGCCAGCGCCTTCCGGTACTGGTCCTTGCCGGTCATCCGCAGCAGCTCGCGCAGGGGCTCGAGGATCGCCAGGACCCCGATGCCCCGCTCCAGCGGTTCCCGCCCGACCGGGTCCAGTACGGAGGCCGAATCGGAAAGGCGCCGGCCGGCGGCGTACAGGGCCGAGGCGGCCCGGGTGGCGGCATGCAGGTACCTGGCGTGCGGCAGGCCGCTCGCGCGGAGCAGCCCGACCAGCTCCAGCAGCGAGCGGGCGGTGCCGGAACAGGCCCCCACCTCGATGCTCGGCGAGGCGGCGGAGGGCCCGGCCTGCTCCAGCCAGCCGGCCCGCGGCAGGGAGTAGCGTTCGTAGAACAAGCCATCGGGGTGTTGGGCCTTGAGCGAGAAATCCGCCAGCTCGAGGGCCAGCTCGAGCTGCTCCTCGTCGGCCGGGAACAGCTTCACCAGCAGGCAGGCCAGGCCCGCCCCGGCGCTGGCCGAGAGCTCGGGGCTGCCGGCGGAGCTCCTCAGGCCGCAGACTCCCCCTTTGGATACGAGCAGCCCCTGCAGGCAGCCTCGCAGCTCCTCCCGGGTTCGGTCCATGCTTATCGTTTCGAACCTGGCCCGAAGGGAGCCGGGGGCGGCCTCGGCGAAGCGGGAAAGCACGGCGGAGGCTCCCCGGAGGAACAGCTCGGGGGCGGGTACGATGAGCACGTTCAGCCGCGCGCCGTGCTCGAAATTCCCGGCGCTGTGCAGCAGGCCTTTAGGCCGCGAGCGGGCCCTGCGGTCCGGTTTCCCGGCTGCCGGCCGGCTTGCCTGCGAGGGGAACCTGACCGTAACCCGCAGGAGCCGCTCCTCTTCTTGCACCAACCGGGCGAGCTCCACGCTGCCGCGGTCCAGCGGGCTGCGGGGCGGATCGGAAAAGATCAGCACCGCGCGGCGGTCGGCGAACAGGCACAGGGCGTTGGGCCAGGCGGCGAGGCTGCCGTCCACCGGCCGGCCCTCCTTGGGCGCGCTATCCCCGCCCTCTACGCCGGGGATCAGGTAGGAGGCTGAAAACAGCTGCGGGAAATCCAGACAGAAGGACAGGGACAGATCGCCCTCGGGGATCACGGCCCAGCGGCGCACCACGGAGAACCCCTCCCGGGTATCGGACAGGGAATCCCGGATCGTGGCGGTGAGGAAATAGGCCACGGTCTGCTCGCCCCGGCAGGTGATGCTCTCCGGCAGCCGCTCGTCCTGGTTTTGGTACAGGCTGTAGCGCAGGAGCACCGTGACCCCCTCCTTCTCGATGCGCACGGTGCGGGCGTCAGCCTGGGTGATCTGCATGTGCCTATACTTATCACAACCGCCCGGCTCCTACCAGGGAGCGTAGCCCTCACCGCTTGACGGCGCTTTTCGGCGCGGTGTAGGGTGGGCCTATCGCCAGCCCGAAGAACAAGACCGCCTATCTCTGCTCCATGTGCCAGCATCAGGAGCCCAAATGGCTGGGCCGCTGCCCGGAGTGCGGAAGCTGGAACAGCTTCCGGCAGACCAGCCAGGAACCCGCTTCGCGGGGCGCTTGCCGGCCGGAGGAGCCGCGCCCCGTTCCCCTGTCGGCGGTCGAGGCGCGGGAAGGCCTGCGCTTCGACGCCGGCATCGAGGAGATCAACCGCGTGCTGGGCGGCGGGATCATGAAGGGCTCCGCCGTGCTGGTCGCCGGCGAGCCGGGCACCGGCAAGTCCACCCTGATGCTGCAGCTCGCCTCCCGGGTCGACACGCGGGGCCGGATCCTCTACGTCTCCGGGGAGGAGTCTCCGGCGCAGGTCCGCCTGCGCGCCGAGCGCCTCGGCATCGAAGGCGGCCGGATCGAGCTGTTCTCCGGCACCGAGCTGGCCGCGGTCCTGCGCGCCTGCGAGCAGCTCAAGCCGGTGCTGCTCATCGTGGATTCGATCCAGACCCTGCACTCCGAAGACATCGGCACCATGCCGGGCACGGTGAACCAGGTGCGGCTCTGCAGCCAGGAGCTGGCCGACTGGGCCAAAGCCCACGGAGCCGCGCTGTTCCTGGTGGGGCACGTGACGAAGGAGGGCTTCATCGCGGGGCCCAAGATCGTGGAGCACCTGGTGGACACCGTGCTGCACGTCGAGACCGGAAGCTCCGGCATCCGCGTCCTGCGGGCGGCCAAAAACCGCTTCGGCACGGTGGACGAGATCGGCATTTTTCAGATGGATGAACGGGGCCTCGTCCAGGTTTCCAACCCGGCGGCGCTGTTCCTGACCCCAAGGACGGGGGCGCAGCCCCCCGGGGTCGTGGCCGCGCCGGTGTTCGAGGGTTCGCGCGTGCTGCTGGTCGAGATCCAGAGCCTGGCGGTGCCGGCCAAGGGCGGAATCTCGAGGGTCTTTTCCGACCGCATCGATGCCGGCAGGGTTTCGCGCATGGCCGCGGTGCTGGAGAGGCACCTGCAGGCCCGGCTCTCGGACCAGGACCTCTACGTGAACGTCGGCGGCGGGATCCGCGTCGCCGAGGTGGGCATCGAGCTGCCCCTGGCCGTGGCGCTGTACTCGGCCCGGATCAACCAGCCGGTGCCCGCCCTGACCGCCGTGGTGGGGGAGGTCAGCCTGGCTGGAGAGGTGCACTCGGTGCCCCACATGGACAAGCGCCTGCGGGCCGTCCGGGAGATGTCCTTCACCCGCCTGGTCCACCCTGCGGCCAGCGAAGTCAAGGGGGCTCCGCAGGGGTTGTGCCTTCCGGCCTCCACTCTGGCCGAGGCGGTGCGGCTGTGCTTCGGGGGAAGCCCTTGAAGCGGTTCAGATGCAGCAGGCGCTCCACCTCCCGGTTCACCAGTTCGGCGTACTGAAACGACCTCTCCCGCGGGTGCCGGTCTTCCCGGGGCGGCGGGATGGGCCGGCCCTTGTCCATGAACACCACGAAGCTCTCCGCCACCTTGTCCACGAACCCGAGGGTGAGGCGGAAGAACAGGCGGATCAGGGAGTTGACCGCCTCCCAGGGGGTGGAATCGCGCAGGCCCAGGAAGCGCAGCGAGTGGGTGATGGCCTTGAGGTGGAAGCGGAAGTCGGTGTGCAGCACATGGTTGCAGGCGATCACCGCCATGCCCTGAGGCAGGTTCCTGCGCCCGATGACCGTGATCCGGTAGCGCAGCAGCAGCAGGTTGTTCAGCCATTTCAGCGGCAAGGGGTCCCTGCGCTCAGGCACCAAGCCCTCCTGGGCTGGAGTGTAGCCTGCCGCCGCGGGCGCTTCAAGCTTGGCCGCCGGCCGGGAACAGGGAGCGCAGGCCCTGTTCGCTGGCGGCGCAGATCCCCCTTTCGGTGATCAGCCCCGTGACCAGGCGGGCCGGAGTCACGTCGAAGGCGAAGTTGACCGCGGGGCTGGCCGGGGAGCTCACCAGCACCTCCGCCAGGCCTTCGGCCTGCCAGCCCTCCACGACGCGCAGCTCCCGGGCATCGCGCTCCTCGATCGGGATCTCGGCCAACCCGTCGTCCAGGCTCCAGTCTATGGTAGAGGAGGGCAGGGCCGCGTAGAAAGGCACCCCGTTGTCACGGGCGGCCAGGGCCTTCAGGTAGGTGCCGATCTTGTTGGCCACGTCCCCGCGGCGGGTCGCGCGGTCGGCCCCCACGATCACCAGATCGACCAGCCCGTGCTGCATCAGGTGGCCGCCCGTGTTGTCCGCGATCACCGTGTGCTCCACCCCGGCCTGGGCCAGCTCCCAGGCGGTGAGGCGCGAGCCCTGGTTGCGCGGCCGGGTCTCGTCCACCCAGACGTGGACCGGAAGGCCGGCGCGGTGGGCGGCGTAAATCGGGGCGCTGGCCGTGCCGTGGCGCACGCAGGCCAGCCAGCCCGCGTTGCAGTGGGTGAGCACGTTCACCCGCTCGCGCTTTCCGGCGTACACTCCTTCGATCAGGGCGAGCCCGTGCTCGCCGATGCGCCGGCAGCATTCGATGTCCTCGGCCTCAATGCCGCGGGCCGTTGCCAGGGCGGCTCGGACGCGCTCCTCAGGGTCCTGCACCCCCGCGATCGCCTGAAGCTGCCGGCGGACGGCCCAGGCCAGGTTGACCGCGGTGGGGCGGGTGGCGGCCAACTTGCGCGCCGCCTCCTCGATGCTGGCTGAAGCCCGGCGCGCAGGAAGACCGCGGGCCTCCTTGCAGGCCAGGTACATCCCATAGCCGGCGGCCACCCCGATCAGCGGCGCGCCGCGCAGGTGCATGTCGCGGATCGCCTCGCACACCGCCTGCAACCCGGGCAGCTCCTCGATCACCAGGCGGAAGGGCAGGTAGCGCTGGTCGAGGATGCAGACCGCTTCCTCATCCGGGCGCAGCCATATGGACTGCAGCGCCCCCGCCGCTTTCGCCGATCCCGGGCCCGTCATTTCCTCCGCATCATAGCCGATGCTCCCGCGGTTGATAAGCCGGGCTCCGGCGTGTATGCTGGCGGCCATGAGCAGCCTGGTGTGGGTCGAGCTGGAGGCCGGCGCGCCGGACCACAACCTGCGGGAGCTGGGCAAGTGCGCGGGCCCGGAGGTGAAGCTGTGCGCCGTGGTCAAGTCCAACGCCTATGGCCACGGGCTGAACGAAATGGTTCGCCTGCTGCCTTCCGCCCATTGGCTGGGCGTGAACTCTCTGGAGGAGGGGGTCAGGATCCGGGAGCTCGGCGAGGCCCGCCCGGTGCTGATCATGGGGCATGTGCCGCTGGCCGATCTGGGCGAGGCGGTGGCCCGGGATCTGGATCTGACCGTGTACAACCTGGAGACTCTGGCCGCCCTGGCCCGGCTTCCGGCCGCCGGAGGGCCGCCGCCGGCAGGAGCGGCCCCGATGCGGCCGATCCGGGTGCACCTGAAGGTGGAAACCGGGACGGGCCGCCAGGGGATCCTGCCGGGCGAGATCCCCGCCTTCGCTCGTGAGCTGCGTTCGGCTCCCGGGATCGAGCTGGTGGGGGTTTCCACCCATTACGCGAACATCGAGGACACCCTGAACCACGGTTACGCCGAACAGCAGCTCGAGCGCTTCCGCCGGGCGCTGGCCGCCTTGGCCGAGCTGGGGCTGAAGCCGCCCATCCCCCACACGGCCTGTACGGCCGCGGGTATCCTGTTTCCGGAGACGCATTACGGCCTGCTGCGGGTCGGCATCGGCGTTTATGGGCTGTGGCCTTCGCGGGAGACCTACCTGTCCGCCCTGATGGGCCGACGACCGGTGCCGAACCTGCGGCCGGTCTTGAGCTGGAAGACCCGTATCGCCCAGCTCAAGGTGCTGCCCGAGGGCAGCTTCGTGGGTTACGGATGCACCTACAAGACCACCCGGGCCACGCGCCTGGCCGTGCTGCCGGTGGGCTATGCCGACGGCTACGACCGGGCCCTCGGCAACACGGCGCACGTCCTGGTGCACGGCAAGCGCGCCCCGGTCATCGGCCGGGTATGCATGAACCTGACCATGGTCGACGTCACCGATATCCCGCAGGCCAGGCTGGAGGACGAGGTGGTGCTGCTCGGGCGCAGCGCCGATGAGCGGATCAGCGCCGAGACCATGGCCTCCTGGGCCGGCACGATCAACTACGAGATCGTATCGCGGATCAACCCGCTTTTGGAGCGGCGCGTCGTGGAGACGGGCCCGTAGCTTTGGGCGCCGGAAGGTCGCCCGCGTTTACTCCAGGCCTACGTATACCTTGATGTACTGCAGCCGCTCGTACAGGGCCGGCTTGCCGCTGGCCTCCTGGCACATCTTGCCGCGGAACTCCTCGATATTCCGGTATCCGTGCCGGTCCATCCAGGCCGTCAGCTCCTCCAGCATGACCTTGATCCGCTCGATGCCCTTGAGAAACAGCGCGGAGCAGACCTGCACCGCCCTGGCCCCGGCCAGAAGCTGCTTGATCACCCCGGCGCCGTCGTGCACGCCCGTGGAGGCGGCCAGGTCGCAGCCCACCTGCGAGGACAGGATGGCGATCCAGCGCAGCGGGAGATGGATCTCGTCGGAGGAGCTGAGGTGGTAGCCGGGGGTCAGGGCCAGCCGTTCGATGTCGAAGTCAAGCTGGTAGAAGCGGTTGAACAATACCAGGGCCGAGGCGCCGGCCCGCCGCAGGGCCAGCGCGGTCTGCGGCAGGGAGGTGAAGTAAGGCCCGAGCTTGACCGCGATCGGCAGCTCGACCTGGCGCCGGATGGCCTCCACGATCTTCAGGTAGGCGCTTTGGATGTCCTCCGCGGAGCGATCGAAATCGGAAGCGAGCAGGGCGATGTTCAACTCCAGCGCGTCGGCCCCGGCCTCGGCGATCTGCCCGGCGAAGCGGGTCCAGGACAGAGGGGACACGCAGTTCAGGCTGGCGATCACCGGGATGGATACGCTCGCCTTGGCCTCGGCGATCATCTTGACGTATTCCGCCTGGCCGAGCCGCAAGCCCATCTGCCGCACGTAGTCGTAGGCTTCGCTGTGCGAGTAGGGCCAGGCCTCCTGCTCCATCTGGGAGGTTTGGGCCTGGATCTGCTCTTCGAACAGGCTCTTCAGCACCACGGCGCCCGCCCCGGCATCCTCGCAGCGCTTGACTTTGGCCGGGGAGCCGGTAAGGCTCGAAGCGGCCACGATGAGCGGATTGCGGAGCTTCAGACCCATGTAGCTGACGGACAGATCGGGCATTGGCAACCCCCTTGTGCGAAAACGGTAAGACAGCCTCCGCTAAAAGTCAAGGCGGCCGCCGGCGGCGGGTGAAACGGTTCGAGCCGCGGCCCCCGCTAGGGGTTCATTCCTCCGTGGATCCGGGAGCCACCGTGCAATCGCAGACCCGGCCGCCGGTGATGCGTTTCAGGGTGGGGAAATCCATGGCCACCCCTGAGGAGTCGGTTCCGGCGGCGGGATAGATCGTGCCGTACTCCTCGAGGCTGCGGTCCAGGAGGATCTCGATGCCCTCCACTCCGAAGGGGCACACTGCTCCGGGTTTGAAGCCGGTGGCGGCCATGGTTTCCTCGGCGTTGGCCATCCGGCTCTTGGTGCCCAGCGCGGCTTTCAGCTTGGCGTTGGAGACCTTCCGGTCCCCGGGACAGACCAGCATGTAGAACTTGCCGTCCTTGCCGAGGAACAGCAGGCTTTTGGCGATGTTGCCCACCGCCACTGCGAGCTTTTGGGCGGCCAGCACCGAGGTCGGCGTGGAGCCCTCCTCGAACTCGATGGCTTTCAGGTTGTTGGCCTCCAGGATGCGGAGCACCTTTTCGGGGATCATCTTTTCCTCCGGAGTTCTGTTCAGGTATGGGAGGTGATCTCCTCCCGTACGCGGGCGAAGCGCGGTTTCAACACATCGTAGATGATCTTGATCCGATCATCGTGGTGGATGAAGGAGCTCTTCATGGCGTTGATCGTGAGCTTTTCTAAATCTTCCAGAGTCAGGTTGTAGTGGGTGACGGCCAGGTGCATCTCTTTGCCCAAGGTGGTGTGGCTCATCAGGCGGTTGTCGGTGCCGAGCATTACGCGGAAGTTGTTCCGGTAGTACACCGGGAACGGGTGGTCGTCCAGGGAGCCGGCCGCCCCGGTGTGCACGTTGGAGGACAGGCACATCTCCAGCGGGACGCGCTTGTCGCGCACGAAGTGGGCCAGCGATCCCATCTTTTCGATGCGGGTGCCGTGGATCATCATATCCTCGCGGAGGCGTGTGGCGTGCCCGATGCGGTGAGCCCCGCAGTACTGGATGGCCTGCCAGATGGACTCCATGCCGAAGGCCTCGCCGGCGTGGATCGTGATGTTGAAATTCATTCGGCGGATGAACTCGAAGGCGTCCAAATGCTTCTTGGGCGGATGGCCGTACTCGTCGCCGGCCAGGTCGAAGCCGACCACGCCCTTCTCCCGAAACGAGACGGCCAGCTCGGCGGTCTCCAGGGAGACGGTCTGATCGCGCATGGCGCAGAGGATCAGGCCGTACTCCACCCCGGTCTTGCGCTTGCCCTGCTCCAGCCCGCTCAGCACCGAACGCACCACGGTTTCCAGGTTGAGCCCTCCGGCCGTGCAGAGCATCGGGGCGAAGCGCAGCTCGACATAGACGATGTTGTCCTCGGCCCGGTCCTCCAGGGCCTCGAAGGCGGCGCGTTGCAGGGCTTCTTCGGTCTGCAGCACTGCCAGGGCGAGGCGAAAGCCCTCCAGGTAGAGGGGCAGGCTCTTGCGGTCCGCCCCGCGGTGAAACCACACGGCCAGCTCGGCAGGATCCTGCGTGGGCAGCTCCACCCGGTGCCTGCGGGCCAGCTCGATGATGGTGGCCGGGCGCAGCCCGCCGTCAAGGTGGTCGTGCAGCTCCACCTTGGGCAGGCGGCGGATCATCTCCTCGGTGACCATGGGGCATATTAGCGCTGGTGCGCTATTTCCTCAATAGAGAGGTGAGCCAGGGGATGCCGATGAAGTTGCCGATGCTGGCCCCCAGGCTGGAGAACAGGAAAACCAGCAGGATGTGGGTCACCCGGTTGCGGAAGAAGCCCCTCACGGTGAGCAGGTCCTGGTGCAGGTTTTCGAAGTCCGTGACCCGGGGCTTGCGCAGCACGGCCTCCAGCACCCCGGTCACCAGGCCGATGCCGATGAAGGGGTTCAGGGTCGTGATGGGCGCGCCGACGAATGCGGCCACGATGGTGAGCGGGTGGGCGAGGCTCAGAGCCGATCCCAGGGCGGCGAGCCCCCCGTTGACCAGCACCCACTTCCAGAGCATGGAAAGGCTGAGCTGCCATCCGGAGCGGATGAACCCGGCGATCAGCAGGCCCACGATGGCGGCGGGAATCAGCCAGCCCAGGATACGGCCGACCCGGCGCCGCGGGGGAATCGCTTCCAGGGCGCCGAGTTCGACGGCAACGGCGCCTTCGTGCAGGGCCCGCAGGCAGCGCACGATACCCTCCACGTGGCCGGCCCCGATGACCGCCACGATCTTGAGCCCCTCGGCCTGGTAGATGCGGGTGGCCAGGTATCGGTCGCGTTCATCGATCAGCACCTCCTTGACCGAGGGCAGGTAGCCGGCCAGCTCGTCGAGCATGCTCTGGAAGGTGGTGCGGGTTTTCAGCTTCTCGATCTCCTCAGCCGAGAGCTTCTCGCTGGAAAGCACCGCGCTGAGCATGGCCGCCAGCATCTTGTTCTTGCCCCAGAAGGAGGTCTTGGCCCAGGCACGGCGCAGGGTGAGCTGGATGTCCCGGTCGCAGAGGCTGAAGGGGATGTTCTCCTCCTGGCACAGGCGAATCGCGGTGAGCATCTCCTCGCCCGGGGAAACCCCCAGCTGCGCGCCAAGCCGGCGCTGGAACGAGGAGAGCACCAGATTGGCCAGAAGCAGGAATCCCTTGCCGTTTTTCAGCACATCTACGATGTTCAGGCTCTGCCAGGAGCTCTTCTCGGTCAGGGAGTCGTAGCGCGCCTGGTCCAGCTCTACGCATACCCGGTCCGGTTTCTCGGCCCGGATCACCTCTCGGACTTCCTCCACGCTGCGGCTGGAGATGTGGGCCGTGCCGAGGAGCAGGAATTCCCGCTCGCCGAGGGAGAGCCGGGTCAGGGCGCCTTGATTCCTCTCTTCGTTCATTTAGTATTCCTTATATACATCTAGAGCTTTTTGGGCAAGGTTGAATCGGCGGCGAGGTGGGTGTTAGAATGGCCCCCCGATGAGGAAGCGGTTTTCCCGGCTCTATTACCTCATCCCGATCGTTTACGTGGGGGTCATCGCCTTTTTCCTGTACATGCAGTTCCATTCCCGGGAGCGTTTCGAAGAGCGGCTCGGATCGATCGAGGTGAGCGGGGCCTACACCAAGGCCCTCTCCGGCGGGAAGAAGATCCGGGAGCTCGTGGTGAACTGCAACGGCGTCCTGCTGCGACTGGCAGGCCGACCCATCCGCCTCACGGACCCCCCTTCCTCCCAGAGCCTCGGCATTCGGGCTTTGTCCTTCAGCCGCTTCGATCAGGGGCTGGAGATCGCCTTCACCGCCGAGGTGAGGCTGCGCTTTTCCCTTCAGGGGGAGCAGGGTTCCATCGTGAGGCTCCAAGTGGCGCTGCCGAAGAACCTGGAAGGCTTCCGGATTCTGTCCCTGCCCTACGAGCTGAAGGGGGACAAAGCGGAGCAGGCGGGCGGGATTCCGCTGTTGCGCCTGAGCGGAGGAGCGGGCGTCCGCTACGCGGCCCTGCCTGCGGGTTCCACCATCGAGCTGCGCGCGAAGCTCCTCAACCTGGACCTGGCAGGCCCGGACCGTGAGCCCCTGGCCCTCTTCGCCCGGGTGAAGGAAGAGCAGGATGAGCCGTACCTGTTCTGGTTCTCCCGTGAAACCCCGTTGGCTGGGGCGAAAGACTACGGGGAGCGGCTCCAACCGTACCTGGATCGCAGCTACCGCTACTGGAACCGGGTCCTCCTGGGTGCTCCTACCGGCCCCGTCATCGCCAGGGGCCTTGGGGTCTGCCTGCTCTCGGAAGCGCTGAAGCGGGGCGAGTACCGCCGGGTGCTGCCCGCCGTGACCGCGGCGCTGCGGCAAGCCCAGCAGGAAGCCTCCGGCCTGCCTTCCGCCTTCGATGGGAGCGCCTATATCGGCTACCTGCGCGGACATCTGCTGCGCGGGCAGGAGGAAACCGCCTCCCTGATCCCCCGCATCACCGAGGCCATCCAGCGCGGCGACCCGAAAGTGTTCGCGATCCCGGATCTCATGCGCTTCATCGTCAACCGCGCTCCGTTTTCTCTGGCCGAGGAAGCGCTGCGCCTGGCGGATTCGGTGGATCGGCGCAAGGCCGACCTGGGCACGCTGCTCGGGCTGCTGGAGGCCTACGTGGGGGCGGGGCGCTTCCTCAACGACCGGCAGGTGATGCGGCAGAGGATCAGCGAGCTGGTCGATGCCTGGATCCTGCCGTCGATCCTGCAGACGCGCGAGGGCCTGTTCCTGGCCGAATCCGCCGGCGGGCAGGGAAGCCGCGTCGGGCTGCTGGAGTCCGTGCGGGGAGGCAGGCTGCTCATCCAGGCCGGCGAGCTCGGCTCGCGCGCCTCCCTCGACATCCTCGGCCGCAACCTGATCCTGGGGGCCTTGTCCCAGGCCGACGCCGAGGGATTCCTTCCGGCGAGCCTGGTGGCGGCGGGCGGGCGCCTGCAATCCCAGGCGGGGCAGCTCAGCCCGGAGCTGCTCTATCCGCTGATGGCCGAGGCTCGGTTCCTGCCGGAGGACTACCCCCTGTACCCGGACCTGGCTCCCGGGACCTGGCTGTACACCGCAGCCGTACTGGCCCAGTTCAAGACCGGAGCGAGCCGGTACCGCTTCGTTTTTTCCTTCCCCGCCGGCGAGGCGCATTACTTTCTGCTGCAAGGCATCGCGCCCATGAAGAGCGTCGTGCTCCACGAGATCATTTGGAAGCCGGACCCCCAGTATTCCCAGTATACCGACGGTTGGGCCTACGACCCCGAAAGCCAGACCCTGTTCGGCAAGATCACCCATCGCAAGGCGGATGAGGAGCTGGTGCTCAACTACTGAAGCGGCGAGCGCGATTGCGCTCGCGAAGCGGGAGCCGCGATGTCGAGAGTTTACACTGATCTGGCCAGCCACTATACTGGGATCGGTTCAATCGATGATTCATGAGAAAACCGCCTGAACGCACGCTGCTCCGCCTGCTGCACCATCACTGGAACAGGCGCACCCTGAGCAGCGTTTCCTACATCTGCGAGCACTTCCTGTTCAAGGGTTGTTTCAGCCAGATCGAGTTCGTCGGGCTGGAGAAGGTGCGGGAGAAGGTCAGGGCCGGCAAACGGCTGATCTTCATCCCCGATCATCAGAGCGAGTATGACTGGCTGCTGCTGCAAAACGAGCTCTATCGCTCCGGGATCAGGACGGTGATTCAGGCCGGAGACAACCTGTTCGTGGGGCCGCTCGACCCGATCCTGCGGGGTTGCGGAGCTTTCATGAGCGTACGCCAGGAAAAGAAGTTCTACTCGGTTCATTGGATCTATGACCTTTTGGCGCGGGCGATGGGGCAGAGGCCGATCGTGGTCAACCGCGAGCAGTACAGCCGGCTGTACCCCAAGCAGCTCGGGCGTATCCTGGGCCGCGAAAGCTATAATCTGCTGGTGTTCCCGGGCTACGAGATGGATCCCTACTCGGGGCAGGTTAAATACGGACGTTCCTACAGCGGGATGTTCAATCAGCTGTCTCCTTACGTGTTCATCACCATCAGCAAGGTGCTGAAGGATCTGGGCATCCGGGATGCCGAATACATCCCGGTTGCCGTGACCTACGAGCGCGTCCCCGAGGACGTGCTGTTCCGGGAGTTCCGCGCTTCCACCCGCAAGACCAAGATCGCCAAGTACATCTACGATCACTACTATACCTTCTTCAAGGCCCCCTTCTCCAAGGAGCTGCACCAGGAGAAGTCCCGGGCCTGCGTGAAGTTCGGCAAGGGGGTTCCGGTCAACTTCTCCATGAAAGCCCGCGATTTCGCCGAGCTCATGCGGCACGAAATAGGCAAGCTGATCCGGGTTTACGAGAGCACGCTGATCTTCCATTCGCTGAACGGCAGGTTCGTTCTGCCCAAGAAGGAGCTGGCCGAGAACATCCAGGCGAACCTGAAAAAGCTCAAAGAACAAAAGATCGACTGCTCGCCCCTGTACGGTTCCAGGGGGCGCCTGCTGTCTCTGGATCGGATGCTGAACCGGGTGGAAAAGCTGTTCAATTATCCGGAGAGCCCGGTCATCCCGCTGAAAACCTATCGCACCCTGGAGCATGACCAGAACGAAGTGTTCATCCATAATCCCCATCTGGCCGCCTATTATTCCAACAAGCTCAAGTACATCCTCGGTTATGCCGCTCATCCCGGTTGATCCTCCGCAGCCCGCTTGTGTCGCGGCCGGAATCGTATACAATCGAGCTGGGAGCGAGCGGGAGGCAAGAGAATGAAGGCGCTGGTCTTGTTCCGGAGCTATTACGGCAATACCGCCCAGGTCGCGCAGGCCATCGGCCGGCAGATACGTGAGATGGGCCACGAGTCGATCGTTTCCGACCTGCGCCGGAAGCTGCCCGATTTGAAAGGCGTCGACCTGATCGTGATCGGTTCCCCTACGAGAATGGCGAGAGTCAATCGGAAGGCCATAGGCGTCCTGAAACGATTGGCCAAGAAAGGGTTTGCCGGAAAACCCATTGCCGTGTTCGACACCTATGGACCAGTGCCGACCAAGCCCGAAGAGTTGGAGAAGTCCAAAAAGTGGCTGTATCCCGGCGCGGGCGGCGTCTTTCACCGAAGAGGTTATTTCTTCTATCGGCAAAACCCCGTAGATCGGTGCCGGGCTGGCTCTACAATATCGTATTGGCCGGCTGCATCGTCTTGTTGCTGTCGACCGGAGTGATTCAGTTTACCGACCTCCGTCAGAGGCAAGAGGGTGAAGGAATGAACGATGTCAAACGTATCGCGCTTGTGGCGCATGACAACTGCAAGAGGGACCTGGTGGAATGGATCAATTGGAACTGGCGAATGCTGCTGAACCATCAATTGATATGCACGGGAACGACCGGGAAGCTGGTACAGGAGGCATTGGCGAAGAAAACGGATGAGGACCATCCGCTGGAGCAGGAGGTAATCATGCTGCGCTCCGGTCCTTTCGGCGGAGATCAACAGCTTGGGGCGATGATCGTCGAAGGGAATGTGGATATTCTGATCTTTTTCTGGGACCCCATGCAGCCCCATCCGCATGACGTAGATGTAAAGGCCCTGCTGCGGATCTCGGTGCTCTATAACATTCCCACCGCCTGCAACCGATCGACCGCGGATTTCCTGATCTCCTCGAACTTGATGACCGAAGAGTATGCGCCGGTGATGCGAGATTATTCCGCTTATCTCAATAGGACGATCGATCAAGGATCGAGTGTCTCTGAATAGCTGGCGCGGGAAGCGCCGGGCCAGGCATTCGAGCCGTCCGGGTCGCATTCGGGTTTGGGGGCTGAGGTGCTGAATCTGTCCATCGCCGAGCTTTTCAAGATATTGCCGGCGATACTGCTCGGATTGACCATTCATGAGTTGGCCCATGCCTTCATGGCCCTCAAGCTCGGGGATGACATTTCGATAAACGTTTCCCTGGGGATTTTCAATTTGCTGCCGATTCCACCGCTCGATGGATCGCATGTCATCTGGAGCCTGCTTTCCAAGAGAAGCGCTTCAGGCGCCGCGATCTATTTCAAATATGGTTCCTACGCGCTTCTCGGTCTGATCCTGGTCGAGCGGATCACGAAGCTCGATATCTTGCCGATAGGCATGGTCGTCAATTCGGTCGTGATGGTATTTCTGCGAGTGGCGGCGCTCTCCTGAAGCTTGGAGGCGCGGGGAGGATGACTTGAATCAAATGCCGTTTTTGAACGCCGTATTTGCCGTAATCGAGCATGTTACCCGAGCAGAGCTGACCAACACGAGCAAGAGGCTGGTGATAAGCTACATCAATCACTCGGCTCACCTGCCATTGGTGGAACGCGCCCGCCAGGCGATCATCAGATATACCGGGACTCAAATACCGGCTCCGGATCAGATCCGCCAAAGCTCGCCGTCCTCGGACACGATAAGCCAGTTGATGTTGAGTCTCGAAAGCGAGGCGGCAAAGCTGCAGCGAGGGTAGTCTCGAGTGCGCGGCGATTTGGCTCGAATGAGGAAAATCTCCGGGACTCACTACACGCCCAAGGTTTTGGCGGATTTCGTCAGCTCAAGGATCGTCGCCGAGTGGAGCAAGAACGCCGGCGGCGGCAGGGTTCGCGTCCTGGATCCGGCCGTGGGGGATGGCGAGCTTCTGGACTCGATCTTGATCGCCCTGAGGGATTACGAGGTCGCGGCCGAAGTCTTCGGCTTCGACACCGATCCGCAGGCCCTGAGCGCCGCCAGGCAAAGGCTCGTTGCCGCCCATCCCGGACAGCGCTTTTTTCTCGAGCATGGGGACTTTCTAGCCTTCAGCTTGCAGTGCCCTGGCCAAGGCCAGCTTCTCGACCCAGCATCCCTCTCCGGCGGGCGCTTCGACATCGTCATTTCCAATCCACCCTACGTCCGCACCCAGGTGATGGGGAAGGACAAATCGAGGGCGCTGGCCCATGATTTCGGTTTGACCGGCAGGATCGACCTGTGCCAGGTGTTCCTCCAGGCGATGGCGAAGGTCCTGGATCCGGGAGGAATCGCCGGCGTCATCGTCTCCAACCGCTTCATGACCACCAAGACGGGAGGCTGCGTAAGGCGAAGCATACTGGAGAACTTTCACGTTGCCCAGGTTTGGGATCTCGGCGACACCAGACTGTTCCAGGCCGCCGTACTGCCTTCGATCCTCATCATGAAGAAAAGGAATGGAGGCAAGGAGAAAGGGCCGACCAGATTCACCGCGATCTATTCGAGGGCCGCGGGGAAGGCAAACGATACGGCTGCGAACGCCGTTCAGGCGCTGTCGAAAGCCGGGATCGTAGAGATGACGGGCGGCGGGCTGTTTCAGGTAAGGCACGGGGTGCTGGAGCACGGCGGCACGGCTGCGGGAGTCTGGCGGCTGGAGGACGGAAAGACGCGGCGCTGGCTTTCAGCGGTCAGAGAGCATTCCTTTGCCGCCTTCAAGGACCTGGGAAGGATCAGGGTGGGGGTGAAGACCTGCGCGGATCGGGTCTTCATCCGCAGCGATTGGGATACATTCGGTGAAAGCGAAAAGCCGGAGCTCTTGTTCCGGCTCACCACGCATCATGTTGCCCGGCGCTACAGGCCGCTCGGCCCCGGCAGGTATCGAATCCTTTATCCCCATGCCAGCCAGGATGGCCGGCGAGTCGCGGTGGACCTGGAGCGTTACCCGCGAGCCTTCGCATACCTGAGCCAACACCGCAGGCAGCTGGAAAATCGAAGATACGTATTGAATGCAGGCCGCCTTTGGTATGAGCTCTGGGTCCCGCAGGAGCCGGACCTCTGGAACCACCCCAAGCTGGTTTTCTGGGACATCGCGCGGCAGCCCATGTTCTGGATGGATCTGGAGGGGACGATCGTCAACGGGGACTGCTATTGGCTTCCGGCCGACAACGATGGCGGCTGCGAGCTGCTCTGGCTGGCCTTGGGTGTGGCCAATTCTACGTTCATCGCCGAGTATTACGACCTGCGGTTCGCCAACCGTCTCTATGCGGGCAGGAGAAGGTTCATCAAGCAATACGTGGAAGAGTTTCCTTTGCCCGATCCGCAGGGCGCCGAGGGCAAGCGGATCGGGGAGATGGCCAAGGCCGTCTTCGTCTTGAAAGATCGGGCCGATACCTCTGAACTTGAAAGAGAGCTGGATTGCCTGGTCCGAAAGGCCTTCGGGGTCTGATCCAGGGGGAGGATACGGACATCGGGAAGCGATTGCCCATAGCCGGACGGCCCGGGCTGCGAATCGGGGACCGCCTGAGCCCCGGTGACATCGAAGGCGTCGTCCGCTCGCACGGCAGCATCTATGCATCGGAATACGGCTTCGATCGAACATTTGAACGCTATGTGGCCGAACCGCTGGCCAGGTTTGCCGGCAAAAAGACGGATCGGGAGCGCATCTGGCTGGTCGACGACGCCGGTTCGCTCAAGGGTTCGATCGCCATCGTGGAGCACAGCCGGGCTGCGGCGCAACTGCGCTGGTTTCTCCTCCATCCGGACCTGCGCGGACTGGGTTTGGGCAAGCTGCTCGTGGAAGGGGCGCTCCGTAACGCGGGGTTCACGCTGGCTGAGGAAAAAGCGAGCCGGCTTTGGGGCCGCGAGCTGCTCGAGCAGCGCTATCAGCTCTCCCTCTGAGCTGCTATAGTTATACCTGGAACTGGAGGTCGATATGGCAGTCAATCCATTGAGCGCATTGGGCCGGATCGATCCGGAGATGATGAAGCATCTGAAGGAGATCGACGAGCTGATTTATGGCAGCGGGGCCTTGCCCAGGAAGATCAAGCTGCTCATGGCCATGGCCTTTGACGCCGCCCATGGCGCTTCCAACGGGGTACAAGCCCTGGCCAGGGCGGCCGTGAAAGAGGGGGCTACGAGCCAGGAGATCGCCGAAGCCCTGAGGGTCGCCTATCACCTGTCGGGGGTCGGGGCCCTGTACACGGGGTCGATCGGATTGGGCGATCTGTTCGGCCAATAGGCAGCACGAGGAGGCGCGGCGGAGTCGGCGGGGCAAAGGCATTCTGGAATGGAGTGAAATTCGGTCGAGGAATGATCGAGCCGATAGGCGCGCTGGTACATCCCTCGCTGCGGGATACGAAGAAAATCGCGGGGGTGATCGCCGCAGCGATGCGCGATGACCCCCTCAACAACTATTTTTTCCCTCGTCCCGAGCGGAAGATCGAGCTATTATCCCTGCTGTTCCAGCTCCTGGCGGCCTACGGCATCCGGCAGGGCAACCTGCTGGCGACCTCCCTTCGGTACGAGGGCCTCGCCTACTGGCAGACCCCGGCCGACAGCCCCTGGCGCGGTTCCGCAGGCCTGCTGTGGGGAGGGCTCCGGCTTCTGGGAAAGGCGGGGCTTCCAGCCCTCCGGCGCATGTGCCGGGCTTCCGTATTCGGCTACCGGCTGCGCAAGCGCCTTCTGCCCGGCCCCCATTGGTACCTGGGGCTGCTGGCGGTGGCTCCGGAGTTTCAAGGAAAGGGATACGCCAGCTCGCTGCTGCGCCCGGTGCTGGAACGGGTCCAGCGGGAGGGACTGCCCTGCTATCTGGAGACGCACAAGCCGGTCAATGTTCCGCTCTATGAGCACTTCGGTTTCCGGATCGTAGAGCGGGTGGAGGTGCCGGAATCCGGAGTCCTGCAGTGGTGCATGCTGAAGGACTGAGCGTATCCATTGTACTGGCGGCTGCAGCGTAGTACTCTAAGCCCGGAGGTGGATTCCGTGACGAGCATCGCCTCTGAGCTGAAACAGGCCGTCGAGCGGTTCTATTCAAAGCATTCCTCGCTGCCGGACTCCCTCACGGGGGTCAGGCTGTCCGAGGATCGCTGGAGCCTGAAGGAGATCATCGGGCACCTGATCGATTCGGCCTCGAACAATCACCAGCGTTTCCTGCGCCTGCAGCTTACCGACCGCCTGCAGTTCCCCGACTATAGAAAGGACAATGAGCGCTGGCTGCGGCTGGAGAGGCACAACGAGCTGGCCTGGTCCGAACTGCTCGCTCTGTGGCGCTCTTACAACCTGCTGCTGGCCCATATCATCCGACGCCTGGACCCCGAAAGCCTGGGCCATGTCTGGGTGGCCGAGGAGCGGGAGGCGACGCTCGCGGAGCTTGCGAGCGGATATCTCACCCATCTACAGGAGCACCTGGAGCATTTCGAACGAAGGCTGCTCGAGCTGCGGGAGCAGGGGGCCGGCGGCGCGAAGGGCAGCCGTGCGTGAACCGGAGGCCGATCATGAAGCGCGGCGTGAGGCCGTAGGAACCGGGTATGCGCGTCCGTATCATCATCACCGGAGGCACCTTCGACAAGGATTACGATGAGCTGCGCGGGAGCCTGACCTTCCGCCGCACGCACCTGCCGCAGATCCTGAAACAGGTCCGCTGCACGGTGCCCGTCGTGTTGGAGCTGAACCAGCTCATCGACAGCCTGGAGATGGGTCCGGAGAACCGCCGCAAGATCCTGGCCTCCTGCCGCAAATCCCGGGAGCGGCGCATCCTGATCACCCATGGCACGGACACCATGGTGGAGACGGCCCGCCTCCTGGGAGAGGCCGGGCTGCGGAAGACCATCGTGCTCACCGGAGCCATGGTGCCGTACGCCATGGGCAACTCGGACGCGATCTTCAACCTGGGCTGCGGGATCACGGCCGCCGAGCTGCTGCCCGACGGGGTGTACATCGCCATGAACGGCAGGATCTTCCGCTGGGACCGGGTGCGCAAGAATTACGAGCAGGGGACCTTCGAGGAACCGGAGGCGTAGAAACGCCGCGGGGATTCCGCTACAATAGGCTGCCGTGACGAAAGACAAAAA
>Ga0315280_10005064_pt1 | contig 19012 bp, 18 predicted proteins | sample YL17G06_40_MG_FD_203697 | JGI IMG/M metagenome (GOLD analysis project Ga0315280, IMG submission 203697) | Sediment microbial communities from Yellowstone Lake, YNP, Wyoming, USA - YL17G06_40 | ecosystem: Environmental > Aquatic > Freshwater > Lake > Sediment | place: USA: Wyoming | collected... | reverse complement strand
CTCCCATGCCCCACGACCTGGCCGCCCGAAGGCGGGGCGGCAAACGACCCGGCGCCGGCGCCCCCAAGGGGAATCTGAACGCTCTGAAACACGGCCTGCGCTCCCAGCAGGTTCGCTCCCTCTCCCTTGCCCTCGCCCAGATCCCCCTCTTCCGCCGCTACCTCCATCGCCTCGCCTGCCGTCGCCACCAGACCACCGCCGCCACCCTCGCCCTCGCCGCCTGGCTCCGCCACCTCCACGCCCTCCACACCCCCGGCCCGCGCGGCCCCCTGCCACCCCCACCGCCCCTCAACTACCGCGCCGTCCGCTTGCTCGCCCGTCACCTCGCGCACCAAACAATCAAACAACAGGGCCTCGCGCCAATCCGCGAGGCCCCCAAAACTCGTACTTCCGTCAGACAATCAAACGCAGCGCCCGGCGTACCCCCTCTTGCCCTCTCCTCTCTGCCTACGCCTTCGCCCCCACCGGCGCCAGCTTCGCCTCCGCCTCGGCGACGATCTGGCGCGTCTTGTCTATCACGTCCGGGTTGACGGAGATGGACGTGATGCCCCACTCCACCAGCTTCTGGGCCAGGTCCGGGTAGTCGGAGGGCGCCTGCCCGCAGATGGACGAGGTAATGCCCCGCCGCTTCGCCGTCTTGATGAGCTGCTCCAGGGCCAGCATCACCGCCTCGTTACGCTCATCGAACTCGGCGGCGAAGCGAGCGTTGTCGCGGTCGATCCCCAGGATGAGCTGCGTGAGATCGTTGGAGCCGATGGAGATGCCGTCGATGCCCACGTCAATGAACCTGTCCAGGATGAGGGCGTTGGATGGCACCTCGGCCATCATCCACAGCTTGAAGTCCTGGGACCGCACCAGCCCCTCGCGCTCCATGATCTCCTTCACCGCGGCTAGCCCCTCGGGCCTGCGCACGAAGGGGATCATCACCCACAGGTTGGCATAGTCTCGCCGCACCCGCTTAATGGCCTCCAACTCCAGGCGGAAGATGTCGATGTCGCGAACGTAGCGAGAGGCGCCCCGATAGCCGATCATGGGGTTCTCTTCGAACTGCTCGTACTTCTCGCCGCCGCGCAGGTTGCGATACTCATTGGTCTTGAAGTCGTTGGTGCGGTAGACGACCGGCCGGGGATCGAAGGCCCTGGCAAACTTGCGCAGGCCCTCGGCCAGCTTCTGGATGTACTCCTCGCTCCGCCCCTCATCGATCGCTAGTTGAGGGTGCTCACCGATCTCGGCGATCATGAACTCGGCCCGCAGGAGCCCGACCCCATCGACGTTGCGGGCGGCCACGACCTCCGCCAGGTCCGGCTCCGCCAGGTTGACGTACACTTTAACTTTAGTGCGGGTCTTGATGTCCGACATTACCGCCTGGCCAGCCTTTTCCCGGGCAGCCCAGGCCAGCCGCGTCTCGGCACGGCCGTCGTAGACCTTGCCCTGGCTGCCGTCGACGGTCACGAATTGGTCATTGCGCAATCTGGTGGTGGCTTCTCCCGCCCCTACCACGCAGGGGATGCCCAGCTCGCGGCTGACAATGGCGGCGTGGCAGGTGCGGCCGCCGCGCTCGGTGACGATGGCCGCTGCCCGCTTCATGGCTGGCACGAAGTCAGGGGTGGTCATCTCTGCCACCAGCACATCGCCCTTCTTCACCCGGTCGATCTCAGAGGCGCTGAGGACGATCCTCACCGGCCCCGCCGCCGCGCCCGGGCCGGCCGGGGAGCCACTGAGAAGCAGCGGCGCCGTCTCCTCCGCCTCCACCGCTTCCTCGCTGGCGACCGCCAGAGCGGTCACCGGCCGCGTCTGGAGGATGTATAGCTCGCCCTTTTCCTCCGCCCACTCGATGTCCTGCGGGAAGCCGTAGTGCTCCTCCACCCGCTTGCCGATGGCGGCCAGAGCGACGATCTGCTCATCGCTCAGCTTCTGCTGCTGGCCTAGCTCGTCCGGAACGGCCAGCCAGACATTGGTTCCGCCCTCGCCGTTCGCCTGGGGATTCCTGACAAGCTGGCGCTCCTGGTTCACCACCCGCTTCTCCAGGATGCGCAGGCTGGCCTTGTCCAGCACGTAGAAGTCGGGCGTGAGCTCGCCCGAGACCACCGCCTCGCCCAGGCCGAAGAGGGCCTCGATGGCGATCTTGGAGCGATCGCCACTGACCGGCTCGAGGGTGAACATGACCCCCGAGCGCAAGGATTGCACCATGCGCTGTACGGGAACAGCGATGGCCACCTTCATGTGCTCGAACCCCTTGTCAGCCCGATAGAAGATGGCCCGCGCCTCGAACAGGGAGGCCCAACAGGCGCGCACAGCCTCCACCACTTCGTCCTCGCCCACTACGTTCAAGAAGGTGCTCTGCTGGCCGGCGAAAGAGGCCTCGGCGAGGTCCTCGGCGGTGGCCGAGCTGCGCACAGCTACCGCCCCGTCGCCCAACTGGCGATAGGCCTTCTTGATCTCAGCGGCGATCTGCTGAGGCACCGGGGTGCTGCGTATCAGGGATTTTATCTCCTCAGAGACCCGCTGAAGCCGAGCGCTATCGTTATAGTCCAGAGGGGAGAGTAGCTTCTGGATGGCGGGGCGAAGACCGGATTGATCAAGGAACCGGGTATAGGCGTGGGCACTAACAATGAATCCCGGCGGCACCGGGATCCGGGCCTGGGTCATCTCCCCCAGGTTAGCTCCCTTTCCTCCCGCCGAAGGCGTGTCTTGTTTGCCAACCTCCGTGAACCACAGCACGTCTCGCTCGCTAGAACTCATTTAGTTCGCCTCCTCGCGCCTTTCAGGCTAAATCCTGACCGGTTCAAGGGCTACCGCCTATTATAGCATGCCCTCCAGCCCGCCCAGGGACAATTCAGCACAATCTATAGCTATGCAGATGATAGACGTTTGGCGCAGCTATTTGTTACCGGACCAGCCCGCCGAATCTCGCAGAAACTGCTCTCCCGCACCTATTCCACCGTGACGGTCTTGGCCAGGTTGCGCGGCTGGTCCACATCGCAGCCGCGGCGAACAGCGATGTGATAGGCGAAGAACTGGAGAGGGATAGCAGCCAGGATGGGCATGAGCAGGGGCGAAATCTCAGGCAGGTAGATGACATGATCGACCTTCTTGGCCAGCTCGGCATCTCCTTCGCTGGCGACGGCGATGACCGTGCCTTCCCGCGCCTTCACCTGCTCGATGTTGCTGGTCATCTTATCATAGAGCTCGTCCCGCAGGGCGATGGCCACCACGGGCATCTCCTCCGCGATAAGAGCAATGGGCCCGTGTTTCATCTCTCCCGCCGGATAGCCCTCGGCGTGGATGTAGCTGACCTCCTTGAGCTTGAGGGCCCCCTCCATGGCTATCGGAAACTGAACACCCCGCGCCAGGTAGAGGAAGTTGTTGTAGCGGGAGAAGCGATGGGCCAGCCGCTCGTACTCTTCATCCCGCTGGGTTACCTGCCCCACGAGCGAGGGCATGCGGGCCAGGGGGGCGATGAGGCTGCGCAAGTGTGCTTCATCATCGACCACGCCTCTCTCCTGCGCTAGGTAGCAGGCCAGGAGATAGAGAGCGGCGATGGCAGCGGTGAAGGTCTTGGTGCTAGCGACACCCACCTCCAGCCCACAACGGGTGTACACCACCCCATCGACAATGCGAGTGGCCTGACTGCCCACCACGTTGCAGATGGTGATCTGGAGGGCTCCCTGGCTACGAGCCTCGTCCATGGCCGCCAGGGTGTCCACTGTCTCCCCTGATTGCCCCACAGAGATGACCAAGGTGTCCGCGTCGAGCAAGGGCTTGCGGTAGCGGAATTCCGAGGCGTTATCCACCTCGGCAGGGATGCCCGCTATCTGTTCGATGTAATGGCGGCCGACCATGGCGGCGTGGAGGCTGGTGCCCATCCCCACCAGCACCACCCGCCGAATCTGCCCCAGCCTTCGCTTGGTGATCGCCACGTCCTCCAAGACCACCGCCGGCGGCTCGAACTGCGCCCGCCCACGAATGGCGTCCAGGATGGCCTCCGGCTGCTCGGCGATCTCCTTGAGCATGAAGTGCTTGTAGTTGCCCCTGGCCGCCGATAGGGGGTCATAGGACACCGTCTGAGCCTCTTTGGCCAGGACGGCGCCATCGGCCGACAGGTACGACACACTGTCTGACGTGATGGCAGCGATCTCCCCATCGGCCAGGAAGGCCACCCGGCGGGTGTGGGGTAGGAGGGCGGGCAGGTCGCTGGCCAGGAACATCTCCCCCTGGCCGTAGCCCACCACCACGCCGCCGGCATTGCCTACGCGAGCCGCCACCAGCTTGTCGGGCTCGCTCAGGCTGAAGACCACCAGGGCGTGGGCTCCCTCCATCTGGCCGATGGCTCGGCCCACCGCCACCTCCAATCTGCTGCCATCCCGAAGGTAGTGCTCGATGAGGTGGGGAATGACCTCGGTGTCCGTCTCCGACACGAAGGTGTGCCCCTGATCGACCAACCTCTGCTTGAGGGCCAGGTAGTTCTCCACGATGCCGTTGTGGATGACCACCACCCGGCCCTGGCAGTCGCGGTGGGGGTGAGCGTTGATGTCGCTGGGGCGGCCGTGGGTGGCCCAGCGGGTATGGCCGATGCCCAAGAAACCACTGGGCCAGCGGCCGCGCAAGCCAGAAGTCAGCGTCGCCAGCTTTCCCACGCTCTTCTCGATGCACAGCTCACCATTCTCGGAGAGCACGGCCAGGCCCGCGCTGTCGTACCCCCGATACTCCAGCCGCTGTAGCCCTTCAAGGAGAATGGGAACAGCGGGCCTGTTGCCCACGTAGCCTATGATGCCGCACACGCCGTCAGCCCCTTCCAGGCTCGACCCACCGAGAGCCGATCATAGAATACAACGACAGTGCAAGCGATTGGGGCAAGCCAGAAAGGCGAATTCCCCGCCGAGCGAAAGCCATCACCTTGGGGCCAGCTCCCGCAGGCAGCGGACGACCTCCTCCACCGCCCAGTCGGGAGTGGACGCGCCCGCTGTTATGCCCACCCGCTCCCGCCCAATCAGCCACTGTCCTTCCAGTTCGGCCGCCGTTTCGATGTGATGGGTTTCCACGCCTGCTTCGCGGCAGACCTCCGCCAGATGGCGGCTGTTGGCGCTGTTGTGGCCGCCGATCACCACCATCAGTTCGACCTCTTGAGCCAGCTCTCGCGCCGCCGCCTGCTGGCTGGCGGTGATATTGCACAGCGTATTGACCACTCGCAGTTCACTGATCTGAGCCAGGCGCTCGTGCACGAGGCGGCCGATGAAGGCGGCGAAGCGGGCCGGATTCTGGGTGGTCTGGGGAATGATGGCCACCCGCGATAGGAGCTCCCGGGGCAGGGAATGAACATCCTCCCCGGACAGAGCGATGCCTTTCCCCTGAGCCCAGCTCAGAACCCCCTTAACCTCGCGGTGATCGGCGTCACCGTAAACAATGACGGTGAATCCGTCCTCGGCCATCTTCCTAGCCCACCGCTGGGAGCGGCTGACGATGGGGCAGGTCGTGTCGATGATGTCCAGGCCCTTGGCCTTGGCCTCCTCCAGCACCTTCGGCCCCACGCCGTGGGCGGCGATAGCCAGCGGGACTCCGCTCACCCCGTCGATGCTGCTGGTCACCTGAACGCCCTTCTCGGCCAGGGCAGCCACCACCTGGGGATTATGGACGATGGGCCCCAGGCTGATCACCTGCCCGCGCTCGCTGGCAGCCTTCTCCATCATGCTGATGGCCCGCCGCACACCCCAGCAGAAGCCCATCTCCTTCGCCAGCAGGATCTCCACAGCTATACCTGCTCTCTAGGTCAGACCAGAACCCTCGGCCTGCTCTTTCGATTGGCTGGCCACCAGATCAGCGTAGACGCCCCGATACTCCTCAGGGAGAAGCATGGCGATCTCCTTCATGATCCGCTCGGTACACTGTTCGACCAGCTCGGCGCTGACGCGACGGCTCTTGGGTAACTCAAAGGGTTTGCCGAAGACCACGCGCACCCGTGTCAAGCGAAAGAAAAGGCGAGGCAAGGTCACTCCTTCGGTGCCACTAACTGCCACCGGCACAATGGGGGCACCGGTGCGCAGAGCTAAGATCGCTGTGCCTGGCTGGCCCTTGCCCAGGCCTGGCTTGCCGCTACGCGTGCCCTCGGGGAACATTCCGAGCACCTGGTTCTGGCGCAGGGCCTTCTCCGCCTTGCGCAGGGCCGCCAGGTCGGCCTCGAATCGCCGCACCGGAATGAACCCGGCCAGTCCGTACAGGGGCCCGATGATGGGCGTCTTCCACAGCTCGGCCTTGCCCATATAGACGATGCGCCTCGGCACCAAGACCGGCAGAAGGCCCGGGTCGAGCATGTTCACATGATTGGAGGCCAGGATGACCGGGCCTCGCCGTGGGACATTCTCCAGCCCCACCACCTGCTTGCGTGTCCAGATAAGCAGGATGAGGCCGATCACCAATCTGGCGAAGCGGTAGAACAGAGCGGTCGCCACGGTTCTCACGACCTGCCCTCCGCCAGAGCCACCACCCTCTCCACCACCTGCTCCTGGTTCAGGCCGTCGGTGTTGATGACGATGGCGTCCTCAGCCACCCGCAGGGGCGAAGCCTCCCTCCCCGAATCGATGGCATCGCGCCGCAATATTTCTTCCCCGATGTCGTTCTGGGAGGAAGTTCTCCCCAGGGTAGCCAGTTGCTCCTGCCGCCGCCGCGCTCGCTCCTCCAGGGACGCGTCCAGATACACCTTCAGGTCAGCATTGGGCAGAACCACCGTGCCGATGTCGCGGCCGGCCATCACCACCCTGCGGCGACTGGCCAGACGGCGCTGAAGGGCCACCATGGGCCGCCGTACCTGGGGCACGCGCGAAACCAGCGACACCCCTGCCTCCACCTCCGACCGCCTCAGGACAGCGGTCACGTCCTCACCATCGACCCAGATAGTGCAGCGCTCGCAGGACGCGGCTGCCGGCGGGCCCAGCTTCATATCCACCTGGGCAGCCAATCGGCCCAGGCTCTCCTCGTCCTCCAAGTCGACTCCCCGCTGAATGGCGAGCCAGGTCAGAGCACGGTACGTGGCGCCGGTGTCTAGGAAGAGATAGCCGAGCCTTTCGGCCACCAGATACCCCACGCTGCTCTTGCCCGAAGCGCTGGGGCCATCGATGGCGATAGTTCGGGGAAGCCTTTTCTTCCCCTTGCCTGCCAGTGCCATCTGGCTTTGGGCCGTTGGCCCCCGCCGACCTGCGCCCGTCACGCCTATAGATTACCCCAAATCCCCTAAGGAGGGCGAGCCCTCTTCTTCCATCGCCGCCACACAAGGAAGGCCGTTGCTGCGGCAGTAGCCGCTGGCGGCGCCATGGCCAAGGCCAGCACGATCGCCCAGAGGCCGTTGCCCTCATCGCCCCCTGCGCCGACGTCCTCCCCTCCCTGGGTAGACTGGCCAGCCCTCCTCTCCCTGTACAGAACGACCGGCGTGCGAGTGGGGCTCCCCTTGGACCCGGCCTCGCTCTGAGAAAGGCCATCTCGACTGAAGACGGTGGCCTCTGGACCGGCCGGTGTAGCGCCCAGCACCGTGGGCGACAGGCGCGACGGCAACGCATCCGGTGATGAAGACGGCTCCAGTTCTCCCACCGCTGCGGCAGGCACAACCGGCGAGGCCGTAGGCCTTTCGCTGGTGGCGATGGGAGGAGATGGCTGTGGCGTCTCCTCCGGCTGAGGGGGCATCGTCGTCCCGCCAAAGGAGATATCGTCGAAGTAGACCGTCCCCTCCGCCTCCGAGACAGGGTCGAGCATCAGGCGCACCTTGGCGCTGGCAGCCTCAGCGGGGGCCACCACCGGACCCGTGCTGAGAAAACGAAAGCCGGGGGAGTCATCCGTCAGACGCGTCGTAGAATCGACGGTGTCGATGGCTCCGCCACTCCCATCAGGGCTAGCATACCAGGAGAGGCGCAGATAGGCCGCCTCGACGTTGGCATCGTTCTTCAGAGCGTAGCCGTCGAGAACGTAGGCCTCGTCCCCTTCCACGGCCACCGCCTGGAAGGCCCACTTGGTGGAGGTCGTTCGGCTGGTGAAGGCAGCGGCGTACTGCCCCTCCCACCTGGCGGCGCTGCTGCGAGACAGCTCGCCGCCGTACTTCCGCCAGCCAATGGGTTTCCCTTCACCGTCTGCCTCCTCAAAGCCGCCGTTTACCAGCTCGGCCAGGGGAGTGAAGGGCGAAGGCGTGGCAGCGGACGGCACCTTCGTGGCAGTGGGAACGGCGGTGGGCGAAGGCCTGGGCGACGCAGTCGGTCCAGGCATGGGCGACGGGCTAGCAGTGGGCGGAGGCGTTTGCGTCGGCGGCGTGGGGCTGGGAGTAGGGGTGGGCGCAGGCGGGCCGGTGAAGCTGAAATCGTCCAGGTAGACGGTGAAACCTTCGGGGGGGTCAGTGACCACAACCTTTACCCTGGCGGAACGGGCCTCCGGTGGAGCCGACTGCATAGCTGTGATTAGACAATTATAGGCTCCACCATCGGCTTCGGTGCACAGGATGGGTCCCCCGGGCCACTCGACCCGTGGACCTGTAGCGTCGCTGCTCTCATACCAGTCAAGCTGAGCCAACGTCGTCGGGCCTTCGTGACCCCGCGCGATGTATCCTCGCAGTTCGTAGTGTTGCCCATAGCCGACTTCGAGGAGTGTTTGAGACACTTCACACCTCTGCGGGCCGTGGCAAGTCATGCTGCCTGCACAGTTGCCACCGTGAACGACCACGTCCGGCTCGCAAATCCTCTCGATAGCGTCGTCCTCACTGGTCGTGTGCCACTCACCGGCCAGTTCGTCCTCAAACCCCCCGTTGACGAGGAGTTCGTCACCCCGAGCGGAGGGCGCCTGGAGGAGCAGCGCCGATAGGGTCGCTGCCAGGAGCCAGGCAAGCGCCCAGGCCTTCCATCGTGCCATCGTGGGGCTGCCTTTCGGCCTGCGGCAGCAGGCAGAGCAGCCCTATTTTAGAGGGAAACGAGGTAGAGTCAATAAGGAGAGCGAACGATGGCCTTAGATCGCTCGATGGAGGCGGGGGTTGGCGATGATGCCGGGGATGCGACCGCGCTTGGCCACCGGCTTGCCCTCCACCTCCTTGATGTCAGCAGTGAAATCGATGGGCGGGGCGCCGCTGATGTAGCTGCCCACGCCGAAGCTGTCCACCGGGGCGCCCGCCTCCAGGAACTGGCGGATGCGGCCCGGGGTCACCCCGCCGCTGACCACTAGCTTCACGTGCTGAAAGCCAGCCTGGTCGAGGCGAACTCGCGCCTCTATCACCAGGTCAGGAGTGACGCCCCCCCGCTCGCCAGGGGTGTCCAGGCGCACGCCCTGGAGGTGATCGCCCAGGGCTTCGGCGACCTGCAGGGCCTCCTCGGGCTCGTCATGGAAGGTGTCCACCAGGACGATGCGCGGCACCTCGGGCGGCATGTGCTTATCGAAGGCTACCGCCGCCCGTACTGTATCGCCGAAGCAGATGATCATGGCGTGGGGCATGGTCCCCGAAGGGTCCACCCCCGCCAGCTGGGCACCCGCGGGGGTGGAGCAGGAGGCACAGCCGCCGACCGTCGCCGCGTAGTCCATGGCCGCCACCACCGCCGGGTGAACGTGGCGGGCGCCAAAGCTCACTATGGGCACCCCTTGGGCAGCCTCCACGCACTCGCGGGCGGCGGTGGCCCAGCCACTCTCGTGGGCCAGGATGCCCAGGATGGCCGTCTCGTAGATGCCAAAGGAGAGATAGGGGGCAATGACCCGCAGAACCACTTCCTTGAGACGAAAGGGCTCACCCTCCTTCAGTGCCCAGACCTCGCCATCGGGTGGAAGGACTTGGCCAAGGAGGGCCAGCACCTCCTTCATGCCGCAGAGGATACCGTCGCCGCTGGGGAAGAACTCCATGGTCGCCCGCGGGTTGACCCCCTCCAGCTCCATGATGCGGTGACTGCGCAGGAAATAGACATCGGACGTGTCGCCGGCCAGGACCTGTGGGGATAGAGGGAAGGGGGTGTCGCTCACAGGCTGCTCTTCTGTCATCGCGCCCTCCTCCCTTCAGCGGGCAGGCCTACTACCTTGGCCCCCAGGATCTTCTCTATGTGCTGTAGGGCGTAGCGATGAGCCTCCTGGTCGAAGGTGGCCACGCAGTCGGCGGGCACCTCCACCGGGTAGTCGCGATTGCGAGCATCGGCCACCGTGTGCATCACGCAGATGTCGGTGCAGTCGCCCACGACGATGACCTTTTCGGGGTTCAGCTCGTGCAGTCGCTCCCCCAGGTTAGTGCCGTAGAAGCCGCTGAAGCGAGTCTTGGGGATGACCTCGTCGGCGAACGGCCGCAGCTCGGGGATGATCTCCGCCTCCTCTGTGCCTCGAATGCAGTGTGGCGGAAACATCTGGAACTCCTTGTCGTCGGGCTCGTGGCTATCGCAGAGGAAGATGATGTGGGAACCCTTGGCCTTCTCCTCCGCCAGCAGGCGACGGATGTTGGGGATGGTCTGGCGGATGGTCTCTCCTACGTAGAGGGGATAGCCCTCCTCGCAGAAGCCACCCAGCATATCCACCACCAGCACCACGTTGGCCATCGGCCTTAGCTCCTCCAAGACGAAGGCGCAGCCACTCAGCCACGCCCTCTTGTACGCATCCCTCGCAGGGCCAATCGCCTCCCTAGCGACGCAGGGTAGTCCTTCTCAGGAGCAACGTCTCCTGAACGGCGTAGGACGCTTCCGGTTCAGTTTCTTCCTCTCTTCTGGCCGGAAGGCGGCTTGTCTTTTTCCGAGCGGGCTGCCGCCTTATCAGCAAGGAAGGCAGATGAACAGCCCGCCTGCCCAGCATCCGCAACAGCATCTGGCCGGCGGCGCCCAGAGCGAACAGGGCCGCCCCTTGGGCCACCACCGGCATCGCGCTTCGCCAGGCGACAGGAAGCTGGGAGCCGTTGCGGGCGGCCGGCACCCTCACGTTGCGCAAGGAGCCGCCACACTTTCGGCAGAAATTATCGTCCAGCGAGCAGAGATTACCGCAGTTGGAACAACGCATGATTGGCCTCCTTGGCCCGCGGCCCCCAGGCTGGCCCCATTATAGCAGCCCCTGAACGCAAACGACAACGGCGACGCCCCTTAGTAACTGGTTCGCCACGGTGGGTGAACTCCCTAACCCTGCGGGATAAATCCCGCAGCACCAAATTTTCGATTCTGGGAAGCCGCGGGTTTCAACCCGCGGGATGGTCCGAAAACCCCTACCCACCAAGAATGAACCAGTCACGCCCGCTAGCCGAAGTGGCGAGCGTGGCGAGTCAGCAGTGCCTCTCGCGTGGGCAGGCCAGCCCGACAGCCCATGCTGGCGAGGCAGAAACCGGCAGCCACGTGGCCCAGCGAGGCGCAGCGAAGCAGGGGCTCCCCCGCCAGGAAAGCCCAGAGGAAGCCGGCAGCGAAGGCGTCGCCCGCACCGGTGGCATCGACGATGGGGCCTTCGTGGGTGGGCAGCGCCGGCAGTGCCCAGCGGCTGTCCCCACTGAGCAGCCAGCAAACGATGGGAAACTCCTCCCCTCGCTCCCCTGCGGCAGCCTCCGTCGCCATCCAGCGCTGGCGTGCCGTCCCTCGGCCGAAGGTCACCACCACCGTCTCGCAGCCCAGGTCGAGGAGGGCCTCAGCGGCGGCGGGAAGCTCCAGCCCCGTCAGCTCCCTGAGCTCATCAACGCTGGCGAAGGCGATGGTACAACGGCTGATCAGCTCCGCCAGGGCATCCAGCCCGTCATGGGCCAGCAGGGAATCAATGGACAGAGCCAGCACTGCGGTCGGCGGCAGAGCTTCGACGGCGGCTCTCTGCACGGCCAGGGGAATGTTGCCCCCGAAGGAGGAAAAAAGGACGAGACGGGCGCTGGCCAGGTAGGCTGCGTCCAGGTCCTCCCGCTCGAACAGCGCGTTCGCCCCCGGGTCGGCGTACATGGCCCGATTGCCCTCTTCGTCGGCGAAGGCAAGCACCGATCCGGTGGCGAGCCCCCGCTTGCGCACGATGTGGCTGGTGTCCACCCCCACCTCAGCAAAGGAACGGAGGACGATCTGGCCATCAGCGTCGTCGCCCACCGCGCCCAGAAAGCCGCAGCGCAGGCCCAGCTTGGCCAGGGCGTAAGTGGTGTTGGCCGAGCAGCCGCCGGCATCCACTGCCACCTCGTCGATCAGTTGGGCGCCGTCGGTGATGACGCTGGGCACAGAGTAGATGCGGTCTATATTCAGGGCACCAACGCCGATGACGTCGAAAGCAGGCACGGCCTACCCCAGCTCCGCCGCCGCTTCGCGCACCAAGCGACGGAAGCGGGCGTGCACCGCTAGCGCTTCGGCGATGTCGACGCCGGCCAACCAGTGATAATGGGGCCCGGGCGCGTCGGCGCCCTTGGCTGACCGCGACACGAAATCGCGCGCCCCCTCCAGGCAGCCGTCCTCCCAGGTCTTCAGCAAAGGCAGGAGATCGATCAGGGCCATGGCCGCCACGCCCACTGTCCCGCACTCCAGAGCGTACTGGTTGCCGTTAAAGACGACGGCCAGACCGCCAGCATCGCGAACAGTGGTGAGCATGGCGTTGTCGGTGATGCTATCGCCCACTACCACCCAGCGGGAGGTCTCCAGTTGGGCAGACATGGCGAACTTAGCCAGGGCCTCGACCTTCCGCTTGCCACCGATGGGCTTGACCGACGCCACTCCCTCCCCCAGAGGCGTACCGAGCAGCTCTTCCCAGTAGAAGGCGTCGAGAAGGGCCTGAAGGCGCGCATCGTCCTCCTGCACGTCCCGCTGACGCAGGGCCAGCTCGACGCGGGCCACCGCCCCGATATCGTCCTGGGTCAGCCGGCCGGCCAGCTCTCCCAGAGGGAAGCTGGTGCAGGCCAGCCGCTCCTCTGCCAGGCCCAGGCGCCGAGCCAGCCGCTGGGCGTATTGCTCATAGGTGGTGGTGATGCAGAAAACCTGATAGCCCTCGCCTGCCAGTTGGACGATGGTCTCTGCCGCCCCCTTCACCAGAGGGGCCGACTCGGCCAGCCGCTCGATATGGAAGACGCTCAGGCGGTGGTAAAAAAGGAAAGGAACGATAAGGGCTAACGTATCGCCGGGCTCGTAGTCGGGCCGACCAGCCAGGGCTAGGATGTCGTCGTAGCGGCTGATGGCTCGAAATACCTCGTGCCCTCCCGGCACCAGGCCCATCAGTTCGAAGGCGGCGTCCTGGGAGGTGAGCGGCCCCTCCATGTCGAAGGCAATGCAGCGAGTCGGCTCTTGGGTCATGCTGATCCCACCAGACGATCGATCTCCTGCGTCAGGTCGTGTCCGCCGATGGGGAGACCGCCAGCGTCCACCACTCTCCCGCCTGCGATGCGCACCTTCTCATCAGCGAAGGCCCGCAGGGTGGCTACCACCAGGGGAAGCTCGCGCATCACCCCCTGGCGGCGGATCTCCTGAAACAGGCGATTGTCCTCGCCTTCGCTGGCCCGCACCTCGGCCACGCTTTTCCCCACCACCTGCGCCCACAGCCGATCGAAGGCGGGCCCACGGATGCTATAGGTGCAGTAGGTGACGGGCGGACCCTGGTCCAGTTCCTTGGTGGCCAGGTGCATCATCACCCCTGCCGTCGATGCCCTCTGCTCCATGAGCTGCCAGATGACCTCCTGCCACGTGCCAGCCGGCCCGCCCGGCGCCGCCGGGTGGAGGTTAAGGAGATTGTAGCGCTGGCAGGCCTCCTCCGTGAAGATAAGCATATAGCCAGCAAGCACGCCCAGGTCGAAGGGATGCGCCTCCAGCAGGCGCATCACCGCCCGGTCGTAATCCGCCCGCCAGGAGGGCAGTGGCTCGCCAGCACGAGCGGGCGGCTCAGCTCGCTCCTGACGAAAGCATCTGGATGACAGGCAGACCAGGGGTATGCCGTAGCCTTCCACCAGATCGAAGAAGCGATCGCTGGCTGGATTCTCCCCCCGCTGGCGATTGCTGAAGACGAAGGCGATGCGGGCCTTCAACTCGCCCGCCTGGATGGCCCGCCAGGCCGCCTCCAGGAGCTGGCAGGCGGCCTCATCGCGGCCGCTGGAGAACCAGCCGATGCGCAGCATGAACGTCCCCTTATCCTGTTGGGCGCCAGCCCAGGCGGCGCCGCAGCCAGGCCCAGCGACTCCAGAGGTGCACCAAGGGGGTGGACAATCGCCCCACGATGTGTCCCTGCCTTAGGGCCTGGAGGAACTCCCGCGGCCCCTCGAAGTCGGGCATCTCCACACAGGCCCGCCCCAGCTCCCGCGCTGAGTGAGCATCGCTGCCCGCCGACATTGCCAGGCCGTGCTCCTGAGCGAAGCGAGCCGCCTGCTCGTTGTCGCCGCGCAAGATCGTGCGCGCGTTCAACGCCTCGATGATGTCCACCTGAGGCAGGATGCGCATGAGGGCCGCTTCGGCCAGGTGCTCGCGGCGCCATCGGTCGAACGGGTGCGGTACACAGACCAGGCCGCCCTGCTCCTTGATGCGCCGCACCGTCTCCTCGGCGCTGAGCCCGGCCGGCACCTCCTCCTGAAGAAACAGGCCAATGATCTCGCCCTCCAAGCTCTCGACCTCCTCCCCGATGATCACCCTGAAGGACGCCAGCTTCTGGACGGCCAGGGCGCCACCCAAATCGTTGTGATCGGTGACGGCCACGCAGTTGATCCCCCGCTTGAGGCAGGTCTGCACGTATTTGTCGGGCGATGTGAGGCCGTCGGGCGAGAAGTAGGTGTGAGTGTGGAGGTCAGCCTTCAGCAAGCGGCTCGTCCTCCTCCCCCTCGGGGGCGTAGGTGGGCTCCTCCTCATGCAGCCCCCTCGCGGCCTCCTCCCGGTAGGCGGCGAACGCTTCCTGCAGACGAGTGATGCGCAGCTCCGCCTGGTCGAGGAGCCCCTGACAGCCCTGGGCCAGGCGCATCCCCTCCTCGTAGAGGGCCAGGGCCTCCTCTAGGGGAAGACCGCCCTCCTCCAGCCTGGCCACCGTCTCTTCCAGGCGGCGGAAGGCCTCCTCGAAGCTTTCGCCGGCCTCAGAAGCCATACTGCCTCGACACCTCCGCCGGAAACTGGCCATCGGCCACCTGCACGGCCAGGCGGTCGCGGCCCTTAACCTGGCTCACGCTACGCACCACCTGTCCATCGGCCCGCCGCTGCACGAGGGCATAGCCGCGGGCCAACGTGCCCCCGGGCTCCAGGGAGCGAAGCTGCAGAGCATACGCCTTCAGGCGCTCCCGACGGCCGTTCAGGGTCTGAGCCATCGCTGAGTGAGCGCTGCGCAGGAGGACGGCCAGTCGCTGCCTCTCCTGCTCCACGTTGGGGACGTTGCGACGCAGGCGGAACAGGAGTTGCTCCGCTTCGGCCCGATGACGAGCCACCTGCCCGGTCATCCACCCCGCCATCGTGACGATCGAGCCCGTGATCTGGCGTGAGACCTCCCTTCGGTCGGGCACCACCAACTCGGCTGCCGCCGAAGGGGTGGGAGCGCGTAGGTCGGCCACGTAGTCGGCGATCGTGTAGTCGGTCTCGTGGCCCACCGCCGATACTATCGGTATGCGGCTGGCATAGATGGCCCGCGCCACCATTTCCTCATTGAAGGGCCAGAGCTCCTCCACCGAACCGCCACCGCGAGCGACAATTATCACGTCGATATCTGATTCACGGTTCAGTCTGGACAGCGCCTCCACGATGGCCGGCGCCGCCTCGTCCCCCTGCACAGGGGTAGGAGCCAGGACGATCTCGGTCAGGGGCCAGCGGCGTCCGATGATGTTGCAGATGTCGTGGAAGACGGCGCCAGTGGGGGAGGTTACCACGCCGATGCGCTGCGGGAAGGGGGGGATGGGCCGCTTGCGCGAGGGCTCGAACAGGCCCTCCTCCTCGAGCTGAGCCTTCAGGCGCTCGAGCCGGGCCTGCCAGATGCCCACACCCGCCGGCTGGACGAAATCTACGTTCAGTTGCAGTTCGCCCCGCCGCTCAAAGAAGGAGATGCGGCCGTGGGCGGTCACCTGGGTGCCATCCTCAAGGGGCGTGCCGGCGTACTGGCGGCGAAACATCACGCAGCGAAGCTGGGCCGACTCGTCCTTGAGGGTGAAGTAGGTGTGACCGGCCGCCGAGCGCGTGAGGTTGGAGACCTCTCCCTCCACCCAGAGGTCGGCCAGGTGGAGATCGGTCTCCAGGAGCTCGCGGATATAGGTGGCAACCTGGGCGACCGAATAGATCTCCATCATCGGCCGCTGGCCCTCTCCAGATATTCGCCGCTGCGGGTGTCCACCTTGACCACGTCGCCGGTGTTGATGAACAGGGGCACCTGCACGATCAGGCCCGTCTCCAGGCGGGCGGGCTTCGTGCCGCCCTGGGCGGTGTCGCCGCGAACCCAGCTATCCGTCTGGGCCACCTTCAGCTCGACCGCTGCTGACAACTCGACACCGATGGCCTGGTCACCGTGGATGAGAAGCTGGCAGGTAGCGTTCTCGCTGAGATACTGAAGGGCACCGCCTAGCTGCTCTGTGTTGAGGGCGATCTGGTCATAGGTCTCGGTGTTCATAAAGTGGTGAAGGTCGCCGTCGGCGTAGAGGTACTGCGCTGGCTGGCGCTCCACCCGCGCCCGCGAAAACTTGGTGCCCGCCTGAACCACTCGCTCGGTGATGTGACCGGCGCGGATGTCTTTGAGCTTCAAGCGCACCTGGGCGGAACCTCGCCCCAGCTTGATGTGCTGAAAGTCCAGCACCTGATAGAGCACGCCGTCTATCTCGACGGTTATCCCTTTGCGCAGGTCGCCGGTGTCGATCATCGTTGCCTCACCCCACTTCTATTCGAGCCTGCCGGCAGGCAGGCGGGCGCATCACGTCATACGAGCTCGCTTCCCAGAATGCCGAGGGCCATCAACCCCCCGAAGACGACGATGAGATTGGCCGTCTGCTGAGGCAGGAAGGCGAGCCCTCGCCGCAGCTCCTCGTCGGCGACGTTTAATTGGCGGATCATCCTCAGGGGCAACACGATTGTGGGAAGGGCAAGCAACACCCAGGGAGTAACGGCTGCCCCGAAGGCTATCACGAAGGCGTAGGGGGTCAGCACCAGGAGGTAGTAGGCGTGCCTCGACCCGCGCTCGCCCAGGGCTTGGGCCAAAGTCCTGGCGCCGACCCTGCGGTCGGCCTCGGCATCGCGATAGTTGTTGGCATGGACGATGGCAACGATGAGCAGGCCCAGGGGCAGGGAGAAGAGCAAGGGCAAGAGGTCCAGCTTCTCCGTCTGCACGAAGTAGGAACCGAGCACCAGCAACGGGCCGAAGGAGATGAATATGCCCACATCCCCCAGGGTTCGGTATTTGTAGCCGAGGGGGCTGGCTGTGTAGAAGAGGCCCAGGAATAGACCGGCGGCGCCCAGCGCCAGGAGCTCCCAGCCGCTCTGGGAGACCAAATAGCCACCGATCGCCGAGCCCGCCAGGAAGAAGAAGCCAGTCAGCAGGAGGACGTCTCTGGGCCGCAGCATGCTGTCCACCAGCGTCCTGTCATCGGCGTGCTCCACGGTATCGGCGCCCCGTTGGAAGTCGAAGTAGGTGTTGGTAAGGTTAGCGCCGATGTGAAAGAAAAGGCCGCCCAGCAAGGTGAGCAAGAAGAGAGGCCAGTGCCAGAAGTCGGCCCGATAGGCCAGTGCGCCCCCCACCAGCATCGGGACGATGGACGCCGGGAAGGACCAGGGGCGCGTGGCCAGGAGCCAGGCCTTGGGGCCGCGAGGCACTACCCCGCGCTCCGGGAGGCTGCTGGCGCATTTACGACCGTCAACGGAATTTGTCATCGTACCAAATCCTCCTGCCGAAGGGTCATGCCAGCGACGCAAAACATCGGTCTCAATTCCCGCTCTCCTGCGCACCAGCAGCAACGCCCAGTTTGGGCGCCTTGGTCAGCACCCGCGGACGGCCATCCTCCAGCACCACCATATCCTCAATGCGGACGCCACCCCAGCCGCTGATGTAGATGCCTGGCTCGATGGTGAACACCATGCCATCGGCCAGCACACCCTTGGAGGCGCGAGCCAGGTGGGGCATCTCGTGGATCTGCAGGCCAACACCGTGGCCGAGGTTGTGGCCGAAGTTCTCGCCGTAGCCTGTCTCGACGATCACGTTGTGGGCCAGCAGGTGGGCCTGCTCGCCGGTCATGTCCTTGCGGATCAGCGCCTCCGCCGTGAGCTGGGCCGTCAGAACTATATCGTAAATCTTGTCGAACTGCTCGTCCGGCTGGCCAAGGAAGAGGGTGCGGCTGAGGTCGGAGCAGTAGCCGCCCAGGCGCACTCCCATGTCGATGATAATCGGCTCGCCCTTCTGAATCTTCTCGTCACGAGGGTAGGCGTGCGGCATCGCCGCCCAGGGCCCGGCGGCCACGATGATCTCGAAGGAAACGCCTTCGCCGCCGTGCTCGCGGATATACTTCTCGCTCTCCCAGGCCGCCTGCGCCTCCGTCCAGCCGGGCTCGATGCGCTGAGCGATGGCCATGAAGGCCTCGTCGCCCAGGTCGACGGCCCGCTGGATGGTTGCCAGTTCGTCCGCATCCTTGACCGCCCGCAGTTGCTCCACCAGAGGCGGCGCCGCCAACAGCTTCGGCCGCTGGGAGGCGGGCATGTCCTTCATGGCCTTGGCGATGGTCTGATAGGTGGCGAAGGTGATATCGCTCGCCTGGAAGCCCAGCCTCTTGCCCGCCAGTTCCGCCTCGCCCACCAGCGAAGCGAGCCAGTCGGGCAGGGGACCGCTGGTAGGGAAGAGGGTGAAGCCGGGGGCCTCGCGCTGGGCCTGCTCGTAGTAGCGGAAGTCCACAGCAATGAAGGCCGCCTCCTGGGTGATCAGCAGATAGCCCACAGAGCCGGTGAAGCCGGAGAGATAGCGGCGGTTAGCACCAACGTTTCCGAAGGTGTCCTCGACGGGGCTGCTGACCAGCAGGCCGTCCAGTTCCACCTCCGCCATCTTCTGGCGAAGCCTGTCCAGTCTGCTATCCACGGTCCTCCTGTCTCACCAGGGCCGCCAGCGCGTCCAGGGCGCGCAGGTAGCCTTCCCACCCTTGGCCGGAGATCTGCCCCGCGGCGATGGCGGC
>Ga0315280_10005063_pt1 | contig 19014 bp, 26 predicted proteins | sample YL17G06_40_MG_FD_203697 | JGI IMG/M metagenome (GOLD analysis project Ga0315280, IMG submission 203697) | Sediment microbial communities from Yellowstone Lake, YNP, Wyoming, USA - YL17G06_40 | ecosystem: Environmental > Aquatic > Freshwater > Lake > Sediment | place: USA: Wyoming | collected... | reverse complement strand
GGATCGCCAAGGCCGTGCGTACCATCCTGAGCGCCGCTTCGATGAAAACGGGCAAGAGGGTCGTTCTCGAGATCCTGGACTGATGGAGCGCCTCGCGGTAGGCCTGATCACGGCCTCCCACGGCCTCAGCGGATTCGTAAAGATCAAAAGCCTGTCGGGAGAGAGCGCCCATCTGCTGCGGCTGCGCCGGCTGTATATCCGACGCGGCGAAGAGTACCTGCCTTTCCAGGTGGAGGCGGTCGAAGGCAGCGGGTCCTCCCTGATCTTGAAGCTGGCCGGCATCGAAAGCCGTGAAGCGGCAGCCCGCTACCGCGGATGCGAGTTGTGGGTCGAGCGGGAGGACGCCAGCCCGCTCGCAGAAGGGGAATACTACGTGGCCGATCTGTGCCGCTGCCGGGTCTACCGTGGCGGCAGAGAGCTGGGACGGGTGGTCGGCGTGCTGGAAGGCGGCCAGCAGGAGCTGCTGGAGGTCGAGGACGGCCGGGGGCGCCGGTTCCTGCTGCCCTTCACCGGGGCCTTCGTGGGGGCGGTGGATGTCGGCGAGGGGCGGATCGAGGCTCTGGAAAGGTTCGAGATCCCGTGACCATTCACCTGCTGACCCTGTTCCCCGAGATCTTCCAGGGCTACAGGGAGGCGTCGATCCTGGGACGGGCGATCGAGCTCGGGCAGGTCAGCTTGAAGCTGATCGATATTCGGGATTTCGCCCGCGATCGGCACCGGACCTGCGACGACTACACCTATGGAGGCGGGGCGGGCATGGTGCTGAAGCCCGAGCCGCTGGCCGCGGCCTTGCGCTCGATTCCCGGGGTCCGTTCGCGGGACGAGGCCCGCGGGCCGGGGGCCAGGGTCGTCTACCTGACGCCCTCGGGCCGGTTGTGGACCCAGGAGTTGGCCGCAAAGGCGGCGCAGGAACGGGAGATCGTGCTGATCTGCGGGCGCTATGAAGGGATCGATCAGCGGATCGTCGATGAGTTCGTCACCGACGAGATCTCCATCGGCGACTACGTGCTCGCCGGGGGCGAGGTGGCGGCCATGGTCCTGATCGACACGGTGGTGCGCCTGGTCGAAGGGGTGATCAAGGCGCACTCCCTGGCGGAGGAAAGCTTCCGGCGGGGACTGCTGGAGTACCCCCAGTACACGCGCCCCGCGGAGTTCGAGGGGCGAAGGGTGCCGGAGGTTCTGCTGACGGGCAACCACGCGCAGATCGAGCGCTGGAGGCTGGAGCGGAGCCTGGAAAAAACGCTGCAGTGCCGGCCCGACCTGCTGCAGCCCGGCCGGCTGGACCCGGAAGCGGCCAGACTGCTGGAACAGATGCGTAGCAAAGGAGAGGGGTGAAATGGATAAGATCAGGGCTATCGAGGCGGAACACATCCGCAGCGACCTGCCGGCCTTCGCGCCGGGGGATACCTTGCGGGTGCACTATAAAATCGTGGAAGGCAAGACCGAGCGGGTACAGGTCTTCGAGGGATTGTGCATCGCCATCAAGGGATCGGCAGGCCGAAAGACCTTCACGGTGCGCAAGATTTCCTACGGCGTGGGAGTGGAGAGGATATTCCCACTGGCTTCCCCGCGCATCCAGAAGATCGAGATCGTGCGCCAGGGCAAGGTGCGCAGGGCCAAGCTCTACTACATCCGCGAGCGCGTAGGAAAGTCCGCCAAGGTGGAAGAGCTCATCCAGAAAAAAGAGAGCTGAACCCGATGCTCTCCGGCGCGGGGTCCATCAGCATTCGCCTGCAGGGCGCAGGCGGCATCGACCTGCGCGCCGGCGAGCTGGTGTCCGTCCAGGTGCTGAACCGGCTGGCAGGAGCCAGGTGGGCCGTCGGCATCCAGGGCCGGGTACTGCCGGCCTTCGCCGAGCTGCCGCTCACCGCCGGCTCAAGGCTGCTGGCCAGGGCCAGCCGCGAGGGGGGCAGGCTGGTGCTCAAGGTCCTGGACCGGCCGGACTCCGCCTTGCGGGAGCTGGCCCTGCGTGAGGGATTGCCCGCGGAGAAGGCCACGGAGCAGATCCTGGCCGCATTCCTGGCCGCGGGCCTGAAGGTGCAGCCGGGAGCCGTGCGGCAGGTCCGGCAGCTGCTGGAGCGCCTTAGGCTGCCGCCGCAGCGCTTCGCTCGCCTGGCCGTCCAGCTGCTGGAGAAGAACATCGACCTCGCCTCCCCCGGGGTGGACGCGCTGCTGCCGCTACTGGGGTTCGGCGAGGAAACGGGCAGGCGGCGGGAGGGCGGCCGGCGCGGGGGACAGGCCGGCGGCAGCGCCGAAGCGGAGGCGGAGCTGAGGGGTAGCCTGGCCGGCTCCCCAGGCGGTGAAGAAAGCCCGCTCCCGCTGTACAATCACCTGCGAGGCGCTTCGGAGCATTGGGTCGTGATTCCCTTTCGATACGGAGAGCTGGCTGGGACCATCCGGCTGCTGCACGGGCCGGCCGGGACGCCGGCCCGGCGCCTGGTGCTGATCGCCGCTTCGCCGCGCGGAGGGCGCTGGTCGTTCGTGCTCAGCCGCCGGCAGGAGGCGGAGGGCTACGAGCTGCACGCCTTCAGCGACCGCGCGAGCCAGCCGGCCCCGAGCAGGCAGCGCTGGAAGGCTTTGGCCCAGAAATTGCAAAACCTCGGCGTCAAATCTGACGATACTATACGTGTGGACGGCGACTTCGACGGATTCTCCCTGCCCTGGGAAACAGTCCATTATCGAGGAGTCGATACGGTCGGCTGAGAGTTGCCCGATACCATGGAAAAAGCGGTTGCCGTTCACTACAGCGAAGAGCTCCCCGCCCCGATCATCGTGGCCAGGGGCAAGGGGGAGCTGGCGCGCCGGATCCTGCGGATCGCAGAGCAGCACGGGGTGCATCTGCTGGTCCGCCCCGAGCTGGCCGACGCCCTGGTCGAGCTGGAGGTCGGTAGCCTCGTTCCCGAGGAGTTCTACCGCATCATCGCGGAGATCCTGGTTTTCGTGTGGGGCGTGAGCGAGACATGAGAGTGATCAAAGTGAGCGAGCTGCGGCCCGGGATGCGGTTCGACCAGCCGGTTTATATCGAAGGCGAAAACATCCTCGTGCCCGCCGAAATCCCGATCAAGGAGAAGGACATCGATCGGCTGACCCGCTGGCAGATCGGAGAGGTGTACACGGAAGGCCAGCAGATCGGCGAGGGTCTTGCGGCCGGCGAAAAGGCCGGCAGGGAGGCATCCGGCCTCTTCCCCCCCAGCGAGGAGAAGCTGCTGAAGGGCTACCGGGCGACCGTCGAGAAGGTCGAGGTGATCTTCAGGGATATCCTCGACGGCACCGCCGTGAACCACGAACCCATCGACGCGGTGGTCAACGACAACGTGGAGCGGCTGCGGCAGCAGAAAAACGCCCTCATCCAGCTGATCCTGATGGGGGAATCGGCGGGCAGCAAGCTCGCCGTTAGCGCGGTCAACTGCATGATCCTGGCCACGGTCATCGGGACCACGATGAAGCTCGCCAGCCATAAGCTCCTGCAGCTGGCCACGGGGGGCCTGCTGCACGACGTGGGCATGATGAAGATCGAACGACAGATCGTGGACAAGGAAGGCAAGCTCACGGAGACCGAGCTCAACCAGGTCCGCACCCACCCGGTGTTGGGCTACCGGATCATCGCCAAGGAGCTGAAGTACCCCGAGGACATCGCCCTCATCGCCCTGCAGCACCACGAGCGCTGGGACGGCAAGGGCTATCCCCGGCGGCTGAAAGGGGAGGACATCGGGCTGCTTTCCCGCATCGTGACCGTGGCCGACGCCTACGAGGCGATGGTCGGCGAGCGGCCCTACCGCAACTCGATGATCGGCTATTCGGCGATGAAGGGCATCCTGAGCGACAACGGCAAGCATTTCGATCCGCAGGTGCTCAAGGCTTTTCTGGAAAGCATGGGCGTGTTCCCCATCGGCAGCATCGTGCAGCTCAGCAACGCCGCCATCGGTCGGGTCTCGGAGAATCACCCGGAAGCTCCGCTGCGCCCGAAGCTGGATCTTTTAATCGATGAGCTGGGGAACCGGATCGAAGGCAAAGAGGTCGTCGACCTGCTGGAGAAGAAGAGCCTCTTCATCGTCAAGGCCGTCGACCCGAAGTCCCGATGAACCGGCGGAGCAGGGGCGCGACCGGTGAAGACGAAGCGCAAGCCTACCTCGAGTCTCAGGGATATTCGATCCTGGCCCGCAACTACCGCACCCGCCGCGGAGAGGTCGACCTGGTGGCCCGCCGGGGTGATCGGCTCGCCTTCGTCGAGGTCAAGAGCTGGCTCAGCTACCAGGCCGACAGCCTGGAGTACGCCATCGGCGCCTGGAAGCGCCGGCGGATCGTCGAGGTCTCCCGCAGTTTTTTGCTCAAGCACCCCCAGCCGGAAGGAGTTCGGATCGCCTACGACGTCATCCTGCTCGGCCGGGGGCGGGTCAACCATATCCAGGACGCCTTTCCAGGGGTTTGACCGTGGTTAGGATCGCCAAAAAAACCGATCCCAGAAGACTGGAAGAGCTGAAGAGGAAGATCCATGACGAGAAATACCTCGCCATGGCCATCAGCAAGATCGCCCAGGACCTCACGCTGAACATCCACCGGGAGGAGTAGGTATGTCGTCCAACGGGGACTCAAGCCGCCGGGGCGGGTTCTACCACCACCGCCGCCGGCGCCACCATCCCAGACCCGAGGTAGAGTATCCGCTGTGCCCGATCTGCCAGAAGCCCGTGCGCGAGCTGGCCTCGGCCATCGCCCATCGGGAAACTCAGGGACCGGCCCATTTCGACTGCATCCTGAGGATCCTGCGGGAGGAGAACAGCCTCACGGAGAACGAGAAGATCTGCTACCTGGGCAACGGCAGCTTCGGTATCGTGCAGTTCCGCAACCAGCCCGGCTCGCCGGCGCGCTTCTTCGTGCGCAAGCGCATCCTGTACGAGAAGACCGATCCGATCCCCGACTGGAGGAAGAGGAGCTGGCGGGCAGCCCCCCCGCGCTGAGAGCCGGCTTTTCAGCTTGAAAAGCCCCCGGGTTATGCTATTATTGACTCGGGGAAGCGGCATGTCCCTGAAGTACGCCCTGCTCGGTCTCCTCGCGGAAAGCCCGCAATACGGTTACGAGATCAAGCAGAAGTTCGAAGGTGCTCTCGGGAACGTCTGGTCCGTTTCCTACGGCCAGCTCTATCCCACCCTGCGCCGCCTGTCGGAGCTGGAGTGGGTGACCAAGAAGACCGCTCCGGGCAAGAAGGCCGCCGAAAAGAACATCTACTCGATCACGCCCAAGGGCAAGAAGAAGCTGGACGAGTGGCTGCTCAAGCCCCTGCGCTCCAGCTATAAGGTCAAGGACGAGTTCACCCTGAAGTTTCTGTTCTTCAACAAGCTGCCCAAGAACCTGGTGCTGGAATACCTGCGGGGCCAGCAGCGCAAGACGGTGCTGCAGAAGGAGAGCTTCCAGCAAACACTGCAGTCGATACGCGACGGCCTGGACTTCTACCTGCAGGAGATCATCCGCAAGGGGATCATCCATCTGGAAGCCGAGAACCAGTGGCTGGAGGAAGTGGCCAGCGCCCTGGAGTCCCAGAAGTCTTCCTGAACGCCTGAGCCGCCCCGTTACTGGTACTTTTTCAGCTCCTCCAGGGTGGCCAGGGCCTTCTGCTTCACGGTGCGAATATACGGCCCCTGGGCGATGCGCACGAGCGCGCGGTAAGCCTCGGGCTCCTTGATCCCGCCGTGCTTCTTGGCGATCTTCTCCAGGGCCAGGCAGATGGCGTAACCCAGGTTGTTATCCGGCTGCGAGGGGTCCTCGCGCTCGAGGGTGAACAGGATGGCCTTGACCGCGCCGGAGCCGTCGTTCATGCCGATCACGCCGAGGGCGTAGGCCGCCTCCGCCTTGACCATCGGCTCGTCGTCGATGACCAGAACCGTGATGAGGACGTTCTTGGCCTGCTCCCCGCCCAGCAGTCCGAGCAGGTTCGCCGCCCGGCGGCGCACTTCGGGGAAATAGTTGATCAGGCGGGCGTTCTCCCGGATCCTGCGTGCGGTGCCCTCCATGGCCAGGTATTCCAGTACGAACTCGACCTTGTTGCGGTCCTTGATCTGGCCATCCTGGATCATCTTTTCGATCTCGTCGAGCACGGAAAGCTTCAGCTCGGGATCGCTGGAGAAGGCTTTCTCGCTGAGGATCTGGAACTCGATGTCTCGCAGGTACAGCTCCTCGACGGTCAGCTCCTTCTTGGTCTCTTGGGCGCCGGCCAGCGCCGCGGCCAAGAGCACAACTGCGCACATGATCACCGTGGTTTTTGCCTTCATCGCTCACTCCCTGTCTGTGTTGGCGTCACCATAAACCGATCTTCCAGTTGCCCTGCTCGCGGGTGAGCAGGTACAGCACGACCCGCGTGCCGCGGACGATCGAAATGGCCTTTACATGATTCTCGTCAAGAAACTCGATTTCATCCAGCTGCGCCTGGTTGCGGCTGGGCACCACCACGTGATAAAAGTAGTCCTCCAGGCTCCTAAGCTTCACCTGGTTCTGCTTAAGCAGGGGCTGTTCCGATTGCGCTTTCAAGTAGGCGGGATCGCTGGTGGTGCGGATGTATCCTTCCGAAAGGTAGGAGACCCAGGTCGAGTAATCCTCCTCGCGGATGATCCGGTTCAGGTTGCCGATGAATTCCGCGACCTCATCGAAGGTGCGCGAGTAAATCTCTTCACTGACCCGGTACTCCGGCGGCTCGGGCGGCGCCTCGGGCTCCGGCGGCTCCGGCGCGGGGGCCACCCGCGTTCCGCGCCAGCCGGCGCAGGAAACGCACATCGCGAGCAGGCCTACAACGGCGAGGACACGCATCTACGCAAATTGTACCCCCCGCTCCAGTTTTTGTCAAAACGCTTTTGATTTCTTGACCGTCCGGAGTCGTTGCGGCTATGCTGGCGGCATGATCGTGCTGTATCCGGGCTCCTTCGATCCCCCGACCAACGGCCACCTGAACATCATGAAGCGGGCGGCGGGCATCTTCGACCAGCTCGAGGTGGTCATCGCCGACAATCCGCGAAAGAACTATTTTTTCTCCGCCCAGGAGCGGCTGGAAATGATCACCGAGATGGTTGCCGACTGGCCCAACGTGAACGTGACCGTCTGGCAAGGGCTGATCGTGAAGTATGCCGAAAAGATCGGGGCCCGTCTCATCCTGAGGGGCGTGCGGGCGCTGGCTGACTTCGACTACGAGTTCGAGCTGTCCATGATGAACAAGGCCCTGGCCCCGCGGATCGAGACGATCTTCATGCCGACGGATCAGAAGTACTTTGTGCTGCGCTCTTCGGCGATCAAGGAGGTGGCCCTGTTCGGCGGGGACATCTCGGAGATGGTCCCCCCGGTCGTGCGCAAGGCGCTGCAGTCCCGCGTCCAGGTCCGGCAGCCCTGAGCCCGCCGCCGCCGGCGCCCGCCGGGCAGCATCGGGCGAGGCGCGGGTTGACAGGGGCTTCGGAAATAGAGTATTTTTCTTTCACTTTTTGATAAACAAGGATCAACAGGCATGGCAGTTCCGAAGCACAGGGTATCCAAGGCGCGGGGGCGCAAGCGCAAGGCGTTCACCATGCGCCTGGAAACGCCGACGATGGTAGAATGCAGCAACTGCGGCAACCGGGTCCTGCTCCATAGAGTCTGCCCGAAATGTGGGTTCTATCGCGGAAAGCAGGTCATCAAGCCGGAGGAGCTGGCTTAAGCCAAAACTTTAGGAGGCAAGAGATGGACGACCTGTTCGAGAAAATGAAGAAACTGATCGCTGACCGGCTGGAAATCGACGAATCCAAGATCACCCTCGATTCCTCGTTCCGCCAGGACCTCGGCGCGGACTCACTCGACACCTACGAGCTGGTCTATGCGATCGAGGAGGAGCTTGGCATCACCATCCCCGATGAAAAAGCCAACGAGTTCAACACGGTGAAGGATGCGCTGGAGTTCATCAAGGCCGAGCTGGCCAAGAAGTAGGCCGCGCGCCGAGTGAGCATATCCTGAAAAACCTGCCCTTCAAGGCTCCCCCGGTCACGCCGGAACGGCGGCGGGAGCTGGCGCTGTTCCAGAAAAAAGCCAAGATAAGGTTCAAGAGCCTCGAGCTCTTGAACCTCGCTTTTTCCCATCGCTCCTTCGCCAACGAGCAGGGCGGAGCGGTGGACAACAATGAAAAGCTCGAGTTCTTCGGGGATTCGGTCATCGGCCTGGTGGTAAGCGAATACCTGCTGAGCGTGCTGCAGGACAGCACGGAGGGGGCGATGGCCAAGGTCAAGTCCTTCGTGGTGAGCGAGGACAGCCTGGCCGATATCGCCCGCGCCCTGCGCCTGGAAAACTTCATTCTCATCGGCCGCGGCGAGGAATACTCCGGCGGCCGCTCCAAGAAAACCCTGCTGGGCGACGCCATGGAAGCCATCATCGGCGCCTACTACCTGGACTCCGGCTTCAAGGCGGTCCGCGAGTTCGTCCAGAGGCTGTTCGCTCCGGAGATCCACAAGGTGCTGGAAGACCGGCACCGCAAGGACTACAAGACCCTTTTGCAAGAATTGGCCCAGAAGCGCTTCAAGAGCTACCCGCGCTACCGCATCGCCCAGCGCAAGGGGCCCGACCACAACCGGACCTTCTGGATCGAGGTGACGGTGGGCAAAGCCACCTATGGCCCAGGCATGGGAAAGAACAAGAAGGAAGCGGAGCAGCAGGCGGCCAATATCGCCTACGACGCCCTGGTCAGCCGGCGCGCTCAAAACCAGGGTCCGCAAGCGGGTTCCAGGCCGCGCGGCCAGCCCCGCGGCCGGCGGTCCGGGCCGCGGCAGGGAGATCGCTATAGCGCTAGCGCAAATAGCGCTACGCTTGCGCGGGGAAGCGCAAATAGCGCTGCGCTTTCGCGGGGAAGCGGGAGCGGGAGCTAAGCGAGCCGCTGGGCGTAGAACCTCCGGGCGATCTCCAGCAGCTTTTCCCGTTCGTTCAGAGCCGGATCCGCCAGCACGCTTTCCAGAAGCTGGGACAGGATGACCCCGATCTGCGGCCCCGGCGGCAAGCCCAGGGCGGACATGATCTCCTCCCCGTCCACGGCCAGGTCCTTCAGGCTGAGCGCGTGCGAGCCGGCCAGGACCTGCTCCAAGCGCTTCTCGAAGGCTGCAAGTGAAGGCGAGGGGCTCGCGTCGCCGCAGGTGCCGATTTGATCGGCCCGGCGCAGGGCGAGGAGATCCGGGAGGTTATCCTCCCCGACCCGGGCCGCCAAGCGCCGCACCGCCGCGTCGCTCCATTGCTCGGTGTAGTTGAACATGTGGTGCCGCACCAAGTGGCAGGTTCTGCGGATGATCTCGTTGGAGAAGCGCAGCCTCCGCAGCAGCCCTTCGGCCAGTTCGGTGGAGGCGAGCTCGTGGCCGTGGAACTTCAAGTCTCCCGATTCCGTGCGCTCCAGGGTCACCGGTTTGCCGATGTCGTGCAGCAATGCCGCCAGGCGCACCACGAGGTTATCCGGAGGCGCGGCATCGCAGCTCCTCAGGGAGTGCTCCAGCACGTCGAAGCAATGCAGTGCCGGAGTGCCGGGCTGCCGCCCTCTCTGCTCCACCCCGGAGCCGGCCTCCAGCTCGGGCAGCAGCAGCGCCAGCAGTCCCGAGCGGTGCAGCAGGCGGAAGCCGATCGAGGGCTCGGGCGCGGCCAGCAGGCGCACCAGCTCCTCCCGGATGCGCTCGGAGGAAACCTTGCGCACCGTATCCAGGCTCCGGGGGATGGCGGCGAAGGTCTCGGGCTCGATGGCAAAGCCGAACTGAGCGGCGAAACGGCAGGCCCGCACCGGGCGCAGGCCGTCCTCCATGAAGCGCTCCAGCGGCTGGCCGATCGCCCGCAGGATCCCCCGGCGCAGGTCCCGGCGGCCTCCGTGCGGGTCCAGCAGGCGGCGGCGGGCCAGATCGTAGGCCATGGCGTTGATCGTGAAGTCCCTGCGTTTCAGATCCTCCTCGATGGAGGGGGTGAAGACCACGGAATCCGGGCGGCGCCCGTCCAGGTACTCGGCTTCGATGCGGAAGGTCGTCACCTCGAAGCGGGTGCCCTGGAACAGGACGGTGACCGTGCCGTGCTTGATGCCGGTGGGGATCACCCGCCGGAAAAGGCCCTGCACCTCGGCCGGCAGGGCGTCGGTGGCGATGTCGAAATCCGTCAGGCGGCGGCCGAGGAGCATGTCGCGGATGGCGCCGCCGACCAGATAGCATTGGAACCCTTGGCGCAGGAAAGGCTCGGAGAAACGCTTGAGCACGCCGGGGATGTTGAGCATGGGCTTGCGGGAATGTTGTCCTGAAGGCCAACCCGCTGTCAATAGAAAAGCCCCCGGGGCTCCGGGGGCTCGGCCGCGGTTGGGGCCGCTTTCTCTACCGCAGCAGCTGAAGAATCGTCTGGGGTTTGGTGTTGGCCTGGGCCAGCATGGCGGTCGAGGACTGGATCAGGATCTGGTTCTTGACGAACTCGACCATCTGCTCGGCCATGTCCACGTCACGGATGCGGCTTTCGGAAGCCTGCAGGTTCTCCGCGCCCACGGCCAGGCCCTTCATCGCGTACTCCAGGCGGTTCTGGTAGGCGCCCAGATCCGCCCGCTGCTTGTTGATCATCTTCAGCGCCTCGTCCAGCAGCCCGATGGCCATGTTGGCCCGGTCGGGAGAGGACAGGGAGATGAAGGTAGCCGTGTGCGGCGGGCCGTTCGGGTTCTGCAGGCCCAGCCCCTGGGCCGTCATGGTCCCGATGAACAGCCGCTCGCGCTGGTCCATGTTCGCCCCGATGTGCAGCCACATGCTGGCGGTCACCACGTTCTCGCCGGTGAACCGGGCGAAGCGTCCGGTCAGCAGGTTCATGCCGTTGAACTGGGCGTGCGAGGCGATGCGGTTCACCTCGTCGACCAGGGCGGAGACCTCCACCTGGATCTGCATCCGGTCCTCGTCGGAGTAGATCCCGTTGGACGCCTGCACGGCCAGCTCCCGGATCCTCTGGATGATGTCCTGGGATTCCTGCAGGTAGCCTTCGGTGGTCTGGATGAAGGAGATGCCGTCCAGGGCGTTCTTCTCCGCGCGCCGGAGGCCGCGGATCTGGCTGCGCATCTTCTCGGAGACCGCCAGGCCGGAGGCGTCGTCCCCGGCGCGGTTGATCCGCAGCCCCGAGGAGAGCTTCTCCATGTCCTTGTCGATGGCCCAGTTGTTCAGCTTCTGCTGACGGTGGGCGAAGATGGCACTCATGTTGTGATTGATGATCATCTAATCCTCCTTGGTTAGATCTAAGACCCGGACCTCCTTGTCCGGGTGTGCCTGCTATTCTAGTCGGAACAATAAAAAAAGAGGTAAGAGTTTTTTCTTGAAAAACCGCGGCGCTTGCAGTAGAGTTTGGCAATTATGGGGGAAGCGGCCGGGAAGGAGGGGTTGCTGCTTTTGGGCGGAGAAGGCCCGCAGCGCAGGCACCTCCAGGCCTTCCTGAGCCGGGCTCCCTACGTGATCGCCGCCGATTCCGGCTTCGACCTGGCCTTGCGCCTGGGGCTCGTCCCGGACCTGGTGGTGGGCGATATGGATTCGGTCGCCCGCAGCCGCCGATTGGCCCGCCTTCCCCGGGAGCGGGTCCGGCGCTTTCCCCGCGACAAGGACCAAACCGACGCGGAGCTGGGCTTAAGGCTGTTGCGGGAGATGGGCTGCGCCAGGGTGGTGCTGGCCGGGGGCGGAGGAGGGAGGCTCGACCACCTGCTGGCCATCCTCGGCCTGTTCGAAGGGCAGGCCGCGCCGGAGGCCTGGATCACGGCGCGGGAGGAGGTGAGGCGGGTGGAAGGCGAGCTCGTTCTCTCGGGCTGCAGGGGCCTGTGCATCTCCTTTTTCCCCCTGGGGGAGAGGGCGGCCGAAATGAGCTCGGCCGGACTGAAGTGGCCTCTGGACGGCCTGGAGTGGTCCCGCGGCCAGGGAGGGGTGAGCAACCTGATCACGGAAGACCGCGTCCTGGTCCGCATCGGCCGCGGGAGGCTGCTGATGGTCCTGGAGTTGAGGCGATGATCGAGAAGACGAAGCTGGAAGAGATATCCTCCGAGCTTCCCGAGCACGAGCGCAGGGAGCTGCTGGCCAGGATCACCCGCGGCCTGGAGCGGGATGCGCGGGAAGAGGTGGAGCGCATTGAGCTCAAGCAGGAGGAGCGGGAGAAGATCATCGCCGAGGAGATGGCCCAGGCCTCCCTCTGGGAAAGGTTCCTGCTGTGGCTCAAGAGCCTGTTTACCGGCAGGTCCAAGCGGGAACTGTTCGTCGATACCCGGATCGCCCAGTTGAGGCGTTCGGTCAGGCAGAAAAGCCCGGGGATTTCCGGGTTCGAGACCCGCAACCTGACCCCGAAGTTCGCCCGCCAGCTCTTCGACCTGTATTCGGCCGCTTTTCCCCTGCGCGGCCTGTTCCAATCCTTCTCCGGGGACGCCGAGTTCCGCGAGGCGGCCCTCAACCACCTGTTCGAGCGCAAATACCCGGAAGCCAAGAAGGGGCTGGAAGAGGTGGCGCCGGTCGCGGACATGGAGGCCGCCTTCACCGCCGGCGGCGAGGAGGAGGTCCGCAGGCTGGTCCTGCGGCGTTTCAACGAATATCTGAAGCGGATCCCGGACCGCCTGTTCCAGCAGATCGAGGAGGGTCTCAAGCCCCTGGTCTTCTTCCGCAACCTGGCGCTGTTTCCCTTTACATTGATATTCCGGCACTTCAACTACTACCCGGGGGAGCTGCTGGACGAGAAGTACCCCTATTTCGATCATGGCCCGGCCATGCTGATGCTCGACCTGCTGGAACGCCTGTACGGGGCCCTGGGCCTGGTACAGCGACTCGGAGGGGAGTGGTTCTGCCACGAGGAGCTGCTCGAGTTTTACTGCCGGTACAGGCGCGGCGGCAGGGAGCATCCGGAGGCTGCGGGCGCAGGGAACGATACGGCCGGGGGGCAGGGCGCCGCCGACGGAGGCCAAGCCGCCGCAGGGCTGCTGGATGCGCAGGATGAGCAGGAAGCGGCCGAGCTGAACGGCGCCCTGATCGCCCTGGCCGAGGCCGCGGGGCAGTTCGAGCGCCGCATCCCCTTGCTGGACCTGATACGCTACTTCCGCCGGGACCCCTACCTGCGCTTGAGCTACACAGTGCCCCGCCTGCAGCTTAAACCGCTGTACGTCTCGATGCTACGCGACAGTCTGCTCGCGCAGCTCACTGACCGGATCTCCACGGTCAAGCTCAACGTGGTGGAGCGCCGGGTCCGGGAGATCTTCCGGTCCGAACCGCTGCAGGAGCTTTTCTATTATACGGACCGGCCTGACTTCGACTATCACCGGCTGGGCCTGCCGTACTTCAGCCACGCTCGCTCCCTGATGATCCTCTATAATTACCTGGCCAGGCTGTACAAGGGGTCCATCCAGGAAGCGATCCAGGCGGCCAACGCCTACGTGTTCTCCGGGAACCGCATCGTTCAGAGCCGCCTGATGCAGATCGCGGGCGGCCTGGAGGAGCTGGAGGCCAAGATCGTGCTGCTGGACCGCTCCCTTTCCCCCGAGGAGGAGGACGGGAAGGCGCTGGCCGCGATGCGCGGGCGGATCAGCAAAGACCTGGTCCAGCAGAAGGCTTACCGCGGCTTCATCGCCCAGAAGGACAAGGAAGCACGGGACCTGATCCTGCAGGCGGTCGAGGGCCTGCAGGGCATCAAGCGGCATTTCGACGAGGCCATCGGGAGCACCGTGGAAAGCGTGAAGGCGGTCCTCAAGACGCTGCACTTCCACAAGGGGCGCAGCGTGACCCTCTCGTCCATCTTGAAGAGCACCGCGGAGCAGATCGGCGAGTTCCTCGGCTTGCTGGATCAGCTGGAGCTGCTCGAAAAGGGCTCCTGAAAGGGCTCCTGAGCGATCCGTTCCCTCAGGCGCCGCGCCGTCTCCGGCGGCTCCTCGATCAGCACCCGCTTGCCTGCGATCAGGTCGGCGATGCCCGACTCGTTGGGAAAGCGCGGGATGATGTGCAGGTGCAGGTGATCGATGGAGGCGCCGGCCGGATGGCCCATGTTGTAGCCGAGGTTGTAACCGACCGGCTTGACGACGCGGTCGGAGATGTCCAGCAGGTAGCGGGTCAGCCCGGTCAGGCGCCGCTCCTCCTGGAGGGTGAGCTCCCGTAAATCCGTGATGTGCCGGACCGGGAAGACCAGCAGGTGGCCGGGGTTGTACGGGTAGAGGTTCACCGCGGCGATGAACAGCCCGTCCCGGTAGACGGACAGGTCCACCACCGCAGGGTCGCGGTCACGGATCAGGCAGAGGGTGCAGCCCTCGGGCTTGGGCCCCGTCACGTAGGCGTATTTCCCGAAGCTGAAGAAGTATTCCCTGTTCACGGGGCCTTGCTTTCCAGGCCGGAAAGCGCCTTGTCCAGGTCGAAGCCGGGAATGGTGACCAGCTCCTTGCCAGTGAGGTGCCGCACGTACATCGCCTTCAGCAGCACCGGGTACTTGTTGAGCAGCTCGCCGTAGGCGGCCAGGGATTCCAGCGCCCGCGCCTCCCGTTCCCGCTCCCCGGCCAGGCCGGCCGCGGCGCTGTTGCGGGCCCGGTCCCGGGCTTCCAACAGGGAACGGTACGATTCCCTGGCCAGGGCGTAGAGGCGCGGGTCGGGCAGGCGGAGGTCGTGCACCTGGAGATCCAGGATCTGCAGGCGGGGGAACTCCTGCTCCAGCCCGCTCCGCAGCGCCGCCCCGATCGGGCCGCCAGCCGAATTTTCTTCGGCGGCCAGCTCCCCGCGCCGCACCCGGTCGGCGATGGAGCGCGAAAGCTCCTCGGCGGCGCGCTGATAGTAGTCGGGAAGGGCTTCCGGGGTCAGCTTCTCCACCCGCAGCAGCTCAGGCAGGCTTTCGGGGCGAAGGGAGAACCGGACCGTGATGGTGGCTCGAAAGGAGAAGTCCGGATTTTCCGGCAGGATCCGGGAATACAGCGCCGCGGAAGGGAGGCTCTCCTCGACCGTGAGCTCGGTGCTGTAGGGCTTCAGGGGGTAGCGGTACAGGGTCAGGTTGGTCGGCACTAGGCGCTGCCAGCGCCAGCTGAAGGTTCCGGGGGCGATGACCCGGTCTTCGTAACCGCCCGTCTTGGTGAACACCACCGCATAGCCGCCGGCGGGCAGGCGGATCTGGATCCAGCCGAGGTAGAAGACCGCTATCGCCGCCGCCAGGATCAGGATGAAGATGATCAGGCCCTTCCTCATTCTCGTGCCCCCATATCATAGTAAGGGATTTCGCCGAAATTGCAAGGGAGCGCGGCAAACGGCTATACTGCAGGCGGTAAGAGGCGTGAGGACCCAGCAGCGACACCGGCTTTTCCTTCTGCATTCTCTGTATTGGCTGGCCGGCAGGGCGGCGGTATTCTTCTTCATCCTGTCCCTGCTGGTCCTGGCCCTGTACCTTTTGGGCAATTTCCAGGAGTTCCTCGATTCCAGCCAGCTGCTCCTGTTGAGCATATTGCGGATCAGCCTGCTGGCCGAAATCCTTGCCGCCCTGGCCTACTTCCTGATGATCTTCCTGCTGGGCCGCTGGCGCCGGTACCCGGGGAGGCTGGTGCTCTGTTTCCTCGCCGCGGTCTTCAGCGCGGTCCTGCTCATGGCCGTCAGTTTCCTCTCCGCCTGGTTTCAGAGGTAGAAGAGGCGAATTGACAGCCCTCCGGCTCCGCTATACAACACAACCATGGTAGAGCCTTTCACCCTGGAGATGCCGCGGGCCATCGTGTTCGGGCCCGGTGTCCGGCGCCGCCTCCCGGAGCTGTTGAAGAGCCACGGACGGAGGGTGCTGCTCTGCACGGGCTCCCGCTGGTTCGGCGGCTCGGGCTGGCGGCAGGAGTTCACCCGCCTGCTTCAGGGTTTCGAGCTGCTTCCCCTCGCCGTACCTCCGGGGGAGCCGGAGTGTGAAGCGCTGGAGGGGCTGTTGGCGCGGGCGCGCGAGCTGCGGCCCGAGGCCATCCTGGCCATAGGCGGAGGCTCCGTGCTGGATACGGCCAAGGTGATCTCCGCCCTGGCGCCCCAAGGGGGCAAGGTCGAGGATTACCTGGAAGGGGTGGGCAGGGGGCTTCCGATCCCGGCGCCCGGGCTGCCCTGGATTGCCGTGCCCACCACCGCCGGGACCGGCGCGGAAGCCACGAAAAACGCGGTGATCCGCAGCCGCCGCCTCGGTTACAAGCGCAGCCTGCGCTCGCCGTTTCTGCTGGCCTCCGCCGCCGTGGTCGACCCGGAGCTGAGCCTGCACTGCCCTCCCGGGTTGACCGGAACCACGGGCCTGGACGCACTGACCCAGCTCTTGGAATCCTTCGTCTCCCGCAAGGCGACGGCCTTGCCGCGCGCCTTGGCCAGGCAGGCCTTTCCGCTGATGCTTTCCGCGCTCAAAACCCTGGCCGCAGACCCGGGCAACCTCGCCGCCCGGGGGGACGCCGCCTACGGGGCGCTCATCAGCGGCATCACCCTGGCCAACGCGGGGCTCGGCGCGGCCCACGGGTTCGCCTCCGGGCTCGGGGGAATGCACGAAATCCCCCACGGCCTGATTTGCGCCCTGTTCATGCCCGAGGTGCTGGCCTGGAATGCGGAGCAGATCCGCGCCGACTGTGCCCTGCTCCTCGCCTCCGTGCGGGAGCAGGAGGGCGCTCGCCCGAAGGAGGACGAAGACCCTGTGGCCTGGCTGATCGCGGAGATCGAAACCCTGCTCGGCTTGTTCGGCCTGCCGGCGAACCTCAAGGGCTTCGGCATCGAGCCCAAGGATCTCCCGGAGATCGCCCGGCGCTCCTCCGGCTCCAGCATGAGCGGCAATCCGCGGGAGTTGCCCCTGGCCGAGCGCGAGCGCATGATCGCCCGCCTGTTGTGAGCGCCATGGTCCGAGCGGTTCGCGGAGCAATACAGGCTGCGGAGAACAGCGCCGCGGCCATCCGGGAGGCGGCGGTCAGGCTGGTCTCCGAGCTGCTTCGGCGCAACTCCGTGCCGGAGGGGCGGATCATCAGCATTCTGTTCTCGGTGACCCGCGACTTGACCCAGGCCAACCCGGCCACCGCGACGCGCTCCCTGGGGCTGGAGCAGGTGCCGCTGTTCTGCCTGCAGGAAGCGGAGGTCGAGGGAGCGCTCGCCAGGGTGATCCGCGTGCTGCTGACCTACGAGGCTGACGGGAAGAGCGCTCCGGTGCCGGTGTATCTGCAAGGAGCCGAAACGCTGCGCCCGGACCTGGCGGGAGAGCCCTGATCGTGGGCCTGGAGGCCGGTATCTGGCACGTGTCCCGAGAATACGCCGGCATCGCCGAGGCCGGCGGGCTGAAGGACGTCGTGACCGGCCTGGCCGCGGCTCAGGCCCGACTGGGCATCCCGGTAGCCGTGGTGCTGCCGCGTTACGGGTTCCTCGACCTCCAGGCTCTGGGGGCCGAGACCGTGCCTCTGCGCCTGAGGCTCGAGCTTCCCGCCGGATACGGGCTCTCCGACCCGGTGCCGGAAACCGTGCAGGTTTTGGGCTGCCGGCGCGATGGCGTGCAGATCTTCCTGCTGGATTCGGAACGCACGCGCCTCAAGCGCGCCGTGTACACCTACACGGCCGAGGATGAACGGGAGAACCGGTACCGCCGGCGGGGGACCGGCCACTGGGACGCCCATCACCTCAACCTGACCTTGCAGCGCGGGGCCCTGGAGCTGGCCCGCAGCTGCCGGGCGGCGGGCTGGGGACGGCCGCCGGCCCTGTTCCATTGCCATGACGGGCACGGCGCCTTCCTGCCGGCGCTGCTGCGGCGATCGGCGCGTTATCGGTGGCGACTGCGCCGCTGCCGGGCCCTGATCACCGTGCACAATGCCGGCTGGGGCTATCATCAGGAGATCCATGACCTGGACTTCGCCCGCCAGCTCACCGGATTGTCCGCCGGGGTGCTCCGGCTCGGCCTGCTGCAGGGCACGGTGGACCCCCTGCTGCTCGGCCCGCGCTTCGCCCCGGTGAATACGGTCTCGGAGCAGTACGCCCAGGAGATCGGCTCCGGGCGGCTCGATGAGCTCACCGGGGGCCTGGGGCGGGCCTACCGCGAGGCCGGGGTGCGCCTGCTGGGCATCACCAACGGGATCGACCCCCGGCCCTACGACCCGCGGCAGCCGGAACAGGCGGGGCTGCCCTTCGGCTTCGATCCTTCCCGAGGGGACTGGGAGGGCAAGCGGCGCTGCCGGAGGCACCTGCTGGCGCGGCTGGCACAGGGTGTCCCGGAGACCCCGGAGCGGTTGGAGTTCCTGCGCCCCGAGCGGGCGGCGCCTGCCCGGCTGTTCCCGCCAGGCTCCGCTCTGGCCGGCCTGCGCTGCTACGGGTCGATCAAGGAGGGTAATGCGCCGCTGTTCACCTTCGTCGGCCGGCTGACAGGCCAGAAAGGGGTGGACGTGCTGGCGGGGGCCGTCTCCCGCCTCCTCGGCCGCCGCGCCTCGTTGCGCTTCCTGATCCTGGGGCAGGGAGAGGCGGAGTTCGAGGAACGCCTGCTCGAGCTGACCCGCAGTCCGGCGGGCTCCGGGCGCCTGTGCCTGCTCCTCGGGTACAGCCCCGCGGCCGCCAAGCTCGTCTTCGCCGCCGGGGACTTCTTCCTGGTGCCTTCGCGCTACGAGCCGTGCGGCCTCACGGACCTGTACGCCCAGATGATGGGCAACCTGCCGGTCGTGCACCGGGTGGGAGGGCTGGTCAAGGTGAAGCACGGTGAAACCGGATACAGCTACCAGGAGCATTCGGCCGAAGCCCTGAGCGCCGCGATCCTCCAGGCCATGGAGGAGCACCGCCGGCGCCCCGAGCGCCTGGAGGCCATGCGCCGCCGGGCCTTCGCCGAAGTGCTTCGCAGCTATACCTGGGAGCGCGTACTGGAGACCCGCTACCTGCCGCTGTACCGCAAGATATTGAGGAGCGCCTGAGCTTGGAGCCTGACATCCCGCTGAAAACCTCCTCGGAGGTGGGCCGGATCCGGAGTAGCTGCCGGCTGGCCGCGGAGGTTCTGGCAGCCATCGCTGCCTGGCTTGAGCCGGGCCTATCCACCGCGGAGCTGGACCGGCTGGCGGCGGAGCGCATCCGGGCCTGCGGAGCC
>Ga0315280_10005062_pt1 | contig 19017 bp, 11 predicted proteins | sample YL17G06_40_MG_FD_203697 | JGI IMG/M metagenome (GOLD analysis project Ga0315280, IMG submission 203697) | Sediment microbial communities from Yellowstone Lake, YNP, Wyoming, USA - YL17G06_40 | ecosystem: Environmental > Aquatic > Freshwater > Lake > Sediment | place: USA: Wyoming | collected... | reverse complement strand
ATCCTGGGTAACCTGCCCCTTAGCGGGCTAGCCGCCAGCGATGAGGGTGGGGTGCTTAATATTATCTACCAGGCGGGCATCCTGACCGAGATATTCCCCTGCCTTATCTTCGTCGGGCTGGGGGCAATGATAGATTTCGGTCCGATGTTAGCCAACCCGAAGGTGCTCATCTTCGGGGCGGCGGGGCAGTTCGGCATTTTTTTGACCCTCCTGCTTGCTCTGGCGCTGGGCTCTGCTTTTCCAGCACTGGAATGGGGCCGCCGGGAAGCCTGCTCTATCGCTATAATCGGTGCCTGCGACGGTCCAACGGCAATTTATTTTACCACCCAGTACGCTCGTCACCTGCTGCCGGCAGTCTCCATTGCGGCTTACTCTTACATGTCACTGGTGCCTATCATCCAGCCGCCAATTATGCGGCTGCTAACTACCAAGAAGGAACGCGGTATAGTAATGGCTTATGAGGAAAAGAAGGTCTCCAAGCGGGTCAAGGTTCTTTTCCCCATCGTTGGCGGCATACTTTGCATGCTGATTGCCCCGAAGGGCGCCCCGCTGATGGGCATGTTGATGCTGGGGAACTTCCTCAAAGAGTCAGGGGTGGTTGGTCGCTTAGCCGACGTCTCTTCCGGTGCCCTAGTCAATATCGTGACCCTTCTTCTCGGACTGTGCATTGGTTCATCTATGCTCGCCGGCAATTTCCTGCAGTGGGGGACAATCCTGGTCTTCATACTGGGACTGGTAGCTATTGCCCTGGATACGGTAACCGGCGTCCTGCTGGGAAAGCTGATGCAGGTGCTCACCAGGGGCAAGATAAATCCTCTGCTTGGTGCTGCCGGCACCTCGGCCTTCCCCATGTCAGCCAGGGTGGTGCAGAGAGAAGGACAAAAAGCAAACCCGAGGAGCTTCCTTTTGTGGCATGCTATCGGCGCCAATACCGGCGGGCAGATTGGTTCGGTGATGGCGGCGTCGGTAATGCTGGCAATACTGGCTGGAATGGGGATAACCCCGGTATAAAATATTGCCTTGCTCCCCAAAATGAAGTAAAGTTATTCCGTGGGCAAATCAGGTAAGTCCCCCCTTAAGACTACCTTTGTCTGCCAGCAGTGTGGCAAGGAGAGCCCGAAGTGGCTGGGGCGCTGCCCTAGCTGCCATGAGTGGAATAGCTTTGTTGAGACCACAGTAGCCGCTCCCTCCCGCGTTTCCGGGCGGGAGAATGCGCCCCAGGAGCTATCTCAGGTGGCAGCTGGGCTATCCGACCGCCTCCCTCTCCCCCTCACCGAGCTCAACCGGGTGCTGGGGGGAGGAGTGGTCGCCGGCTCCCTGGTGCTTATCGGCGGCGACCCCGGTATCGGCAAGTCCACCCTTCTCCTCCAGGTCTCGTCCCTGGTGGCACAGGCTAAGGGTAAGGTGGCTTATGTCTCCGGCGAGGAGACCCTGTCCCAGATAAGGCTGAGGGCAGAGCGTCTCGGGGTTAAGGGGGAGGGGCTTTACCTGCTGGCGGAGACCGAGCTTGATGTTATCCTGAGCCAGCTGGAAAAGCTATCCCCATCGCTGGCAATTATTGATTCCATCCAGGCGGTTTACTTCCCTGAGCTTGATGCCGCCGCCGGGAGCATAACCCAGGTGCGGGAGTGCACCCTGAGGCTGATGAAATGGGCAAAGCAGAGCGCGGTGCCCGTTTTTATCGCCGGGCATGTGACCAAGGACGGGGCGATTGCCGGTCCCAGAGTCCTGGAGCATATCGTTGATGTGGTGCTCTACCTTGAGGGCGAGCCGTTTAGCGCCTACCGCGTCCTGCGCGGGGTGAAAAATCGCTTCGGCTCCACCAACGAGGTCGGGGTTTTTGAGATGAAGGAGCAGGGTCTGATTGAGGTGGATAATCCCTCCCTGGCTTTCCTGTCTCAGCGGCAGGGTGAAGCCATCGGCTCCACGGTGGTCTCCACCCTTGAGGGCACCCGCCCCCTCCTGGTTGAGATTCAGGCGCTGACCACCCCCACCGCCTTTGGCCTGCCCCGGCGCACGGCTAACGGTGTTGACTTTAACCGCTTGATTTTGATTACTGCCGTGCTGACCAAGCGGGTGGGCTTGAGGCTGGGCAATCAGGATATTATCGTTAATGTTACCGGCGGGCTTAGGATTGCCGAGCCGGCGGCTGACCTGGGCATTGCCCTGGCGATTGCCTCCAGCTTCCGCGATGTCGGCGCTGACCCGCAACTGGTGGTGGTGGGGGAGGTTGGCTTAAGCGGGGAGCTAAGGACAGTTCCCCAGCTTGAGCGGCGGGTGGCTGAGGCGGCGCGGATGGGGTTTGAGCGCTGTTTAGTGCCCAAAACCGGGGGCAAGGTTTCCGCCCCCAAGGGCATTGAGCTTATCACGGTGAGTACCCTGAGGGAGGCGATAGGAGTGGGGCTGTGAGGGGGAGGCCATGAAAACTCCTGAATTGAATGTGGTCACCGGTGCTTTCAGTCATACCGGCAAATACATAACACAGAGGCTCCTTTCTATGGGGGAAAGAGTCAAAACCCTCACCGGACACCCGAACCGTGAAGACCCATTTGGTAAACAAGTGAGTGCCTACCCTTTCAACTTTGATAATCCGAGCCAGCTGGTGGAGAACTTGCAAGGAGCCACCACCTTGTATAATACCTACTGGATTCGCTTCCCGCATAGATGGGGCACATTTGATGAGGCTGTCAAGAATAGCAAGACACTCATTAAAGCGGCTGAAGAGGCCGGTGTCCGCAGAATGGTACACATCAGCATCACCAACCCTTCTGAAGAATCACCCTTTCCTTATTTCAAGGGGAAGGCGCTGTTGGAAAAAGCTACTGTCAATTCAAAGTTATCCTACGCCATCGTTAGGCCAGCTCTAATCTTCGGCGTGGAGGGCATCCTCATTAATAACATTGCCTGGCTGCTCAGGAAGTTTCCTGTATTTGCCGTCTCTGGCTTGGGGGATTACCAAGTTCAGCCCATTTTTGTGGAGGATCTGGCGGAGATAGCCGTAAGCGCTGGTCATAAAGGTGATAATATAGTTATAGATGCTGTTGGTCCGGAGATTTTCACGTTTGAGGAGCTGGTTCGGCTCATTGCTGACAAGATTCATAGCCGAGCTAGAATTGTTAACGTCAGACCCGAGCTGGTGCTTTTCCTTGCCCGATTGATTGGCTTCGTGGTTAGAGATGTGGTGATAACCAGGGACGAGATTGAGGGGTTGATGTCCAACCTGCTCGTTTCCCATGACTCCGCCACCGGACAGACACGCCTGAGCCAGTGGCTGGGTGAAAACGCCGATGCTATGGGGGTCAAGTATGTCTCTGAGCTGAAGCGACACCAGAGGTGATGTTGATAGGTAATAAGGAAGAACTAGTTTCTAAGGTAGGGGCTATTATTGTCGCTGCCGGGGAGAGCCGGCGGATGGGGGGAATTGACAAGGTCTTCGCCCCCCTGGGCGGCAAGCCAGCCCTGGCGCGAGTTATTGACACCTTTCAGAAATGCCGTCTGGTCAATCAAATAATAGTGGTGGTGAACGCCCAAAATATAGAGAGGTGCCGTAAACTGGTGGCTGAAGAACGATGGAAAAAGGTAAGCGATATTTGTGCCGGGGGCAGGCGGCGGCAGGACTCGGTGGCGGCGGGGCTGGAAAGACTTGATAACTGCCAGTGGGTGGTAATCCATGACGGCGCTCGCCCGCTGGTAACCAAGAACCTGATTGAGGGGGGGCTTAAGGCAGCCCAAGAGACCGGCGCCGCTGTAGCTGCCATTCCCGTCACCGATACCATTAAGCTCGCCGGTGACGACATGTTTGTGCACCAGACGCCATCACGGCAAAACCTATGGGCGGTGCAGACGCCACAGGTGTTCAGGCTCGATATAATTGCCAGAGCCTATAAACAGGCAAAGGGTGAGGTAACCGATGACGCCTCGCTGGTGGAGGGGCTGGGCCAAAAGGTTAAGCTGTATATGGGCTCATATGATAATATAAAGATAACCAGTCCTCATGACCTGGCTTTTGCCGAGGTTTTGTTAAAGAAGCATGGCAAGTAAGATACGTGTTGGCATCGGCTATGACGTTCACCCCTTAGCCAAGGGGAGGAAGCTCATCCTTGGCGGCGTGGAGATACCGTTTGACCGTGGTCTTGGCGGCTGGAGTGACGCTGACGCCCTGACCCACGCCATTATTGATGCCCTGCTCGGGGCGGCGGCGCTGGGTGATATCGGCTGCCATTTCCCCTCCGGTAAGCCGGAGTATAAGAATATCTCCAGCCTGAAACTGCTTAAAGCAACGCGGGATAAGCTGGTGAGCAGCGGCTTTAAGATAGTCAATGTTGATGCCACCATCATTGCCGAAAAGCCCAAGCTTGGAGATTTTATCGACCAGATGCGCCTCAATCTCAGCCAGACGCTGGCTATCAGGTTAGAGCAGGTCAGCGTGAAGGCAAGCACCGCTAACGGCCTGGGTGCTGTTGGGCGGGGGGAGGGGATTGCTGCCTGTGCCGTAGCTATGGTGGAAGAAAGCTAAGATGAAGGTATTTAACACCCTCTCCGGACGAAAAGAAGAGTTTTCGCCCCAGGGCGATGAGGTCAAGATGTATGTCTGCGGGGTCACCCCCTATGATAACTGCCATATCGGGCATGCCATGAGCTATATCATCTTTGATGTTGTCCGGCGCTACCTCCGCCTTCGGGGCTATAAGGTCAAATACGTGCAGAACGTCACTGACATTGACGACAAGATTATAGACCGTGCAACCAAGCTCGGCATTACCCCCGCTGAGCTGGCGCAGAAATATACCGATAGCTACTTTGAGGATATGGACGCCCTGAACATTGAGCGGGCGGATGTCTACCCGCGGGCGACCGGGGAGATGGCAAAAATCATTGAGGTGATAAAGACCCTGGTTGATAAAGACTACGCCTATCCCGCCGGCGGTAGCGTCTACTTCAGGGTGAGAAATGTCCCCGACTACGGCAGGCTGGCTCACCGCAATCTTGCCGAGGTGATGGCTGTAGCCTGCGTTGAACCGGGAGAGGATAAGGAACACCCGATGGACTTTGCCCTGTGGAAGGCATCAAAGCCGGGTGAGCCGTGGTGGGAATCCCCCTGGGGTAAGGGCAGGCCGGGGTGGCATATTGAGTGCAGCGCCATGTCCCTGAAATACCTGGGTGATACCCTTGACATCCACGGCGGCGGGCAGGACCTGATTTTTCCCCACCACCAGAACGAGATTGCCCAGTCGGAGGGCTTTACCGGCAAGAAACCCTTCGTTAAATACTGGCTGCATAATGGGCTGGTCCAGCTCGGCGAGGAGAAGATGAGCAAGTCCCTGGGCAACCTGATAACCATCAAGCAGGCGCTGGAAAATTATAGCCCCGACGCCATCCGCATCTTTATTTTAAGCTCCCACTACCGCAGCCCGCTCACCTACTCTGAGGAGGCGCTGGGAGCGGCTGAGGGAGGGGCGGAGAGATTATGGCAGGCGAATGAGAGGGAAGGTAGAGGAAAGCAGCTTGATTGGTCAAAGCTTGTCGAACACCAACGACAACGATTCATTGAGGCAATGGATGATGACTTTAATACGGCTCAAGCGGTGGCTGTCTTATTTGACCTAGCTAGATATATTAACCGCCTGGGTGATGAAGGTTATAGCGTTATTCATGGGCAACAATTGCTTGCAGAGCTAGCGGGTGTGCTTGGTTTAACCCTTAAGCCGCCAGAAAAGCCGCTTCTTAATGCTGAGCCTTTTATTGAGCTCCTGATTTCCATCCGCGACCAGCTACGGAAAGCCAAGCAACGGCAGCTTGCTGATGAAATAACTACTGAAACCATGATTGGGAAGTTGCCCCCCGGTCAGGCTGACCATTTTATTCAAATATTAATTTCTACACGCAGAAAACTGCGGGAAGCCGGGCAGTGGCAACTTGCCGATGAGATTCGGGCCAAGCTAGCTGAACTTGGCATAGCCCTTGGAGACACTCCAAAAGGCACGGTGCGGAAGCGAAAGAAGTAGTAGAGAAGTCCTTTAGTAACCTATCCCCCTGACCCCCCTTAAGCCTATCTTTTTTTCCCACCCTCCCGCCCTTAGAGGCTCTGCCCTTAAACCTATGCTTCATTGGAGAGGGATTGAATCCCCTTCTCTTGTTTTAACTGGGGCGTTTAAGAGGGGCGTTAGCCCCTCTTTTTTATATACTTCCCCCTCTCCTTTTAGGAGAGGGGGATTAAGGAGGTGAGGTTAATAAAATGTAATAGCTATCGTCTGGTTGCCCAAGACCACAGGGATTCTAAAAACTTCAGCTTGACCGGCCCCACCGGCAGCTTTAACTGAAGCCTCTCCACCACGGGGAAGGCGTTTATCTCGTCTATCCTTTTCTTTAAGCTGGGTAGCTCGTCAATATTCCCCTTAGCCACTAGCTCATCAATAAGATGTGCCATCTCCCAGGCGGCGTTGATGCGCTCCTCCCCAGCCTCAGCCATCTTCCGGGGGATAATGGCGTACTTTGCCTTCAGGCGGTTGAGGCGCAGTATCGCCTCATAGGCAGTGTCCACAATCTGCTGGCGGTTCATCCATTTTGTCTCGTAATTCAGTGAATACTTCCAGCTTGGCTCTACTAGCGCCTGGCGGTGCTCCTCCAGTGTCCGGAAGAGGATGCGGTAGCCGTGGCGCTCGGGTTGCTCAAAGCCAAGACTCCCCGGGTCGAGGAAGGGCGAAATCGGGGCAATAAACAGGGAAAGCCGCTTATCCCCCTTAAACCTCTGAAATAGGTAGTCGCAGTAGTCAATGGTTTCCATTACCGACTTCGGGGTCTGCTTGGGCAACCCAATCATAAAGAAAACGTCCAGCCGCCCGCAGCCGACACTGAGGGCATGGTCCAGCGTTAGCTCCAGCTCATGGTTGGAATAATGTCTGCCTGAAGCCTTCCTCACCTTGGGGTCATGGGACTCGGGGGAAATCTCAAGGCAGAAGTTGGGAGCGGCAAGGCTCATCTGGTGGAGAAAGCTGGCGGGGGCGGGGGAGAAAAGCTCAAGGATGAGCTGATTTTTCACCCGCTTCTCCTTCAGCTGCTCCAGGACCTCATAGGCATAGTTCTCCCCTCCCTGGCGCAGGTCGCCGAGGATGAAGATGGGACCGTGGCTGAAGCGCTCAATCTGCTTCGCGTCTCGGGCTACTGACTCCGGAGGACGAAAGGCCACCTTCTTCCGATTGTAAAAATTTCTGAAGGCAGCCGCCGAGCCGCCGCAGATAACACACTTCTCGGTGCAGCCGCGGCAGGTCAGCACCGCCGTGATGGGATAGCTCGTCCAGCCCTTAAATGGGGTGTAGCTGGCGAGGTCACGGTATCTGATAACCGAGCGCATGGTATTATCATAGTAGCTGAGCATGACGTTGCTCAGGTCAGCGGGGACATGGGAGAAGGGGTTTTCTCTTGTTTTGCCCCTTTTGTCCCGCCAGACAAGATTAGGCACAGCCTCAGGCGGTCTTTTGCTGGTTATGCAGTCCATGAGCTGCTTGAGCGGCTCCTCGGTAGAGTCGCCCCTGATTACGTAATCAACCTCGGGGTACTGCATCAGCTCCCGGTAGAAGTAAGAGGCGGAAAGCCCCCCTATCACCACCCTGGCTCGGCGGTGGCATTTTTTCACTATCCTGGCGACCTCAATAGCGCCGTGAGCGCTCACCAGCCAGTGAAGGTCAATGCCGAATACCGGTGCCTCCAGCTGCCTTATCAGCGCCTCGGCGTCGAACTTTTTGTCGCTCAACATGCGAACGGCAAGATTGATAATGCGCACCTGATAGCCGGCGCCTTCCAGGTACTCGGCGATGCTGGTAAAGCCAATGGGGTACATCTCAAACATAGATGATGATGGAATCAGGTCGCTGACCGGACCGTAGAGAATCGTTTTCTGGCGAAAGTCGTAGACGCTGGGGGGATGAAGCAAAACCAGGTCGGCTGGCATTAAAAGACCCTTCCCAGAATGTAGCCTGCGCCCAGGAGGAACTGGGTTAGCAGGACAACCAGAACGTTATTTGCCATCGCCGGCACCAGCCGGCTCATGCCTTCCGGCTTCAGCGCCCCCCCAATCGCCTTTATCGCCAGGGGAAGGGTCAATAACGCTATTAAACAAAAAATAGGCATCCTCCCCGCCACCACCCAGCCGATTATCCATAAATAAACTAGGATAGTCAGGGCGCAGTAGACTATGCCTGCCTTCTTCTTGCCGATGACGATGGGCAGTGTCTTTCTCCCTGCCTTCTTATCGGCTCTGGCGTCAGGGAATTCATTCAGCAGGAGAAGGTTATGCACCAGAATGCCCGATGGTATGGAGGCAATAACCGCGGGGAGGGTGTAAGCCGCCGTCTGAACGAAGTAAGTCCCCAGCACCGGCAGAGTTCCCATCCCCGCCCCGGGAGCCCACTCCGGCCACTCCAGTCTGGCCAGCAACGGGGTATAGAGCAGGGTGCACGCCGCCGCCACCAGAAGCAGAGGCAATAGCTGCCAACCATTATTTAGGGTTATTACAAAATAGACGCCTATCGGCACCGCCAGCAGGAAGGAGACCAGCCCGAACCAGAAGACCTGCCCTGGCTTAAGGAGGGAGGCGGGGAGAATGCCGCTGCCGCCGCTGAAGGGGGTTCTCCTCACCTCAAGGTCTATGCCGCTCCGATAGTCGAAGTAGTCGTTAAGCACATTGACGCTGATGTGGCAGAGGAGCAGCCCGAGGAAGGCGAGCAGGGCGTAGCCAAGGTGGAAGTAGCCATCGTACCAGGCGATAGCGTTACCCAGGAACGCCAGCACCACGGAAAGCAGCAGAAACTGCGGTCTGGTCTCGGCAAACCATACCTTCAACTTCATTGCTATCTCCAGCCAGCATTGCTGTCGGTTATCAGCTAATTCTGACAGCTATAATAGAGACAATGATAAATAGAATGACGAGGACGATGGTGAATTGAAACAGCGTCTTTTCCACGCCCCGTTTCGTCCGGTAGACGGTGTCAGGCTGGCCGAAGATACCCCCCAGCCCCCCGCTTCTGACCTGGAGCAGGATGGCTAGTATCAGGGCGACAGATAATATAATCTGAGCTATATTAAAATAGAGCTGCATCTTACCCTTCCTCTAGTTTCTTCGCTAGTAGTTCGTTTACCAGCGCCGGGTTGGCACGACCCTTGGTGGCTCTCATCACCTGCCCAACGAGGAATTTCAGGGACTCTTTCTTCCCCTTCTTATAATCGGCGACCGCCTGGGCATTGTTTTTTATTGTCGCCAGGACCTCCTTCTCAATCTCATCGGCATCGCTAATCTGGCTCAGCCCTTGCTGGGCAATAATATCATCGGCAGACTTGCCGGTGTTAAACATCTCCTCAAGCACCGATTTGGCGGTGGCGGTGTTAACCGCCGCTTGCGAGTGCAGCACCAGTAAGCGGGCAAACTGCTCAGGGCTGACCCTTTCACTAAATCCTGCGGCGTCGATATTGTTGGCATTCATTATACTACTGGCGGGGCCTAAGAGCCAATTACTTATCTCCTTGGGGGGGACTGCCGTGATAGCCCGATGAAGGTTCTCAAAGTAGTCAGCCATCGCCTTGGAGCTGGTAAGCAGGTTGGCGTCATAGGCGGGCAGCTTATATTCAGCAATAAATCTCTCGCGTCTGGCTTCGGGCAGCTCGGGCAGCCTTGACCTTATCTCCCCCACCTGCTCCCGGCTTAAGACCAGTGGCGGCAGGTCAGGCTCAGGGAAGTAGCGGTAGTCGTGGGCATACTCCTTGCTGCGCTGGGCAACGGTTATCCCCTTCCCCTCCACCCACCCCCTGGTCTCCTGGACAAGCTTTTTGCCCTCCTCAGCCATCTTTCTCTGCCGTTTCGCCTCATACTCCAGAGCCAGGTAGACCGCCTTGAAGCTGTTCATATTCTTGACCTCAACCTTAGCCAGAGACTTGGGGCTATTCTCAGGGCGGATGCTGATATTGGCATCGCAGCGGAAGCTCCCCTCCTCCATATTGCCGGTGGATACACCAAGGTACTGGAGTATGGTGCGCAGCTTTATCAGGTATTGCCTGGCTTCCTCCGGGGAGCGGAGGTCAGGCTCGCCGACAATCTCCATCAGCGGCACCCCCGCCCGGTTGACATCAACCAGGCTGTAGGACTGCCCCTCCGGGGAGATGCGATGTAGTAGTTTAGCCACATCCTCCTCAAGATGGACTCTGGTTATGCCCACCCTCCTTTCCTTGCCGTCAACCTCAATATTAAGCCAGCCGTGATGACTGATGGGGGCGTCGTACTGGGAAATCTGATACCCCTTCATCAGGTCGGGGTAGGGGTAGTTCTTGCGGTCAAACTTGGTGTGGTCGGAGATGGTGCAGTTGAGCGCCAGAGCCGTCATTATGGTATATTCTACCGCTTGCTGGTTGATAACGGGCAGGACGCCGGGCATGCCGAGGCAGACCGGGCAGACGTGGGTATTGGGGGGAGCGCTGGCGTAATCGGCGCTGCAGCGGCAGTACATCTTGCTTTTAGTCAAAAGCTGGGCATGAACCTCCAGCCCGATAATGGTCTCGTAGTCCATGGCAGATTTTAGTATAGCAACAATGGCGATGGCTGACAAGGAAGCATTATGCTATAATTTTTAGATAGTGGGGATATAGCTCAATAGGGAGAGCGCCGCGTTCGCATCGCGGAGGTCGGGGGTTCGAATCCCCCTATCTCCACCACTAATTAGGCTTGGGGGTGCTGATATGGTTAGATGTCCTAACTGCGGTCAGATAACCGAGGGTGATTACTGCCGGTGGTGCGGCTACCCGGTAGTCGGGGGTGGTCGGCGGGAAGCGGAAGTCATGCTCAAGGAAAGACGTTCGCCCGGGAAATACGTGCTACCTATCGTTTTCCTGTCGGTAATCGTAATCGGGCTTGTGGTCTGGCTGGTGATGCTCGGCGCCCAGGCGCAAGCAATCAACACCAAGCTAACTGCTATAGAGGCTGACTTGACGCAGGCGAAGACGGACCTCTCAGACACCCAAGCTAGGCTGGCGCAAACGCAAGCCGACCTCTCAGACACCCAGGCTAGGCTGGGGCAAACGCAAGCCGACCTTGCCACCGCTCAAGCTGCCCTGTCGGGCACACAGCAACAACTGCTGGTAGCTCAAGAGACCTTAGCCGGATTGGGAATTACCTTGTCGGCGAGTGAAGAATGTTATGATGTGACCCTGGTTGATAACCCCCGAGCAGCGAATCCTAGTTGGGGTCAGTTAATGACCTTCTTGTCTCAAGACCAGACGGAGACACATCCCTACATTAGAGATACCTACGATTGCTCGCAATTTTCCAGGGATGTTCACAACAACGCCGAGGCAGCCGGAATTCGGGCGGCAGAGGTGGCGGTCCAGCTTAAAAATGAGATTGTAGGCCATGCCTTGAATGCCTTCCTGACGATTGACTACGGACTGGTGTATGTTGATTGTACCCAACCGCCAGATATGATTGCTCGTGTGGAAGCCGGGAAGAAGTATCGGGCTGTCGAGTTAGACCGTATTGCCGGGGCAAACATCAGAAATGACTCCTGGTGGGATTCATTGAGTTCATATTACTACCTGCCCTCAAGGACGGGCGGCGAGCTGGTGACATCGAGTATCGAAATCTATTGGTAGGCGCTGCGTGATAAGTTTTCCCCAGCTGGCGAAGAGGGGTATTGACAAAATTCCCCAAAAGTGGTATTATTTAAGGTTGTTGTTATGCCACTTAAGGTTTCACCTTATTATACCTTCCCGTTAACCACAGCTTTGACCTAGATTAGTGCTGCATTGACGCAAAATTTTGCTCGTCTATTTTTAGGATTAGAGTAAAAGATAGCTTTTATGTTGCCGACAAATAGGGAACAAAGGGTGCCTTCTGTCCCCCGGAAGTCTTACGCCAAGTTGCCTGAGGTGCTTGAGGTACCGGACCTGCTCAAGGTTCAAACCGATTCCTTCCGCTGGTTTCAGGAACACGGGCTAAGACAATTGCTGGAGGAGATATCTCCTATTGAGGACTTCACCGGCAACAGGCTGGCGCTTAGCTTTATCGACTATGAGTTCCGCGAGCCCCATTATAGTGAGCTGGAGTGCCGCTCAAGAGACCTGACCTATTCCGCCCCCCTCTATGTCAGGACACAGCTGCTGGTTAAAGAAACCGGGGAAATCAAGGAGCAAGACCTGTTCTTCGGCGACATTCCGCTGATGACAGCCAAGGGCACCTTCATTACCAGCGGCGCGGAAAGGGTGGCGGTAAGCCAGCTGCTGCGTTCTCCGGGCGTCTATTTCTCGGTTGAGGAAGACCCCACCACCGGCCGCCGCCTGTGCCACGCCAAATTAATCCCTACCCGCGGGGCTTGGCTTGAGTTTGAGACCAGCAATCGGGATGTAATCTCAGCCAAGATAGATGGCAAACGCAAGATTCCCATTACCACCCTGCTCCGGGCTATCGGCTATAGCGGTGAGGAACAACTGCTTGGACTATTTGCTAATGAGGATAGCTCCCCGGAGCACCGGTATATCCCCTCAACTATGGAGCGCGAGCCTCAGGTCAAGGATGAGCCTGAGGCGCTACTTGATATCTATAGAAAGCTGCGTCCCGGGGACCCGCCTAACATTGAAAATGCCAAAAAGCTGCTCAAAAATCTGTTCTTCGACCCGGCGCGCTATGACCTTGGGGAGGTGGGGCGCTATAAGCTTAATAAGCGACTGGGGCTTGATATCCCGGAAAGCCAACTGGCCCTGACCAGGGAGGACATCGCTGAGATAGTAAGGCACGTTATTATGGTTAACAATGGCACCGATACCCCCGACGATGTTGACCATCTGGGAAATCGGCGGGTGCGCACTGTCGGTGAGCTTATTCAAAACCAGTTCCGCATCGGGCTGTTGCGCCTGGAGCGGGTGGTCAGGGAGCGCATGAGTATTCTCCCCACTGAGGCGATAACCCCCAGCGCCCTGGTCAACATTCGCCCGGTAATGGCCGCCACCAGGGAGTTCTTCGGCGGCTCACAACTTTCACAGTTTATGGACCAGACCAACCCCCTGGCGGAGCTAACTCATAAGCGAAGGCTATCAGCCATGGGGCCGGGGGGACTGTCCCGGGAGCGGGCTGGGTTTGAGGTTAGAGACGTCCACTTCTCCCACTACGGTAGAATCTGCCCCATTGAGACGCCGGAGGGACCTAACATTGGTCTTATCGGCTCCCTGGCTACCTACGGACAGATTAACCGCTACGGCTTCATTGAGGCGCCGTACCGGAGGGTTATTTCTGAGGTGGACAATACCTCAGATGCGCTGGTGGGCAGGACAACCAGGGAGGCGGTAGTTGGTGATAAAGGCGGCAGCGTCGCTGAAGCCAGGACTACCATTACCCAGAAACTTGCCGCCAGGCTAGCTAAATTATCTCCGAGAAAGATAAAGGTGGTGCCCTTTGTCTCTGAAGAGGTCGTTTACCTGTCAGCCGATAAAGAAGACCAATACGCCATCGCCCAGGCTAACGCCCGTCTTGACTCAAGTAACCAGTTTGTCGATGAAAAGGTTGAAACAAGATATGCTGACCGCTACCTGCTATTGCCACCAGCCGAGATCCAGTTTATGGATGTTTCACCCAAGCAGATGGTCAGTGTTGCCACCTCGCTGATACCCTTCCTTGAGCATAATGATGCCAATCGTGCCCTGATGGGGTCTAACATGCAGCGCCAGGCGGTGCCCCTGCTTCGCCCCGAGGCACCGGTGGTGGCTACCGGCATGGAGGTGGAGGTAGCCAAGCACAGCGGGCAGGTCATCTTTGCCCGAAATGCGGGGACAGTCACTTCAGCGAGCAGCTCCGGGATTGTGGTTAGCCGTGATGGTGGCGGTGAGGACATATATCCATTAATGAAGTTTGTCCGCACCAATCAGGGGACGTGCATCAGCCAGCACCCCATAGTCAGCAAGGGGGAAAGGGTGGAGGTGGGGCAGGTTCTGGCTGATAGCTCATCTACTGAATATGGAGAACTGGCTCTGGGGCAGAATGTAATCTGCGCCTTTATGAGCTGGGAAGGCTATAACTTTGAGGACGCTATTATCATCAGCCGCCGCCTGGTGGCGGCGGATAAGTTTACCTCGGTTCATATTGAGAAGCATGAGATAGAAGCCAGGGATACCAAGTTAGGACCGGAAGAGATTACCCGGGATATACCCAACGTCGGTGAGGAAAGCCTGCGCGAGCTTGATGAAGAGGGTATTGTCCGCATTGGCGCCGAGGTTGGTCCCGACGATATATTGGTCGGTAAGATTACCCCCAAGGGGGAGACCGAGCTATCGGCTGAGGAGAAACTGCTCCGGGCTATCTTTGGCGAGAAAGCCCGGGAGGTGAAGGATACATCGCTGCGGGTGCCTCACGGTGAGTGGGGCAGGGTGATTAACGTCCGGGTCTTCTCTCGTGATAAGGGCGATGACCTGCCTGCCGGCGTCAACCAGTGGGTGCAGGTCTGGATTGCCCAGAAGCGGAAGGTCTCGGTGGGGGATAAGCTGGCCGGGCGCCATGGCAATAAGGGGGTTATCTCCCTCATTGCCCCCTCTGAGGATATGCCCTTCCTTCCCGATGGCTCACCGGTAGATATTATCTTAAATCCGATAGGCGTACCATCGCGGATGAACCTGGGGCAGGTTCTGGAGACCCACCTCGGGTGGGCGGCTCAGACTCTTGGCTTCAAGGTGCTTACCCCGGTTTTTGATGGTGCCAGCGATAGAGAAATTGAGGATGCCCTGGCTAGAGCCTGGATTGCGCAGAGGGCGGGTGCGGTTGACCTTGACCCGGCTGATGACCATCCCAGCGTGCACCTGGAGCAGGCTAAGGCATGGCTTAAGGAGCATGGCTACAAGGGGGATAGGGTATTTGGCGATGGCCACCCCGGGGAGGCGAGGGAGGTCTGCCTGCGCCTGTGGCTTGAGGAGCTTGGCGTAGCCAGCCGGGACCTCGACCAGCGCCAGCTGAGAGAGGCGGTGGAGAGGGTAAGAGCCGAACGTAATCTCACCCCGCCGATTATGGGCAAGGTTATACTCCGTGACGGGCGCACCGGTCAGCCCTTTGACCAGCCGGTAACGGTGGGAAGCATCTATATGATGAAGCTAATCCACCTCGTTGAGGATAAGGTCCATGCCCGTTCCACCGGACCCTATTCCCTGATTACCCAGCAACCCCTGGGGGGCAAGGCTCAATTCGGCGGTCAGCGCTTTGGTGAGATGGAGGTATGGGCGCTGGAAGCCTACGGTGCTGCCCACATCCTTCAGGAAATCCTGACCATAAAGTCGGATGATGTTGCCGGTCGAGCCAAGACCTACGAGGGTATAGTTAAGAATGAGGATATACTCCAGCCCGGAGTGCCGGAATCATTCAAGGTCCTGGTTAAGGAGCTGGAAAGCCTGGGGCTTGCCATTGAGGTGATTAACGAGGAGGAAAAGGCAGCAATTGCCACCGAAGCCGAGGAAGCCCCGAAGCTGGAGGCGGCACTTGGGGCTGGGGAGAATTTAACTGAGCAAGAGGTAAAAGAGAAAGATGCTTGAGGTTAATGATTTTGATGCTATTCGCATCTCGCTGGCTTCACCGGAACAGGTCAGGAGCTGGTCATATGGAGAGGTGACCAAGCCGGAGACTATCAACTACCGCACCCTGAAGCCGGAGAGGGACGGGCTTTTCTGCGAGAGGATATTTGGTCCAACCAAGGACTTTGAATGCTACTGCGGTAAGTATAAGCGGATACGCTACAAGGGGATTGTCTGCGATAAGTGCGGGGTTGAGGTCGCCAGGGCTAAGGTGCGCCGTGAGCGCATGGGGCACATTGAGCTGGCAAGCCCGGTGAGCCATATCTGGTTTGCCAAGGGGATACCCAGCCGGGTAGGGCTGCTGCTTGACCTGTCGCCGCGGAGTCTGGAGCGCGTCCTCTACTTCTCTCACTATATTATTACCTCCATAGACGAGGAAGCGCGCCAGGAAACGATCAAACAACTAAAGCAGAGTAGCTCACAGCAGATAGATGAGCTCCAGAGCGCCCTGGAGGCTAAGGTTAAAAAGAGTGAGAAGGCGGGGGCAACCGTAGAGGAGATAAACCAGCTCCGGCAAAGTGCTGAGGAGGAAAAGCAGGGGATTGAGGAGAGGCTTTCGGCGGCGGTGGAACCGCTGAAGGACTTGAGGAAGGGCGTCCTGCTCACCGAGAATCAATATTACGAGCTAAGACAGAGGTATAGCCAGGTCTTTACCGCCAGCATCGGGGCTGAGGCTATCCTCCAGTTGCTTAAGGACCTTAGCCTGGATGAGATGCGTAATCGGCTGCTCCTTGAGACCCGCTCGACATCGGGGCAGCGCCGGAGAAGGGCGGCTAAGCAATTGCAGGTAGTGGAGGCTTTCCGCCGCAGCGGCAATAAGCCGGAGTGGATGATTCTAACCGTGTTACCAGTGCTGCCGCCTGACCTCCGCCCTATGGTCCAGCTGGACGGCGGCAGGTTTGCCACCAGCGACCTTAACGACCTTTATCGGCGGGTCATCAACCGCAATAACCGCCTGCGCCACCTGCTGGAGATAGGGGCGCCGGAGATTATCATCCGCAACGAGAAGAGGATGCTCCAGGAAGCGGTTGATTCCCTTATTGATAACGGGAGGCGGGGACGGGCGGTTGCCATCGGCGGCAATCATAAGCTGAAGTCCCTCTCCGATATGCTCCGGGGCAAGCAGGGGCGCTTCCGCCAGAATCTGCTGGGCAAGCGGGTTGACTATAGCGGGCGCTCGGTCATTGTTGTTGGTCCCGAGCTTAAGCTTCACCAGTGTGGCTTGCCAAGACGGATGGCGGTGGAACTATTTAAGCCGTTCATCATGCGGCGGCTGGTGGAACAGGGGCTTGCCCATAATATTAAGAGTGCCCGCCGGCTGGTGGAGAGAAATAAGCCGGAGGTGTATGACATCCTTGAGGAGGTGGTCAAGGAGCGGCCGGTATTGCTTAACCGCGCTCCCACCCTGCACCGCCTCAGCATTCAGGCGTTTGAACCGGTGCTCATTGATGGCAGTGCCATTCAGATTCACCCCCTGGTATGTGCTGCCTTCAACGCTGACTTTGACGGTGACCAGATGGCGGTTCATGTTCCCCTGTCTAGGGCGGCGGTGGCGCAAGCCAGGGAAATCATGCTCAGCACCCGCAACATGCTGCTGCCAAGCTCCGGGGAGCCGATAGTAACACCAACCCTGGACATGGTCCTTGGCTGCTATTACCTGACCACTGTTATCCCCGGGGCTAAGGGTGAGGGCTCAATCTTCGGCAGTTTTGACGAGGCAAAGCTTGCCTATGAACTGGGGCGCATTGACCTCAGGGCTGAGATTGAGGTCAGGAAGCAGCCGGAGGGCGGGCAGAGGATTAAGACCAGCGTCGGGCGCCTCATCTTTAACGATGTTTTGCCCCCCGAGCTTGGCTTCTACAATAAGGCGGTTGATAAGGGAAGCTTAAAGCAGATGGTGGCTGATTGCCATAAGCTATTAAGTAACGAGGAGACGGCCAGGGTGGTGGACAGTATCAAGCAGCTGGGCTTCACCTATGCCACCAAGTCAGGGATTACCATTGCCATGGGGGATATTCAGGTCCCGGAGAGCAAGCCCAAGTTGCTGGAGGAGGCGGGGGAGAGGGTGGCTATCATTGAAAACCAGTATAACCGCGGCTTAATCACCGAGGGCGAAAAGTATGATAGTACCATAACGGTATGGATGGAGACCACGGATAAGATTACCGATATTATCTCCCAGACTCTTGACCGCTACGGTGGCATCTACATGATGGCAACCTCAGGGGCAAAGGGTAATATCTCCCAGATAAGGCAGATGGCGGGGATGCGGGGGCTGATGACTGACCCCGCGGGCAAGATAATAGACTTCCCCATAAGGTCAGGGCTCCGCGAGGGGCTCACTGTTCTGGAATACTTTATCTCTACCCATGGCGCTAGAAAGGGGTTAGCCGATACTGCCCTGAGGACATCGGATTCGGGCTATCTCACCAGGCGCCTCATTGATGTTGCCCAGGATGTTATCACTCGTGAGGATGACTGCGGCACTACTGATGGTTTATGGATATCGGAGCCACAGGAGAAGGAACTATTGCCGACATTTAGTGAGCGAATAATCGGGCGGCTGGCGGCCAGCAAATTGGTCGACCCCAAGAGTGGGGAGGTAATTGTTGACCGGGATGAGGAAATCAACGAGGAGACGGCAGACAGGATTATTGCCGCCGGCATAAGCCGGGTTCATGTCCGCTCTCCACTTAGCTGCCACTCCAGGCACGGTACCTGCCGCTACTGCTACGGGCGAGACCTCGCCCGGGGGAGGCTGGTTGACCTCAACACGGCGGTGGGGATAATTGCCGCCCAGAGCATTGGTGAGCCCGGTACCCAGCTAACCCTGCGTACCTTCCACACCGGCGGCGTGGTCGGGCTTGATATTACCAGCGGTCTGCCCAGGGTGGAGGAATTATTTGAGGCAAGACCGCCCAAGGGTCAGGCGATTATCTCGGAAATAGACGGCAAGACTGAGGTGGCTCAGGATGATGGGGGGAGGGTGATAAAGGTCGCCAGTTCCGAGGTGTACCGTGACGAATATCAACTGCCGCCGGGCTGGCAGTTTGTGGTCAGTAGCGGGCAACAGGTAGATATCGGAGCGGTGTTAGCCGAGCCGCCGGCTGAGGCTGAGGCTTCAGGTGAGGCGGTGGCGCTGACCACCGAGGTTAAGCCTGTCCAGGCGCGTGTTGCCGGGGAGGTAACTATTGACGGCGAGCAGCTGTTTATTAGCTATATGGAGGAGGAGCAGCAGGAGTATGTGGCGCCGGCTAGCGCCCATATCCGGGTCCAGAGCGGGGAGGATGTGAAGGCGGGGCAGCAGCTTACCGACGGCTCAATTAACCCGCAGGACATCCTGCGTATTTTAGGTAAGGAGGCAACCCTGCAATACCTACTAGATGAGGTGCAAAAGGTATATCGCTCCCAGGGAGTGAATATAAACGATAAGCA
>Ga0315280_10005061_pt1 | contig 19020 bp, 35 predicted proteins | sample YL17G06_40_MG_FD_203697 | JGI IMG/M metagenome (GOLD analysis project Ga0315280, IMG submission 203697) | Sediment microbial communities from Yellowstone Lake, YNP, Wyoming, USA - YL17G06_40 | ecosystem: Environmental > Aquatic > Freshwater > Lake > Sediment | place: USA: Wyoming | collected... | reverse complement strand
TACGTCGTTGTCCTGTCCGTGATTCTACATAATGATATTCTTTGACAAATTGTATGGTATTGTCCTTCCACTTCTTAATCATGGAATATTTAGAGAAAAATTTATTCAAATAATCCTGAGCTTCAATTTCAGTGCAATGTAATCTCTTTGTAATTCCATAGATGGTTAATCCATAAATTGTTCCAAAATTGAACGCTTTTCCAACATCTCGTCTATCGTCTTCTGTAATATCTTCAGGCTTGACCCCTTTTAACTCAGCTGCAGTAGCTTGGTGGACATCTCCTCTTAGTGCTTCCATCATAGCTGTATCCTCTGCCACTTCAGCCATACACCGCAATTCATGCTGGTTATAATCGGCTTCTACAAGATAACAATCAGGATCAGCAATAAAACATTTACGAATTCCAGCTTTATCTTTTGCTCCTTTAATTACGTTCTGGAGAGCCGGGCGGCTAGAACTTGATCTACCCGTGACAGTTTCTGTTAGCCAATAATTTGTATGAATTCTATTATCTGCCGTTCTAAATTCATTTAGTTCTTTTATCATCTTGGATTTTAGAGATGAATAAGCTGAATATTCTATAAGCAAATCAATTAACCGATTATTAGTTTGTTCAGCAATTTCTTTAAGAACATCAACAGCAGTAGATGGATTCCCAGATTTCTCGGTAGTCCTTATAATAGGCAATCCTTCATACCTATAGAGGATTGAACGAAGTTGAACATGGGAATTAGGATTAAATTCTATCCCACTGTCTTTCTCAAATTGTTTAATAGATGGCCAGTTCAACAAAGTTTGTCTTAATTGTTGTAGTTCTATATTTGTTTTCTGTTCTGCTTCTAAAATTCTAGCAGGATCAATACGTATCCCTCTATATTCCATTTCTGTAAAGACATTACTAACGGGAATAAAAAGAGTATGGAAAAGGAAAGAAAGGCGATTTTCTTTGGCCAATTTGATTCTATGGTCATCATAAACTCGCCTGCTTATATCACAGTCGGTACCACAATAACGAAGAAGAGAATCTCTTTCTCTTTCATCAAACATATCTATATCTTGTGGAAGCTTAACAAGAAGATTTTCATAACCACCACATCTTGATATTTTCCAAGTTATATCTTTTAATCCGCACGACTCATTTTCATTTAATAGAAATTGAGAAATTTGAGTGTCCCAATAAGTTCTTGGAGTTATTCCAAGAATAACTTTTAGCCACAAATTATCAAACTTTAAATTATGGCCAATTTTATGTATCCGCCCAGATTGCATTATAATTCTTAAGTCCTTAATAATTTCTTCCCATTCTTCATCTGTCCAAAACTCCTTCCCAAAAGGGAGAGCCCAGGCGCACCTAGGTTCGGCACAAAATCCAATACATTTAATTTGCGCCTGGGGTTCAAAAGGAGAACGACCTGTGGTTTCAATATCATAAACAAACTCACCAATAATACGTACTTGACGAATTAAGGATTTCCACTCTTCAAGTGTTCCAACAGTTGCATATGTCCCAAAATCCATATTGTCAACAAGATTCCCATTAAGGGCATTAGGAATACGTCCAATATGGTCACAAAAAGTGCGATATTCATCCTGATTTCTTAGCACATGGGCAGGATGCAAAATGGGCATGACTTTAATTCGTTCCGTATAGTCCATCAATTTTCCACTATATTTACTTATTCCCCCCTTGGTACCCAACACAGCTTGCATTGCTATATTCCCAAGCAATATTATAAGTTGAAGATTGGGCATTTTAGCTATATCCTGTTTCAGAAATTTATTACATGACTTTATTTCTTTTAAAGTTGGAGTTCGATCATTTGGAGGGCGACAACGAAGTGAGTTAGTAATGGCAAAATCTGTAATATTAAACTGTTTAAGCGTATCCCTAAGTAAATTTCCTGCCCTGCCTACAAATGGTTTTCCAATTTCATCTTCTCTTTGTCCTGGTGATTCTCCAATAAATAATAGAGGGGCTTCAAGATTCCCATCCATTTTCATATAAGGACTCTTGCAAGTTCTAGAGAGAAGACAATCTATACTACATGTAGGCTCAATTGTAATCTTTGTTGCCAATTTTATTTTCCTTTCCGCACTGCAATCTGCCATTTAAGCTGTCTAATGGAATTGTCTATTTTAGTGTATTCATCTAAAAGACCATCTGAATACGTTGTTTTTATTTCTTCTTTAATTTTTTCCAGCCTTCTTTCAGCCTCTCTCAGAAGTTTTTCCAAAATGAAAGTAGATTTTACCTTTGGCTTTTTTGAAGATATTTTATAATTTTGTTCGCTGAATCTATTGCCTAAACCACTAGTTCCAACATTAAAATCAACCCCTCTCGTCCTGAATCTTATTGGGTCCATTGATGAGATTCTTCTTTTTAAACAACCTGTTGATGTAATTGGGGGAATGGACCTTACCATCTTTCACCTTTCTATCTGACAGTTTAGGGCCTTAGCGTTTTGAAGCAATATCCATAATCGTTTTGAATCTTCATCTGCCCTCTCAAAAAATACTTTATCTGGATTTTCTTTGTCTATCATGTGGCTTAGCTCATGATAGATTATTGGAACTAAACATTTAGGCTTGTCTTTTAGGATTTTTGGGACATATAAAATGACAACTCTTCTGTTACCAAGTCGTCCTTCTGCCCCTGCTAATTCTTGGAACTCTTCCACCATTAGCTCCACATCTTTCAGTTCTGGAAATCTTTCTAAACACTTTTGAAACTCTTTACTAAGTGGGGAGTTGGACATGAAGTTCCTCCAAAAATTGGTTCGCTTCTGTTAACATTTTTTTTGATTTCTCTATAAGTGCTTCTTGTTCAACACCAATCGGATTTTGACTTATAAGCCAAAGTAGCTTTTTCCGACAATCGAGAAGTAAGAACACCAGCTCCTTAATTTCTAGATTAGTTAACATCTTTCCTCCTGTCCACCTAACTTTTAAGTACCGGATAGTATATAAAATTGAAGGTATCTGGATCCCAAATTCGTGTAATTCTTCCTTCCTTAATTAAATTATCAAGAGCTTTTTGAATAGAAGCATTCCATTGAACATCCGATAAATACGACATTTTTTTTCTTAATTCCTTAAATTCTTCTTCCATTTTTCTTCCCCCTTTTAAGGCAGGTCAGGCAGGATTCCCTTTATTTCTCCCACAATCCTGGAACACTCTTCCACTCCTAACCCGCTCGCCTTTCGGCCACCAACCTGCCTTTTCCGTATATCCTCTTATTATATGAAATTATTCTTTATCGAACCAAAAACGGATATCCAATTTTAAAAATGGGAAACAGAATCCAATTGCTTTTATTTTCCCATTCATCCTAAATTGATAGAATCCCCACTTATAGTTACGATTTTGGGGACTGATTTTAAGAAATTTCATAAATCCTCCATATAACTGATCACTCCAGCAGACGTGAAACACGCCGCTGACCTTTTCGTTATACAGAAATATTAAGGGCAATTCTTTTTACTTTTGGAATATATTTTTTAATGGTTTTCTCAACCCATTTACAAGGTCCAGTGCATTCAATTTCCCAACCTAGGCCGGCATATCCTTTAACCCGAATTGTGATAAATTTAGAAAACATAAAACCTCCATAACCACTCATTTTAGTAGACGTTCAAAACACCGCTAAGTTCAATCATTATATTCTCCTATATCTTACCTTTTCTATTTTCAATTTCTTCCTCTAATTTTTTATCCAGTCCCCCCTGCCATTCCTCGTCAATCAACTCATCTGAACATTCATGTCCAATCTCTCCAATTATGTCTTTTCCACAAACAGGGCATTGATAGTTCGGGCCATTATCAATATACATTCTTATTCCTCCTTTTATTAAGGCAGGCCAGGCAGAAGTCCCACCCAAAGTTAATTCACCACTTGCCTCTCCTGCCTTTCTCCACCGACCTGCTCCATTTTTAAATTACCTTCCTTTCTGTCATTTCTACTTTGAAACAATCAAGTTTCATATCTTTTCCACACCAAGGGCACTGCAAACTAAGTATAGCAAAGGGTTGGGGTTGATTTACAATATGGGCATTTGGTGTATGTTGGGTACATCCTAATTTTCCAGCAGTTCCTGGCCAACCTTGATAATAATAAATAGGTGTTAAATTATAATTATTCATTTTTACCTCCTTTTAAGGCAAGTCGGGGCTACTGACATCGTGCATGGCATAGTCGATCTCGGAATTTCGGTCATAAAAGGCGTCCCTTCTCGCTACTGGCCGAGACAAGTCACATCTGCCAAGCCTGGTTATTCACCACCGACCCACCCTATTTCATATATCCTCTTGTTATCTCATGTGACTGCTCAAAAGGACATCTCTCACGATAACCTATGAAATGCACTGAGATCCGTCCATCGGCCCATTTACGAACCTTCTTGCCACATACGGGACATTTAATGAACTTGAATGATTGTTTTCTCCCCATTGCATCACCAACAAGATAACCAATCACTTCAACGGATGCCCAAAGCGCCGTTGACCTTTACGTTATGTTGATTTAATGGATTTCAAGTCAATTCTAATTATTGTGCCTGCCCAGTACATTTGGGCCTCACAGTTACTCAAAGATGCTTCTGCCTTATTGATTGTACGACAGGAAATAATAGGCCAAACTACTTCGATCCATGCAGCTAAATCAATGGGTAGCTCAAACATAGATACATCTCCTTTCAAGGCGGGTCAGATCGCCATTGGCTTTTTGAGGCTATAGCATCTACCAAGCTCAAGAGGGCTCCTCGACCTGCTTCAACTTTTGTGCCTAACTTATTATCCCTATATGCCATATAAGATCGATCGTATTGGCATAAATAATTAATTCTTTTTTTCCAGTTTGAAAATCAATCAGTTTTCCAGCATTAATCCATTGTCCTTCTCTTATCATAATTCAACCTCCCTTGCTTTTCTATTTTCATCTGAAGTTCTGATTCCTTTGGTATTTTAAGTTCTACTTTATCCGAAGGTTTGATTTTATAATATAGAATGACATCTTCTAAGAATTTTCCTTTCCATTTTCTCAGAATTGGAGCAGTATCAAGAATATAAAGACAATCATCAGTAACTACAGTGCATGTAAAAGCATCGCACGAAAGCCACCATATTCTATGGTTAATTTTCATAAATCCTCCAAAAGCGGTGCAGATTGGGCAAGACTGGTTCTCGGCTAACGTCATTTCTCCAGTATGACAGTGCTCTCCCATTTTAGGCATATTAGCCACCGCCACCAACCTGCCTTATTTCGTATGTCTTCCTGTTAGGCAGAAAGATAAAAACTACCTATTCCCTCAGTCTTAAATTGAACGCTTTCCTTAGTCCTAAATGGAACGCTTGTTTCTTTGATGATTGGTGCTCCAAATTTATCATGTTCAGCCCAAGGATCAGCATAAGCAATATTCAGAGATGTAGACCAGACATGAATTACCAAAGCATTGTGAGAATGTCCATCCTTGTCAACAAAAATAACAATGTCGCCAACTTGATATTCTTTCATTTTTTCTCCTCCTTATTCAAAATCCTTTTTACAATCTGTGCATTCCTACCAAAGCTATAAGGACAATACGGGTGTTTACATGATCTACAACTTTTTTCTTCATCTCCCTCTTTTCCATATTCAAAATCTTCCCTCCTTAATTGCAAGAAGGATAATAAATGCTTCTTTTGTTTCTTCATCAAATTCTTTAGTTATTTCGCCTATTATTTTTAGCTCTTTTATACTATATGTCTTCATTATTCCTCTTATTATATTTTGCATTATGGATCAAAATAACATCCACAATTCCTGCAAGTAAACCATCTGCTAGTTGATGATGATGTTTCTTCCTTTAAATTAATGGAACCACAATGAGGACATCTAATTTGATAATATAAATTAAACCAATCAGGTGCCATTTTCACCCTCCTTCTCTATCTCAATTAAGGCAGGTCGGATAGGATTGGACTCATCCTGCTTGAAAAAGGCCTCATGGCTTTCGCCACCAACCTGTCCTTTTTTCTTTATAATTGATGGCTTACACACTGGCTTCTTCACAGTCAATCCTCCACACCACCCCTGGCCATCAATTCACTTCTGTTATAAGGCAGGCCGGGCAACCAGCACGCACTTCATTCGCATGAGGGACTGGTCGCACAGACTTTCGCCACCGACCTGCCTATTAAGTACTCTTTCTTTTCATCCGCTTAATAATAGAATACAGTGTGCTTCTAGGAATACCCATATATTGCATTACTTCTTTAGGAGTTGCTCCCTTTTCCTTTAAGAGAGAAAGGATTAATGATTCCACTTTAGATCCTGTTGCTTGTCCCCCCGATGATACATCCACTTGAAAATCAATATCTTCTTGTGGAGCGGCAACTGTCCCTTCAAGCTTATCAATATCATCCATTTGAACAAAATGTTTACGGTAAGCAATTGTATCACTCATTATAGTGCTGTAAATATTATTGATTGCCTTTAATATATATTCTGTTGAAACTTCTGGTGTTTTGGAAAGTAATTCTAATACTTGGAGGATTCCCTCTTGAGTTAAATCATCGTACTGTAATTGAGGAAATTGCTTTGAAAGCCAGCGAGAACGAGAACAAATATTGTCCATTATTTGTTTTGGCAGAACATCAGTATATTCCATGTTAGTTTACCTTATCCTTTCTGGCTTTCTCTTGTGATTCTTAGACGTTCTTTATCGTGCTTACTTCCGCCAAAAGCAAAATAGTTCATAACCCCCCAAAGCAAATCTTCATGGCTCTTTAATTCATCTCTATCATCATCCTCTATAACAAAAGTTATTGGGGTCCCTTCAACTGATCTTCCTTTAAGAGCATAACCATTAGATTCTCGTGTTATTTTAAGGCCCCATTCTTCAGCAGATCCATTAAATTCATTAGGCTCTAGGTCTTCTTTAGTACTCATTTTTCTTCCCCTTTCTTCTCTGTGCCACAGTACCCAACCATAAATATTAAGAATACAAAAACATGCCCAAAGAGGAATTTGACCATAGAAATCTGTGGCCTTAAAAATAAGAATTGATCCTATTTGTCCTATATCTGCAGCCGTCCAAAGAATAAAACAAGACTTTCGTTTCCTAATATTCAAATAGGCCGCAACTATTGAACCCAAACTGAAAAATAGAATTAATATCTTTAACATTTATTTATCCTTTTGTCAAGGCATTTCCACCCAATATCCAAATACTGCTTTAAAAACCCAGCAAAGGCACCATCCTACAAACCAACAAAAGATTGTAAATAATATAAAAAGATAAATTGTCCGAAGGCGCATTTCTTATTCCTCTTTCCCTATTGGGTACATCTGGAAATAAATGCATCTTTATTAAAACGGTAATTATCTTCTTCAAGCATACTAGACAATTCATCCATCAGTTCATCTAGCCGAACATAATCGAAATCTCCAAATTGATCCGATTCTATTCTACGACTTAAACGATTAATAATGTCTGCAATTTTCATACAATATTTTCTTGGTAACATTTATCCTCCATTTTGTTATATAGTCTCTGCTTAAACATAAGGGCCGTTTTTCGTCCTATTGCCCTATCCAGGACTTTGGATGTTTTAATTTCTCCCATCCCCTCTCTGCGTATATCTTCAATCATTAGAGCAATTATTTTCCCTATATTTTCAACCTTTTCCTCTATCCCACCTCTCCCAAGAATATGATTTAAGCGTTCTTCAGTAACCCATTCGTTAACAATATCATCTACTTCTGTGCGCAAAATTAATTTATCACCAACATTTCTGCGATTTGTTGTTTCTCTAAACTCGTCCCTTTTATATTTGGCAATAATCCTTCCTCCATAATATCTAATCACTTCTTTCAGCGGGCGAAGAACAATCCCTTCTCGATGCTTAGGCTCCATAATTCCATTCTTTATGGCCTGAACTGATAGGGCATCTCTCTGTTTATTAATAGCTTGTAATGTACAGGGAATCTTAACATAATGTACAAAATCTAACCCTAGATTTTTACAAATGTCTTCGGCCTCTGGAACATTAAGCCATGTGTCCCCAATCCTTACTTCAAAGGCCACAAAGCATAATTTGTCTCCATAAGTAGCCGACATTCTTTGGCATTTACCGCCATACGCCTCTCCATATATATAGGTACTTTTATCTCCAATTCCCATATTATCAAGATATGCTTTTAATTTATTGTAATCAAATAACTTTATAAAGTCCTCATATTTTGATCCCCCAGAGAAAAAGGAGAGACTGCCATCTTTGTAAAAGATGTGAGCTGATGTCCCATGAATTTTTTCCATAGCATAGCACTCTTTAAACAATAGAATGTCTTGATCCCTATATAGATTTTCTATATGTAAGTATCCCATTTCCTTCTCTATTGATATTCTTCTATTCTACACTCTGCATCTATGGATTTTAGGTATAATTGCCCGCCGATTGAATAACGGGACTTAGAAACCCTTACCAGAGTTCTCTCATCAAATATCCCCTCATGTTCCCCAAATTGGGGATAATCTGTTCCTTCTTCTCCTTTAGGTTCGCGGTGTAGAAGTATTACAATGTCTGCATCTGCTTCCACGTCGCTAGAATCTTTGAGATCCATATTAGTAATAATCTTATTAGTTCCTTTACGAGGCCTGGCAATTAGAACAATAGGAATTCCTAACTCTTCTGCTAGGAGTTTAAAGTTCTGGGTAATAAGAGAGACTTCTCGCACTTGATCGGAAACCGAGCGAACAAGAAAATGAAGATTGTCAAATACAACAAATTGGATTCCATATCTACGAACACAAGAGCGAATTGTATCAGCACATACATCATATGTTGGCTTTTTATACACGTATGCAAAATATAATGGAACATCTATTAGTTCATCATAAGCCTTGCGCAATACCTCTATTACAAAGGCTTTCTTAGAATCTATATGGTTGTGTCTGGCAACTAACCTCGGCATAAGTCGTTCTGGTCTCATTTCTAGGCTAAACATTAAAGAAGGAACACTTTGCATAGCATAATAATAAAGCATGTTCAAACCAAACTGCGATTTACCACAACCCGGTCTTGCACATATTACAACCAAATCTCCAGCCACAAGTTTATTAACTATCCGATCGAGTTTAGGCCAAGGAAGTGCAAGTCCTGGGGTTCCCTCCCCATTAAGATACAATCTTTGGATGCCCCTAGATATCTCATCCTTTAATGCTGAAACATATTGGACATCAAATGGTTTGGCTTGTTCCACCAGTTTTTGGAATTCCTCTGCAGTACGGCCTCTAGAGAAAAAGTCATTAATATCGTTAATTCCAGATGGCAAATGAACTCTATAACACCGTTCAATACCCAATCTATTTACAAACTTATAGGCACCTTGAAGGCCCGCTTCATCTTCATCAAAGCATATATAAATCTTTGGAACTTTATCCAATTTCTCAATCCATTCATTATTTATTCCCCCTGCCCCCAAAGACACTCCAACACAATTCTTAATTCCCGCCGACCATAAAGCAATGCAATCACTTTCCCCTTCGCATATTAATATAGATTCCATCTTCCCACTTAAAATGTCCTCATTTAATAAAGCAGATTCTTTTCCTTTTAGCCGCTTAAACCCCTTGGGGGAGGGGGGGAGAGTTCGCTTCTTTACATTAACGATACGCCCGTTCTTGATATAGGGGTACCAAAGCCACTCTACCCCATCCTCCACAGAATAGCCAAGATGAAAGAATTCAATAGCAATATTAGTAAACGCACGTTTGGCAAGATATTTAAGAACAGCCTTTTTCCTCAAAAGAGCTTTATGTGCTTCATTGACCATCTGCCATTCCTCATCCGTTGGCAACTCTTCCTTTGGTTTGGACAAGTCTGCCATACTAATTACATTAGCAATATCCCCAAGGTGCCGTTTCAGGGTAAAAAATGTACCCGTCTCTGGGCAATGAAAACAGTGATAAAACCCTGACTGACTATTAATATAAAAGTGCCAACCATTATCTCGGCAAAAAGGGCAGGTCTGGACCACAATCTCCTGCCCATTCCGACCTTCTTCTAGTTGGTATCGTATCTGCTTAAAATCAAGATAATTAGTTATCTCTGCTTTCATGCTATCTTAAGAATATTGCCCATCCTTTCGAGAATATCATCCATATCTTTCAAAATGTTTTCTATTTTTTCTAATGATATAAGTAACTTATTTAATTGTTTTTGCGTCATTTTTCCTCCTTTGATAGATACATTGCTTTTCTGCGCTTTTCTGTCCATGGAACTATCTCAACTCTATCTACAAATACCTTACCATCTTGGTCAATGGTCATAACTGCACCCGATGGATTTAGTTGAACTGGTTTATTACAATCAATTGTCCATCTTATTGGCATTCCATTTTTATCCCAAGCACCTATCTTAATTATTTTCATCTCCTCTTCCCTCCCGAACCTCTTTATACAGTTTTAATAACTTCTCGGTTGGACGGCGCCCTTTATATTGTAATTTTATAAGTGTATAGATTACAACTTCTCTAGCCTTTTCTTTATCCTCTTTGGACATACTATGTATTCCTTCATCTGCCAAAGCAAATGCAAAGTTAGCACCGGGGTCACTATAACTAGGTAAATTTACTTGGCTAATTGGATATCTTTTGTTGGTTTGGTGAACAAGTAAATAATCTCCATCTACGGAATATTCCTTATAATGATATCTATTCTTTAATTTTTGATGGATCTTATATCTATTAATTGCATTTTGACTTGTAAGATGCCTCGGCTTGGGAGGAAATCCTAATCGCTTAAAAATACTAAATTGAAGATTGATGAAATCCATATAATCTCCACCTATTTTATCTATCTCTTTTCTTGTCCCTTCTAGAATTTCCCAATCTTTGGACTTTTCTTTTGGGGGCTTAAGATAAATATTATTATATGCCTTTCGTAAAGCAGCTATGTACAATTCTATAAACCATTTTGTTTTGTTCTCTTCGGTTGGTTCAGTCATATGTTTATTCATGGTCAATGTAGTCTATTATAATTAAATAGGCCCAAAGAATACTCAATGCCAAAAGGACAAAATGCGGTTGATTATCCACGATAAAATCCAATTCATCTCCTTTTTTGAGGCAGGTTGGGCAGGATTGGTATTAAGTCCTGTTTTTAATGCCCTCAGCAATCAGCCACCAATCTGCCTACACTTATTTATCCTTCTTCAAAATTTTTCGAGACCTAAAATGATTTCTCGAAGTCGATTGTTAATTTGTTCCAATTGATTAAGTTTGTCTGAAAACCGGTCAGTGAATACTTTCACTTTGACTTGTTCGTTTTCTGAAATAAATGCCATTTTAGGTTTTTGTTTAGGTTCTTGTGAATAAGGAATGATATAGTAAACTTTTTTATCAAATTGCTCAGATATTTCACTCAGAGCACCCAATAATTTTTCAAATCTTGATAAAAGTTTCTCTGACAATAATTCTATTTGTTCTTTATTCCCACATTCATATGTGTTCATATTTCTCATCTCCTATCTTTCCTTAAGGTGTATAAAAAAAATATACAGGGCATGGGTACCCTATTTATTCTTCTTTTCTATTAATAATAAAATGAACCACCAAATCTAATCTATCCCCCTTATTCAAATCCTCCAGAATCCATCGGATTTTTTCTTCAATGGATTCTGTTGTAGTCTTAGCAAATGTCTTATCCACTTCTGCTTTCTTACCCCAAGATAGACCATACTTTTCAATGCGCTCTTCAATAAATCTATTTTCCTTTTCCTTAGTTACAGTCTTTGGCAACTCTTCTTTTTCTTTATTGACATCACTACGAATCTTCTTGACTTCTTTTTCAGATAGCCCAGTCTTCTCTCTAATATTTTTAAGGGTAAGAGGTCTTATTTCCCCTTCTTTTGGGCGCCCGGCGGGAACAATACCTCTGAGTAGAAGTAGTTCTCTAGCTAAAGATTTCTTTTCTTCCATAGTTAACTGGCGCCTGGCAAGGTTATCATTAATTGCATATAGAAGAGTATCTTTCTCATCCTTAAATGTCCCATAAATAACTGGAGCTGTTTCAATTCCAAGCTCTTTTGCAATGCGCAATCTATGAATACCACAAATTACCTGGGAGGTTCCTCCTCTAACAATAAAAGGGGTTTGAATTCCGCGCTCTTCAATATCAGCCTTAAGGCACTTATAATCATTTAATGACATGTGCATTTTGGTATTTATTTCAGGAGCTGGAATTAATTCAGATACCTTTTTTTCAACAATTTCAGGAGTGAGAATCTTTTTGGCTTCTGTTCGGAGCTTCTCATTTACTTTTAGAATCTTCTCTCTAGCTTCCTTCTTATGTTCCTCCGTAGCTACAGGGCTTTTATCAATAGATTGCAAAGTATATTTTGCGTCCGCAAGCCGGGATTCCTTCTCCAACATATCCGCTATTCCAAGCATTGGAAACGATGTAAGATCTATTTTTTGATTATGCTTTAAAGCCATATCTTATCCTCCTAATATTCTTTCCCTATAATATAAGTCTTTAAAACAGAGATTAAGTCTATAATTAACCAGGATCCACCTTTTAAAAAAATAATTCCATAAATCTTTAAAAAAAAATGGGAATAATTACGGAAAAAATGCCCCCTTCTCGGACTTATTAAGTACAAGAGCTGGTGGGGCATGATAAATAAAGAAAGGATAATACTAGAATTAACTAGTAATTGTTCTTTACAGTTTTTATCATTTAATACATCTTTTTCTTATAGGAGGCGTATATTTTTTTTATACGCCTCATTAGTTTTATTAGGAGCATCCATAGTATACTCAGGAAGTGGACACCATTTAGGTATCTTCTTCTTTTGCTTCCAATTGAATTCCGCCTTTCTGGAAAAGAACTCAAAATCTTTATGGGCCTTTTCACACCAGTATTCTTCTATGCCATTAAGTCTTAAATATGGGCAACCTTCACAAACATTAAGAATCTTTAAATATAATAATTTTATTATCATTAACTCTTTCTCCTTTAATGCTGTAAACTTTGTAGAAGTGCTTGTTTAAGTTCCTCAATTCCTCTTTCATCCAGTAAGATCTTTGATATTTCAGTGCCCCTTAATATTTTTTGGTATATAAACAGATCTATTGTACCTTCCACCAGTAAGACAAAGTACCTACAGGGTTTAGTCTGCCCTATTCTATGGATCCTATCCTGAGATTGTATAAAGTGGGCTAAACTAAACGATAGAGAATAGTAAATAATGTTTGCAGACTGTGGCAAATTGAGACCAAATCCTCCAACTTCGGTTTGAGAAATCATTATTTTACATATCTCAACAGGTTGATTGGCAAATGTTGATATTGCCGTAGTTCTGGCTTTCTGGGATAGCCCCCCATGCAGAACGATATAGGGCAATTTATATTGTGTTAAATATTGTTCAATGATTTTAATATCTTCTCTCCAATGGGCATAAATAATAATCTTTTCTGTGGATGGAATCTCATAATTTATGATATCAAAGAGCAAATCTATTTTGCTTGGCTTATCACAAAGTCTATAAGTTTTATTTTCGGCGTAGATAAATCCATCTGCAACTTGAGATAGTTTTGCAGTTTTACCTATGGCCAATGGGATATTAACTCTTACTACTTTTAAGTCAACTAAAATATCATTAACTACTTGATCATAAACTTCGCGTTGTTGTTTGTCGAGCCCACAAAAGCGAGGAAGCCAAATCTTTTCAGGCAGGGTTAGGCACTCTCCCTTAGTTATTCTAACTGCAATAGAGTATATCTTATTTTGGAATTCCTTAACTCTTGCAGAGGACAATTTCCAATTTGGATATTTATATCCCATATTGTACATATATTTTCTTATAGCTGATCCTGGTTCCCCAAATACCGTTTGGTCTAGTGCTCTATATATTGTAAATACATCCTCAACTTTTTGAGTTATTGGAGTAGCAGATAGGAATAGAATATTTTCAATATTATCACATAAAGCGATTAGTGCTCTTGTTCGCCTTGCCTGGATATTTTTGATACAAGTTATTTCGTCACAGACTAATAGATCAAATCCAAATTCTTTTAAGGCCATAAATACAAATGGTTTTGTTCCCCGCCTAAAAGGAATAGAGTCATAAGTTACAAGATATATATCTTTATCCTTTTTCAGTAAGGTCTTTACTTTTTGTTCAACAGTTCCAGTAAGTTTTGCATAAGTGAATGTAGTGTGTTTTTCTATCTCTAAAGCCCAAGAAGTTATAACTGATAATGGACAGACCACTAGAGCATGCTTAGCTAATCCTAATTGCTGTTTAATATGGAACAATGATAGAGCTATAAGAGTTTTCCCAATTCCACAATCCGACCAGTTTCCAGATCTTGGATGAGCAAGAGCAAATTGTAGATGCTTTATCTGATGGGGAAATAAGGGTGTAAGTAGATTTGCCATTTTAAATTCCCAAGTTTTTCTTGTCTATTATGCCTTCGTAATCTTTTAGCTTCTTTCGTAATTTATTACGAATTTTACTTCTATTGTAGATTGAATCAAGTTCAATTATTCGGGTAGGTTTGTTGATGGGTATTCGCTGTTTCCATTTATTCTTTTTTTGTCTTATATGGTTTATCTTTGGCATAAAGCTAATGCTCCTTGATCTCTTTTATCAAATTTTCAAAAGTTATATTTATTACACCCTTTTGAAGGCGATGCCAAAACTTTCTCAATGAATTTAATACTAGGCACTTTCATCTTCTTCCTCTTCTTCTATGGGGTGTAATAGAATTGGCTTTTTGCTTTCAACCTTACGGTAATTGTTATAAGCTTCACCGGCAATCCATATATTTTCAGTTATAATATCATCCGGTTCCATAGACTCAATGCCACACTGCTCGCATTTATAGTACTGTTCATCCTCTTCTTGGTTATGTACTTCATCAAGCAATAGGCCATCCTCTCCTATTACTCTAGAAATATGGACATAATGCCCAATGCCCATTTTAATTATTGAATCTCCAGCCCCACACACTTTGCACCAAACTCCAGCAAATTTGTCAAATGTAATATTATCTGCAATTTTCATTTTTCTTCTTCCTTCCTTCTAGGAAATATTGTTCGACCATTCCAAGGGCAGTTCTTACATTCCTGTTTATGCAGAAGTTCTATCTCTGGAAGGTGCTCAACTATTGCCTTATCATAGGTATCCCTTGCCTTATAGTAGGCATCCCTTGCCTTATTATAGGCATCCCCTGCCTTATTATAGGCATCCCCTGCCTTATGGTAGGCATTCCATGCCTTATCAAAGGCATTCCTTGCCTTGTAATAGGCATCCCGTACTTTAATATAGGCATCCCCTGCCTTATTATAGGCGTCCCCTGCCTTATAGTAGGCATCTCTTGCCTTATCAAAGGCATTTCTTGCCTTATCAAAGGCATTCCTTGCCCTAATTACTTCCTCTGGTAGCTTTCCTTTTACTGGTTGAAGTAATCTAAGTCTTGTCTCTATTTCATTTCCCGGCTTTTCAGTCTTAATATATTCAATACGTTCGTTAATATCATCACTCCACCCAAATAATGTATCATGATGAATGTGCCAAAAGAACCCTGATTTTTTCATAGGTACCTCCCCTTTTTACGCAGTTTGCGTTTTCTTTTTCTTAAAGAGATTGTGTTCCTATTAGCAAGTTGGCCAAAAGTATTTAGTTATGGCATACCCAATAGGAATTAACAATAGACATAACCAAGAACCCGAAGCCACTCCCGCAATGGCCCCAAGTGTAAATAATGCTATAACTCCAGTTTTATTAATCATTTTTCTTTTCTCCTTTTCCTACCTCTTTTTTATTAAACAGCCTTCCTTCACTATTTAGAACCATTGTTTCAAATTCAGTAAAAGATATATCCTTAACAAATTCAATATATAATTCATAACCAACCAATATGGCCTTATCGTATGATTTCATCTTTTTTCCTCTTTTTTTATAGGATTAAGTTGTTAGCCCTCAAACTCATCCATTATGCCCCGGTCGTGCTCCGCGTGATAGCCCATTACGGCCCTCCGCGGGATCAGGTTGTTTGCCGAATACTTTCACCATTCTTAGCTGATTTCTTGGTGTTGATCTGGATGGTCATCTTTGCTCACCCTTAATCCTTTCCCTCTCCTTTCTTCTCTTCTTTTATAGTTTCAATAATAGTGAACATCGTTCCTGTATCTATTTCCATAAATATAGATGGTCTTCTCTGGAAAATCCGGCTTTCCGGCTTCTTTCCATTCGTGGAAGCCTTTCTCCAACCAATAGACCCAATTAAATCCGTGATAATTTCCTGTCTTGATCAGGATCTTTTCTGTGATATTGCGCAATGCAAACTTTTCCGTCTCACCTCGTGCAGAAAGAATTCCCTCGTTTAGGATTTTTTTCAACTCGTCAATTTTAATTGTCTTTTTCATGTTGTCCTCCTTTTCTTAGATTTTTTAATATAGGAACCTTTTCTACAATGATAACAATATATCCAACGTCTTTTAAGAGTTTCACAAATTGTATCTATGTCTTCGCTTTTGCATTTGGGGCATATCATTTTTTTCTTTCCTCTTGGTTGATATGACACTATTTTCTTAATGCCTTTGTGCATTTTGGGCATAATAAATGAGGTCGAAATAAACCTCCCCTTTGTCCCTCTTCTAACACAAAATAAATATTGTAGTCAAAAAAAGTTTTATCATTTGGAATACTATATTTAATCTTACATTCCTCACACTGAATTTTCATTGCAATATTATTTTTCACCTTCTTTTTCCTTTCTTTGAAATTCTTTTAGGATTGAAGCTAATTCTGGTCTTTCTGTGCATGCACATGATAAACATAAATCCGTTTTATCTATCATATCCAATTTATTACACTTTTTACAATAATCTATTCTAAATCCAGGTAATTCAATGTTATTCATTTAATATTCAATTCCCGCTGGTTTTTCAACTGGCATAATAACTGATATTATAGAATCCATAAACTTTTCACTAGAATTGGCCTCTTTAAATATTTTAACCCAATTTGTAAATGACAATGACATGTTTGGATTTATTTTAAGGCATTCCACTCTATCTATAGAAGGCATAAGAATATAAACACAGTCTTTATTAGTGCCATTTATATAGACAACTCCTTTACCTGTTTCAGCATTAAATAGGATTGTAATGCCAAAAATAAAGATTAAAATGCTTATTAAATTTTTCATTTTACACCCTTTCTATTATAGCAGCATAGATAGAGTTAAGAGCATGAAATGGGCACAGAAAGATTGCCCTATCACTTTCAATAATAATCCATTCAGCTCGTTCAACCTCTACCTCTTCTTGAAGTTCTGGATTTGATGATAATCTTTTCTCTTCGCACTTTTCACATAGAACTGGTCTTGCGTCTACCATATAAGGATCAATTTGTTTGATGATCATTTAACTACCTCCAATAAAAGGATCAATAGCAATATAATCACAATAGTCGACTTCATGATTTTCATTATCATCTGGTACCAAATATAGCGGCCATCCTCTGGGGTCGCCTTGATGATAGATTGCCATTCCTAAATTGCTTGCAATTTCTTTTGCTCTCTCTTCAAGCTTCGATTCATTTTTTTCCTGACTAGAAGTAAGCCCAAAGTTACATGCATTCTCGTCAAGTCGGTGTAGCTTGCAGACAATGTTCCTAAGTTCATAATAGTGGCTTACAAATCTAGCTAGTTCTCTTATCTCTTCTTTAGTCTTTTTCATCTTCTTTCTCCTTTCTTACCCATGGCAATAAAATTGGCCGTCTACTTTTACTAACAAAAAATTTAGCGCCCGGTAAACTTCGATACCTTCATACCAATCTTCAATCGGATGATGTTCTCTGATAAGTTTGTCTTTGATTTTTTCGACGTTTGCCTTATATGGAAATTGACCTATGAATTGCTCCTTCGTCATTTTTCTCATTTCTCTTCTCCTTTCTCTCTGGCGATCTGTTGGAAACCTTGAAGGTTGTGGATTATAATCTCCTCAAATTAAATAGACATTCCTCACTTTCAACAGGATTGAAAGAGGGCCATCCTTCTATCCATTTTACAATGCAGTCTGACCCACAATGGCCTTTTTTGATTGCGATAATTAATCCCTTATAGCTCATTAAATTTGGGTTATTAAATCCTACTTTGTCACCTATAATTGGATTTTGAATTTTATTCATCTTCCTTCCTCCTTTTCTCATTCTATTTTTGTTATATAATATATGCAATCGCCTATTGTAATTAAATTCTTTGGGATAGAGCAGGAATTTCCGACTTTTTTATCGTAATATAAACAATCTTGTTTTTGACAGCTATCCTGTCTTACCATTCTTGCTCTTGCTAACGCTTCAAATCTCCAATTATTTCTTTTCATCTTTCGTCTCCTTTCTCCTCGTCAAGCCGATAGAACAGCCGTAAGAAAAACAAAAGATTAAAACCTGGGAGCGTATCTCTCCCAGGACGGGCGATCAATAACCAGGACGTGATAAGTGATCTGGTGTTTTAGATCGTCCACAATCCAGTAGTGAGGTGGATCTGGCCAACGGTCTCCCCCAGTGCATTTTCCCTGGATTTTTGCGTTTCCCTCCCTGAGCTGTCTCCCTAAAATCCTTTTTCTGTAATTTGTCGCTATCATCTTCCTTCCTCCTTTCTTTAAGATAGATTACAAGTGGCAATTCAAATTAATTGGTTCTTACACCATATACAAATTTAAGGTTCTCTTCGGGTATAAACAATTTAATAACATCCATTGTCTTTTGTCCATATGGATTATACACAATGCGAATTAATTCCTTTGTTCCTTTTTCTCTGATTTCAATCCAATGTCTCTTTTTCATCTTTTTCTCCTTTCTCCCCGTATGGCCGATAGGACAGCCTATTTTCACTCAACCTTGAAGGCCGAATAATTCCAGTGTTTCATATCTGGCATTGCCAAAGCCCGGGCCTCTTTGATTGCTTCTTCTTTCGTTCCGTAAAAAGGGCCATACTCGTAGCTCGCTATCATGCACCATATTCTAA
>Ga0315280_10005060_pt1 | contig 19020 bp, 15 predicted proteins | sample YL17G06_40_MG_FD_203697 | JGI IMG/M metagenome (GOLD analysis project Ga0315280, IMG submission 203697) | Sediment microbial communities from Yellowstone Lake, YNP, Wyoming, USA - YL17G06_40 | ecosystem: Environmental > Aquatic > Freshwater > Lake > Sediment | place: USA: Wyoming | collected... | reverse complement strand
ATGTTTTTCAATCACTGTTTTTGGAATGTCTGGAAAGATCATTGAGAGTTCCTCGGCTTCATCAAGAGACAATTCTTCTAATGAGGCTAATTGTTTTATTTCGGTTTCAGTAGCCGGTTTTATTATTTCTTCAATGTTTGGCAATCTCAACGGTTCTTCATCGACCATTCTTTCCCCTTCTCTTCATCGCCTTTAAAGGCAATTTAATCATAGCAAAAAAAGTTATCCACGTCAAGTCCCAATATTTTTAAAGATAACTGAATTTGGGTAAATTAAGCAATTTGAGCCAATTAAAACGCCAGGCATAAAAGAGCAATGAATTCCAGTTTTGGTGTTTTCACCCATAATTACCCCCAAAGAATTTAAGCCCGTATTTATTTTTGATTTTTGATTTTTGATTTTTGATTTTACTTCTCCCCTGTCAATTCTGACATTAGCTGTAATATTTCCTGCCCCCAATCTGCAACCTTTGCCAAAAATTGAATCGCCAAAATAGCCTGAGTGAATATGGATATCTTCTTGAAAGACGCAGTTTTTAACTTCGGCATTGGCTCCAATTAAAACATCGTTTTCTAAATTCACATATTCTCTAATTAAAGAGTTATTTCCGATGACACAACCATCAGCAATATAGCAGGGTCCTTTTATAACTGCATTTTCGAAAATTTTGACATTATCTCCAATAGAAACTTTCCCTTGAATAATTGCACTTTTGGCGATTTTTGCCGATTTAGAAATTTTTTTTCTTAAAAATTTATCAAATAAATATTTTTCTACTAAAAATAGATGCCAAGGGTATTTTAAAGGAGGTATTTCTTTTCTGAATTTCCATAAAAAAGCCAATTTTACTTCATTTTTTTTCATATAATTAGAGAGGGTTTCCTCAAAATCATATTTCTCCTTTTTTACCTTTTGATAATTTTCAAAAAAATCCAGTGGGAGAAGATAAACTCCGACCACTCTGACATTAGATGGTTCTTTTCCTTTTTTTGGCTTTTCTACAATCTCTAAAACTCTGTTATCTTTAATTCTCATTATTCCAAAAAATTGAGGATTATTTGTGTGTTGACCAACCAAAACAACTTTTGCACCCGCTTGGCGGGTACCCAGACTTTTGATTTTTGACTTTTCTATTATTTCTCCTCCGTCAACTCTTTCAGCATTCATAACAAAAAATCTATCTTTAATTAAATTTCTCGTTTGCCAAATAGCATTTCCCATTCCTTCAGGTGTTTTCTGAATTACATATCTTATCTTTAAATTGGGCCCCCCACCACTTTTTAGGTGGGGGGTCAGTTCTTCTTCAACATCTCTTTTGGGCCCTTGAACAATGATGATATCTTTCATTCCAGCTTTCTTTAATCCCTCAGTTGTATACCAAATTATAGGTTTCCCCATTATTTTGATGAGGGATTTGTGCTGATAATTTAATGGCCAAAATCTTGATGATTCGCCAGCTGCTAAAATTACTACTTGAATCATGTTAAATTTAAAATTATTTTGGCTAATTTTTTAGGATCGTGTTCGATAGGACCATTTTTCGTTAGTAAATTTTTTCCAATAAATTTTGGCGCAGGATATTTATCAAATTTTACTAAATCTAATAATTCCGGGTGTTCCTTTTTATATTTTTCAATTCTTTTTTGATCCGGATAAAAATTATTATAAATCACATAATTTAGGGGGCAAGCCAAATATTTTTCAACTTCCTTTACAAAATCTAAAACCGAAAAATTATTTGTCTCGCCAAATTTTGTCATTAAATTACAAATAACGATTTTTTTTGCTTTAGTTTTCTTTATCGCTTCTTTCATTCCAATTGGTAAAAAACAAGGGATAATGCTTGAATAAAGATCGCCTGGTCCCAAAATAATTAAATCTGTTTTTTTCATTGCTTTTAAAACTGGTGGATAGGCCCTGGCTTTCGGTTTTAGATAAACTTTTTTTATTTTTAAACGACCATCATGAAGCCGGGGAATATCAATTTCATCCTCGCCTTTAATATGCTTTCCGCTTTCTAATTTTACCCAAACATGTGTTCTCTTAATAGTAGCAGGTAAACTCTGATGTCTTTTCACTTCTAAAAATCGATGAGCAATTTTAAGGGCCTTTTCAAAGTCTTTTAATAAATATTCGAGTCCGGCAATAAAAATAGTGCCAAAACGATGTCCGACGTGACCATCGGGAAATTTTTCTCTCCCAAATCTGAATAAAAAAAGATTCTTTTTCCAAGAAGGAGCATCAGATAAAGCAACCAAATGACGGGAAATGTCGCCTGGTGGCAGAATATTTAAGTCTTCTCGCAATTGACCGGTAGAACCGCCACTTTCGAGCATTGAAGTTACTGAAGTAATTTTGACTGGATATTTTTTTAATCCAGCTAAAACCGCTTTTGGCATAGCGTTTCCACCACCAAAGCAAACAATTTTCTTCCCTTTTATTTTGTTTCTCATTTTTTTTGTTTTAAAATCTTGAAAATTTTTTCCTTTGGGATCTCCCCTTCTCTCAAGATTTCTAAATTTTCCAAATCAATAACTGTTGAAAGTAGAGAAGGTTTTAAATTTCCGGCATCCAAAATTAAATCTGGCTGTCCCCCACCAGATCTAGTGGAGAATTGATTTTCAAATTGTTTTAAAACCTCTCTTATTTTTGTTGACCCTGGCTTTCCTGAAATATTTGCCGAAGTTCCAGTAAGAGGAAAATTTAATTTTTCTAATAAAATATTTACCAGTTTATAATTTGGAATTCTTAAACCAATTTTTTTATCTTTACTAAAAATTCCTTTTGGAAATTTTTTATTTTTAACTTTTAAAATCACCGTAACTTTTCCTGGCCAAAATTTTTTCAAAAACTTTTCTTGATTTTTATTAATAATTACCAAACTTTTTGCCATTTTCAAATCTTTAACAAAAATTGGGATTGGTTTTTTTAAGAACCTCTTTTTAATTTTGAAAATCTTTCTAACTGCTTTTTCATTTGTCGCATCGGCAATTAATCCATAAACTGTATCAGTAGGAACAGTTGCCACACCCCCCATTTTGATCACTTCTACGGTTTCTCTTATTACTTTTTTAAAATTTTTGGAAGAGATTTTTATTCTTACCATTTTTGACAGCTATTTCTTTATATCATAAACTAAAATTGAATTCAAAATATGCCAGAAAGATTCCTAATTAAAGGCGCTCTCCCTCTTTCGGGAGAAGTTAAAATTTCCGGTTATAAAAATTCAGCCGGAGCGGTTTTAGCCGCATCTTTGTTAACTGATAAGCCATCGATTATTGATAATTTACCTTTGTGTTCCGATGTCTTAGATGAAATTGAAATTTTAAAGAAAATGGGGGCAGAAATTGAATGGCTAAATGGGAGGAAAATCAAAATCAGTCCGAAAAATATTAATCCAGAGAAAATTCCAGCAAATTTGTTTGAAAAGATGAGAGTTTCAATTTTGCTTTTAGGCCCTCTTTTAACTAGATTTAAAAAACTCAAAATCCCTCACCCCGGCGGAGATAAGATTGGCCTGAGGCCAATCTCTGCCCATTTAGATGCCTTCAGAAATTTTGGAATAAAAATTGAAGAAAAAAATGGCTTTTATTATTTTGAAACACCAAAAAAATTAGACTACACCCGCCCACCGCCCGAGGGGCCCAAACGAAAGTTTGGGAGGGAGGAGGGGGGGTCGGAGTCCCGCCTTCGGCGGGCCCCTGAAAGAAAAATTGTCTTAAAAGAGTTTTCAGTTACGGCTACCGAAAATATAATGATGATAGCAACAAAAGCTAGGGGGAAAACAAAAATTGAGATTGCGGCTGCCGAACCCCAAGTCCAGGATTTGGGAAAATTTTTAGAAAAAATGGGTTTGAAAATAAAAGGGGTTGGAACACATACAATTGAAATTGAGGGGAAGAAAAAATTATCGGGAGCAAATTTTAAAATCTCTCCCGATTGGAGTGAGGCCGGAACTTTTTTAATTGCCTTTGCTATAACCGGAGGTCAAGGAAAAATAAAAAATGTCAATCCGGATCATTTAACAATGTTTTTGGAAAAAATGAAAGAAATCGGAGTGAATTTCGAAGTCAAAAGAGATGAAATTTTAGTAAAGCCTTCAAAAAAATTTAAACCAACGAAAATTCAGGTTCTTCCCTATCCCGGTTTTCCAACCGATTTGCAACCCCAAACCTCGGTTTTACTCACTCAGGCAGAGGGGAAAAGTCTAATTCACGACCCTTTGTATGAAAATAGATTTCAATATCTTCACGAATTAAGAAAAATGGGGGCTGATATCGAAATCACTGATCCCTATCGAGCTTTAATTTTTGGAAAAAGAAAATTAATTGGAAATAAATTAAATGCCTCTGATATAAGATCTGGGGCAGCATTGGTTTTGGCAGCTTTGGCAGCAAAAGGAACTTCAGAAATCGAAGGGATTTCTCAAATTGACCGGGGCTACGAAAAATTCGATGAAAAGCTAAAAAAATTAGGAGTTAAAATTAAGAGGATTTAGCTTCTTAAAACTAATTCCTCGAAGGTTGGCTTTTGAATTTGGTAAAAGATTCCGATAGGAATTCTCGCTCCTTCTCCATCGCTATAATCCCATTTCCTAATTTTCATTAGGGTTTTTTCTTTTAAAGAGAGATCTTTTTCCTCTAATTCATAAATTCTCTCTTCATAAAATTTTCGGTTATCAAAAAATGTAATGCAGGGTTGCAAAATTTCGACGAAAGAAAAACCTTTATGTTCGATTGCTTTTTTAATTAAATCTTTGAGATGCTCAATTTTTAAAGCATATCCTCTGGCAATGAAAGTCGCGCCAGAAGCTATCATCAATTCCAATGGATTAAATGGTTCTTCGATACTTCCTTTTGGAGTTGAGCTTCCTTTAAATCCCTTTGGAGAAGTGGCAGTGAATTGAGAAACGGTTAGGGCAAAATTTCGATTGTCGTAGACCAAAACAGTAATATCTGAATTTCTTTTTGCCGCATGAATTAAATGACAAATTCCTTCATTGTAAATGTCGCCATCGCCAACAAAGGCAATAACTTTTAAATTTGGATTTGCTAATTTCATTCCCTGGGCAGTGCAAAGGCATCTCCCATGCAATCCATAAAAACTATTCAAATTTAAATAATCAACATTTTTTCCGTGGCAACCAATCCCGCAAGTTAAAACAAAATTTTCTCTTTTTTTTCCATCCTTTTCAATCAATTCTGAAATTGCCCGCTTTACTGCTTCTAAAATTCCAAAATTTGGACAACCTGGACACCAAGTATTTTGACAATATGTGTCTAATTTCATAATAATTTTTTTAATTTTTCTTCAATTTCCTTTGCCAAAAATGGCCTGCCATTATATTTTAAAATTTTTCCGTCGACTTTTATTCCCTGAGAATTTAAAACTTTTGCCATTTGACCTGTAACATTCAATTCAATTGAAACCAATTTTTTTACTCCTTTTAAAGCCGTTTCCATCTGTTTTTTTGGAAATGGTTCAATAATTATTGGCTGCACCAATTTTATTCTCAAATTTTCAGCCGCTTCCATTGCTGCTCCTTTTGAAATTCCCCAAGCAACAATGGCTTTTTTTGATTTTCTATTTCCGTAAACTCTCACTGCCGGAAGTTTTTCTACTTCTTTTTTCATTGTTTCATATTTTCTCATTCTCTTTTTTTGCATCTTTTCAATTTCTTCACTTTCGATTGTAATTCCAAATTCATCATGTTCATAACTTGAGGCTTTGACAATTGCATTTTTTTCTCCAGGAAAAGCTAAAGGAGAAATTCCATTATCAGTAATTTTGTATCTTTTATATTCTCCTTTTTTGTCCCAGAAAATTGGGTTTTGAGATTGAATTTTTTCAAGAATTTTTTCATCAACTGAGAAAGTATTTTCTGAAACATCTTTATCTAAAAGAAAAATTACTGGAGTTTGATATTTCCAGGCTAAATTTAAGCCCAAAGCAGAATAATATAGGCATTGCTCAGCATCTCCTGGAGCAATGACAAATCTTGGAAAATCTCCATGGCCTGCTGACAAAACAAAAAGCAAATCTCCTTGCAAATTGTAAGTTGGCATTCCAGTTGAAGGCCCTCCTCTTTGACTCTCAACAATTAAAATTGGAGTCTCACTTTGACCAGCCAGACTCAGCGCTTCAACCATTAAGGCAAAACCTCCGCCAGATGTTCCGATCATTGTTTTAGCGCCGGCAAAAGCCGATCCCAAAGCCATATTTATAACTGAAATTTCATTTTCTGGCTGAATGACTTTAACTTTAAATTTTTCTTCTTCCCTTGCTAAAAAATTCATTATCGAAGTAGCTGGAGTCATCGGATAGGCAAAATAAAAATTAAGCCCGGTTTTAACTGCCCCTAAAGCAGCGGCTTCATTTCCAGTTAAGAGAATCTTTGGCTCTCGTTTAATTTTCTCTATTTTCAATAAATTTTTTGAGGTTTCATAGGATCTTTTGGCAATTTTTAAATTCAATTCTATCTCCCTTTTAATTTCTTTTCCCAAAACATCCTCCAAAATTTGCCATTTAATTCCAACAATTTTAGCAAAACCAACAATTAGAGCAGTGTTTGCCATTATTGGAAGCCCGCCCATTTCCTTTGTAATTTTCTCAATTTCAATTCCAATTCCTTCTTTTGACCGAATTTTATCTTTATTAAAAACAATCACCCCATTCTTGCTCAAATCTTTTTTGTGTAAATTTAAAGTATTTTTATCCAAAGCCAAAAGGAAATCAATTTTTTCCTTTCTTGATTGAAATTCTTTTTCGGCTGCTCTAATTTGAGAAAAATTGTGGCCACCCCTAATCAATGACTGATAATCTTCGTAAATATAAACTCGATAGCCCAATTGATTAAAAATTTTGGCAATAATTAACCCAGCCATCCTCGATCCCTGCCCGGCCTCCCCTCCAATTAAAATTGAAAAATCTTTTAGCATGTTTTCATTCTATTGTTACCGATTTCGCCAAATTTTTTGGCCGGTCCACGTCATTACCCAGTAAAACTGCCATATGATAAGCAAAAAGATGAAGAGGAATTATTGCCAATATTGGAGTTAGCATTTCCAAGGTTTTTGGAATATAAATAACATCGTCAACTATCTTTTTAATTTCTTCATTACCTTCGGTAGCAATAGCGAGAATCTTTCCCCCTCTGGCTTTTATTTCTTGAATATTGAAAACCATTTTTTCATAAACCGAATCAGAAGGACAAATGGCAATGGTTGGAAAATTCTCATCAACTAGGGCAAGAGGGCCATGCTTTAGTTCTCCCCCAGCCACTCCTTCAGCATGTAAGTAAGAAATCTCTTTTAGTTTTAAAGCTCCCTCTAAAGCGATGGGAAAATTGTATTTTCTTCCAATAAACCAAAAGTTTTTAAAATCTTTGTATTTTTCTGCTAATTTTTGGATTTCTGGAGATAGCGTTAAAACTCTTTTGGCTAAATCTGGAAGTTTTGATAATTCCCAAATTATTCTTTTTCCCATTACCAAAGCCATATCTCTTTGTCTGCCAAGATAAACTGTAAGCATAGCCAATACTGCTAACTGACCTAAAAAAGCTTTTGTTGAGGCAACGGCAACCTCAAGACCGGAGCGAGTATAAACTCCAGCATCGGTTTCCCTGGCTTGGCTGGAACTAACAACATTGGTAATGCCCAAAGTCAGAATTCCTTTTTTCTTCATTTCCCTTAAGGCAGCCAAGGTATCGGCGGTTTCTCCAGATTGGGAAATGAAAATAGCAGCCGTATTTTTATCTAAAATTGGTTTTCGATAACGAAATTCTGAAGCAATATCAACTTCGGTTGAAATTCCAGCATATTCCTCTAACATGTATTCGCCGATCATGGTCGCGAAATGAGAGGTGCCACAGGCCACTAAAATTATTCGATTAATTTCCCTCAACTTATTTGAAACAGAATCCAATCCGCCCAATTTGACTGCGCCTTCTTCAATTATTAATCTTCCTCTAATAGCATTTTTAATAGCTCGGGGTTCCTCCATTATCTCTTTTAACATGAAATGGGGATATTCACCCTTTTCTGCTTCGGCCACTTCCAATTCCAAAATTTGGGGAACTTTTTCCTTTATAATAAAAACATCTTTGGGGGTAACTGTTGCTATCTCATAGTCATCGAGTTGAATGATTTTTTTGGCATAGGGGGCGATGGCAATTGGATCAGAAGCAATAATATATTCATCTCCATTTGTTCCAATTAAAAGAGGACTAGATAATCTGGCAGCTACAATTTTATTGGGATCCTTTTTTGAAATTACTAATAAACCATAAGTCCCTTTTACCTCTGCCAGGGTTTTCCTAACTGCACTTTCCAAATTCCCTTTGAAATATTTTTCAATTAAGTGACAGAGAACTTCTGTATCAGTTTCTGATGAAAATTTATGCCCTTCTTTTATCAATTTATCTTTTAATTCCTGGTAATTTTCAATAATTCCGTTGTGGACTAAAAAAATATTTTTCTGACAATCCCAAATAGGATGGGCATTTTCCTCGCAAACCCTTCCATGAGAAGCCCATCTAACGTGTGCTATCGACCAATTTCCTTTAAGACTTAGATTTTCTAGTTTTTTTTCTAAATTTTCTAACTTCCCCACTGCTTTAACGCAAACTAAATCAGAACCATTTCCAACTACGACCCCGGCCGAATCATATCCACCGTAGCTTTGTCTTCTTAATCCATCTAAAACAATTGGCAGGGCCTCTTTTTTACCTATATAACCTGAAACTCTGCACATAATTTAAATAACGATATTAATCAATTTCCCGGGGACAAAAATTATTTTTTTAATTTCTTTGTCTGATATCCAATTTTGAACTTTTTTGCTCAAAAGTGCAAGTTCTTTTGCCTTTTCTTCGGAAATTCCGGCCTCAACTTCGATTTTATCTCTGACTCTGCCATTAACTTGAATTACTAAAGTGATAATCTCTTCTTTGATTAATCTTGGGTCATATTTTGGCCATTTTTGTTTATGAATAGAATCTCTATGATCCAACTGATGCCATAATTCTTCAGTTATATGAGGAGCAAAGGGAGATAGGAGAATTAAAAATCTCTCAATTGTGTCCTTGCTAATTTCTTTTTTATTTAAAAAAGCAAAATTTAAAAATTCCATAAAGGCGGCAACAGCCGTATTGAATTTTGTTGCCCCTAAATCCCCTTCTATTTTTTTATTTAATTTATGGACTTCTTTTATTACTCTCTCGCTGCTTTTTTTACTTGCCCCGTAGGAAGCCGAAAGCTTTCCTTCGGGGCTCTCTTTGCAGTCTAAAACTAGTTTCCAAACCCGGTTCAAAAATCTAAAGACTCCTTTTACTCCTTGGGCGCTCCAGGAAATTGCCTGATCAAATGGTCCCAAAAACATTTCATAAACCCTGAGGGTATCTGCCCCGTATCCTTTAACAATGTTATCGGGATTAATAACATTTCCAAAAGATTTTGACATTTTCCTACCGTTTTCACCCAAAACTATCCCGTGGGAAGTTCTCTTTTTATAAGGTTCCTGATTCGGAGCTACGCCGATATCAAAAAGGAATTTATAGATAAAACGCGAGTATAATAAATGTAAATTTGTATGTTCCATTCCGCCATTATACCATTCAACCGGCAGCCAATATTTCAATTTTTTGGGATCGGCAAGTTTTTTATTATTTTGAGGGTCGCAATATCTCATGAAATACCAATTTGAGCCTGCCCAATTTGGCATGGTATCCGTTTCTCTTCTTGCTGAACCCCCGCATTTAGGACATTTGGTATTTACCCAATCTTCTATTTGAGCCAAAGGCGATTCTCCGGTCCCGGTCGGCTGATATTTTTCTACATACGGAAGTTCGATTGGCAGATCTTTTTCTGGAACTGGAACTTGACCACATTTTTGACAATGTACAATTGGAATTGGTTCTCCCCAATAATGCTGCCTGGAAAAGACCCAGTCTCGTAATTTATATTGTACTGTTTTTCTTCCCAATCCTCTTTTTTTTAGCCAATCGGTAATTTTTTCCATCGCTTCTTCAGAGGTTAATCCATTAAATTCTCCTGAGTTAATTAATTTTCCATAATCAACAAAAGCTTCGGGCGAAGAGAACTGTGTTCTCTTCTTCCCCTTCGCCTCGCTGTCACGAGGCTCAGTTTTTAAAATATTTCTCCCAGAAATAACTTCTCTAATCTCTAATCCATATTTTTTAGCAAAATCATAATCTCTTTTGTCATGAGCTGGAACAACCATGACCGCTCCCCCACCATAAGTACCAACAACATAATCTCCAACCCAAATAGGAATTCTCTCATTATTAGCTGGGTTTAAACAATAGGATCCTGTGAAGACTCCGGTTTTTTCTTTCTCCAATTTCGTTCTTTCAAATTCGCTTTTTTCTTGAGATTTTTTAATATAATCTTGGACTCCCTTTAAATATTCTTTTTTAATTAGGTCTCTCACCAAAGGATGCTCCGGAGCCAAAACGATTGCCGTTACTCCAAAAATAGTATCAATTCTCGTCGTAAAAACCTCAATTTGCAATTTGAAATTTGAAATTTGAAATTTTACATTAGTTCCTTCGCTTTTCCCAATCCAATTTATCTGTTGAATTTTTATCTTTTCTAAATAATCAACTTTTTCCAAATCTTTTATCAATCTATCGGCATATTTTGTAATTTTTAGCATCCACTGTTTGAGTTTTTTTTGAATAACTTTTTCTCCGCACCTCTCATGTTTTCCCTCAATTACCTCTTCATCGGATAGGCCAATTTTGCAAACCGGACAAAAATTTATTGGGATTTCGGCCTGATAGGCAAGACCGGCTTTAAAAAGCTTTAAAAAAATCCATTGGGTCCATTGATAATATTTTGGATCAGTTGTATCGATTTCCCTTGACCAATCAAAAGAAAGACCTAAACTTTTTAGTTGCTTCTTAAAATTGGCAACATTTTTCTCGGTTGCTATTCTTGGATGAATTCCAGTTCTAATAGCATAATTTTCAGTTGGCAAACCAAAAGCATCCCAGCCAATGGGATATAAAACATTATATCCTTCCATTCTCTTTTTTCTTGCTATAGTATCCATTGCTGAATAACTCCTACAATGCCCAACATGGAGTCCTTCACCAGAAGGATAAGGAAACTCAATTAAAACATAGTACTTTTTCTTTTTAGAAAAATCCTTGGCCCGATACAATCCCTGTTTTTCCCAGTATTCCTGCCACTTTTTTTCTATTTTTCTTGGTTCATATCGCATATTTTTGCTTGCCCCGTATAATCCCGAAGGGATTTATTCGGGGCCACTTTGGTTCTATTTCTTGAGGATTGTATTCCATAAAATCATTCTAATTTTAGCTTGTTTTTTTAATTTTGTCTATTTCATTTTTTTATAAAATCGTGGCGAAAGATAAAAAAAAGCGTCTTATTATAAGAAAAAAAGACGCATATTTATTAAATTCCGAATCGGGCGAAAATCTGGTCGATGTTCTTGAGGTGACTCTGTGGATCTAAACATGTGTTAATTTCTTCTTCGGACAATGTAGCGGTAATCCTAGAGTCGGCGAGCAACACTTCTTTAAATTCCAGACCTTTATCCCAAGATTGTAGTGTAAGTTCTTGCAAAAGCGTATGGGCATCTTCTCGGTTCATTCCCTTTTTAGCTAAGGCCAACATTACATCTTCAGAGAAAATGATCCCTCTTGTTAGGTTAAGATTCTCTAGCATCCTGTTAGGGTAGACTTTTAGATCTTTTAAGACATTAATGAAGCGCCAAAGTGAATAGTGGATATAGGTGGCAGCATCCGAAAAAGTGATTCTTTCGTTAGCCGAATTGTCCAAACTTCTTTCGTGCCAGCAAAGAGCCTGATTTTCAAGTGCGGTTATCAGATATCCTTTTGACGTTCTCGGTAAAGAGCAAACGTTTTCAGATGCAACCGGATTGGGCAGAGCTTTTTTGTGAGGCATTGCAGAGGAACCTTTTTGCTTTTCTCGCGACGGTTCCTGAACTTCTCTGATTTCGGTCCGGTGGAGATTCCTAATCTCGGTTGCGAATTTCTCAAGAGAACTGCCAATCGAAGTCAAAAGGAAAATGTACAAAGAGTGGCAATCGCGACTTACAATTTGGGTAGAAATATTGGCAGGATAAATCCCGAGTTTCGTACAGACAATCTGCTCTATCCGGGGGTCGATATTCGCATAGGTTCCTACGGCCCCAGAAATTTTTCCGACCAAGAAGTATGGCCTGTTGTTTCTTAGTTTTATTAGATGTCTCTCTATCTCATCGTGCCAATTGAGCAACTTTAAACCGAAAGTAATGGGTTCGGCGTGGACTCCGTGGGTGCGACCGATCTCTAGAGTATACTTGTATTTTAGTGCCATGTCCTTTAGGGTTTGACTGAGTTCGTTGAGTTCTAACTCTATCAAATCGGTAGAGTCTCTCAATAGAATTGCCAGGGCCGTATCTTCAGTATCGTAAGAAGTAACACCGGCGTGAAAGTATGGTCGAACTTCCGGGGGAAGACTTTCTGAAACTACCTGAACGAAAGCCATAAGATCATGTCCAACCTCTTTTTCTCTCTCTTCTATTGCTCCAACTGTAAATCTTGCGTTTTGTTTAGCCTTGGCAGCTATACCTATGGGGACCAACCCAAGCTCTTCCTTTGCTTCCAAAATCGCTATCTCAACATCTAACCAACTTTGGAATTTTCGCTCATCTGACCAAATTGCTTCCATTTCTGGTCGAGTATATCTTTTTATTGGCAATTATTTCATCTCCTTTCCATATTCTTTTTGGAAGGTACTATCTCGTGGAATTTCTCCACAAAAAAAGAGTTAGTCCTCCTTTTTGGAAGCTATCAGATTCTAAGAAATTGTCAAGAAATTCTGAACTATTTGAAAATTGAATTACCAAAAGAACCCCCCACCAAATTTTGGTGGGGGGCAAAATTAAAAGAAACAAAAGAAATAATAAAAGAATTAAAATCAATCCTCAAAAAATATTGGAGATGTTTTAAGTGATTGCACTTGATTATATCGCGCCAGGTGTGTTATAAATAATTCAGCAAAAAATAGCACCTTAGGGAGGTGGTAAAAATTGAATTATGAAGAGGCAATTAAAGAGATAGCAAGGGCAAGACTCGTAGCAAGGATCTGGAGAAAAGTCGATAGTGGCTTTTATCCAGAGATAGATGAAGAGTTAAAGTTGCTCACAATTCAAAAGCAGATAAATGCCGGTGAGTACGAAAGTGGGTTTTGGAATCTCATCAAGTTCTTAATCAAAGATCTTCTGACAATGACAGAAAGTGACTTGTCAGCAGAAAAGAAGGAGCTCGCTAACATCATAGGCAGACTCACTGACCAAGAAGAGGTCCAACGACAGTTCGACATGCTAGCCCCGCTACAAACACACTTCACAGTACCTTAAATGAGAGGAAATCCCTCTCGTTTTTTTTATTTTTTATCCCAGTTTAAATAATCTCTTTGCGTTCTCTGTGCTCACCTCTGCTACTTTTTCAAAACTTATCTTTTTTATTTCCGCAATCCTTTCTACTACATGTTTTACAGAAAGAGGCGTATTCCTCTCTTCCTGAAATTTTGGTGGAGCCAAATAGGGACAATCGGTTTCAACCAGGATTCTATCCAGCGGAGTAATTTTAATGTTTTCTTCAAAATTAATTCCCTCAATTTTTTTAAAAATTATTCTGTTAAAGCCGACATAAAATCCCATTTTTAAATATTCTTTGAGTTGCACTCCAGTTCCGACGAAACCATGCATTACACCTTTAATTTTTGATTTTTGATTTTTAATATTTGATTTCAAGACTTCTATGAGGTCTTGATGGGCCATTCGGCAATGGAAAATTACTGGAAAATTTAATTCCTGAGCTAATTTTAATTCTTTTAAAAATAATTCTTTTTGTTTTTGTTTAAATAATTCTTTCTTTTTTGTTGTTTTTGGTTTCCAGTAATAATCTAGACCAATTTCGCCAATTGCCACTACTTTGGCGCATTGAGCTAATTTTTTGTAATTTTCGTAATTAAATTCTTTCTCAAAATGAGCACCTTCTTCTTCATCGACTTTCATTTTCACTAAACCAGTTTCCAAATTTATCGGATGCAAACCAATTGCAGCAAAAACTCCCTTTTCAAATTTTCTTGCAATCTCCACTGCTCTTTTTGAAGTTTCATAATTTGTGCCAATATTTATCATCCAAACATTGTTTTCCAAACACTTCTTAATAACTTCTTCTCTATCTTTATCAAAAGCAGCGATATTTAAATGGGCATGGGTATCAATGAGCATATCAAAATCTAAGCTGACAAATTGGTGGAAGAGATAATTTGTGAGCATTCTTTCTTTTTCTTTCTAAGATGTTTTTAATTTTTTCTCCTGAAATATTCGTCAAAAAAGAAATCTCTTTTACTTCAAATCCCTGTGATAAAAGTTTTAAAATTGTATCTAATTTTTGATAGGAAAAACCTATTTCTTTCTCAGTTGTTTGGCCCGGCCAAAGTTCTGGAGTAGGAGTTGCCTCGATAATTTCTTCCGGTAATTTTAATCTTCTTGCCATTTCAATTACTTCTGTTTTATACAAATCTCCTAAAGGCAAAATATCCGCTCCCCCATCACCATATTTGGTGAAGTATCCAAGTGCAATTTCTGAACTGTTAGCTGTGCCAATGACTAGAAGTTGTTTTAGATTGGCAAAATAATAGAGGATTGCCATTCTAATTCTTGGTCTCAAATTCCCTTTAGAAAGTTTATCTCCGTGAGGAAGGATCGTTAAAAAATTTTTATAAATGTTTTGAAGGTCAATTTCTTTAATTTTTGTCTTTAATTTTTTCTCCAAAAGCCGTAGGTTCTTTCTAAATAAATAATTTTTTGCAACGGGCAGCCAAAGAAAAATTGCTTTTTTACCAAGGGCTTCTTTTGCTAGGTAAGCCGTAACCGAAGAGTCAAGGCCACCCGAAACTCCAACTATTCCCCCTTTTGCTCCGGATTCCTTTATTTTTCGCTTAATGAAGTTTATAATTCTTTTTTCCGGTGAAATACTTAAAAATTTAATTCTTTCTATCCCATCGATTTCTTTTAAATGATCTAAAATGAGCTTAGGAACAAAGTTTTGCCATTTTTGGCCTCTGGAAATTTTATTTCTTATTTGAGTTGCCGAAAGTCCATTTAAAAAAATCGGGTGCGGTTTTACCTTTACTCCAATTTTCCTAAAGCATCTCCCTGTCCAAGAATTTTTGGTAAAAACTGTTGTGTTTTCTGGATTTAGTCTTGTTATTTTTAAAATTTTTTTTGCCCAAAAAATATCATCTTTAAAATCTGGCACACCATAAATCTTAAAATTTCTAATTTTCTCAGATTTTAAAGTTTTTTCTATCATTTCTTTTCTTTCTGAAAAAGAAAAGAGGTTATTTTTTGTCAAAGATTCTTGAGAACTTCCAATGATAATGAAAATTTTTTTCTCTTTTTTTAAAATCCATTTTATCGCTTTCAAATGTCCTTTATGAAATGGTTGAAACCTTCCAATAAATATTGCCGGCATATTTTTATTTTCTTGGAAATAAAATTTCAGGCTTTTTTGTTTTGATTTGTTTTAGAATCTTTTCTGAAGTTTCTGGTAAAAAGGGCTGAAGAAATTGGCTAATATTGGCTAAAACTGATAAAAGATCATTAATAATTGATAATTGTTTGTTAGATTTTTCCCAAGGTCTCTCTTTTTCAATATATCCATCACAAAAACTAATTAAATCCCAAATTGAAACTAAGGCTTCATTGAACTTAAAATTATCTAAAGCATTTTTCCAATTTTCCCAAGTTTTATTTATTATTGTTTGGAATTTGAGATTTGGAATTTGTTTGGAATTTGGACTCCAACCCTCCCACCACCCTCCCAGCCTTCGGCTGGGCCCCATTTGGAATTTGGAATTTGATCTTGCGGCTAATGTGATTACCCGAGCAACAAGATTTCCTAGTCCAGCCGCAAGATCTGAGTTATATCTTTTTTCAAATTTCTCATAAGTGAAATCGCCATCTTCAGTTGAAGGAATCTCCCGTAAAAGAAAATATCTAACAGCATCGGTCCCATATTTTCTCACAAGTTCGAGAGGGTCTATTATATTCCCTAAACTCTTTGACATTTTTTGTCCGCCAACAGTAATAAATCCATGAACGAATATTGTTTTTGGTAGTGGCAATTTTAAAGACAAAAGCATTCCTGGCCAAATTGCGGCATGAAATCTTAAAATGTCTTTTCCTATACAATGAACATCGGCTGGCCAAAGTTTTTTGAATTTTTCGCTTTCCTCAAAATATCCAATAGCTGAGATGTAATTTGTAAGGGCGTCGGCCCAGACGTAAATTGTCTGAGTTTCATCATCAGGTACTGGAATCCCCCATCTAAGATTTTCTCTTGGTCTTGAAAAACTCACATCTTCTAGACCTTGCTTAATAAAACTTAAAATCTCATTTTTTCGAGTTTCTGGAACAACTTTCAATTTGTTTTTTTCAATTGCGTCCGCAATTTGTTTAGAATATCTCGAGAGTTTAAAAAAGTAATTTTCTTCTTCTATCGCTTCTGGCTCTATTTGATGAATAGCGCATTTTCCATCAACTAAATCTTTTTTTGTAATAAAGGCCTCGCAACCAGAACAATAAAAACCTTGATACTTTTTTTTGTAAATATCGCCGGCTTCTTTTAATTTTAGCCAAACTTTTCTCACTGCCGGCCAATGTCTTTTTTGGTCGGTAGTTCTTATAAAATCATTATTGGATAAATTCAAAATTTCTTTTAACTCCATTACTTTTTTTGAAATTTCATTAACAAATTCTTTCGGATTTTTTCCTGCTTCTTCGGCAGCTTTAGCAACTTTTGTTCCGTGCTCGTCTGTACCGGTTAAGAAAAAAACATCTTCGCCTAAAAATCGATGATATCTAGCAATGACATCGGCTTGAATAGATTCAAAGGCAAAACCGATATGGGGAGGCGAATTGGTATACATAATGCTAGTTGTGATATAAAATTTTTCTTTTTCCCTTGACATAATTTTTGATTATGATAACATTTTTTGCGAAGGGATTAAGTTGGATTGGAAAACGGAAAAAAGTTTTTGGGAATTAGTTACAATGATTCAAAGGAATGAGAAAGAAATCCCAAAGGAAATCTTCGAAAAAGTTGAAGAAATCTTAGTAAAAGTACGGGGAGTAATGAGTTGCCATATGGGAACAGTCGATTATGAATCAGCTCTCAGTTCATTAAAAAAAGTCCTCAAAAGGAATTATAGAAAACTTCCAAAAGAAATTAAAGAAAAAATCAATAATGCCCATTCGGGCTTTTTTATTTTCTGCGTTAATCAGCGTACTCATCAGCATTGATCAGCTTCTACAATAATAACAAACTCTCCTTTTATTTTGTCCTTTTCAATCTTTTCAATAACTTCTTCAATTTTTCCTTTATAAATCGTCTCAAATTTTTTTGTCAACTCCCGGCAAACCACAATATTGTTCATTGTTCGCTGTTCATTGTTCATTACATTTCCTAATTCCTTCAAAGTTTTTATTATTCGATATGGTGACTCATAAAAAATTACTGGATATTTTGAATTTATCACTTCTTTAAAAAACTTTTTCCTTTTTCTTTTGGTTGGTGGAAAACCTAAAAATAAAAACTTATCCATTGGCAATCCGGAGATTGAAGCAGCGGCCGTCACTGCCGAAGGTCCAGGAATCGGAACAATCTTTATTACGAGTCCGGGACTCGTAATAAGAAAGTTAATTAATTTTCCGCCTGGGTCAGAAATTCCTGGGGTTCCGGCATCAGAAACTAAGGCCAAATTTTTACCTTCTTTCAAAAGTTCTAAAATATAGTTTATTTTGGTTAATTTCGAATGTTGATGATAACTCAGGGTTGAAGTTCGAATTCCATAACGGTCTAATAATTTCTTTGTTACTCTCGTATCTTCGCACAAAATTAAATCAACCTCCCTTAAAACTTCTAATGCCCGGAGGCTAATATCTTTGAGATGCCCGATGGGAGTAGCAACAATATAAAGGATGGCCATGCTTTAAAATACTACCTCTTTTTCCCTTTTTCTTTTCTCTAAAAATTCCTTCAAAAATTCAAAAATTATTCCCGCCAAAGGAATTGCTAAAATTGCCCCCAAAATTCCCCAGAGTTTTCCGCCAATAGCTAGGGAAATTAAAACCAAAACCGGTGAGAGACCAATAAATTTTCTTGTTAAAATTGGAGTTAAAATATTTCCTTCAATTTGTTGAATTAAGATAAAGGCAATCAAAGCAAAAATTGCTCGGGAAATTGAGTCCAAAGAAACAATTAGGAAAATTAAAATGCCGGTCAAAATTGGTCCGATGATGGGGATGAAATTAAGAGACCCTGCTAATAAAGATAGTAAAAAAGCATACTTTACATTAAATAGAAAAAAGGCAAAATAAGAAAAAACCCCAACAAATAGACAGGCAATAATTCTTGTTCCAAACCAACCGGAAACTTTTATTTGACACTTCTTCCAAAGGTCCAAAACAAAATTTTCGTATTTTTTGGGAAAAAGGAAAATTAAACTTCTTTCAACTAAATTTTCTTCCAATGAAAGAAAAATAGATATCGTAATAATAAATAAAGTAGAGAAAATTCCTCCAAAAATAGAAACTAAGGCAGAAAAAATATTAGAAGAAGCTCGAAGGAACCAATCCTGGAAAGTTTTAGTAAGGGTTTCAAAACTTTCAAAAGCCTCAACTCCTAAACTCTTTAAGGGAGGTGAAATTTTTTCGAAATATTGGGGGAAGATTTGTAAAAATTGTTGAATTTCTTGGACAAATAAAGAAGCGGTTAAATAAATGAGGAAACTAATAATTCCGAAAACTCCAATATAAACAAAAATAATCGCCAGAACTCGAGGAATTTTTTTTCTTTGTAAAAAATCAATTGCTGGATTAAATAAAACTGAAAAAATTAGAGCAAAAATAGTCAAAATTAAAATATCTCTTATTAAGTAAAGAAAGTAAAAACTA
>Ga0315280_10005059_pt1 | contig 19021 bp, 15 predicted proteins | sample YL17G06_40_MG_FD_203697 | JGI IMG/M metagenome (GOLD analysis project Ga0315280, IMG submission 203697) | Sediment microbial communities from Yellowstone Lake, YNP, Wyoming, USA - YL17G06_40 | ecosystem: Environmental > Aquatic > Freshwater > Lake > Sediment | place: USA: Wyoming | collected... | reverse complement strand
CCTGGATGCCGGCACAATGGTTCTTGAGTGCTACGTTCAACAAATCAGCGTGTGTGACATACGCGCGGCACCCGCCAAGGGGCCCTCCCCGCCGAATCTCTCGATGAGTGGCCTTCCTACCGTCGCCCATGTGGACCCTCCGCCAGAGATAATTAAATAACTTACTTATTTATAGCTCATCCCCATTCGTTTGTCAAGTACTTTTTGAAGGATTGTGGTAGTATCCTGGAGGATGAGATTTGGGAGTCGTCTCAGACTTCAAAGGCTCAAGGGAGGGCTGACTCAAAGCCAGCTCGCCCGCAGCGCGCGCTTAACTAGCGCTTATATCAATCAACTCGAAAACTCCAAAGCTGCCCCCCCAACGAGAGCGGTCTGTGGCTTACTGGCCCGCGCCCTAGGCATAGACAAGAGCGAGCTATGGAAATACTCCTTTACCGCAAGGCTAGAGCGCTGTCTAAGAAAAGAAGGCTTTAAGAAGACCCCTAGTGACCTGCTACCTGCTTTCTTTGATAACCTAATCGGCCGCGAATAGGAGCTTGGATTCGGCGACGGCTTCCCGCGGTGATCCGCTTCGCCTCCACGTCAGGTTGTGTTGATCAAATTCTCTGACAGAACGCAGCAGAAACGCAATTTTCCTGCGCTGCTCCAACCATCCAATACCAGGCTAGCCACTCAGGTATGATCAGAGCCCGCAAGGCCCGTCATAAATGAGAAGTGGAGACCGTGGTGGCGACGGAGGCGGTGGGGAACACACTGTGCGCATCGGGGACAAAAAAAGCAAATCCTGGCTGGGCTTGGCTCCTCGGCCAGGACTCGAACCTGGAACCCTTCGGTTAACAGCCTAACGCTCTACCATTGAGCTACCGAGGAGCAGGGCGACGCAAGAGCACTGCCTCACGTCGCGTGTAACGTTTATAGCACAGGCCAGAAATTCGCGTCAACGCAGGAGGTCACCGTGACTCCAGATTCCCGAACTCTCAGCTCACTGTCCCAGAAGTCCTCCCCAGAGAAGAAAAGCTGCTTTGTGCAGGAACGATCGACAGCACCCTCCGCTCGCTGCTCACCAACCAAGTTTCATCCCGCTCGAAAGGGAAGAGCAGGAATGCTAATATGAGCATCGCAGCCTCGAGTGGCGGTGGTTCAATGTCTGTCCACTACTTTCGCGTCCGCAAAGTCGGTGAGCGTCTGGAGACCGAAGGCTCGCCTTCGTGCTTCTTGGGCCACGAACTTCCGCCCACTAAGAACGACAAGCCCGAAGGCATCTTCGCGCAGTGGTCATGGGACGGCAGCCGATTGCGGGTCCGGAATGACCGGTATGGCTTCTATCCGCTCTACTACTTTGCTCGAGAGGGGGAGATCGCCCTTTCGAATTCGATTCCTAAGCTCATCGAGTTAGGCGCGCCGACTGAACTCGATGACGCCGCGCTGGCCGTGTTTCTGCGACTCGGCTTCTTCCTCGGCGAGGACACCGCCTTTCGGGCCATCCGCGCCGTTCCTCCCGACACCAGTTTCGAGTGGAAAGAGGGCGCTCTCCAGGTGTCTGGCAAGCTAGCTCTCGGGAAGGCAGCCCACTGGACACGCAGCAATGCGGTCGATGCCTTCATGGCGACGGCCAGGGCCGCGATTCGCCGCCGGCTGCCGGCCACGGACGACTTTGTGGTTCCCCTCAGCGGGGGAATGGATTCTCGCCATATCCTGCTGGAGCTTTGCGAGGCGGGACACCGGCCGAAGTTGTGCGTCACCGTCCGACACTTTCCCCCGCGCAACAACTCCGACGCGGAGTGTGCAGCGGAACTCACCAAGGCCCTGAATGTTAAGCACGTTATCCTGAATCAGCCGGAATCCCGGTTTCAGATAGAACTGAAGAAGAATCTTAAGACGGGCTTTTGCACCGACGAGCACACCCATTTCATGATCTTGGCGGAGTACCTAAGGGGTAGGGCCCGCACTGCTTACGACGGGATCGGCGGAGACGTCTATTCAGGTTGGGCGCCGTGGGTAAAAGCCCCAGTCCTGGAGCTCTTCGATTCAAACAAGTTTGGCGAGATAGCCGAGCGTTATCTCGGGCATGATGACATTCAGTCCCGCATGCTGACGCGCGAACAACTTCGCCGATTCAACCGCGAGCTGGCGATCAGTCGTCTGGTTCCCGAGCTGGAGAGGCACGGAAATGTTCCTAATCCGATATCGTCCTTCTTCTTCTGGAACAGAACCCGACGGGAGATTTCTCTTGTCCCCTGCTGTATTCTCGATGACGTTCCGGTCGTGTTCTGCCCGTTTCTCGACCACGAGTTCCTCGACTTCCAGGCATCCCTTTCAGCCTATCTTGTGAAGGATGAGCAATTCCACAGCGAGACGATCAATAAGGCCTTTCCGGCCGTCGCGCAGATTCCATACGAGAGCAAGACTCCCCCAGTTTCTGATCCTGCCTTTTTCCGCCGTTATGCGCGAGAACTGGGTCGGTTCCTTCTTGGACGATATCCTTCCCGGTTTGTCCGAGGTTCGTATCTTCTTCCACGCCTGCTTCGCTGTCTGCTCGATCAGAACTACGGCCAGGCAATATCCTGGCTTGGCCCCCTTACCCTTTACCTTCTCCAACTGGAGGCCTTTACGGCTCAACCCAGACAGGCTCTGACTCAGCCAAGCACGGATGAAAAATGAACATCTTCGCTGCCAACGTTGACGAGCACTCAAAGCTGTGGCAAGAGTTCGTGGAACATCATGCCGAGGCCAGCAACTATCACCGCTGGGGCTGGAAACTTGTCATCGAGAACAGTTTTAATTGGCCTACCTATTACCTCATGGCAGAGGAGGGGGGCGAAATCAAAGGGATACTCCCTCTCGTCTGGCAGAGGAGCTGGATGTTCGGGAGTTTTCTCACCTCGCTGCCCTTTGTAAATGCTGGCGGAGTCCTCGCCGAAAGCAAAGCTGCCGAGACGGCACTGATTCACGAGGCCATTGCGCTCGCCCAACAATTGAGAGTCGACCACGTTGAACTCCGCCATCGCCAAGACCACCAGTTAGGCCTGCCCACGAAAACCAACAAAGTCGCCGTGGTGCTCCCGGCTGAACGTGATGAAGAGAAGATGCTGAGATCTTTGCGCCATGAAGTGCGCACCAAGATTCGCAAGGCCACGAAATGCGGCTTGACCGCTGAGTTCTCTGGCGAGGCGGTGCTGGATGACTTTTATAACGTCTTCGCCGCCAACATGCGCGACCTGGGCACCCCGGTCTACGGTCAGGACTTCTTCCGGGAGATCCTCCGGGCCTTCCCCGATGACACGTTCATCATTGTGGTCCGGCATGAAGGCAAGGCAGCAGCCGTCTCACTCATGACCGCCTATCGGGACACGCTGGAGACGCTGTGGGGTTCGTCGCTGCGCGAGTATCTTTCCCTGGCCCCGAATATGTTCATGTACTGGAAAATGCTGCGGTTTGCCGCCGAACGAGGCTTTCGAATTTTCGATTTTGGCCGCTCCACCATTGGCTCGGGGCCCCACCGATTCAAGCTCCAGTGGAGTTCCCAAGAAGTCCCGCTCTACTGGAGTTACTGGCTGCCGCAGGGCAGAGAGTTGCCGGAACTCAACCCGCAGAACCCCAAGTACCGCGCGGCCATCTGGCTCTGGCAGCGTCTACCTCTGACGCTGACCTATTGGCTTGGGCCTAAGATTGTGCGATGCCTTCCGTGAAATCCCCCAAGGGAAAACATCGCCCCCAAGCCTGCGGGCATTCGAATGACGGTATGAATGAGGCGACGGGGAACCCTCTGTTGATCGCCTCGGCTTAAGGAATGAAATAATGGAAAAGGTATTCCAGCGAGTTCTTGCCCCAGACGACTTCGCGAAATTCAACCGCGACCTGCCAAATCCACGCAAAGACCAGCAGTTCTCCCAGAACCCGGAAACGGCTCTCCTCGCTGAGGAATCGTTCCGCTACAGGAACCACACGCGCTTCCAGAAGGCAACGCGCGCCGATATAGCTGACCAGTCCTAAGACGAGGCCGGCGACGACATCGCTCAGGTAGTGCCCGCCCACATACATGCGAGGCAAAGCGACCAGGAGTACGACCGATGCTAGAAGCGTCCAGCCTAGACGCCGGCGCACCGACATGACCCCCAACGCCACACAGGAGTAAAGAGCCGTGGACGCGCTGGGGAAGGAGGTGTGGTTTGGGTTGTCATAGAGGTATCGAGGGAAGAGACGGGACAAAGTCGCATGTTGATTCGGAGAAGGCCAAACGACCAGCATGCTGGTCACGACCACAAGCACGCTTGCCAGCACCGATCCGAGAAGTATGGTCAGTATTCGGCGCCGCTCGCCGGTGTGGCCTCCCCTGGCGGCCTGCATCCAAATGACAAAGAGAGATGCGGCGAACCAGAAGCCCCCCAGCACATGATGTCCAATCGCGCTCTGTATCCCACGGTCGAAGATCGGAAATCGCCCGAGGAGTCTGGCCAGGTTAGTCACGATCCAAATATCAATCGGAGTGGGTGACAGGTGCATTCTCTCGGACTCGGATTGTGCAATCGACGTTACCGGGAATTCTACCACTACCGGTGAAAACCTGCGTGTAACCTCGCTGATTCCCAGCCCTCTTCCCGACCGCGCGTCGTCGCATGCTATACTGAGACGGCCTCCGAGGAAGCTTCAGGCTCCGGCCTGACAGCCTCCTCAGGCACCGAGACAACCCAGGGAGACAAGTTGTAAGGGGTGGTGCCGTGGTCCGCCAATCTGCCGGGAGACCGCCGGCGTGCTCCACTGTCTGCTGAGTGCTATGCCCGAAGGGAACACAGAGAGTCTCCTGAACATATTGCTCCCTGATCCCGGGCCCGAGGAAAAGGGGACTCTGGCGCTCCTCGACCCAGCCGGGGCCCGGGAACTGGCACTCTGCTGGCTCCTCATCGAGAGCCTATCCCTGCTGGAGTCATACCTCCACGGGTTTGAGGAGTTCAGCAGGCGGGCAATGGTCGCGAGCCGATTCAGACGACATCTGTTTTCCCGCCGTCGCCTGTCCGTCCTGAGGGCGGCCGGCGATGTTCTAGCCTACAACTTCTTGAGTGAAGCCCCAGCCAGCCACGACCCGGCCGCCCAGGTGGCGGAAGTCTGGGCCAGGCTGAGCCAAGGGCTGCTGGCCGCTGAACTCTCCCCCAGCGCGCAAGCAGTGACCCTCAGCCTGAGAGGCGCAACACGGCACCAACGCCACCTGGAGGAGACAACCCGGGAGATCTCAAATCTCTTCGCGGGATTCCCGCAAGAGGTGAAGGCTTTTGGCTACCATGGGAGCATCGGGAGCAACGACCATATCCGTGGGCTCAGCGACTGTGATGCCATCGTCATCCTGCGCCCAGGGGTCGCCAGGGACGCGGAGCGACTGCGGCGCCTCCACCCGGTGTTCATCAAGGCCCGGCGGATGATGAAGCGTATCGACCGGTTTCAACACCATGGAATCTTCGTGCTACCGGAGGAACTGTGGGGCTGTTATCCGGAAGATTACTTCCCCACCGTCCTCTACGAGACCACGGTTTTTGACATCGGCGGCGGCACGCCTGCATCCCTGAAGGTAGTCTCGTCGAGATGGCTGGAGTTGCTGAGGATTCTCCGCTTTTCCCGCTACCTCGAGGAGGTGGCTCCCAAGATCGGACGTCTTCATTACCACACTTTTCATCTCGTCCTGCAGATCGTGCAGCTTCTACCCTGTTTGGTGGTTGCCTGCAGCGAGCGCAGCATGAATAAGCGGGATGCCATACCCTGGTTGTGCGAACGCTGCTCCCCTAGGTTCAAGGGATTCCTGGAGCGTACGGGGACCATGCGGGGCGACTGGCCATCCATCTGGTCGTCATCCCGTCTTGCTCTAGGGTTGTTCGACCGTCCGAACCCTCGGAAACTGCGGGAAAGAGTCATAGAGTACTTCGGCGGCCGCGAGGTGCTCGCGACCTCTCTGGTCTCAGTCGCACATGACTGTCGAGCGATCGCGATGAACCACTTTCGGAGTCCCAGGAATGGTGCTTGAAGTCGACGGTTGGTCTTGCGCCGAAATCCCACGACCCATGAACGTGGAGGCTTACGAGAAGGCACGTGAGGAGTTTGTTCACTATTACGCATCGATCGAGGGTGTCCATGCGATATACCGGTTCGGCTCGGTTACCTACCCGGGCCTCTCAGATTTGGATTTCATAGTGGTCCTCGACGACGACTACCAGCACCGGCCGGGAACAAAATACACCATCGACATGTTTTCGCCGGACTCCCTGTACGTTCTCTACCACCCGCAGTTCTTCATTCCCCGCAGCTTGTTTGCCTACGTCTCCCTTCTGGAGCCCGTTTTTGAAATGGAGCACGTCACGGGCTCCCTCTGCCCCCAGGGCCGACTCTCCCCGGAAGATCGCGCTCTCGTGGACATTCTCTTCGTGTGCGAAAGCCTGGTGACGGACTTGCCCTTGATCCTTCTAGGATATCCGGCAGTGAGGAAAGTGAATCTGCGGATGGCACAGGCCAAGCTGAACCTCCTCGTCAAGAACGCGAGAATGTTCGGGCGTTTGGCAGGCCAAGAAGTTCCCGGGGTCAGCCAGTTTGAGAGAAAGATAACGGAGTTGCGGCGTGACTGGTTCTTACGGTCGCCGGAAGAGAACTGCATAAGAACGAAGGAGGCGATGGGAGAAGCGAAGGAAGTGATCTCGGACCTGGCGAGCGCCGTCGGCCGTTTCGCCCAGCAATTGGCCATATTTCTTCCGCTGACTCCTAACCGCTCCAGGTGGATCTACCGGCACGGTCATCTCCGCTTCTTCTTCAGCCCGGCTAACTCCGGCCTGCGGTCCGAGCCCTCGCGAGACGGCCGGCGCATCGACTTGTTTGTCCCCCTGGGCCTCCTGTTACCACTCATCTGGCTTTCGTCGGGCAAGGGGCCGCTGTCCCAGTACATCAGGAATCAGTTCGACTCCGAATCGCCTCGCTCCACCGCCTCCATGGACGGCGTAGTCAAGGTGGCTGTCGAGGCGGCCAATAACCACTGCCAATTCCTGAAGGCCAAAGGCATACCCACGGGGAACTTCAGGTTCTTTGGCTACCATGCGGATTACTCTCCGGGGGTCCGGACATTGTTGAGAATTGTGGCCCGGAAGTTCAGGTGGCGCGGCTAGCACATCTTGTGGCTGATCCAAACTAGCTTCAGAGCGAAGAGTTAGGAGCGCTCTCATGCCAAACGACAAGCCTGCTCTCCTGTGCGTTGCCAACTTCGCGGCGAACACCGGCTACGCATGGGACTTTATTGAACACCTGTATGCCCAGATTGCTGACCACCTGGCCACGCACGGCATTCCAACGCTTGTCGCCTATCCAACCATACCCTCGCCGCCCCGGACTCTGGAAGGAAGTGCGGCGCGCGCGGTCGAGCTCGATGCTTCCCTCCGCACGGCCGAATCGGTCCGCGCCACGACGGGCTTGATTCGGCGCGCGAACGTTCGCGTGGTCTACTTCAGCGACCAGGCGGCGGTGTCGCCCGCCTATCTGCGACTCCGGTGGGCAGGCGTCAGAAGAATCCTGGTCCACGACCATACTTCCGGGGAGCGGACGCGACCTCGCGGTCTCAAGAGGGCTGCAAAGTGGGTCCGGGCCCGTATTCCCGGAATTGCCGCAGACGTGGTGGTGGCGGTGAGCGAGTATGTTGCACGGCGCCAGATCGAAGTGACGATGTTTCCTCCCTCCAAGATAGTCAGAGTGTGGCATGGGATGCCGGTAGTGACTGTCGAGGAGGGGATTGAGCGCCGCGTCCGGGAAGCCTTTGGCGTGCCAACCGGGCGCCCGCTGGTGATGTGCGGGTGCCGAGCGACACCTGAGAAAGGAGTTCAGCACCTGCTCCGCGCGTTCGATCGATTGCTGCAAGGGACGAGTCGAGAGGGTCTTCGTCCGGCGCTGATCTACATGGGCGACGGGCCGTACTTCGCAGAGCTACACTCCTTGCGGGATTCTTTGCGGTCAAAGGGCGATATCATCCTGGCCGGCTATCGCGCGGATGCAGCACGGCTCCTCGGCGCTGCCGATTTGTGCGTGGTGCCTTCGGTCTGGCAGGAGGCTTTCGGCCTGGCCGTACTGGAGGCGATGGCACGGGGTAAGCCGGTCATCGCTACTAAGGTCGGCGGGATTCCCGAAATCGTTGAGGACGGCATCCACGGGCTGCTTGTTCCCCCGGCAGATGAAGCAGCGCTCGCTGAGGCAATCGGTGGACTTCTTAAAGACCGCAAACGCGCGGCCCAACTGGGGGAGGCTGCCCGCCGCCGCGTCGCGGAGCAGTTTGCTCCCGAGCAACAGCTCACACGACTCACCGCTCTTGTAGAGGAAGGCTTTCGACCACCCTGCGAGGCCGGTCGCGACCGAATCTGAAGAACCTCAGGGGGCAGAGAAGGATCCCCCCATCCCAGTTACGACCTCTTCCCCGCCCCCTTGCGAGGCGCACTCTTTTCCCTCTTGAAGCAAGATAAACTTCCTCCACCACTGCGGGGGAGGAAACCTAAGGGCCTATGTAGGCATCGGCGACAATGACGTCGTCCCAGTAGCGGTACTCATCTACCGGCAGGAACTGCGCCCGATCCACTTGACGACCAGGTTGCACGCGAGCGATTCTAGTAGTTTTGCTCCCACGGATATTGACGGTCGTGGAACTAATGACAAGCGAGCCATCTACCCAGACTCGCACTACCCCATCCGACAGGCCGGGCGTATTGAGCCATACTTCGTTCTCGATGGCATACCATCTATCAAATTCCAGACTGCCAATGCTCGCCCTGTAAGCGACTTGTGTGCAATCCGCAGGTGACCCGCACTGAGTTACGAATTCCAGCAACAAGTCTCCCGCCGGTCCATTTTGCAGTTTCAGGAAGGGACCGAAGTCCGAGAATGTATTGGCAGCCAGGAACCACAGCTTCCTCTGGATACCCTTCGTACCGTCAGACTCCGGCGATTTCACGTATACGTAGCCACGGACAAAAAGATGCTCATAGCCAGTGGGCGGATTGACCTGAGCCTCGAAGTAGCGGTTTCGGTCTTGGTGACCGCTAGGGCAAGCCGTGTTCCCGATGTTGATCACGGCCGTGCCGGTGTTTAAGATTCCAGTATTCGTGAAGCAGCTTCCAGGGCAAGTCGCGGGTTCCGTCCAATCAGTTCCTAGGGGGATGAGACTACTATTCTGCCTATACGAGCCTTGGGTCGAAGTCCCGACGTAGAGGTTCCAACCCGTGGCATTCCCCGCTGCGGGTGGTGAAAAAACGCGAAGGAGCTCGTTCGCGTGTACGACAACCGTTTGATTGCTAAGTTGCCGAGAAAGTCCGCCTTCGCTGCTGCTGCCGTAAGTGTAGGTGATGGACACGAAGTAGCCACGCGGCACAGGGTAACTTCCGCCACTTATAGCACTCCAGACGGGAGTGCCGGGAGACGACGGCCTCTCAGTTGTCGTAAGGCCGCCCACAGGTTCCGTCCAATCTACCCCAGGCGTGACCGGGGATGTATTCTGAAGCGACTCAGTACCACTGATGGAAGACGCATAAACATTCCATCCCGTCGTCTCCGTCATCGTGCGTGGAGCCTTCACAACCAGCAGATTGTTGGCTGGAACTGCAATGTTTGCTTCTAGGTCCGCCGACCAACTCGATGAGCTGGTCTCACCTGTCGCGTTTGAGTAACTATGCTTTACGTAATACGTTCTCCCGGGCAGACTTCCACCCGCCGTGTACTGAAGCACGGGAGACCACTGGGGATCGCCGCAGATATTGTAATAAATGCAACCAGAATGGCTACCCGAATGGACGAAAGCGGGATCAGCGTTCACCGTGTAGTTGGGCGGCACGAGACTCCCAGCATTCGCCCACGCGGAGAAATCGCCAGACTCAAATCCATCTGAGAACAGGAGCTGACCGTATCGAAACGCATTGGCGAGAGTGTCGAACTGGGTATCGGGATTCGTTACTATGATGCTTACGGTGGTTCCTGCAGGCTGCGCTGGCGTGGTCACATTGATTTGCGTTGTACTGACCACATTCACCGACGCGGCCGGCAAGGTACCGAAGGTGACGGTAGCGCCTCCGGCAAAGTTCGAGCCGGTTATCGTCACAGGTGTTCCGCCTGCTGAAAGGCCAGAATCGACGGAAAGACCAGTAATGATTGGGCTTGTCACATACGTGTAGCGGCCAGGGGGTGTCGCCGATTGGGCGTCCGGATTGGTGACCTTCACATCCACCGCACCGGCCTCATGGGCCGGCGTCACAACCTGGATCTGTGTCGCGCTTATGACGTTCACCCCGGTCGCGGCCACGGCGTCGAAGGTTACCGTAGTACCCGGAACGCCCGGTTGGAAACCTGTCCCAGTTATGGTCACCGAGGTTCCACCGGCTATTGTGCCGGAATTAGGCGAGACACTCGTGATGGTCGGAGGCGGCGTCCCGTACGTAAAGCCGGCGAGCAGAGTCGCGAACTGGGTGTCAGGATTGGTTACCCGCACATCTACTACTCCTGTAGCGTGCGGCGGCGTAACCGCCCCAAGCTGCGTCGCGCTGGTAACCGTGACAGATGCCGCCGCCACCCCGCCAAAAGACACCGTTGCCCCCGCCAGGAAGTTCGTTCCCCACACGGTCACCAGCGTTCCACCTGCCTCCGGGCCACTGGTGGGCAGAAGGCTGATGATGGTGGGAGCCGGCACCGGCTGATAAGTGAAGCCACTGGGAACCGTCGCGCTCTGGGTGTCCGGGTTTCTGACGATTACATTCACAGTGCCTTGGGCGTGGGCCGGAGTGGTGGCTAGGAGCTGGGTGGCGCTGCTGAAAACAACTGCCGCTGCTGGGCTCAGTCCAAAGGTTACCGTCGCTCCGCTCTGGAAGTCCGTCCCGGTGATGGTGACAACTGTCCCACCGATGACGGGTCCGGAATTCGGCAAGACGCTGCTGATGGTCGGGGGGGGGCCGACGATGGGCGGGGGACTCCCCGCGAACGTGAAAGCTCCCAGTAAGGTGTCTGATCTAGTATCGGGATTCGTAACCTTGACGTCGACGTTGCCAGGGTCATGCACGGGCGTCATCGCCTCGATGCTGGTTGAAGTCACCGAGTTGATCTTCGCCGCGGGTACATCCCCAAATACGACGGTGGCTCCCTGCTGGATGTCCGTGCCCGTGATGGCCACAGTCGTCCCACCCGTCGTAGGGCCGGAAGCGGGCGAAATGCCAGTGAGCTTCGGAGGAGTGATGGCCTTTTCCCAGCTGCTGCTATTGGCGGAGCCCGCACCACCACCACAGGCGACGAGGAAACTCATCAAGGTGAGACATGCTGCCGCGACACCCGAGGTCTTGAGCATTCCAAGTCTCTTGTCAACTGGAATGTTCATTGACACCCTCCTAGCTTGCCCCGATCCAATAGTTCATCCTCTAGCAGCATACCAAACACCTGCCATAGGCCTGAGCCACGTCCTTGAGACCAGGACCGCACGTGGGTTCACGTCTCCCGAAACCTTTTCTCCATCAAAGCGACAGGTGAACCTACCCGGAACCTCCCCGCTGGCATACCCCAAGCCAACATCAGTCGCCAATGGGAAAGCACCAACAACATACTGTCCGAAGACCTTGAGTAGATTCCTCGTGACAGCAAAACAAGATGTTCTCGCGCTAACTATACCCAATTCTCCCGAAAACTCAACAGAAAATGAGGAGGCCCTTCCCGCCACGACTCCGGTCCTAGCCATTCTTTAGACAGAACCCGCCCTCGCTCGGCCAGCCTCCCAGGGCTCGAGGGAAAAAACTACGGAGTTTTCTGCAAGATGCAACTAACCCGATTGACGAACAGCTCTCTAATCAGAGGTATCGTCCCCAGAAAGTCAAGGCCTTTAACACTTTCGTATCTTCGGTAGAGCAGGGTCATTGAACTAGCGCGTACGATCCGCTCGAACTTGGCCAGTGACATCTTGTTTAGGCCGGATTCTACCTCCTCATACCTCGACGCGCCATCGCTTCTGAAGTGCGACCTGACAGCCATGACCGTCTCTTCGCTGAAGAGGATATTAACCCATGGGACTTTCGTAAAGAAATGCATGTGGCTCCCGTAAGGCGCGAACCAGGGGGGTGCAAAAGTGACGAAAATGCATCCATCATCCTTCAGCGCCCACTTCATGTCCTCGAGCGTCTTGGACGGATACCTGAAATGCTCAAAGCTGTTTTGGGAAATGACCACGTCAAAGGCTGATTGGAAGCGCGGTTCCAAGCAGTCGGTAAACTCAATTCCCGCCGGGACGCCCGCACTTGCCGCGAGTTCACGGGCCTTGTTGAGCGTCTTGGGGTTTGTCTCCAGGCCGACGACATGCTTCGCTCCCGCTTTCACAAGGGCAACAGCTTGGTATCCCAGGCCACAGCCAAAGTCCAAGATCGATCGACCAAAGATTCTGCCACCAAAATCCGGGAAAACCGCGAACAGCAAATTCAGGGCACCCTGCAGATTTGGCCGTGGGGTTCCAGTTTCATATTCTTCATCCCCTGGCTTTCTTGAAAGGAGCAGGAGCAGCCTCGCGGCCAGGGTGGCATTTTCTCGTGAGCCTGCCTTTAGGCCCTCTGAGGAAGCTACCTTTTTGGTCACACCTGCCCTCCGTCAGGTCCTCCGAACGCAATCGCCACCGGCGCTGCCGCCTTTTGCACTCGCCCCTTCTTAACGCGTCTTCGTACTGGAACGACGAAACCAAGGGGGCAACCCTTCCAAAGTTATGGACGCGCTTCAGTAACTCCCCGTCCATCGAGTTTGCAAGGACCGTTGAAGCTGCAGCATGGGGACGACCCCCGCCCAACTATTCATTGTAAGGACACTTTCCACTTCCCAAAGCACAATTGTACGCATCCGTGAGGTGACGACCAATCACGTCCCAACTGTACTGTTCTTCAACTAGTTTTCTTCCAGCGACGGCAAGGCGCTGGCGCATTGGCAGGTCTTCCAGCAAATTCTGAACCGAATTGGCGAAATCTTCGGGTGAATCGGCCACCAGGATATCCTGGCCCGGGGAGACCTCAAGACCTTCGCAGCCTATGGAAGTGCTGACGACGGGCTTGCCCATGGCCATGGCGTCAAGAATCTTGAGCTTGGTGCCGCCCCCATCCAACATGGGACAGAGAAACACGGAGGCCCTCGCAACCCAAGGGCGCATGTCCTCGGGGCTCGGAACCACTTGAATGTTCGGATCGGTTTTCTCCAATTGGCGCATCCATTCGGGGATGCCTTGGCCGGCGAGATAGAGGCGGGCGGAGGGGCGACGGCTTTTGATCAGGGGCCAGATCTTGGAAACGAGATAGCGGGTGGCGGATGCGTTGGGGTAAAACCTCATGGACGCGGCGAAGATGATGGACAACGGTTCTTCCCGGACATTCTGGGGCGAGAAGTAGGCGGTATCGGTGCCGTTCTCGACGATGTGGAAGTGGGCGCGGGGCGCGCGGCTGCGGAGGACGGCGGCATCGACCTCAGAAACCGCCAAGTTCACGCTGAAAACCGGGCAGAGAATCCTCTCCATGCGATGCAGCTTGCGGGCCTGGGAGCGAAGGTAGAGCTTTTTGATCCGGTTGGGCTCATTCTCGGCGCGGCGGTCCGTCATGGCGGATTCGCAGTTATGATGGTTAAGCACCTTGCGCAGGCCGCAGGTGACAGGCTCAAACAGGGCAAGGTCGATAGAGTCAAAGTGGATCAGATCGGGGCGAAATCTCCGAATGGTCTGGAACCAGCGTTTGGCCAACTCGCGCGACCAGAATGACGAACAATTGTAGGGATTGAAACTCAAAGGGCTGGCCAGGAGCCGGAACCACCAGAGGGGGCTTTTCCAGCGAAGCGGTAGTTGCCAGAATTCCACACTGGCGCCGAGTTTTGAGAACTCGGACGCGCACTCGGCAAGATCGCCAGGGGAGTAATTGCGCAGGTTGAAGGCGACGAGGTGGACTTGGTGCGACTTGGCCGCCTGGCGGAGGAGGTGGTAACTCCGCTGGCTCCCCCCGCCGCGTGGCGGAAACGGCACGAAATGGGAAAACCACAGGAGGTTCATTTGATCCCACATAGTGAGCGGTAAAGTCCGGCCACTTCAGCCGCGTTTCGCTGGGCGGTGAACTTCTCCGACACTGAGGCGATCGCCGCGGTAGCCAAGCGCTTCTTTCGGTCATCGTCCATGAGAAGGTCGAGGCACGCTGCCGCTAGCGCCGGAGTCTCACCAGACTCGATGAGAACACCGTTGACTCCATCTTGAACAACGTCCGTGATGCCGCCCACGGATCGCGCTACAACAGGAACTCCCAAGTAAAGTGCTTCCAACAGAACCATCGGCAATCCTTCGTGGTCGGAGCATAGAACAAAAACGTCCAGGGCCCGCAGGACGTCGTAGATATCGCTTCGGTGGCCGAGAAACAGAACTTGCTTCTCAAGGCCAAGAGTATGGGCCAATTCCTCCAGCCGGGGTCGTTCCCGCCCCTCGCCAGCAATTACGAATCTGGCGTCTCCTATGCGGCCGGACACCAGCTTGGCAGCCTGCAGGAAGTAATCCAACCGCTTGATGGGTTCCAAGCGCCCCGCGGTGCCGATCACCCTGTAATCACCGGGAATTCCCAACTTCTCCTTCGCTTCCTCGCAGCTCAAGTTCGACCTGACTTGGTCGATGTCGAGTCCATTCTGGACGACCACAACTTTTCGTGGGTCGATGTAACGCGTCAAATGCCCTCGAAGTTCCGAGCTGACGCTGATGATGCGGTCCGTTGCATAACGGGCCACCAAGCCATCCACAACGCGTACTAGACGTTGTCTGCAGTGCCGAAGGCCCCCGAACGGTTCTGGCAGGCCGTGCTGGGAGCGAACGACGAAGGGGATCTGACAGCGCCATGCTAACAGAGCAGCCAAAAGGTTTTCCTTGTAACGATGAGAGTGCAAGAGATGAATCCCGCGACCTCGAAGGTAATGAGTCGCTTCTCGCACAATTTGAAGGAACCCTCTGCCGGCTTCCGGGATGACTTTAACGTCAATCCCAGATTCCCGCGCCTTCTCCGCTAGCCGGCCCTCATTGAGGAGGATCGCCGACAGGCTAAGTTCGTCCCTTTGAGCCAGCCACCGCAGCAGGCTTGCGGTCTGCGCTTCCGCCCCCGCCCAAAGGTCTCCGGAAGCTATGTGACAAACTGCGATTCTGCCGGTGTGGGCCGCTGAGCCCACTCCCTGAGGAGATTTCCGTTTCAATCGCGTTGTGTAGGCTGCCACGTGATGAACTTCTCGCCAGCGCAGTAGCTAAGCCAAGCCATCAGAGTCGCTACGTTTCCCATGAGGAAAAACGTTGCCATCTTCACGAGTTTGAACTCCTGCAACGGACGAATGACAAGACCCAGTATCCCGAGGCCGTAGAGCGTTGCTTGCCCGACGAGACACAGTTGATAGAGCTGGCCCGACGTCCAAAGAAACACGTTCGATGCCACAAGAACCAGGGCTGCAAATGGAATCAGCCACCGGAAGAGCTTGTGGCTGAGAAGTTGCAGAGAGAAAAATCCGTAGCGCACAGGGTTGAGGAGTTCCAGGTGTTTAAACAAGACATCCAGCCCGTGAGCTATGGTGCGAACCTTGCGCCCAAGCTCAGCCTTATCTGAAGCCGTCTGCCCGTACTGGCCGCGGCACTCGGAATCCACAACTGCCCGAAGCCCCTGCGCGACGGTATGCAGCGGCACAAAGAAGTCACTCGATTGCTCCGGGTGCCAGACCCTGCAGGCTTCCCGGCGCGCGGCAAAAAACGACCCGCTCACACTCACCAGCGAGCTGACCCGGGATTCCCAACGCCGCAGCAGCGCGTCCAGTTGCACGTAGCTACCCTCGGCCCTCTCATCCTTATCTCCCGTGACCAACACATCTTCGCTACTCACGCAGCCGACCTGTGGATCAGCGAAGTTCGACACCATCCTTCCCAGTACCTTCGGTTCCAGGCGCACGCCCGCATCCGAGAAAACCAGGATTTCCCCGGAAGAGGCGTCACGGGCGACCATTTGGGCATAATGTTTTCCGCGTCTCTCCTGCACCTCCACCAACTTCACCGCGTTGCCGGCAAACGAGCGAACAATGTCAGCCGTCCCATCGTTGGAACCGTCCGAGGCGACGATGATTTCCCGCCTCCCCTCAGGGTATTCAAGCTCGAGGCAGTTTCTGACCTTGCCGGCGATTGTTTTCGCCTCGTTGTGGGCAACAACGATCAGTGACACCTTCGGCCAGGTCGCCGCCCGCCGGTGTTCCTTCTTGCGGAACCGAGCAAGAACCCAAAGAAGCAGGGGGTAGCCGAACAAGGTGTACACCAAAAACGCCAAAGCTCCCCAGAAGAGGTAAATCATCGGTCTATGTAGCCCCCAGACACCACTCATAAAGGCGTTCGTATTCGCGGATCATTTTGGCCAGCGAAAACGTGGTCTCCACTTTTTCCTGCGCCCGGCGACCCATGGCTTCTGCTTCGGCAGGATTAGCGAGGAGCTCGCATATTCTCTGCGCGAGGCTTTCGGGATCGGCCGGCGGTACCAGGAAGCCCGTCCGCCCATCATCGATGATCTCTTCTGGGCCTCCCGAGCGCGTCGCGACCACCGGTCTGCCAGCCGCCATAGCTTCAATCGTCGCCAAGGAGAAACCCTCGCTGACCGAAGAGAGAACGAACACATCCAACTCGCGCAGAATCGCCGGGACGTCTTCACGAAATCCTACGAAGACAAACCGATCCCGCAGATTCAGTTTATCAACCAGGTCGGAAAGCCGCCTCGAGATCTGCCGATCGATATCTCCGACGGCGACGAACCGAGTCTGCGGCATCGAATCGGCGACTCTCCGGGCAGCCCGGACGAAATACTCGTAGCCTTTGGGTCCCCGTAAGTTGGCCACCATGCCGACCAATCGCGTTCCCTCCGGACAACCCAACTCCGCGCGTAGCCCGCCACTCCGCGCGCCGGCAAACTTCCCCAGATCGACCCCGTTATATATGCGGACTATCTTTTCCCGGGGGAACCCGAGTTCTTGAAAGAGTTGCTCCAGATACTCCGAGACCACTACGACGACAGCAGCCGTGCGCCGGACCCACCAGAGCTTGACGGATTCCCGCAGTGTTCTGGCATGAGGCAGCGGTGGCGCCCCGTGGTAGGTGACGATGGTCTTGCAGGATGTCAGGCGGCCGACCAAGCAACTGTAGAAGTTCTGGTCCGGCAGGTGCGAATGGATCAAGTCCACGCCTTCCTGCCTGACCAACCGTCCCATGGTGCGGAGCAAACTCGGGTCGTACCATGCTTTCGACTCGGCGATGACGGTGGGGACGTTCAACTCCCGGAGCTTTCGGGGCAACCACGAACCCTCCGGAAGGAGCACCAGCGATCGATAGCGGCTGGGGTCGAGGTTAGCAACGAAGTTCAGCAGGACGGTCTCTGCCCCTCCAGGACCGCCGGTTTCAATGGTGTGCAGGATCGTGTACTTCCTCATGAGCACAATCGCAAAACAAGATCCCGTGCTTGCTTCACCTTGCTCAGCTGCCAACTGAGAAAGCGGAGACGAGCCGATTCCAGAAAAGAGAACTGGGCCTGAGGTTTAGCGCAAAAGAACGGCGCGCGGATCTCGAAGCGGCCCTGCTGCAAATTCCCGATAATTGCTCCTGTCGACAGAGCGGGCACATCCATCACGATCCCCACATCGTAAAACCCGACCTTCCGATGGAAATCATGCCCCGCGACGGCCAGCAAACGAGGGTTGATTTCCCGCATTCTCGGGAAGCCCATCAGGGACTGGGGCGAGGGAAGGAACTTCCCGTCATATGCAACATTCCAAATCTCAGCGGCGTCAACTGCACGAACAACCTGGGGCGCGCATTCCCACCCGTCCCGCTTCGGATGAGCAAGAATCGCAAATCCGCCACACTGATGGATGACATCAACCACGGCCACTGGCTCAATATCGCGAATGAGAGCCGCCACTCCCACCCCGACGATGTGCAGGCCCCCTTCACACGCATATTCAATCCCCGGGATTACACAGAACCGAGAGGAAGAATGCTCAGCGCTTTGCGCAATGAGGATTTGGGCCTTGGTCTCGTCCATGTCTTGGGAGTGCTCACCTATGGCCACAAACTGGTAACCGTGGCGGCTGTACCACTCAATCAGCTCGGGGACAGTAAGGGTGCCGTCATGTGAGAGATAGGAGTGCACGTGAAGAGCACCCTTAATCTGCACTGCTTTTCTCCTTGGCGCGCCTGAGGTGCCGCAACGTGTCCCGGACATAATACTTAAGCTCAAACCACCCGGGACGTGGGTCGTCGAAACGCAAGATCTCGTAGTACATCTTACGTTCGTATAGCTTAAGGAAGTCCAGGCACGCTCGAAACCTGGAAACTGAGGGGCCGGGCAGACCATTGGGAGGGCCGGAATGTCGAAGCCGAATCAGTAGATGGTCCAAATCACCAAGCAACCAGCGACTCTTCACCCCAACCTCGTACTGAAATTGCGGCGCCACATTTTCTCCGCAAGCCAGGCGATAGAGAAGCAGCGGGAAATCCATGCCGGCATCGATAGCCAATTGCAGCGAACCCCAGAAGCGTCCGTTTATCTCCATTAACTTGGCCTGCCCATCACGCTCGTCCACCTTGAATTCCACCATCGCCGCGCCCTGCCAACCCAGGGCCTTTAGCAGAGCAGCCGATTCTTCAACAAGTCCCTCATCCAAGGCGATGCTCTCCCGGTAGACACTGACCCCACCCCAGGGAGGCTTCTCGCGCAAGCGGCGGTGGCAGAAAGCTGCCTTGAGTTCTCCGTCCCAGATGAGAAGGAAGACGCCCCGCCCCTCCCCTTTGATTCTCTCCTGGATGAGGGGTTCTGGAATGCGCGCCTGAGCGTCACGATATTTCGATATCAGGTCTTTGCTGTCGTACGCGTACCGCACGCCCCCAGAGACCCAGCGGTCCCGCTGATAGAACCGGGAGAACCGCGGCTTGACAACCGCGGGGTAGCGCAAGTTCCCGGCCACCTCTTCCAGGGCGTGTCGCTCA
>Ga0315280_10005058_pt1 | contig 19026 bp, 15 predicted proteins | sample YL17G06_40_MG_FD_203697 | JGI IMG/M metagenome (GOLD analysis project Ga0315280, IMG submission 203697) | Sediment microbial communities from Yellowstone Lake, YNP, Wyoming, USA - YL17G06_40 | ecosystem: Environmental > Aquatic > Freshwater > Lake > Sediment | place: USA: Wyoming | collected... | reverse complement strand
CGTCGAGAGCAACCGGCAGGCGGACGCCACAGAGAAGAGGCCGGACGGGGCTCCCCTCGTCCGGCCTCCGATGTACGCACATGGAGCAGCGCTACGCCAGCACCTGCGCGACCGTCTCTTCCCGATCCTCCGCCGGGCCCTGGGGTATGAGGCCTGCGTCGCGGTCGGCCTGAGCCACGATCACGGTCAAGTCCTCGCCGTGGATCGTCTCGCGCTCCATCAGCGCCTCGACGATTCGGTCGAGCGCCAGCCTGTGGGTCTCGACAACCTCGCGAGCCGCCGCGTGGCAGCTCTCAACGACCGCGCGCATCTCCTCATCTATCGTGCGGGCGGTGTCCTCGGACATCCTCTGATCTTCGATGATGTCGCGGCCGAGGAACACCTGCTTCTCAGCCCTGCCGACCATGAGCGGCCCGATGCGCTCGCTCATGCCGAACGTGCACACCATCGCCCGCGCCATGTCGGTGATCTTGCTGAGGTCGTCGGCGGCTCCGCTGTAACACTTGCCGAGCACGATCTCCTCTGCCGCGCGCCCACCCAGACTCGCGGTTATCCGGGCGATCAGGTAGTCGCGAGAGAACATGTGCCGGTCCTCGGTGGGCAAGTGCATCGTGTAGCCGAGGGCTTGTCCGCGCGACACGATCGAGACCTTGTGAACGGGCTCGTCGCGCAGGACCTTCATCCCGACCAGAGCGTGGCCCGCCTCGTGGTTCGCGAGGGCCACCCGCTCCTCGGGGGTTAGGATCCGGCTCTTGCGCTCCAGGCCGAGGTAGACGCGGTCCATCGCATCCTCGAAGTCGAGCATCTCGAGCTGCGTGCGATTGCGCCTGGCCGCCAGGATCGCGGCCTCGTTCACCAGGATCTCGACGTCCGCGCCCGTGAACCCCGGGCTGCGCCGCGCGAGCACCTCCACGTCGACATCCTCGCCGATGGGACGCTCACGAACGTAGATGCGGAAGATCGCCTCGCGACCGCGGACATCGGGGGTGTCTATCACGATGCGCCGGTCGAACCTGCCGGGGCGGAGAAGGGCCGGGTCCAGGACGTCGGGTCGGTTGGTGGCGGCGAGGATAATGACCCCCGAGTTCTTGTCAAACCCGTCCATCTCGACCAGAAGCTGGTTCAGCGTTTGCTCGCGCTCATCGTGGCCTCCGCCGATGCCGGTTCCCCGGTGACGGCCCACGGCGTCGATCTCGTCGATGAAGACAATACAACGGTCGTGCCGCTTGGCCTGGTCGAATAGGTCACGAACGCGAGAGGCGCCCACACCCACGAACATCTCCACGAAATCGGAGCCGGAGATGTATAAGAACGGCACATTGGCCTCGCCCGCGATAGCCCTCGCGAGGAGCGTCTTGCCACAGCCTGGAGTGCCGGTGAGCAGGACGCCGCGCGGGATCCGAGCGCCGACGGCGCGGAACTTCCCCGGCTCCTTGAGGAACTCCACGACCTCCTCGACCTCCTCGCGCGCCTCATCCACGCCCGCCACATCGTCGAACGTCACCTGCTCGAAGCTGCTCTGGAATCTCTGATGGCGCGACTTGCCGAAGGTGAGCGCTTGCCCGCCGGTCGACTGCATCTGCCGCACGAAAAGGAAGTAGAAGAACATCACGAGAGCGATGGGCAGGATGAGGTAGCCGATGATCTGCACCCACGCCTCGTTCCACCGGGCCGGCACCAGCACCAGATCGATCTGGCTGTTGAGAGGCGCGCTGTCACCGCCCGGTCTGGCCACCTTCATCACGTCGAACTGCAGCGGCATAACCACCGAGTAGACGGGGCTGTTCTGGACTGCGGGCGTCGCGCACAGCGCGCGGCCCTTACGTAGGTCCAGCTCGACGTGAGTGAACGCCGGCTCCTTTGACTCAAACTGGCTCAGGAACCAACTGAGGGACTTCTCCTCCGGCGCACGACCGGCGTAGCCCTGGCGGAACAACAGCCCGAAAAGCACGGCCAAGGCCAAGACAACGAAGATCGTCCTGCCTATGGATGAAGAGCTCTGCAACTAACCGATCGCTCCCAACGCCCGGGCACGACTCCCGGTAGCGGCGACCGCGTAGGCCTCCGGGACTGCCGCCTCCTGTGAGAAGGACGCCTACTCAGTCTACTTGTTCCCCGGCAGAAGCGGCAAGACAAGCAGCTCCCCGCGCCGGCGAACGAAGACGCACGCGCCAACGCGCTGTTCCCCGGCGCCTGTGCCGCTCTCCAGCAACTTGAGAACCTGGCGCGCCTGCTCCAGGTTCGGCGCCTCCCCGGGGCCTCCCACCGCCTCCACGCACCGGCGGAGCACCAGCGACGCGGCGCCATCGCCAAGGGCCGCGAGCGCTCTCCGCGACAGCGAGACGCCCCCTCCGGGGAGCTCGCGCGGCTCGGCCCGCTCCCAAAGCAGGTCCGCGGCTACTGCCACGCCCTCGCGCTCGAGCAGCACCGCGTCCGCGAGCCTCGCCAGGCCGGCCGATACCGAGCGCTCGAGCGTCGCCTCCAAGAAGGGCACGACTTCGTTGCGGATCCGGTTCCGCATGGCGTCGCGCAGTTCGTTGGTCGGGTCTGAGACGTACTCTATGTGGCGTCCACTGAGATACCGCGTTACCTCAGTGCGCGTAGCGTCGATGAGCGGCCGGACGATACGGCCCCTCCTCGGCGGCACCCCGCACAGGCCGTCAGGGCCCGTGCCGCGGAACAGGTTGAGCAGCACGGTCTCCGCACGGTCCGTAGCTGTGTGCCCGGTCGCGATCAGGTCGGCCGACTCGCGCTCGGCGGCGGCCTCGAGCGCGCTGTAACGCTCGAGCCGGGCCGCGTGCTCGGGGGACAGGCCATCGCGCTCCACGCGCCCGCGGACGTCCACTCGGCACAGGTGGAAGTCGACGCCCAAACCAGCGCACGCCCCGCGCACGAACTCGGCGTGCGCATCGGCGTCGGCGTGCAGGCCGTGATGGACGTGGCAGCACCCGACAGTGGTCCCAAGCTCGGGGGAGACCGCCAAGAGGCACCGCAGCAGCGCGATCGAGTCCGGCCCACCGGACACCGCGGCGAGCACCGACTGCCCGGGCGCGATCAGCCCGCGCTCTCGGACGGTCCGGAGCACGTTCGCCTCGAACCGGTGCAGGCGCTTGCGTCGGATCCCCTCCCCCCCTGGGGGAGGGTGAGGGCACCTCTGCGTTGCCATCAGCCTTGCCCTCCGGGGCGCATTGCCATGCTCCCCTACAGGCCTTTCCCGGTCAGGCGTTCGAGGGCCTCGACGTACTTGGCCCGCGTGTTCTCCACAACCTCGGGCGGCAGCTCCGGCGCCGGCGGCTCCTTGTTCCATCCCGACGCCAGGAGCCAGTCGCGCACGAACTGCTTGTCGAAGCTGGGGGGGCTTGACCCCGGCTGCCACGCGTCGGCTGGCCAGAAGCGCGATGAATCGGGCGTCAGCACCTCGTCAACGAGCGTCAGGGCTCCGTCGACGATGCCGAACTCGAACTTCGTGTCCGCGAGGATAATGCCATGCTCGCGGGCCACATCAGCGCCCTTGCCGTAGAGCTGGAGCGTGAGCAGCTCCAGCCGGCGCGCGGTCTCGGCGCCCACGATCTCGCCCGCCCGCCCCAGGCTGATGTTCTCGTCGTGCCCGGAGTCGGCCTTGGTGGCCGGGGTGAAGAGCGGCTTCTCCAGTTTCTCGGCCTCGCGCAGCCCCTCAGGCAGCTTGTGGCCGCACACGGTGCCCTGCTTCCGGTACTCGGCCCAGCCCGAGCCGGCGAGGTACCCGCGGGCCACGCACTCGACCGGCAGCACTCCGGCCTTGCGCACCAGCATCGAGCGGCCCCTCAGCAGCTCGGCCTGGGGATCTCTCCGTATAACGCCGGGGAAGTCCTCCAGGTCCGCGGTGAGCAGGTGGTTGGGGCAGATCCCGCCGAGCGTCTGAAGCCAGAACAGCGTCATCTGCGTGAGGACGCGCCCCTTGTCGGGGATCCCGCTCGGCATCACGACATCGAAGGCCGAGAGGCGATCTGTGGCGACTATGAGCAGCATGTCGCCTAGGTCGTAGATGTCGCGCACCTTGCCCGATCTGAGCTTCGGGACGGATGACAGCTTCGTGGACAGCACAACCTGCGTCATGTGATGGCTCCCATCAAGGGCGCGGCAGACCGCTTGCCTGCGAGCATGGACGTGTCGCCGTGCGCCCCCTACTGCTCGACGCGTATGGCGGCCGCGATCGCCAGGACGGCGGGCAGCCGCTCCACCTCACGCGTCGCCCGGCGCACGTTGCGCTCCACGGCGGGACGGGTGACGATGACGATCTGCGACTCGCCTTCGCCCGTGGGCTCCTGGTAGACGACGGTGACGCCGACCTCGTACTCGCCAAGGATGAGCGCGATCCCACCCAGCACGCCAGGCCGATCGCGAGTGATGATGCGAAGATAGAACCTGGACACAACGTCGTCAATGGGCTGGACCGGGGGGTCGGGCCGGCAGGTGCACCGGATCCGCGCCCGCGCCCCACCCACTATGTCGCGCGCTATGTCCAGCACGTCGCCGGCGACGGAGCTCCCCGTGGGGCCGCTCCCAGCGCCTGGGCCGTAGAACATCACCTGCCGCGCATGGCGCGCCTCAACGAAGACGGCGTTGAACTCCTCGGAAACGCTCGCCAGGGGGTGCGTCTGCGGCACCAGGGCGGGATGGACGCGCAGCTCCAGGCTGTCGTCCGACCGGCGCTTCGCGATCGCGAGAAGCTTGATGACATATCCCAGCCGCTCGGCGACCTTGATGTCCTCGGCAGCGATTCCTCGGATTCCCTCTCGGTGCATCCGCGACAGCGGTACCGATCGGCTGAATGCGATGGATGCGACGATGTTGAGCTTGTAGGCCGCGTCGTAGCCGTCGACATCATCGGTCGGATCAGCCTCCGCATAGCCCTTGGCCTGAGCCTCCGCGAGAGCGTCCTCGAAGCTCATGGCGTCCCTGGACATCCTCGTCAGGATGTAGTTGGTGGTGCCGTTGAGAATCGCCATCACGCGCTCGATGCGATCGGCGGCGAGGGAGGTGCGGATCGGCCCGATGAGCGGGATCCCGCCGGCCACGCTGCCTTCGTACCGGAGGGCGACGCCGTTCGAGTCGGCGATCTTGCACAGTTCGTGGCCGTGCTTCGCCATGAGTTCCTTGTTCGCGGTCGCGACGTGTTTGCCGGAGCGCAGGGCCGTCTCGACGTACTCGCGCGCCACGCCGGTACCACCGATGCACTCCGCCACGATCTGTACCGCGGGATCGGCCAGGAGGGAGCACGAGTCCCCCGTGATGAGGGAGCGGTCCACCCACTCCGGGCGGGGGCGGTCGGGGTGCGCGACCGAGATGCCTGACAGACGCAACGGGCGGCCGACGCGAGAGGCGATCTCGTCGCCGTTCTCGACAAGCACCCTGATGAACCCGGAGCCGACCTGCCCGCACCCCAGGACGGCTACCGAGATCGGGTCCTGGCTCATGGCGACTCACCAGCTTCTGCCGTGTATCGGGGAGGCCGCCCCGTCGTCACAGCCCGGTCGGCCCTATTCGCGTATCCACATGAGCGGCTGGCCGAGGCCGACCAGCTCATGGTTCCCGGCGGCGATCTCGACGACCTCGCCGCCGAACTCCGCGGTGATCTCGTTGAACACCTTCATCGCCTCGATGAGACCGACGATGTCGCCCTCCTCGACATGCGCCCCCACGTCGACGTACGCCGGCGCGTCAGGCGATGAAGCGCTGTAGAAGACCCCCATCATCGGCGCGGTCACCGGCCTGAGGCCTAGCTCCTCGCGAGTTGGCTCGCGCTTGGCCGGCGGGCGCGGGAGCGCCTTGCGCGCGGCCGACGGAAGCGCCGCCGGACCAGTCATCGCAGCCACCGCCACCGGAGGTGTGACAGTGACGGTCACCCGGACGCCGTCCTCCTCCGAGGTCAACTCCGAGAGTCCGAGGTCGCGCGCGAGCCGCGCGAGCTGTCTGATGCGGTCGAAGTCGATGTCACCGGGGTACTGCATCTCGCTCCTCCGAAGCCGCGAGTATAGCACACCCGCCGGGCCTACTCATACCCGACCTCGAAGACCCAGATAGACGACACGGCACTGTGCGCGACGTACAAGCGGCGGCCGTCCTCCGAGAGCGCGAGCCCGTCCGGCATCACGTCGGTCTGTGCGGTCGCGGACTCGGACATCCGGTTGGTGTCGACGATAGTGACCTGCCCAGCGCCTGAGTTGGCGATGAACAGGTCGGTGCCGTTCGGCCCGAGTAGGATCGTACGGGGCTGGCCCTTCGACAGGAAGCAGGTTGCGCGCACGAGCGCGTCGTCCCTGTCGACCTTGGCAACCTGCGGCGGGGTATTCTGCGCGACATACAACGTGTCGCCGTCCGGCGAGGCCACGAGGTGCCGCGGGGCTCTCCCGCAGGTGATCGAGCCCTCGGCCCTCATGTCCCTCCAGTTGAGCTTCACGAGCTTGTCGGAGCCGTTGAGCGAGACGTAGGCGTAGGGCTTCGACGGATGGCACACTATCCCGCGCGGATGGGGGCCGACCGCTACGCTGCCAAGGGGCTCGGCCCGGGCCGCGTCGATCACCGTGACGTCGCCCGAGCCCCAGTTCGCGACCAACACCCGGCCACCGTCAGGGCTCGCCGCGACAGCCTCCGGGCTCTTGCCACAGGCCGCCTCGGCTACAGCCTTGCCGGCGCCGAGGTCCACCGCCACGACCTTGTTGGCCCCGGCCGCGGCGAGCCACGCGATCTGGCCGTTCCCCGTGGTGCAGCACGCCACGGCGCCGGCGCCGGTCGGGACCTGTGCTACCACCTTCAGCTTCGCCGTGTCGACCAGCGCCGCGACCTGGGCGCGCGAGCAACACACGAGGAGCCGGCCGTCGGGGAGCATCGCAAGGCTCTCAGGCCCGGTCGGCACGTCCAGGGCCGACACCTTCGCGAGGGACACAGCCCTGTGCCCACGGGACCAATGCAGAAGCCGGACACCGCCCGGAGTCTCGGGGAAGGCGCCTGCCCGCACCTCGGACAGAGGGTCGCTCTCGCCCGACACAAGCCCGGTGGGGTACAGCGTCCCTACCGACAGCCAGGCGACCAGCGCCAACGACGCGACGGCAAGCGTGCCCTCGCGTGCGAGCTTCTCAGCGGTGCTCAGTCTGTCCCGTGTCCCCTGCATAGGGTCCTTCCGCAGTCGGCCGGTGCTTCTCGCGCACGGTCTCAGAGGCCTTCCGCCCCGCCGGACGAAGGCATACACTCGCCCTGCATGCGGCACGGCGGACGCTCATGGAGGTGCCTGGTAGGATGATCAAGGTCGAGGCCATCATCAGGCCGCTGAAGCTCGAGGACGTCAAGAACGCGCTCGACGACCTCGGGGTGAAGGGCCTAACGGTGACCGAAGTTCGCGGTTACGGCAAGCAAAAGGGCTTCACCGAGCGCTACCGCGGCACTGAGTACACGATCAGCCTCATCCACAAGGTGAAGATCGAGACAGTCGTCGAGGACGACCAGGTCGACCAGGTGGTCGACGCCCTCTGCGAGGCCGCGCGCACCGGCGAGATAGGCGACGGCAAGATCTTCCTGCACCCGGTGATCGACGCGGTGCGGATCCGCACCGGTGAACGGGGGGTGGACGCGCTCTGACGGCGCCGGAGGGGCAGGGAACGACCGAGCGGACGGCGGGGCCGGCCGGCCACGACCGGATGCGGTCTCTCCTGGCCGATCTGCGCGCCGAGACGCCCGAGCCCGCTTACTCCGCGCTCGCGGAGGTGCTGGTCCCTGCTCTCGAGCAGTGCCCTGACCCCGATCGTGCGCTGCTGAACCTCCTGGCCTTCTGCCGCGCCAGGGGCGGGATGCTCTCACTCGCCACAGACCTTGTCGAGAACCCAGAGCTGCGTCACGATCTTCTGCGCGTGCTCAGCCATTCGCAGGTCTTCGCGAACGTGCTCACCGCGAGCCCGGAGTGGCTCGACGTGATCCGGATGATCGGCTCCGAGCGCCCCACCCGCGAGGAGCTCGTGCGCGGCGCCCTCGCGAGCCACCAGTCGATGCCGACTCGCCTATCGCGGCTCAACGCTCTCCGGCGGTTCCGCAAGCGGGAGATCCTGCGCATCGGGACGGGGGACATCCTGGAGCGGTGGGGCTTTCCCGAGGTCGTGGCGAGCATCTCCGACCTGGCAGACGCCTGCCTCCAAGCGTGCCTCGTGCTTGCCGAGTCGGAGCTGCTGCCACAGCACGGCGTCCCGCTCGGCGCGGACGGACGCCCGATCCCGTTCGCCGTTATCGCGCTCGGCAAGCTGGGCGGCCGGGAGCTCAACTACGCGAGCGATGTGGATGTGCTGTTCGTGTGCGGCGGCCCGGGTGAGACCGAAGGCCCCCGGCGCATCCCGGCGCTGGACTACTTCGACAAGGTCGCCAGAGCCGTGCTGTCCTCGATGTCCGAGCCGCTGGAGGAGGGCTTCCTGTTCCGCGCCGACGCCCGCCTGCGCCCGGAGGGCAAGAGCGGCCCGCTTGTGCGCACGCTCGAGGGATGCCGCATCTACTACGAGTCGTACGGCAGGGCTTGGGAGCGCCAGGCCCTCATCAAGGCCCGCCCGGCCGCGGGCGACCAGGCTCTCGGCGAGGAGTTCGTGTCCATGACGCGCCCCTTCGTCTTCGGGCGACGGCTGGACGATGCCGACCTCCGAGAGCTGGTAAGGCTGAAGGCGCGGCACGAGTCCCGAGTCAAGCTCAGCGGGCGCGAGGAGCTGGACCTAAAGCACGGACCGGGCGGGATCCGGGACATAGAGTACACGGTGCAGCTTCTGCAGCTCGGCGCGCGCGAGGAAGCCCCGCGGCTGCGGTCGGCCAACACGCTGGCCGCTGTGGCGGCCCTTGCGGAGGCCGGAGCGCTGACGCCCCCGGAGGCCAGGCTGCTGCGCGACGCCTACGTCCTCCTGCGCCGAGCTGAGCACGCCGTCCAGATCCGTGACGAGAGGCAGACCCACGAGCTTCCCTCCGACCCCGAGGAGCGCGAGGTGCTCGCCAGGCGGCTGGGCCACCGGACCGCGGAGGAGCTGGGCGGGCGACTGCGCGAGCTGAGGTCGTCAGCCCGCGCGATCTACGAGGAGGTGGCCTCCGGCGCGGGCCGGCTAGGAGAGGTGCGCCGGTCTCCGCTGCAGGCCTACGTGCTCGGACTGGGCGACGGGCGGGCGGCCGACGACCTGAAGCGCCTCGGGTTCTCGGACCCACCCGGCGTGCTGCGGACGCTCGCGCGGATGGCGACCCCGGCCGGAGCGCTCGACGACGCTCCGGGGGAGGCGCTCGCCGACGTTGTCGACGAGATCTGCCACCAGTCAGCCCGCTCCGGCGACCCGGACGCCGCGCTCGCCGGCCTGGACGCACTCACGGTTCTCAGCGGCAGCCGGAGACGGTTCTACCGGATGCTGCGCGAGGAGCCGCAGGTAGCCGAGCTCTTGGCGATGCTGGCGGGGCGCAGCAGGTTCCTGACACGCGCGCTCGAGAGTCATCCGGAGCTGCTCGACTCCCTGCTCGACCCGGCGCTGCTCACGAGCCCCCGTCGGATCGGAGGCTACGTCGAGATGATCGGCGACGGCCCCGGCGCCGGCGGGCTTGGGCCCCTGTGCGAGCGCCTGCGGCGGGTGCGCAGGCGCGAGCTCTTGCGCATCGGCCTACGCGATGTGGCCAACCTGAGCGAGGTGCACGAGACGCAGCGTGAGATCACATGCCTCGCGGAAGCGTGCTTGGTCGCCGGAGTGTCCGCGGCGTGTGAGGAAGCCGGCCTCGACCCTTCCGGTCTGGCGGTCGTCGGACTCGGGAGCTTCGGAGGATACGAACTCCACTTCAGCTCCGATCTCGACGTGGTCTTCGCCCTCGCTCCTGACCAGGAGGCGAGGGCAGGGGAAGCGTTCTCGCGCGCCATGCGGGCCGTGCTGAAGGCCTTCTCGGAGCCTACCGTGGAGGGCCCCCTGTTCGCAGTCGATGCCAGGCTGCGGCCCGAGGGCCAGAACGGGCCGCTCGTGCCGGCCTGGTCAGCAATCGAGACTTACATGCGCGGTCGCGGACAGGCGTGGGAGCGTATCGCCTCGACGAGAGCTCGGCCTCTTCGGCCGGCGTGCGAAGCGACTGAGCGGCTCGCGGCCGCCTACGCGGACTTCGCCTACTGTGCGCCGCTAACGGCCGAGGAACGGGCCGAGGTAGACCGCATCCGCGCCCGGATCGAACAGGAGCGAGAGCGCTCCGATGAGGAGCAGCTCGACCTCAAGCTGTGCAGAGGTGGTCTGATCGACCTCGAGTTCGCCGTCAGGATCGCGCAGATAGAGGCGGGTGCGCAGATGCGCAGCATTCGCACGCCGGGCCTGCGGGAGGCGATCAGGCTGCTCGCCCGGGTTCGAGCGATCCCGCCGGCGCTGTCGGAGAGCCTGTCGCGCGCTTGGCGGCTCCTGCGGGGACTCGAGATGCGTCTGCAGGTCGTCCACGACGAGCCAAGCGGCGTGCTTGACATGTCGGACGCGGCACTCGCGATGATGGGCCGCAAGCTGCACATTAGCGTGTCACAGACACCGCTCTCCGGGGACGAGTTGCGCGAGCGTCTCTCCGCGGCACGCTCCATCGTGCGTGATACGTACGAGCGCGTGGTGGACGGCGGCACAGACGCGCTGAGGGCGCGGAGCACAACACCATAGCGGCGGGCCGCGCCAGCGGGGTGCGCGAAGGGTAGTGCCGTGACCCGGCGAAGGGTGAGCCCGCACTGCGGGGGGTGAGTGCACGCAGACCACGCGCTACTTCCGAGAGCAGGTGCTTCGCAAACGGGCCTATCTTCGTCCCGAATGGTGCTGCGCGGTCATCGCCAACCCCGCCCGACGGGAGAAGCAGGCCGACGGTCGCGTCAGGTACGGGGCCTACGTCGCGGAGCTTGGCCGGTACCTGCGTGTGGTAACATTGGAGGATGGCGTGACCATCCACAACGCGTTCCCTGACCGCGGCTTTCGCGAGGAGGTGCCAGAGTGAGGTTCCATTACTATGAGGACACTGACTCGCTTTACATCGACCTGGCGGACCGCCCCGCCGCGGACTCGGTCGAGGTGAGCCCAGGAGTGGTCCTCGACTTCGACGCGGACGGCGCTGTTGTGGGCCTCGACATCGACCAAGCAAGCAAGCGGGTCAACATGTCCCGCGTGGACATCGAGAGTCTGCCGATCCGAAGCGTGGTCGTAACATAGCCGGCAGCCTCCGGAGCCGTGGGTGGTCGTCCGCTACCCACCGCCCTCGTCCGCGAGCGCCAACCGCAGCGACGCCGCGAAATCGACGCGTCCCGATCCCGTCATCGGGTCCTCGCCGGGGTCTCCTATGTCGACTGCGCCCTGCTTGACGATCCGGATCACATCGCGTGCCGGTAGATCGGGCCTCGCGGACCTGATCAGCGCGGCCAGTGAGGCCACGATCGGCGCCGCGGATGAGGTGGCGCCGTTGGGCGCCACCTCGTAACTCGCCGTGTACGTCTGCACCTCCGGCCCCATGGGCGTGCCCTGGACCTCGTAGAGCGCCTTGTCATGGGGCATGGCGCGCAGCAGGTTCTGCGTCGGGGCCATCACGCTCAGGCGCGGCCCGTAGTTCGATCCCTGCTTGACGTCCATACCCATCGCATGGACGGTCTCCGCCCACCGCTCATCGGACAGAAGCGTGGCTCCCGCGACGAGCACGGTCTCGGCGGCCCCCGGGTACGACAGCGTCTCCTCAGCGTTGTTCCCGGCGCCGATCACGATCACCACGTCCGCCTCGATCGCTCTGTCGAACGCCTCGTAGAGCTGCGCTGCGGCCTCCGGGTACCGCTCCAGTGTGGCTCGAGGAAGGAAGGCGCTGATGTTGATGACCCGGGCCTTGCGCTCCACCAAGTAGTCAATAGCTCCGGCCGTAGTGCGCGTCACGTAGCCGATCCAGTTCCGGCCGAAGTCGCGGAGCTCGTCCTGATGCTCGGCCATCGCGGCCCGCAGGTCATCCGCACTCGCGTTCGGGTTCGCTTCCATGACCTGGCGCTGGAGTAGCAGCAGCTTGTGCTCCGGCATCCCGATCGAGGCCGCCAGGAGCGGGCAGTCGGGGGCGAGGCCGACCATGCCGCCGTCCTCGGTGTTGCGTCCCCCGATGATGCTCGCCACCAGCGTCCCGTGGGCGATCATCCCGGCGCACGTTGTGTGGTATACGTCGGGCGCGAACCAACCGGGCGAGAGGTTGTTCTTGAGCGCCGGATGGAAGAAGTCGAAACCGGTGTCGATCACGCCGACGATGCAGTCGGGTGAACCGCGCGTCACCGCCCACGCGTCCGCGACGTGCATCAGGTCGAAATAGGGACGCTGCGAATCCGCCACCAGGTAGGGATCCGGGGCAGGGGCAGCTTGGTCTTGGGGTACAGCGGCCGCGGCGGCAACCACGAGCCCGAGGACAATGCAGGCCAGACTCATCAGGATCGCACCTTCCCGTACGCCTAGGCGCAACAGAGGCAGAGACGCTCCGAGCCCAAGAGGGTGGCGAAGCGCCGGAGCGACCGGCTCGCCCGTATGCCCGCGTTAGACCTCCTGGGGATGCTGACCGCCGTCGGACCTCGAGATGGCCCGCCTGACGGCCCTCGCGAGTTGGCCGAGCGTGTACGGCTTGGGCAGCACCTCTCGGATTCCCACTTCTACCACGACGTCCTTATCCACTCGCGTGGTGAGGCCCGTGGCGATCACGATCGGGAGGTCCGGACACAGCAGTCTCGCCTGCCGAGCAAGCTCCGCGCCTGTCAGCCCCGGCATCGTCTGGTCGGTGAACAGCAGGTCGTGATCGGCCGGCTGGGCGCGAAGCTCAGCCAGAGCTCCCGGGGCGTCGCTGTAGGCCGAGACGCGGTAGCCGAGAGACCGCAGCATGCCCGCAACCATCGCAAGGAGAGCCGGCTCGTCCTCCACCACGAGGATACGCTCAGTGCCCCTGGGCGGAGCCTCGCGGTCAGCGGAGCCCATCTCGGGGGCCTCGTCGCCAACTCGGAGGAAGACGTGGAACGCGCTGCCCTCACCGGGAGTGCTCTCCACCAGAAGCGTTCCCCTGTGGGCCGTCACGATGCCGTGAACGACCGACAATCCCAGGCCGGTGCCCTCACCGGGCGACTTGGTGGTAAAGAACGGGTCGAAGATCCGCTCCCGCGTTCCGTCGTCCATGCCGCAGCCCGTGTCCGCTACGGTCAGTCGCACGTAGCGGCCGCTCTCAACTGGGTCGAGCAGCCCGGGCGCCGAGCCGTCCAGGTCCACGGTCGAGAGCGAGACGTTGAGCACTCCGTCGCGATCTCTCATGGCGTGATGGGCGTTGGTGCACAGATTGACCAGCACCTGGTAGAGCTGGCTGGCTTCGCCGAGCACCGGATCACAGGTCGAGTCGAGGTACTGGTGGATCTCGATCGTCGAGGGCAGCGAGGCCCTCACGAATCTGAGCGCTTCCTCGACCACGCCCTGGAGCAGAACCGGTCTGCGCTCGAGCTCCGTCCCTCGGCTGAACGTTAGTATCTGCTGAACGAGGTCGCGTGCGCGCTCAGCCGCCGCGAGCGTCGCGGCCAGGAATTGGGCCGCCTGGCTGCCATGCTCGACGGCACCCATCGCCATTTCCGTGTAGCCGAAGACGGCGGCGAGGATGTTGTTGAAGTCATGGGCGATCCCGCCAGCCAGGACGCCGAGGCTCTCGAGGCGCTGAGCCCGCTCGAGTCCGGCGCGCAGCTCGCCCGCTTCCTGGTCCCGGAGCACGAGGTCGGTCACGTCCTCGGTGGTGCAGACCATGCCTGCGAAAACGCCGTCGCGGACGATCGGAGTGAGTTGACCTGAGGCGTACACCTCACTCCCATCCGTTCTCACGAACCGGACCCTGCGGTACTCCTGGCGTTCGAGCGAGGATCGGGCCTGCCGGTAGTATGGCGCCAGCGGGTGATCGGGATGCCGGTCGAACAACTCCGCGAAGGATACGCCGACCGCGTCCTCTCGCCCGACTCCCACCAGGCGCAGTAGCGTCGCGCTGGCGTAGTCGATGACATCGTCCGGCCCGGTCACCCACACGCCGTTGTCGATCGTGTCAAGGACGAACTGGTAGAAGTCCTTGAGCCCCTCGACCTCCGCCTCCGCAGCCCGCTGCTCGGCGACGTCGATGCCGGCGCTCAGGTAGCCGATGGCGCGGCCTGTTGGGTCAACTACCTGGCAGTTGTGCCACGCGACGAGTCGCTCGCGCCCGTCCTTGGTGAGCACCGGGTTCTCGTAGTACTCGACCGGGGCTGATCCCTCCGCAAGGGTAGACCCGAACACCGTGAGGAGCTGTGCGCGCGTCTCGGGCGTCAAGCACGTCTCGAACCAGTTCCGGCCCAGCAACTCCTCCGGGCTGTACCCCAGCAGCTCGCAGCCCTTGCGGTTGATCAGGGTGATGGCTCCGTCGGGATCCAATGCCACGATCACGACTTCGGCGACGTCCAGAAGCAACTGGGCGCGGTCGCGCTCCCGCTGGAGCCGTTCCTCCGCGGCCATGCGCTCGGTGATGTCCCTGACGAACACCAGCGCCCCGTTCGAGCCCTCCCATGCTATCGGCACAGCAGACACCTCTGCCGCGAGCTCGCTGCCATCGAGGCGTACGTAGGCCTGGGCCAGTGTGGGGGTCGGGACGCGCTCTTCGTTCGTTAGGCGGATGCGCTCCCGAACGATGTCGCGATGGGACGGATGGACGCGGCCGAGGACCGGGGTTCCGAGAAGCTGGCTTGCATCTGCGGCACCGAACAATGCGAGGGCTGCTCTGTTGACGTATGCGAACAGGCCCCGGGTCTGCACGAAGATGGCGTCGGGAGCGTTCTCGATCAGCAGGCGGAAGCGCTCCTGGCCCTCGTCAAATGCACGATCGACAGCCGCCCGGATAGCGTTCTTCACATCCTCCGGGATGTCCGAGCGGCACAGGAGCTCGCGCAAGTCCACCGCGGCCCCCCCACTTGCCCTGGGCTGTGACAGGTCGATCTCAGTTCCCCTTCGGCTCAAGGATCGAGATGAAGAGGAAGCCCGGCGGGTCGGCCGTCGCCCCCTCCAGGATAAGCTGGTACTCGCCGTCCTCCTCGGTGTCGTACGCGAACGCAACGACCGCCTCGCCCTCTTGCTCGGCCTGCTCAAGCACGTTCCCGTCGGCGTCCGTCAGGGACACCTTGACCCCGGTCACGCCCTTGCCGGCCGCGGCACCGAACCTGTGGGTCGTGCCGTTGTACGACAGCCCCGCCAGCCCGACCATCTCGCCCTCAGAGGCCACCGCGCCCAACAGACCCCATTCGTTCTCGCCTGAATGGAAAGCCAGATCGGGCACTTCCTTGCGGACGCCTTCGGCGTACTCGGAGAACGCGTCGGCGGTTGCGAAAAGGGCATCCTGCGAGACCCGCACCCCACCGGCGGCCAGCACGACGATCGCGCAGAAAGCCGGGGACTTGGCATCGGGCAGGCCGATCTCGACCACATAGTCGCCATCCGACTCGGGGGTGAACGCCAGAGCGCCAACCTGCCCGGGCTCATCCTCGGCGGCCAGCTCGGCGTCATCGGTATCGAGCACGCGGATCCGGACGTCCGAAGCGTCCTCATCGCACGCGCCGAGAAACAGGTAGTCCACGCCCTTCTCGAGGCCGATAGGCGCGAGCGCCGCCTCCTCCTGCTCAACATAGGTGCCGAACAGGCTGATGCCGGAGTGAAAACCCAGATCGGAGGCTTCCTGCATGGCGCCTATGGCGGCGCCGAGAGCGCCCCCCACGGCCTGGCCCATGTACACGCCGGCAAGCCACTTGTCCTGGTTCTGCGCCGAAGCGCCGGAGACTGCAAGGAACAGAGTGAGCCCGATCATTGCGAGGGTTCGACGCGCGCGGCGCACAGGCATGAAGACACTCCTTCGCGCCATCCCGCCGGAACCGCTCCCGCAGTTCGACCTCCGGCGTTCACTCGTTCGAGACGCGGGCTACCGGCACCTGCGACGGTCATCGGCGTACGCGGCTCCGGGCGGGGCATTGCCCCGCCCGGAGGTCGGCGTGGTGTCTGGTGTGTGGGGATCAGGCCGCGTGGGCCCGGTGCGCGTTCGCGAGGTTCCAAACAACCGGGGTGGGCGACAACCGGTAGAGCTGCGCGCCTCTCGACACGACTTCGCGCTGAGCGATGCCGCGGTCAACGAGCGCCTCCAGCGCCCCGAGAACCCTCCGCTCGTCCCTGTCGATGTACTCGGCGAGCCGCCCAGCCGACACTGAGCGATTGGGGTTTACGCACAGGTATGTGATCGTCTCGATCCCGGTAGCTGAGGCCAGCTCGGACCTCAATGCGGTCTGCTGGTCCATAGCTCTCTCCTCTCACCCACTCCACAGTTGCGATCCGAATGTGTATACGCGGGGCGGTCAGAGAGGGTTACAGAATCTCGTGGGCCTTTTCTGGGAAGTGAGACCTCTCGTCGCGGGTGGTTGGGCCATTGGGGGGACGGCTGGATGTGACGACGAGAGGTCTCAGCTAAATAGTAGCAGATGATGTCCCGGCGCGCAAGTCCCGCAACACCTCGAGAGCACCCAACTTGTCGAGCGGGCGGTTGTCGGAGCCGCACGATGGGGATTGCACGCAGCCCGGGCAACCGTCCTCGCACGGGCATTCGCGAACCGCCCGCTCGACGAGGGTGAGCAGCTCCGCGAACCGCTCGAACGCGGCCTCCGCGAGCCCAACACCGCCAGGGTGGTTGTCGAGCAGGCACACCACAGGTCCGTGCGCGTGGCTGTCGAGGAGCGTCGAGTATCCCATCATGTCATGTCGGCCACACGAGCACAGCAGCGGCATCACCGCCACGGCCGCGTGCTCGAACGCGTGCAGCGAGCCGAGCGGGTCACGCCCGTGCGCCGAGAGGAGTGCGTCGATCCCCTTTCCGAAGCACAGCAACACGCCGACGGTCTCCATCGTCTCGGGATCTACGTCAAGCCGCACCTCGCGGGTCTCGCCCCGACCCATGTCGGGGATCGCGGAGTAGCCCACTAGCCTGGTCGCCATCGTCATCTCGGCGAAGACGAGCCTCGCCCCACCGATGGCGACGGCGTCGAGCTCGCGATCCACGGACGCGTCGACCCCTATCCGCGGCCTGGTGGTGTACGTCGCGTCGGAGGCGCCGACGACGGCCCGCCGGTTCGCACGGTCGAGCTCGTGGACGATGTACTTCTCGCCCTGGTGCAGGTAGATCGCCTCCGGGTGCAGGTAGTAGAGCGCGGTCGCGGCATCGACGGTGCCCACGAGGCCGCCACCCTCCGCGTGGAGGATCTCGTAGGCACGACCGGACGACGATCTGAGACTGACGTCGGCCGCCGGCTCCAGGCCCGGGGTGGCGTACCAGCGCGCCCTGCGCTCGACGTAGCCTGCCTCGGCCAGCGTGTCCAGAAGCTCGTTAGACTCCGGGCAGTCGGCCCAGTACGCACCGACATCCTCCGCGGCGAGCGGGAGCTCCTTTGCGGCGCACAGAAGATGGGAGCCAAGGATGAACCGGTTGCCGGGGTCAGACGTCGCGCGCTCCGTGAGTTCGGACGCGAGAAGCTCGGGGTGCCGAGCAACGTACTGGTCCACCGTTCCCTCGAAGGGCACAAGGAGCACCGCGCTGTCGCGCCCCGTGCGCCCCACCCGTCCCGCCTGTTGCCACACGCTGGAGACGCTGCCCGGATACCCGACGATGACGCACGCGTCGAGCCCTCCGATGTCGATGCCAAGCTCGAGCGCGGAGGTCGACACGACCGCCAGCAGCTCGCCCGCGACCAGCCTACGCTCGATATCTCGCCTCTCCTCGGGGAGGTAGCCTCCGCGGTAGGCCAGCAGCTTCCGGGAGAGGCCCCTTCCCTTGCCGGCAAGCAGTCCTTTGGCTCGGAGCATGAGCGTCTCCGCGGCACTGCGGCTCTGCACAAACGCGATCGTCCGCAGCCGGGCGGCGACGAGCCGAGCGACGAGCCGAGCGGCCACCTCGTGGGCGCTGACCGACGCCGGCTCCCCTGTCTCATCGTCGCCGAGCACGGGGTTCCATACGGTGATTACCTTGCGGCCCGACGGCGACCCGTCCACGTCCACGACCTCGAACGGCGTCCCGCAGAGGTGTTCCGCAAGCTCACGCGGGTTGCCGACGGTGGCCGACGATGCGATGAATGTCGGCGCGGAGCCGTAGTACGCGCACAGCCTCCGAAGCCGCCTGATGACGTGGGCGACGTTGCTGCCGAAGATGCCGTGGTAGGTGTGCAGCTCATCGAGCACGACGTACTGGAGCTGCCCCAGGAACTCGGCCCACAGCCTGTGGTTCGGCAGGATCGCGAGGTGGAGCATGTCGGGGTTCGTCATGACCATGTGCGCGTGGCGGCGGATGACACGGCGATCCTCGGCGGGAGTGTCGCCGTCGTAAGTGCCCGTGCGGAGAGGCAGATCGCCCAGCAGGTCCCCGAGCTTGCGCCTCTGGTCGTGCGCCAACGCCTTCGTCGGGAACAGGTACATCGCGCGCGCCGTCTTGCGGCCGAGCAGGTCGTGCAGGACTGGGAGGTTATAGCAGAGCGACTTCCCGCTCGCGGTGCCGGTCACCACCACGAAACTGCGACCGGCGCGCGCCAACTCCAGGGCCTCCGCCTGGTGCGAGTAGAGCTCACTGATGCCCTGCTCGTCGAGGGCTCTCACCAGCTCGGCGGCCAGCCAACTCGGGGCCGGCACGAGCGTGGCCTCGCGCTCCGGCGCCTCCCACTGCGCGGCCATCCGGCCCGGGACGTCGGAGCCGGAGGCGAGCTCACGGAGGAAGTCGGAGACTCTGCTGTCCACGGGCACCGGTCACTCCTCGCGCTCCCTCCCTCTCCCACTGGGGTGAGGGCCGTCCGGCCCCAGGGGCTTCTGGCCGCGTGGTCTCCCTCACCCGCGCCTTCGCCGATTGGGTCAGGGCGGGAGGATTAGGCCCGCCCTGCCCGTTCGAACCGTACGTGCGGAACTACCGCATACGGCTCCCGCCAGGTTAGCCCGAATTGGGCGGAGGGTGTCGGTTCGCTTGCTGAGG
>Ga0315280_10005057_pt1 | contig 19027 bp, 27 predicted proteins | sample YL17G06_40_MG_FD_203697 | JGI IMG/M metagenome (GOLD analysis project Ga0315280, IMG submission 203697) | Sediment microbial communities from Yellowstone Lake, YNP, Wyoming, USA - YL17G06_40 | ecosystem: Environmental > Aquatic > Freshwater > Lake > Sediment | place: USA: Wyoming | collected... | reverse complement strand
TTTGAGGCTAATTAGCCGTGAAACACTTCTGTTATGCGTCACTTCACTGTGGAAGCTGGTGGTTTCACACCTTATCATCAGCACGATTGGGAGCGTGAGGTCTACGTCCTTGAAGGGCAAGGCAAGGTTCGTTATGAGAACCGTGAGGAGAGAGTCGAACCCGGGGACGCCATTTTGATCCCGTCCGGCAAGAAGCATCAATTTCGAGCATGTTCAGAGACCCTGAAGTCCCTATGCCTAATAACAAAATGAACTAGCCTAGGCACGACAAGCCGCATACACGAATCCGCCCTAAGATTGGAGCGCTTGTTGGAATAGTCAGCTAAAAATTTCCCATCGGTCTGCAATCCTCTTTTTTGTTCTTTCCATATCTGTGGACGATGATTTCTGCCATTATGCTAAGCGCTATTTCAGCAGGCGTACGAACTCCTATGTCCAAGCCTATCGGCGCGTTTACTCTTGCCAACAGTTCTCCTGAGATCCCCTCCTCCTTGAGGTGAGAGAAAGTGGCTGCGACTTTTCCTTTACTTCCAATCATGCCTATGTAGCCGGGCAGTCTCTTCTTGGAGAGGCATTCTTTCAGGACAACTTCATCGTGCTGGTGCTCGTGAGTCACTATGACGACGCAATCATCTGTATGGAAATCAATGGACTCGGTTACTTCAACGAAATCGCCTAACTTCGCTTCATCAGCCATGGGAAAGCGCTTTCCATTGGCGAACTCTTCTCGGTCGTCAGCTACAACCACCGCGAACTCAAGCGCCTTTGCGAACTCGGCCAGAGGTACAGCAATATGGCCTCCACCGAAGATGTATACGGTCGAGGTCGCCAAGATAGGTTCCACGAAGACCTTCACCTTCCCACCGCAAAGAGCGCCAATACCAGCCGCGCTCTGCTCGTCAAGCGTGAACTCCAGCAACCTAGAAGCCCTGTCGTGCAGGCAGTGCAAAGCTTCTTCGCGTACCTTGGCTTCGAGTAATCCTCCTCCAACAGTGCCTAGGCTCGTGCCGTCGGGGTATACCACCATCCTGAAACCAGTCTTCCCTGGAACACCTCTCTCCCCACTGACGACGGTTGTGAGCAAAGCACTCGACCGCTCCCGCCTTATTCGCGCGATCTCTTCAAAGATGTCGGGCAACCTCAAGCCTCCCTAACATTCGACAATGTGACACAAGTTACCTGAACCAACTAGGTGATGGACCTGTCAGATGTCGGCGCCGGTTCTTTCTAGTATCGTGCGGTACCATTCAGGAAGTTCGTGGACTTCTGTCCTGTAGTTGTTATGATAAGGCTTTACGTCTAAGACAGGAGTCCCGTCAAAGCAGTCCAAGCCGCGCACGAATAAACGGGTTCCTTCTATGCGTAGAAGCTTCACAAGGCTCAGGGCGATTGGATTCGGCCTGGTGGGAGAGTCGATGGCGAACACACCTACCAAAGGCAACTCTTCAAACTTGAAACCGGCCTTCAACAGCCTTTGAGGTCTGACCTTCAACGGGCCAATCTGGTCAGGCCGCAACTTATGCATGTAACTCAACACAAAGATGTGGGAAAATCCCTCAAGCCCATCCAGCGCTTCTCGGAATTCTTGGAAGACCTCCACAGTCGCCTCCAATTCTCCATGCATTTCTCTGACTTCGTCGTCAGTCGCATCGGTCCGCACAATTCCGACGGGTCGAAGAATAATCCGATTTTCATGATGCATACCGAGCTCTCCTGAGATCACGTCTTATTTGCTCCTCACTAGGGATTGGTTAGATAATGATTCTTGTTGTGTACACTGATCTCCGAAAGAAGCTACGCCATTAGAACCGATCAGACGAGCTTGCTCGGCGATATAGGGTAAGAGGTGATATGATGGGACGCGTATCACCTATGTTGAAGCAGAATACAGAGGCAAAACGTTCTACATGAGACGATTTCGCAAACCATGACTCCCGATTCTATCTTAATGGCGAAGTTGCTTCCGTACAGCGCTGGGTCGGTAGTGTGGTCACTGCCTGAGTTGCAATCTTACTGTGCTCATGGCACCGAGGTAAGAGCCATGGAGAACGAATGCTGTTGGAAGACGCGCTAGTACATGTTCGAAAATGCTACGTGACTGTTGAGCATTCGGAACTTCAGAGCATTGCCGGAGTACTAAGCATTTCTGCGCGAGCAACAGAGGACCATGAACAACGAATAACAAGGGCAGCAGCTGACGATACTCTCTTCTTAGTATTTCTTGGGGCCATGCGAATCGGGTGTTGTCTCTCACTTTCGAAAGCCGCACGCCCACCCGGCGGCGAGCGGCTGATGTGTCTCGTAGAAAGAGTTATTTTGCATAGGTATTCAATATTCCTTGGTCCTCATGAAGAAAAGTGTGGACGAATGGGAGGCGTTGGTTAGGGCTGGTCGGGTGGACCTTGTAGAGCTGACACGCAATGAGGTAGAACACTGTCACGGATTCTGTTGGACATGTGTGAAGCGCTGGTGCCCTTGGAATGAGACGCCGCCAATACGTTGGCGGCCGTGGATGCTTGTCAGTAATGGCTCGTGTAATACTGAAAACGATTCTCTGCGTGCAATCAACTCATCCGTTAAGTAGGATCAGAGAACTCGGCTGTGGTGTTGTGACTTCCCAGAGGAAAGACGGGTAGAAGTCCGGCGAATGTTCAACCAGAGTATGCCTTCTGTAGATCGAGTGAAACTTACGGTTCTTGTTGAGGATTCTGTGAACAAGCCTGATCTCACCGCGAAACATGGCCTCTCGTTCCTCATTGAAACTACTTCAGCTGGTTCCAATTCAAGAATTCTCATGGATACGGGCCCGCCCCCCGACATCGCGTTGCGCAACGCCAACTTGTTGAAAGCTGACATCCGCAATTCGGATGCCATAGTCATTAGCCATGGACATTATGACCATGCGGGGGGTCTGGTCGAGATACTAAGAAACATCCATCGACCGACTCCCGTAGTCATTCATCCCGAGGCCTTTGCTCCAAAATTCTCCCTCAAACCTGACCTCAAGTTCATCGGACCAGACTTTGATGAAAGATCGGTCAGGGAAGCCCGGGGGATCATACTGCTTTCCCGCAACCCTGTCCCAATAGCAACCGGCGTTATCACAACCGGCGAAGTGTCGAGAGAAACCGACTTCGAGAAGGTTGAGGGATTCTGGACGCTGAAGGACGAGCGTTTCACTCAAGACCAGATGACTGACGAGCAGGCTCTCGTGATAAACGTGAGAGAGAAAGGCCTTGTCATAGTATCGGGATGTGCTCACTCCGGAATAGTAAACACGGTAAGACATGCGCAGAAGGTCGCAGGAACAAACGATATCTACGCAATCATTGGTGGCTTTCATTTGGAAGGCGCAGATGACACCAGAATCCAAGCAACCGTAGATCAACTCTTGAGAATTCAACCGAAATGGCTGTATCCATGTCACTGCACCGGTTCCAAAGCAATGAATAGGCTTCTTGACTCCTTCGGAGAACACTGTAAGACTACACGGACTGGAGACATCATTGAGCTCCGAAACGTCCTCTGAGACGGCAAACAAATGAGGTGGAGCCGCCGATTGCGTCACAGAATCAGTTCAAGCTCAGATCTTCCCAGATTGTGGTAAGGTATTCGCCAAGCTGAAGTGCGCGCACCGAGTTGTCACAATGAGTTCCATTTTCATTACGTTCACCAAGAGTGCCTGATCATCAGGATTGAATCGACTACTTTTTCCCCATCGACTAGGGCGTAGAGCGCGTCTCTATTCAGAACTACGTCGCCATCATGTCTCGTAACATCGGCTTTCGAACAGACTCTAGGACTGTTTCCTGCTATCTCTTGAGGAACAGAGAAACTACGAAGAAGGAAGTGCTCACCAAGATGATTAGAAGGCCTGCAGGAATACCGGTGAACATGAAACCGATTATTCCCAGGATACATGAGGAACTTCCCAATATCATTCCTCGATACGAATACTCGGATTGGTTCTTGCTTAGGTTGTAGCTAGTGCACGCAGGGATAGCAGAAAGAGCAGCAGTCATGAGGCCTCCCACTATCCTAACTCCCAACGAGACCATAAGGGCGATACAAGCTAGGTAGACAAAATTGTATTTTCTAGTGTGTACTCCTGATGATTGAGCCAAGTCTTCAGATATACCGATCAGTACAATACTTGGATATATTCTACTGGTTGCAACCAAGATCATCGCGCATAAGATGACAGTAATCGCTGTCGACAAGAACGATATCTGAGAAATGTCGCCGATTAAAGCAGGCACAGTCTGTTCCTCCGGAAGGAATAGGAAGGTAATTGCCACCCCAGAGGCGAAGACGACAGCTGTTAGAGCTTCCATCGGAAGTTTCGACTTAATCTCGAACAGCCAGATAAAGAGTATTCCCAGCACGACCATTGGAAAAGCGCCTAGTGAAACATCAAAACCGAACGTGAGCGCAAGCGCAATTCCTGGCAGGGTCAGATGCCCAAGAGGACCAGCCACTAGAGCCATTCTTTTCGACAGCATCAGGGTTCCTAGGTATCCAGCTGCTCCTCCGACCAACGTTCCCATTGCTAAGGCCAGAATGAATTGCATGTCAATACTTCCTGTGCCCATGGACGTAATACTTGACTCCAGTACCGTAGAGTTCCTCCAAGCTTTCAGGAGCAAGCACCTTTTTTGGTGGGCCACAACACACCTGTTTCTTGTTCACACACAGTACGTTATCGGCATGTTCCCAGACGATGTTCAAATCGTGGGTTACCAGCAATATCGTCAGGTTGCTATGCTCCCAAAAATCGTGCAGAAGGGAGTAGACAGTGTCCTGTCCACCTACATCGATTCCAGATGTTGGTTCGTCGAACAGCAGAACTGAAGGTTCGTCGACCAAAGCCCACGCAATGATCATTCTTTGGAACTGGCCTGTGGACAAGCTTCCGAAGCTCTTTTGAAGCATGGACGAGCTCAACCCTACCCTCTTCAGAATTCCTGAAGCCTTTTCCTGCGAGGCATTCTTGAGTTTGAAAAATTCGCCTACATTCAAGAGCACGTCCCTTCTTTGGAAAAGCTCTTGGGGTGGGAGGTAGCTGATGTCCTTGGTGACCCAAGAAACCTCCCCACTGTAAGGTACAAGGCCTAAGAGAGCTTTGAGTAAGGTTGACTTCCCGGCCCCGTTTGGACCCAGAATTATCATAACTTCCCTTTCGTTGACCCCAAAAATTCAAGTTCTTGATTATTTGTTCTCCCCCAAGTTCTACGCTCAGGTCTTTTACCTTTAGAATCTGTTTCTTCATCTGTTCTGTTCCCTGTCTTCGACAGGTTAGGACATGATCGCCACCAAGATCACAGACACGACAATCCCGCCTCACCAGTTCCTTTCACGTCACATCCTCACTCCCGTCTTGTCTTGATTGAAGCCTCAGTAGTTCTCGCGAACTGCTTTTCGATGTTCTCTCTGTGGAGGGTATTCATCGTGCAGAACGGTATTATCCTACCATCAGGCACAGCGTAATGAATGCCGCAGCGCTCCACTCTCTCAAGGTCAAAGTTGTACGGGTCCATGAAGTGCATGGCGCCTATCATGATTACGTGGTGCATCAATCTGCCAAGGGCTTCGTAGCTCCCTTTCCCGACGACTCCGCCGATTAGAGGTCCGAGGACTCCAAGCTTGAGGTGCCTGAAGCTTTCGAACATCTTGAGTCTCGCCCTTACCCGCTTCCCGGCCTTGGCGAGCCTGTAGACTTCATTCATAGAGTGCATGAAAGCGTCGATGTTCGCGTATCGATTGATGGGGGTTAGTTTCCCGTCTTCGACGAAGACGAACGTTGCCATTCCGCAATGTTCGTGCATCGTGAATTCGGGGTAGCGTTTTCCCTTGAGAGCACCGACAGCCCTAGCGAACGGCACAACCGCTGGAACTGGGTAGAAGTCATTGCGTCTGACCTGTCCATTCGTCTGTTCTTCGACTAGCCTCATGAAGTCTGGTATCGTTATTCTATAGTCCGCCAGCTTGCGTCTATCAATTCTGCCAGTAACGGAGACGGGTTGAACGTTAACACATCTAATGATGTCGTGGTTTTTCGCCGCGAAATCGATAATGTCGCCAAGTTGACTGTCGTTGACTCCCCGTACGAGTGTCACAACTAGGACTGTGCTGTCGTGGCCTTCCCTCCTGAAGTTCTCTAGGGATTTGAATTTGAGTGGTAGCAGATCGAGGCCCCGCGTCACCTTGTATGGTTCAGGGGTGACACCGTCGAACTGAAGATAGTAACTCGAAACCCCGGATTGACAGAGTCTTTTCACATAGGTGGGATCATTAGCTGTCCTTACTCCGTTCGTGTTAACTTCCACGTGAGGTATGCCCGCGCTGTGGGCATACCTGACGATCTCGGGTAGGTCATCTCTCAATGTCGGTTCTCCCCCGCTCAGCTGAAGCGCCTTAACAGGGACAGGTCTATTGGCAACAAGATTGTCGATCATGCGGCAGATCTCGTCAAAGCTTGGTTCGTAGACATAGCCCGTGGCCGCGGCGTTGGCAAAGCAGATGGGGCATTTGAGATTGCAGCGGTTGGTTATGTCGATTATCGCGAGGACTGTGTGTGATTTGTGGTTTGGGCAAATCCCGCAGTCGTAGGGGCAGCCTTGCACCGTTCTGGTTCTGGGGTTCTCAAGGCCGTCCCCCAGAGTAGAGTATTCTCTTACCCGCTCCCACTGTTCAAATTCGGACCAGTATACGTCTTCATAATAACCATGGGTAGGACAAGTCTTGGTAATGATGACCTTGCCTTCCCTTTCAAAGAGCCTTGCAGGAAGGACGACATGACATTCTGGGCAAATGCTCTTAGTTTCCTTCAAGTAATTCTTTTCCATTCGATCAAATCCCGAAAATGATCATCTCAGACATTAGCGCGGGTCAAATCGTTGAGCAAGATTTCGAAAGCTACTGCCCCTACATGACTTGATGCAATCTCACCGTCCCTTCCGATGATATAGAAAGTTGGAGTCCCCGTAACGCCGTATAGGTTGAAGACCGAACCCGATGAATCGTACACGTACATCCAGCTCGACTTGGAGTTCCGAATGAACTCTGCAGTATCCTCGACCGTCGCTCCGGCGAAAGTTCCTGAGATCGTCAAGAATTCGACGTTCTGAGGACCAAACTGTTGGTACAATTTCTCAAACACAGGCACCATGCTTTGACAGTGTCCACACCAAGGAGTCATGAATTCCAACAGTACTACCCTTCCGCGAAATGATGACAAGGAGATCGTTTTCCCGGTAGGGCCGTTCGGCCCAAGCTCGGGTAGCGTGAAATCCGGAGCGAGCGGATAGAGACTGGCTTGAGCTTGAGACGATGCTGCCGATGTTGTCGTTCTGTGTGATGCTGACGTTGTCAACATGTTGATGTCATGTGATGCCGTCGTTGTGGTCGTGGTGGGAGGCTGAGAGAATGAGTACGCGGCCCAGACCGTAAGGAATATGATTGCGCCGACAGCAATCTTCTCCTCACGACTGGAAGCCTTGCCGCGGCTATTGGTCTTGGCGAGTTTTGAAGGCTGCGGCATGACTAACTGCCCAACTGGTGAGGACGCGTGCCGCGCCAGACTGCCATCGTCAAGATCAGAATTGCGATTCCAATAGAATGTGTCAATGTACAAAGCGCGCAGACAGATCCTATCAAGAAGAGCTCGACATAGACCAGCGAGATGACACCTGCGGTTCCGAGAACTGACCAGGCGAGCTGGAATCTGAGCCAGCTCTTCTTGCTGATGACGCGTACCGCGAGCATTAGAGCCACGAGGAACCATAAGGCACCCAGTAATGCGATTGGCATCCCTTCTATCCTCGAATAGGCGCTTGAGGTGACGAGTGAGCATTCTGAGAATCCGCTTGTGGGGCACACCTCGCCTGCGATGGTGAAATCAGACCACGTTAGATATCCAGAAACCACCAAGCCGACTAGGGACAGGATTACTATCGCCCAACTGAGCCTTTCCTGAATCAAACTCGCTGCGTCTCCCGCACACGTGAGTATGATTCCGCATGAATCCATAGCTAATATATATTCATAATTCCCTATGCGAGGACCGAGCATGAACCTGTTTGCGAGGATCAATCTTCTTGACGACGTAGTCTCCGCCTTCGATCCTGAGGGCCTTGCCATTGACGAGAGCGTCTGCGGTCTTTGCGTGGGCTGACGTCAAAATCCTGTGAAGCGTGGGCTGAGACACACCCATCCTGGAAGCGGTCTCTTCCTGCTCAAGCCCTTCAAGGTCCTTGAGTCTAACCGCTTCGATCTCGTCAACCGTGAGTCGGACCTCCTCAAGCTCCGTTATTGGAATGCCCCTTGGCTTGAAGAAGGTGACATCAGGTTTGCAGCATACCCACCGGTCTTTCCTTGGCCTAGGCATGATAAGGAATGACTATTCATAAGCCTATAACGATTTTGAGTCTAGGTAAGGAGATGAGAGCCCAGCGTAATCGAGGGCAACAATCACACCTTCGTGATTAGCTACACAATATATGCCCCGTAGCATTTCGGAGTCTACTGTACACTCTGGGCATGTCTTACCTTACGGGGAAATATGCGTCGCAAGATTGTAGAACTGTCAGCAGTCCCATTCCTAAACACGGTACCTCTCAACCCGAGAATGTGCTATGACTCGGATGAAGGTACTCCGTTCATAATCCATCACCCTGATTCTACTTGTGCCAAAGCGTTCATGGAGATTATAAGCAAAGTAGAGAAACAAATTTGCCCGAGTGTCGAACGGGAACGGAACATTTGGCCGAGCAACCTCGGATGAGATGCTAAGCTGGATTCAATAAGCCCACACAAAAAGGATGGTGCTGTGGATGAGTCCTGCTGATCTGGGGCCTTGCAAGGACTCCATTCATGGAAAGCGATGCCTTGAAGGTCATCTGAATGAGTGAAGAGAACTTTCCCTTCAGAGGAGTCGAGCATACGGTTCTTCAGGGGAAAAAGGGTGTTAGACAAGCCTACGATTGCATGTCAATTACCTATGATTATTCTGAGTATCTTCATAGGACTAGGGGAATGGAAGAAGCAGAGGGAAGGGCAATTAGAAGATGGTTCTCTAAGCTCCTAGGCCCGGTTCTCGATGTCGGATGTGGAACAGGCAGGTACGCCGTTAGAGTGGCCAAGATGGGTTCGGAGGTCGTCGCACTTGACGCAAGTTCGAGGATGCTTGAGAAAGCGATCGAAAAGGCGCGGAGACATAACGCCGTCGAAAAGATCAGCCCTGTCGTAGGAGATGGTGAGCATCTGCCGTTTAGGGCCCAGTCTTTTAACGGCATGATATGCACACTGACTCTGGATCACTTTCCGCACTGTGAATTGTCGGCGCGGGAATTTGCAAGGGTATTACGAAAAGATGCTTTGTGTATCCTAACTTGTTTAAACAGTCATACCTTGAACGATTTCAAGAGAAGGCACAAGTTGCCATACGATAAAGTACCTTTCAGAACTGAATTCCTATCGCCTGTGCTGATTTATGAGGTTGGTCACTCGGCAAATGAATTGAAAGGATTATTCGAAAAGTATGGGTTTACCGCTATCGATGTCGAAGGATGCTGCTATTGGCGTATCTTACCGATGGCCCTGATCAACCTCTACAGAACTGAGTTGGACTATTCCCCCCTCTTCTCTTCACTGTTCTCTCTGCTCTCTCGTGTTCTCTCAATTTTGAACGTATTCAAATCATTCTTGAAATACGCTGAGATACACGGGAGCTTACTGAGAAGGGATTGAAAGCAGATGCCATCGGACAACAGGAAAATGCATTGTGTTAGACTTGTTTTTCCATGAGATGCACCCCTAGTGTCTTAACCTAAACGTCGCCTCCGGCTCAATCGGACTGTAACGCAACTTGTGAACGATCGCTAGGTCTGCGATTCATCGAATCATCATGGTTTGAAAATATGCGAGCGCTTCATTCACATCTACGGCCTGAGGAGCTGAGATGTTGGGCAACCATCGAAGAAACCACCGGCAATGTCTGGATTCTGTCGCAACTTCAAGCAGGCCGAAAATCATTAGTCAAACCTATTGGCCTATCGCCTGAAAGAACACGCTGGGCGAGCTAACTTTTCAGAGTCGTCAAGAATGGGATTATTGGCGTGCGCCTTTTCCGCTATGCCTTGGTGTTCCTCAGCTTTCCTTTTCGGGAGGATGAATTTGGGTACTTGTCCAGACATGGCGACTTCACTCTCCTACTTCTCGTTACCAGATCAGAATTCCAAAGAAGCCTGCGATGAACTTGGCACTGACGTAGAGAAAGTATATTCCAAAGATAAGCTTCAGCGTGGCCGGTTTGAAGCGCTTAATTATCGCTGCGCCAGTCCGCGCTCCGACAACTGTGCCAGCGCCAAGAAGCAGGCCTGTTGGCAAGTCGACGAAACCCTGAACGAGTTTTATTCCCCCGCCCACCAAAGCTAACGGAATCATCGTCGCCAGGGATGTCCCCATTGTGATATATACCGGGGCTCCGAAAAGGTATATCAAACCGGGCACAAGCGCATAACCTCCCCCCAGGCCTGCAACTCCCGTTGCAATGCCTACAACAAAACCGAAGACCGTGATGATCCAACCCGAACCCTGAATGGACACGCCCTCACGCTTAGGCTCCGTCCGTTGAACTGCACCTTCGTAAACCATCCGAATAGCTGGCCAAAGAAAGACAAGCCCAAGGATCATCCCAAGCAATCCAGTCTGCGCCGAGATTAGCGTGAACAGCCACGAGCCGAGAGCCACGCCACCGAGACCGCCCAAGCCCAAGCACAGGAAGACACGCACGTCCACATTTCGTTGAAGCACATGACCATAACCTCCTGACACGGCGGTGAATATTACGGCAAAGAGCACCGTACCCACGGCGACCGCCGTAGGATAGCCCATCCAGAAGTGGGTGATTGGCAGCATTACGCTGCACCCGCCCGTGCCAATCAATCCTCCGAGCAATCCGGCAATTAAACCAACTATGACAAGGGCTGTTCCTTTGAATACGCCCATCGATACAGGGCGCGTCCCAAACGTCCAAGCGATCAAGACGGCTATAATGAGCAGTAGTGCTAAAGTTGGGGTCTCTCCGCGCCACCGAAAAACTTTCTTGTCCAGTTCCATCGCGCATCCATCTATTTTCGCCGCTGGTGCATAAAGAATATATATGCATAACTCTCTTCCCCAAAACAGTTGACGGTGAATGGGCTACCGAGGTTGGGGTAGAGGACGCGGTCGCGGATACGGCCGCCGATGGGGGTCCGAAGTAGGTCCAAGTCAAGGTTTCGGATACGGCCCTGGACAAGGCTTTGGAAGGGGAATGGGCCCAAACCAATCTCCCTTCTGCAGGCGGTTCCCTGATAGGCCGAGAGGATGGTGGGCCAACCCAGCCTACTCCAATACGATGCCAACGCAATATGCTCAGCAGGACGTGAATCAATACCAATACATGCAACCTCCCGCGTTCTTGCAGCCCCCCGAGCCGCCTAGCCATCCTCAGCTCTCCATGCAAGGTCGCGCAACGCACATGAACTGCGCCCATTTCAGCAATGGTCTCTGCACACTACGAGGAGCAGCTGTGCCCGCGAATGGGCCGGCTTGCCTGAACTTCACTGCTGTCACGTGGTAGTCGGTGAGCCTTTGTACGTCCCGGAAATGCTGGTCGGGAGGGGACGAGTTACCGTCTGGGTGACTCGCTCACTTTGCGACACGGATGACAAGGACAGAACGCGGCACGAAAGGCTCCACATGTGTCGGGTCAATATCGGACCGACCGAGATTGTAATGCAAGGGACAGAGGCAAAGAGTGAACACGGAGAAGACTGCTTTCGGGCCGGTTCCGTCTAGGAGTCTGGGGCGTAGCTTAGGGATCAACAACATAGGGCCAAAAACCTGCAGCTACTCGTGCTTGCACCGTCAGTCGGGACGAACTATGAAGATGCAAGCCGACCGCCGGAATGATACTCTATGATCGCAACGCTGCCACTGGTTTCGAACGTTCTTCTTCGGCCTTAGCATGGTAAAGAATAAATATTCATTAGAGTTTAAGGCCATCAAGGATGACGGTACGCCCATGGTAAGACTTGTGATTCCTATTGAGAGTTTCGACAATGAGAGATCGGTGATCTGCCCGCATTTTGGAAGAGCTCCTGAATTTGCGGTCGTCGAAATCTCGGAGGAGGGGCGTGTCGTCTCGATGTCCTCCCAGGCAAATGTTGGCGAGCACTTTGGAGGGCAGGGCGGAGCTGAAGCGGCTGTCACAGGCCTAGGCCCGGATGCTCTTGTCGTCAAGGGCATGGGACCTAGAGGACTCCAAGCCTTCCAGAGCAACGGAATCGCGGTATTCACAGGCCCCGTGAATAATGTCGGTGAGGCTATCGAATCCTACCTAGCAGGAAGACTGAGCGGCTTGACTGAGCCCTGCAGAGATGCTCGTCACAAGTTTCCGAGCTGTTGACGAACCTCGCCTTCAAAGGTCTGCGTAAGCGCGACTGGTAGTTCGATCGACTCACAGATTGACCCAAGGTTTGGGCGATGCGCCTACTTCATCATCGCGGACACCGACACAATGGATTATCAACATATGCCCAACGCGGCCTATGAATCGCCACACGGAGCCGGAATCCAAGCTGCTCAGGTAGTTGCCAATCAGAAGGTTCAGGCGGTAATCACGGGTATGGTAGGGCCGAATGCTCATCGCGTGTTATTGGAAGCAGGAATCGAGATTATCACCGGAGTCTCAGGAACTGTCAGGGACGCGATCCAGAGGTACAAGACTGGACAGCTGCGTGGAGGGCAAAGTCCGGCTAGAGGTTTCGGCTTCGGGCCAGGCATGAGGAGAGGAGGCGGTCCAGGTCGGCGCGCTACAGAGTCATACTCGTCCTGGCCTTCACAGATGGGAGGATGGCAATCCCCTGCATCTGTTATGGGAGGAGAGGGATTGATGCCCGCGCCGACTACTCAAGATGAACTGAATGCCCTGCAAGAACGCAGAAAGAACTTGATACACGAATTAAGTGACCTAGAATCTACCATAGATGAGCTAAAGCGGCGGAGAGCAGGCGAACGTCCGCCCTGACTGAGGAGAGAACGCCGAAGTCCGTTTTAGGCTCCCCTCGCACAAGCGAATGTACATCAACAGCCGATTGGTTCGGTTAGTGCCGGGCCTTATGCAAGTCCTAGTTGGCGGTTATTCCGTAGAGTTGGTTTCCGATCTTCTCGAGGGTTTTCGGCATACCGGCAAGTTCGGGGTGTTCCAGCTCGATCTTGTATGTGTCAATTCAGAATACTCTCAGGAGTTCCTTCCTATGTGTCAAGCCAAGGCTCTTCCTTATTCTCCCGTAGAGACCGGGGGGTTTCCTAGTGTTTAGAAAGAGGTTGTGCGATGTAGATCGCGTCTGAACAATAAGAGAGTGCTCACTCGCGAGACGCGTCAGTCCTCCGACGAATTCCCTCGTGAATATTCTCGGCCTCTCCTTGGGAACAAAACGTATCCGATACGGCGCGTGTTCGCATCTGGCGTACGATGGTTCAAAAGCACCTTGCTTGATACCACGGTCGGCCTTTTCCACGGAGAGCTTTGGCCATCTCACAAGTTCTTCTGACGGCAGCAGACATTTTCTTACCGTCACGTAACTTCAGTTCGATTCCTCTTGGGAGAGTGAATAGGTAGCGTTGCTACTGTCTCTGCGACTGGTCGGAAAAGTCATCTTTCCTGCCAAGCTTTTTCTAGCTCGGTCGGGCATTTCTGCATCCGCATCACGTTCGTTCAGTCTCGCTTGATTCGTATGCCGGAGATGCATGAGAGCGTGTGTCTCCTATGACCAGTTCCCTGCCCTCCACTAGCATGGTGGCAACTTTTTTCCTGGCGCTATCTAGGCAACGCCAGACCGTGCCTCGCGAGACCATCATTTTCTGGCCGGCCTCCTCCTGTGTGAGCCCTTGATAGTCCACGAGGCGAAGGGCTTCCAATTCATCGTAGGTGATCATGACAGGCTGCCGCAGGGGTTCGTTGCTAGTCCTCGTGGACGGTGAGAAGCGGTTCGCCTCGGGGCGTATACCAATCCATCTTGGCTTCATCGGACGACCAGGGCCCGCCCCTCGTCCGCCACGCCACCGCCATCTTCCTGGCACGTGTCTGATCCTCCTACCTCAGGTATGTGCACCACAAGCCGATATGGGTTTCCTGCACGGAACGTTTATATTTTGTGCAATTGCACATAAGCTTGGTGTCCCAAGTGAGCTACAGAGGCTATGGGCGCGGATACGGTCGGATGTTCTCGGGCGGCATGGGTTTAGGCCCTAACCTATCGCCTTACTGCCGATGGTCCCCTGGAACGCCCAGTAGACAATGGGCTGCAGGAGGTTATGGATCAGCTGGAGCCCCGCAACCGTTTCCAGTGCCAGCCCAGAATCCACCGCTACCGTATCAGTACCCAGGTCCTTGGATGTTTGGAGGTCCTCAGCAGCAGCCACAACTCACCTGGCCTTGGGCGCAACCGTTGTATGCACAACAGCCAACGGATTACGGCTATAACCCTGGCATAGGAATGGGCTACGGACAAGGAATGGGTATGCGGTACCGCTGGGGGATTGCGGGCGTCCAAGCTGGATACCCGTACTGAGACTCGCATCTAGTACGAGATGCTCGGACCAGGTAGCTCACGTCAGAATCTGCTGACAAGACTCGCTCAAGGCACCGCATTCGGATCTACAGGTGTGCCGGTGAACGCGTGGAACCCATTGGAGGCGGCTGCTTCCGAGCGGTGTGGGGGGCCTTAGGAGATTGAGCCAACGGCGCTTGCATCTCGTTGCCGAGTAACGCTTAATTATGTGCAATTGCACATTAAAGCCGGTGATACGTATGAGTTGGCGAGGACGTGGCGGTTGGTGGGGCCCTTGGCCTGGAAGAGGACCCTTTAGTCATCTACCACCTTGGGAGCGACCAGGACGGCTCTATGGGAGAGGTGCATGCTGGTGGGCCTTGAACCAAGGTTGGCCATATACACCATGGCCGTCTGCTGGCTACGGCGCTCCCAGCCCCATGCGGGTAGAAGATGAGATCGCAGCGCTGGAAGAATCAAAGAGGAATCTGCAGGAAGAGCTGAAGGGAATAGAGGCGAGAATACAGGAACTCCAGAAACCGCCGAAGAAGGAAAGCGCTTAGAAAGAACCCTCGAGCCGGGACTTCAGCTTCCGACTGTAGGTGTGAGTTCCAGGCCACAACCGTAGTTGAGTGAATTAGGTGTCCCGGATGGATGAGTTGGAGCGAATCAAACAGAAGAGGTTACGGGAAATGATGAGGAAGGTGGGTAGCAAGGCTGACGACTCTACGGATGGTTGGCCGACTATGCCGATCGAACTTGCTGATGTAACTTTCAGCGAGGTGATACGCAAATATCCTCTGGTAGTGGTTGATTGCTGGGCTGAGTGGTGCGCACCGTGCCGTATGGTTGGACCCGTCGTGGAAGAGTTGGCTCGCGACTACCGTGGAAGAATAGTCTTTGGCAAGTTGAATGTGGATTCAAATGTCAGGACCGCCCAGCAATACGGGATAATGAGCATTCCAACACTCTTAGTCTTCAAGAACGGGCAGCTCGCCAACCAACTTGTTGGAGCCATGCCCAGGGATATGTTGGAGCCGCAGATAACAATGTACCTCTAGACTAGACAGCCAATCGTGTGGACATCAATCCCATTACCTAGTGCTTTTTCGACTTTGCCAATGGTGGCGTCTCATAATTTTCATGCTTGAGACATATTCAAAACTCTTTGACGACATCTCTAGAGGAATCCCTCATAGAACTGCTTCTACTCCCTACTCGTACGACTCTTCTTGATCAACGTCTCAGGTATCGTAAGCAAGAGAAACATACCGAGAACCTGAAGCGCTATTATCAGATAGAATATGGAGTCGGGACCGGTGGCACCCCAAAGAACTCCTCCGACGACCGGAGAGCCGTAGTGGAGCAGAACATGCAGGGCGAACAGTGTGCAATTGACGTGTATAAGCGCCTACTGGATACCACGAGAGACAAGGACGAAGTTACTTGGAAAATGGTTCTGGAGATTCTTGATGACGAGGTCGAACACGAAGCGGATCTTCAAACCATCCTAGAAGACATTGATATGATGAAGAAGCTATAGCTGCGAAAGGGATTCCACGGAATCTCTCGAAGAAGACCGCCGTAGGTCAGACACGCAGTCGACTAGGAACAGACCGGTGAGCCTAGGAAACGTGCCTGCGCCACAGGGAACGGTCTGCGCTCTTTCAATATGAGCATTGCCAACAATTCTTCCTAAGTCAATACCATGCACAACTGGAAATTCTTCTCAGATAGACAAAGAATGGAAACAATATCTAGTCTGCTGGTTGATGGGAGTTCGTCTGCCCGTTTCTCACTTTGCCGTCTGAACAAACCTGCTCAATGCCGGTCAAATTCCGTAGTTCACGATGCGATTGCTACTCTCATAGAAAGAAACGTAGCAAGAGCCTGTTTCTGGCTAGTTCACGATTTTGTTTATCGTTTCTTCCATTGCATGGTTATGACAGTACACGAATACTTTCTCGGTTCCCTCGATCTTGGAGGCTATGCTTTTGATGTCGAGAGCTAGTTTGAGTGCTATGGGGCAGAATGGACTGGTGGGCTTGAAGTCTATGGTCACGACCCCGCTCTCGTTCTCCCTCAGGTCGCTGATCAATCTCATCTCACCGAAAGTCATACCAGTCTCGGGATCGACAATATTGTTGACCGCCTCTCTGACTCTGTCCTCCAGCCGCGTCATTCTTCTTCTCCTCTGACCAGTGTCGAATTCACCTCATGAGCTGTTGGATCAATAGTTCGGTGAGCTTCATTATTGAGCGAGCTGCCAACGAGTCTGGGTGCGCAGTCACGAGTGGTTCTCCAGCACTGTAGGATTCGAACAGAGCTCTGTCCACGGGTATATCTGCGATCACCTCGCTCTTGCTACTCCTTGCGACATCCGCCACGGCGTCGTTGTCGTGGCCTGGCATGTCAGCTCTGTTCACGACTACTTTGCATGGGATTCCGAGGATGGAGGCAAGCTTCAGTATGAGACTCAGGTCGTATGTGCCAAGTGGGGTTGGCTCGGTGACGGCCAACGCCAGATCGGCTGCTCTTAGGCTGTGAACAACATTGCAGTGCGTACCAGGAGGGGTGTCAACGATCATCACGTCGCATGAATCTCGTCCTGCATACGAGAACGCAGCATCCTTTGTAGCCGCGACAACCTGTGCTGATCTGGTCTCGTTAGGTTTCAGCTCCCCTCCTATGTAGCTGACATTATCTCGAACCGCACGATGTACGAAGCCTATCACTTTACTTCCTCTCTCAATGGCTCTCAAAGGGCAGGCCAGTCGGCAAGCTTCACATCCTGAGCACAAGTCATCGAAGAACATCGGCTTTCTACCGGGTATCTGAATCAGAGCATGCGCACGGCAGGCTTCAGCACATTTCCCGCATTCGCCGCACTCTGCCTCAACGATCGTGGGAACGAAGGCTTCTACCTGCTGAATGAGTTGGGGTCGAACGCCGAGGACGATTGCAGCGGTTGGTGAGTCCACATCGGCGTCAACGAGGAGGACTCGGTATCCCTTCATGCCTAACGCGGCCGCAAGATTGACCGCTACAGTTGTTTTCCCTGTTCCGCCTTTACCACCGGTCACTGCCATGACCGGTACGTCTACTGTTTTCCGATTGAATACTGAGGTTATGTCACTGATCAATGTTGAGTTCAGCTTCCAGATTCTTCCTCATGCAGGATCTTGGAAAGAGCACCATTTCAAATCGCCCCCATGACATGATCAGAGAGAACCCGAAGCGCCTTCGATGCATCGCAATCGGGCTGGAATTCCACAACCGGGATCCTCTTCGAAAGCGAGAGGGGAACACTCTCGTCTGAAGGAATCTCATGCGCCACCCAGATCGACCACTTCGCTTGAACATGATCCTCGACCTTTCGCGTGTACTCTAGGTCGAGGTCGAACCTGTTCACTACGACGCTGGCCGGTATTTTGAAGTGAGCAAGGACGGTCAGCATTCTATCCAAGCTGTTCCTTGCCGCTGGTGTCGGTTCCGTGACGACCAGTGCATAATCGGCTCCAGCCACAGAAGCTATGACGGGACAACCTATTCCAGGCGGACCATCCACAAGGACCACATCAGAGGCCGAATCTTGGGCAACTATTCTCCCCCTCGCTTTCACCGCAGTTACTATGTGCCCTGAACTGCTTTCGCCCATGTCGAGTTGGCCCGAGACGATTGGGAATCCATACGCAGTTTGCCCGTATCCGATCCTGCCACTGGTCACTCTTTTGATCGTTATGGCCGATCTTGGACAAACAACCGCGCAGGCTCCGCATCCTTCGCACAGGAACGGGATGAGTCTTGGAGACTCGCCTTCGACGCCCAGGAGTGCATCTACCTTGCAGGCTGATACGCAGATGCCACATCTATCGCATTTGGCACGGTCAATCGAGGCCTTCTCGGAGGCTTGAACCTCCGTGAGATACGAGATATCCGTGCCCAGTATGATCGAGAGGTTTGGTGCATCCACATCCGAGTCGATCGCTGTCACTCTGACTCCGGCTTTGCTTAGCAGCACTGCAAGAGAGGCAGTGACAGAGGACTTTCCAACACCGCCCTTCCCGCTGACTACAGCGACCTCCTTCAAGGGAACCCTGTTCCATGCGACACTTTCTGTCCCACGTTCAGATGACTTGACGAGAGAAATAAAGAATATATATTCATAAGCCTTTCTAGGATGTTTGAAAAAGACATTGTCACCACTCAGGGCTAGTGATAGGGCGATGGTTGTCCCGTATGCCATACGCTGTTCGTGGTCGACTAGGCGAGTTTCTCATGTCGAAGGCGATTGTTGAAGAGTCGCTTGCATATTTGAAGCGTGAAGTACCATCCTTCGAAGATATCAAAGTTGATAGAGTATGTTTGGGATGGGGCTACACCGGAGTCCGGCTGAGTACAGGTGATGTAGGACTCTGCCATAGCCTACT
>Ga0315280_10005056_pt1 | contig 19029 bp, 19 predicted proteins | sample YL17G06_40_MG_FD_203697 | JGI IMG/M metagenome (GOLD analysis project Ga0315280, IMG submission 203697) | Sediment microbial communities from Yellowstone Lake, YNP, Wyoming, USA - YL17G06_40 | ecosystem: Environmental > Aquatic > Freshwater > Lake > Sediment | place: USA: Wyoming | collected... | reverse complement strand
TGGCCAGCCCCGCTGACGGGTATAAGGTAAAAATCAACCCGCTGAGCGGTGTTGCCTATGACGTGGCCGTTACCTGGACCGCCGTGGCCGACGTTTCCCAGTACTGGGTGTACGTAGCCCTTGACAAGGACCTCGCTCAAGTGGTCGGCATGGGTACTATCACAGTCAATGTCGCCGGTATGCCGAGCTACTCGGCGGTTATCGGCCCGACCGGCAACGACATCACTGCCAGCTTCATGCCGGGCACCACCTACTACTGGTTGGTCCAGACAAAGGCTCCTGTTACCAGCCTCCTCTCTGAGGCACGGAGCCTCATCATTGAGTCGACCCCGGCGGCCGTACCGAGCATCGGCGCACCGGCCAATGGTGCCTCCATCACCAACCTCAAGCCGTCCTTCTCCTGGAGCCCGGTATCCGGCACCACCAGCTACCAGTTCCAGTTGAGCGATGACCCGACCTTCGCCACCATGCTGCTGGATACGCAGCTGGCCAACACTGCCTACCAGTCCGTTACGGACCTTACCGTCGGCAAGACCTACTTCTGGAGGGTCAAGGCCGCGGCACCGGTAGATAGCGAATGGTCAACTATCGCCAACTTCACGGTAGTGGCGCCGCCAGTGTCGGTCACTGCGGCACCGACCATCAACGTCCCGACCATCACCGTACCGCCCATCACAGTACCGACGCCAACCTTCACTGTCGTCCCGACAACGACAGCACCGGCAATCTCTGCCGGCCTGCTGTGGGCGGTCATCATCATCGGTGCTGTCCTAGTCATCGCCCTGATTGTCCTGATTGTCAGAACCAGAAGGACAGTCTAGTTCTGACCTGACGGGACATCCCGATACTCCGAGAGCCCCCCGAAATCCGGGGGGCTCTCTTTTTATTCGGGAAATCCTTTTTCTACAGCTATTGACTTCAAAAGCCGGCGAGAGTAAAATTTGCCATGTGGCAAAAGGACAGGCCTACCGAACACGAGCCGCAGTACTTTTCATAACCGCCGGGCTGGTTTTACTGCTGACCGCCTATATCCCCTCCTCCCCAGCCCCCGCCTCCACCGATGCAGCCAGGTGGGCTAGGGTCAACATCCCCACCGAGGGTAGCACCGGGGGCTGGGTGCTGGCGGGGGGCTCCAATATTCAGCACCTGACATGCTCCAGCGACGGCACCCTCTATGCCTATGTCCAGGGCCTGGCCTATACCCTGTACCGCTCAAGAGACAGCGGCAAAACCTGGTCGCCTATCGGCAATGTCCAGGATGCCATTACCGGCATCGCCGTCCAGCCCCATGACGCCAACACCATCTACTACGCGACATCCTCGTCCGTCTACCGCTCCACCGACGGCGGCCGGGGCTTTCGGCTGCTACCGGCTGCCCCGGGCGGCGCCGGCACTAACAACATAGAGATAACCTCCATCGCCGCCGCCTGGCTGGACGGCAATATTATCGCCATCGGCACCAGGGATACCGATAGCGCCGAGTTCGGCAGCGTCTATACCCTGGATGAGGCCGATACCATCCCCACCTGGACGGATACCGGTATCGGCAGCTACGATGTCTATGCGGTAGCCTTCTCCCCGAGCTTTACGACCGACGGCGAACTTGCGGCGGTGGTCACCGACGAGACCGATACCTTCGTCACCACAAAAGTCGGCCAGGCCGCCTGGGGGGCGACCACAGGTAATGCCCGACTGGACAAAGACAACTCCGGCCTGCCTACCCCCGTGGCCGTCACCATATCGGCAGCGATTGCCTTCCCCGGCGACTATGAGGCCGACGCTGCCTCGGGAAGCACATTTTTTGTCGCCATTGATACCGGCACCGGCCAGGGCGATGCCTACCGCATCAGCAGCCTTGAGGCACCGGCAAGCTCACTCGCCACCGACCTGAACATCGGCGCCAGGCACGGCCTGAGCAACATTGATGTTACCGGCCTGTCCGCCGTTGGCAGCACCCCCAGCATCAGCCTCCTGGCCGGCGCCGCCCAGAGCGCCCAGACCTACTTCAGCGCCGACGGCGGCCAGAGCTGGACCACCAGCCGGAAGGAGCCGACTGGAGAGTCCCGGACCTACGTACTTATCTCACCCCAGACCGGTCAGGCCTATGCCGCCACCAGCGGCGATGAGAGCGCCCTCTCCCTAAGTCAGGACAACGGCAGCACCTGGAACCAGGTCAGCCTGGTGGACACAGCCATCAGCACCATCATTGCCATGGCACCCTCCCCCAACTACAGCCAGGACAAGACGCTCTTCCTCCTTACCTTCGGCAGCAAGCACAGCCTGTGGCGGAGCCGGGACGGCGGCCAGAGCTGGGCGAGGGTTTTCTCCAGCGCCCTGGCTGGTGTGGACAGCCTCAAGATGGTCAGCCTACCACCCCAGTACGGCGATAACTGCCAGGCGGTATTCATCGCCGGGGAAAGCGGGGGCAGGACGGCTATCTGGAAATCAACCGACAACGCCCAGGTCTTCCGATGCCGCCTGACCCTTGACCCCACCACCAGCGCCACCCTCCCCATTGACGCCTGGGCAATAGCCAACGATACCACCCTCTTCCTCGGCAGCTATGACGGTAGCCATGCCCTGGTCTACAAGACAACCAACAGCGGCTTTACCTACTCCGCCGGGGCTCTGGCGGGTGAACAGTCGCTGAACACTATGGCCCTCTCGCCCGGCTACGAGCAAGATAAAACCCTACTGGTGGGGAACACCGACGGCTGGGTCTACTACTCCGATGATGACGGTAGCTCCTTCAAACCCATCCCGTCCGGTACTACCTCCCCACCCTTCACCGGCCTCATCTCCGTAGCCTTTGACCCGGAATTTGATAAAAACCATATCGTCTATGCTGCCACCGATACCCCCGATGGAGGGGCCCACCGTTTTACCATCGGCACCAGCACTGACTTTGAGAGTCTTGACAGCACCCTGCCCGGCGGCGCCACGCTCAACCATATCACGTTAGCTGGCGATGGCACCCTCTACGCCGCCAACGCCAAGGCTGACGGCGGCATGGAGCGCTGCCTCAACTCGACCTATGCCTCCGGCCCTACCTTTGAAACAGTAACCCTCGGCCTCAGTGATGGGGCAAAACTCTACGGCCTATGGTCGTCCGGGCACAGGCTATGGGCCATTGACAGCGCCAATAACAGGCTGATGACCTTTAGCGATGCCCTGACGGCACCGGTCGTGCTGAGGGCGCCGGACGATATGGCGGCAGGCATCGGCAGCCTTATTGACCACACCATCAGGAACACCAGCCTTGACTGGGAACCCCTGGAGGGTGCCAACAGCTACGAGTGGCAGCTTGCCTATGATAGCGACCTTACCTCTGTCCCCAGCGGGCTTTCCGGCAGCACCCAGGGCAGCTCCATCCACCTGCCCAACCTTGAGCCGGCCACTACCTATCACTGGCGGGTAAGGGCCAAGACACCCGCCCTGAGCCCGTGGTCGGAGAAGAGGTCATTCACCACCAGCCTGGATACCGAAACAATCTCCATCACCTTGGAAAGTCCCCAGGCTGGCTCAAGCGGGGTGCCGGTAAAGCCCCTCTTCCAGTGGACAGCGGTCGCCGGGGCCGATGCCTACGAGCTGCTGGTCTCGGATGAGGCCGACTTTGCCCACCCGGTCATCATCAAGGAGGGCGACTGGGCCCTGCCGGCCACCGCCTGGAAGTGCGACCTGGGCCTAGACTACGGGACCACCTACTACTGGAAGGTCAGGGCCATCGGCGCCGGCACCATGAGTGCCTGGAGCACCACCGGCGCCTTTACCACAGAGCCACCCCCCACCACCACAGCACCGACCACCGAATCGCCGCCGCCGACACCGGTAACCACCCCTGCCCCCATCACCGGCTACCCAGCCTCAATGCACAACATAGTCTCCCCCACCCCGACGCCACCACCCTCAACCGTCACCCTATCACCCACGACCATCCCACCTCCGAGCCTTCCCACCTGGGCCATCTACCTCATCGGCGCCCTGCTCCTCATCATGATACTGATGCTCATTATCATCATGATGCTGGTGGCCGGCGTCATCCGGCGCTAAAGCCCGGATTGACTTGCCGCATGAAGAGATGTTAAATTCTGGGGAAAGACTGGAGAGGCAACCTTGAAGGTCCTGGGAATTATGGGCAGCCCAAGAATCAAGGGGAACACCGACCTATTGCTGGATGCGGCGCTTGAGGGTGCCCACAAGCTAGGGGCCGAGACCGAAAAGCTCGTCCTGGACAAGCTCAAGATAGGCCCGTGCCGCGAGTACTACGGCTGCCTGCGTGACGGCAACTGCGTGATACGGGATGATATGGACAATATCTACCCCAAGCTCCTCGGCACCGACGCCATCATCGTGGCCTCCCCTATCTTCTTCTACACCGTCAGCGCCCAGACGAAGCTATTCATTGACCGCTGCCAGGCGCTCTGGGCGAGGCGATATATCCTCAAAACACCAGTTGGGGCGGGAAAAAAAGGTGCTTTCATCGCCGTCGGGGCGACGCGGGGGGAGAAGCTCTTTGACGGGGCGCGGCTGACGGTGCGATACTTCTTCAAGGCCATCAACGCCGCTTACACGGAGGAGCTCCTGGTGCGGGGTGTTGACAAAAGGGGCGAAATCAAGGAGCACCCCACCGCCCTGGCCGATGCCTACGAACTGGGGAAAAGGCTGGTGACAAGCTAGCCCCTCAGCGCCCGCCACCTCTCCTCCCCCAGGCACTGCCGTGCCGAAGGGCACCAGTCAATACATGAAGGCACCTTATCTTTATAGACGTACCCGCCGCACTTCCGGCACTTTATCCTGAGCTCGTCGGAGAACATCTCCACCTCAGCGCCGCATTTCGGACACCTATACAGGGCTGCCCTCAAATTTCGCGTATCCTGCCCCGGACACTTGCTCGGCATGCCTGACCTCCTCAGATGATGCTAGCGGTAATCTTCATAGGAAATAATAGCACCGAATGGAAATGAACGATATGACCTAAGTCACATCATCAACGCCCAGTGCCGCCGCCGCTATCTCCGCCACATCCATGACCTTGATGGGGCTTTCTGTTGCCCCGGTCTTAAGCGCCTCCTCAAGCATCGTCAAACAGTAGGGGCAGGCCGTGGCCACAGTGTCCACCCCGGCCCGGACAATCTCCTCGGCGCGGCGGGCGCTGACCCTCTTCTCCGGCGCCTCCTCCAGCCACATGTGGCCGCCGCCCCCACCGCAGCAAAAGCTGTTTTTCCGGCGGCGGGGTAGCTCCACCAGCATGCCACAGGCCCTCAAGACCTCCCTCGGCGCCTCATAGATACCGTGATAGCGCCCCAGGTAGCAGGCATCGTGGTAGGCCACCCGCTGAGCGCCGGCGCCGCTTATTTTCAGCCGACCACCCCGGATAAGCCCGGCCATAAGCTGGGTATGGTGCACTACCTCAAAATTACCGCCGAACGGCGGGTACTCGTGCTTCAGGCTGTGAAAGCAGTGGGGGCAGGCCGTCACGATGCTCCTCACGCCGTAGCCCTGAAGGACCCCGATATTACGGCGGCAGATGGTCTGGAAGAGGTATTCGTCACCCAGACGGCGGGCGGGGTCGCCGCAGCAGAGCTCCTCATCGCCGAGTATGCCGAAATTTACCCCAGCGGCCTTCATTATCCTGGCCAAGGCCCTGGCCACCCTGATATTACGGCTGTCAAGGGCGGCGCTGCAGCCCACCCAGTACAGCATATCTATATCGCGGCTCTCCGAGAGCGTCTTTACCCCCAGCCCCTCCGCCCAGGTGGTCCTGGTGGCGGCGGTACCCCGGTAAGGGTGAGCGCGGGCCTCCAGGCTCCGGAGCGTCCCCCGCACCGGCTCCGGCAGACGGCCACCCTCCATGGCCAGGTGACGGCGCATGTCCACCAGCTTGGGGACAGGCTCAACCGCGAGCGGGCAAATCTCTTGGCAGGCGAGGCAGGTAGTGCAGTCCCAGATGGCCTCTTCAGAGACGACCTCCCCGATGATGGGTGGCGTCTTGTTCCCCTTAAGCAGCCCCGGCGCTACCTTCAGCAGGTGTTTCTTGAGGTTCTGAACCACCGCCTCGGGGTTAAGCACCTTGCCGCTGGCATAGGCCGGGCAGGCATCCTGGCAGCGCCCGCAGACGACGCAGGCATAGAGGTCAAGGAGCTGCTTGCGGGTAAAATCGGTTATCCGGGAGGCACCAAAGCTACCGGCACTTTCCAGATTAATGGGGCTCAGGACACCCTTTGGAGGAAGTTCGCGGAGGAAGATATTAAACGGGGCCGCGACCATGTGCAGGTACCTGGTGTAGCCGATGATGCCCAGGACAAATAAGATAAACCCCCAGTGCGTCCAGAAAAAGAAGCTATGCCATGACGCCGCGCCGCCGGCAAAAAAACTGCTCAGCCAGGCGCTCACCGGGGGGAGGGCTATACCCAGCCCCACCGGGGGGGCACCGAGGGCGAGGCCGCTGGCCATCTTAAACAGGTGCGTCATGGGGTGGACAAGCACCGTGACCAGGATGAGCATGGCCTCCCAGGTCTGCTGGCCTTTAAGCCGCGGCGGCCTGACGACATAGCGGCGGAGCATCGCCCAGGCGGCGGCGATGATGACCAAAGGGGCGGCAATATCCACAACCCAGGAGTAGTAGGCATAAAAAGAATTATTCTCTATGGCGGTGGAGATGCCGAAGCCCTCCCCGATGATGACAAAGAGGAGGTAGTAGAGGGCGAAAAGGAAAAAGCCCCAGGCTAAAAACACATGGCCCAGGGCCGCCCTATCCCTGGGGGAGAACCTTTTCAGCTGGCACCACTGCCCGAAGAAGTGGCCGGCCGCCGCCAGCGCCCGGCCGGCGAGATGCCCGGCCCCCGCCCCCTTCCTACCCAGGGACAGGTACCGCCAGAGCTGGAATACCCTGAAGCCGAAGATGCCCAAGGCAAAGAGGGTCACGCCCCAGAATATGGCATACCCGGCTGCCCCGAGTTCGCTCACTGGGCTCATCATGCGTTTGTTAACCGCCGTCCAGGGAGGGGTGCTCCGCTTTCACGAACCAGCCGGCGGGGTCGGCGAGATACTCATAATAGTCAAGGAGGAGAAGCTCGTGCTCCCTTTCCTCCGCCACCACAGCCTCGTAGAACTCCCTCTCCGTACCGTAAACCGCCGCCTGGCCCTGGCGATGGTAGAAATCGTAGCTCTTCTTCTCGTTCTCAATAGCCGTTTTTATGGCGTCAAAATCGGCGGGGGCGCCTTTGACACCCACCCCCACGGCCTGGCAGGTACCGACGAAGCTAGACCTCAGCTTAAGGCCACGGTCGGGCTCAAGCGCCTTGGCCGGCCAGGCCTTCTTGCGGCTTATGGCCTCATAAATCTCCACTAGCTTCCGCTGATGAAGTTCCTCCTCATCAGCTAGCTGGCGGAGCAGCTTCCTGCCTACCTCATTGCTGCTCTGGCGGCTCGCCCCCAGGTAGCACTCCCGGCCATCAATTTCCATCTGGATGGCCATCTGGAGGGCTTCTCGCGTCCTCTCCTGTTCGGCTGTCATACTGCCCCCCTACGTCCTTAATTACCGCTAATCGTGCCTCTTCCTGATATAGACCCTTATCTCGCCGCCCCCCTCCTCAGCCCCCAGGTACTCGTGCCCGGTGGCCTGGCACCAGGCGGGCATGTCCTGCTTGATGCCCCTATCATCGGCTATTACCTCAAGCACCTCCCCCGTCTTCAGCTCCCTTATCTTCGCTGCCGCCTTAACGATAGGCATCGGACAATAGAGACCCATACAGTCCAGGCTCTGGTCTGCCTTCATAGCTACTCCTTATACCTTTAGATAAACAGGGATACCTTGGCCTGGCGGGCCTCGTTCAGGAAATAGGCGGCCCCGGCCATACCCTCAACCTCGCTGCGGAAGGCGTCCTCGGTCAGGCCGAACATACCGCAGGTGGTGGAGCAGGGAATCATCCTTATCCCCAGCTCGTGGGCCATGGTGATAAACTGGTCAATGGAGGGGTAATTGGCCTCCTTCATCACCCTCTTCATCATCCAGGTCCCCAGCCCAAGCATATGGAACTTAGAAAGCTTAAGTCTTTTTGAGCCGCCGCGGTTTAAGAGGTTGAACATCTTCTGCTTGAAGCCTTTACTCCTGATGCTGCCCTCATTCTTCTTGATGATATTCAGCCCCCAGAAGGTGAAGAACATGCTGACCTCCATGCCCATGCTGGCCCCCGTGGTCGCCAGTATGAAGGCGGCTAAGGCCCGGTCCAGCTCGCCGCTAAAGACGACGATGGTCATCTTCTCTTTTTCCGCCATAGCCTAGCACCCCCCGGCGGCCTTGGAAACATCGGCACCGCAATTAGGGCACACCTTCTCGCCGCGGGGCACAACCTTTCCGCATTCAGGGCAGGAAAGGGTATTCACACCGCACGCCTCGCAATAGGGGAAGGCCGCCTCGGCTATCTCCTCGTCACAGTAGGGGCAAAAGTGGGGTTCCTTGAGCGGTTTATTTACTGGCATCACTCATTACCTCCCTTCTTTTGTTTACCCAGGTAGTCCTCAATAGCCTTGTGCAGGGCCTGGGCACCCAGATTGGAGCAGTGGAACTTGTTCTTGGGCAGGCCCTCCAGCTCATCAGCCACGGACTGGGGCGTAATCCGCATCGCCTCCTCAAGAGTTTTGCCCATGGCCATCTCGCTCACTATGCTGGAGACGGCGATGGCCGCCCCGCAGCCGAAGGTCTTGAACTTGATATCCTCCAGACGGTTGTCCTTGACCTTGATATAGAAGGTCATCATATCCCCGCAGACGGGGTTGCCCACCTCGCCGACGCCGTCGGGGTTTTCTATTTCCCCGACGTTGCGGGGGTGCATGAAGTGTTCCATCACCTTTTGGCTATAGACCGGCATATTATTTGCCTCCTTGGCTCGTTTTGACAAACTTGGCATAGAGCGGCGACATCTGCCGCAGCCTGTCCACAATGGGCGGCATCACCTCCAGGACATAATCTATATCCGCGGCGGTGTTATCTATGCCCAGGGTAAAGAGGATGGAGCCCTGGGCTATCTCGTGGGGCAGCCCCAGGGCGATGAGGACATGGGAGGCCTTGAGTGCCCTTGAGGTGCAGGCCGAGCCGCTGGAAACGGCGATGCCCTGGCTGTTCAAGAGCATGAGCATGGATTCGCCCTCAATAAACTCCACGCAGAAGCTGGCATGCCCCGGCAGGCGTCTTTGCGGGTGGCCGGTGACGACGACATGTCCCACCTTCTCCGGCAGCCCCTTGAGCAGGCGGTCGCGCAGAGGAGTAAGCCGACCCATACGTCTGGCCATATCCGCTCTGGCCAGCTCCGCCGCCCTGCCCAGGCCGACGATGGCTGGCACATTCTCGGTGCCGGCGCGCCGCCCCCCTTCCTGGATGCCGCCGTCAAGGAGGGGCATGATACGCACTCCCTTCCGCACCCAGAGTGCCCCTACACCTTTAGGGCCGTAGAACTGGTTGGCGGCCAGGCTCAGGGCATCCACCCCCAGCCCTTTGACATCAACCGGTATGGTACCGACCGTGGCTACGGCGTCGGTATGGAAGGGTATCTTCCTCTCCCTAGTTATCTTAGCTATCTCCTTTATCGGCTCAATCGTGCCTATCTCGCCATTGGCATGCATGATGGAGACCAGCACCGTATCCGGCCGAAGAGCTTTCTCTACCTCCGCCGGGTCAACCAGGCCGTACTTGTCCACCGGCACCTCACTTACCGCAAAGCCCCATTTCTCCAGCGTCCTGGCCGAGTGTAATACCGAGAAGTGCTCAATAGCGGAGATGACCACATGCTTGCCCTTGGCCGCTAGCGCCAGCCCCTTGACGGCAAGGTTGTTGCTCTCCGTACCGCCGCTGGTGAAGATTATCTCCTCACTTTCGGCGCCGATAAGACTAGCCACCTGCTCACGGGCTTTGTCCACAGCCTCACGGGCACCATCGCCCCAGTCATGGAGCGAGGAGGGGTTGCCGAAGACATCCCCCAGATAGGGCAGCATGGCCTCACGCACCTCGGGGAGGAGGGGGTTAGCGGCGGCATTGTCCAGATAGACCTTTCTCATACGGGTACCTCCCGGCTATTCCCATCAATATATATCATAGCAGCCTGATGCCTCCCCGAAAACGACTTTGGTCGCATCTTCACACGTCACCTTGTCAATAGCCAGCCTATTCATTCTAGAAAGCGCCTCATGGAAAAGTCATAAAATGGGGGAGGGAAATATTACAAAACTATGACATTTACGGCTAACCTGGAATGTCACAAATTTGTAATTTTTTTGGCCGATATTTTATAACTTCTCTATGAAAGCAACCCTATAATATCACACAAATAGGGAAAGGAGAATACCATGGCAGAGCAGAAGTACAACCCAGCGACCAAGGTCTCGTCATCACTCATGGAGCAGCTGAACCAGGCCATCGCCCGGGAGCTCCAGGTGGCCATCCAGTACATGTGGCAGCATGTGCAGTGGGGCGGTGTGAGGGGGTTTGCCGTGCAAAACGAGCTAAAGTCCATTGCCATCGCGGAGATGAAGCACGCCGAGGCCATCGCCGAAAGGCTCTACTATCTCGGCGGGACCCCGACGACCAAGCCTACCACCATCACGGTGGGCACCAACCTGAAGGAAATGCTCATGCAGGACGTCAAGGACGAGGAGAACGCCATCACCCTCTACAAGAAGATAGCGGAGCAGGCCCGCCAAGAAAAGGACGAAACGACCAACCGCATCTTCCGCGAGATACTTGAGCAAGAGGAAGACCACCACGATACCTTCACCACCCTGCTTGAGGACCTATAAAAAGCCTTAGCTCATTCCTGCTTCACGGCGCGGGCCATCTTACTGCCTAGCTCGCGGCACCTTGCCAGGTCTTCAGGCTTCGGCTGCCACTTGGCACGCACGCCCTCGGCCACCACGGGTATCTTCCACCGGGAAAGATGCTCCTCAATGAGCTTGACCGCCTCCCCGCTCCAGCCGTAGGAGCCAAAGGCCGCCCCGATTTTGTTCTGGAACCTAAGCCCCCTTAAATCTTCAAGAACAGGGGCGATGGTGGGCAGGACGCCCTGGTTGAAGGTCGGCGACCCGATGATAATGGCCCTGGCCTTGAAAATCTCCGTGACGACATCATTCCTGTCGGCGGTAGGCATGTAGAAGGTATGGTACGGGACACCCTCGGCGGCCAGCCCCTCCCCGATAGCCACCGCCATCTGATGCGTCCCCTCCCACATGGAATCATAGAGGATGACAGCCGTCTTCTGCGGAAGTTGGGCCGCCCACTCCTGGTACTTCTTGACAATCTGCAGGGGGTCTTTCCTCCAGATGGTGCCGTGGCTGGGGGCAATCATGCTGACGGGCAGCTTTAAGGCCAGCACCTCTTCTATCTTCCTGGTGACCAGGCTGCTGAAAGGCGTCAGGATATTGGCGTAGTATTTCAGCGCCTCCTCGTAGAGCTCCTCCTCGTCCACCTCGTCATTGAAGCGGAAGGCATGGGCGTAGTGCTGGCCGAAGGCATCATTGGGTATGAGGATACTGTCCCCGGTGAGGTAGGTGAACATGCTGTCCGGCCAGTGGAGCATGGGCGCCTCCACAAAGACCAGCTCCCGGTTGCCGAGGCTGATTTTGTCCCCGGTCTGCACCGCCTGGAAATGCCAGGGCTGGTGGAAATGCCCCTCCACACTCTCCAGCCCCCGCTTGGAGACGACAACCGTCGCCTTGGGGGCATGCTGCATCACAGATGGCAGCGACCCCGAGTGGTCAACCTCGGCATGGTTGGCGACGACAATATCAAGCTTGGCCGGGTCAATGATTTCGCGGATGTTCTCCAGGAGCTTTTCGCTAAAAGGCCCCCAGACAGTATCCACCAGGGCGTTCTTCTTATCGGTGATGAGGTAGGCATTGTAGGATGTCCCCCGGTGCGTGCTCAGCTCATAGCCGTGGAAGTGCCGTATCGCCCAGTCAACCACCCCCACCCAGTAGACCCCTTTCGCCAGTTCAGTTATCATCTTAGTCCCCTCCCTGCCGGTTATTTCCCATTCCGGTTTACGTGTTAGCATTATATCAGAACAGCCTGAGGGTGCAACTATGACTTTTATCACATTGGCGCTAGGGCGGAGATGATAGAAAGACCACAGTGGAGAAAGCTGGGTGGAGACCGGAGGGAAAAAGGCACCAGAAAAAGTACCCCTGGCGCGATTCGAACGCGCGACACGCGGTTTAGGAAACCGCTGCTCTATCCATCTGAGCTACAGGGGCGTCAAGTGCCATTATACCCGAATTGGCCGCCGCAGGACAACGCCTAGACCGGCCTTAGCGTCCCCGCGAAGACCTGCCAGGCCAGGGCCGACTTGGCCACCAGGCTCAAAAACACGTACGCCCTCTCGCCGAAGAGGTAGTCGCGCCACGGCCCAACCTTCTTGTACTGCAAGACCATGTTAATGGCAAAGCTGAAGAAAAAGACAAAGAGGGTCGGCAGGATGGCATAGACAAATTTCGGTACGCCGCCTCCCGCCTGGGCAAGCGAGCCGAAGAAATAGATGGCGATGACCACCCAGGGTGCGATACCGGCGATGCAGCCGACGATGTAAGAAGTCCAGTTGGTCTTTTCTGTGGTCTGGTTGTGCACCTCCATGACCAGACCACAGAGGTTCATCACCCCGGTAAGGGCAAAGGCCATGATAAGGGCGCCGAGGTCATAGACGCCACACAGCATCCCGATGAGAACAATCATCAGCGAAGCACTAAGTGAGTATTCGTACCAGCGGGCATAGTTGATGCCCTTTTTGAGGTTATTGACGTACCAGCCGAAGGCGCCGGGGGAGGCTACCGTAAAATGGGCGACAGCCGAAAGGAGCAGGAACACCGCCACCATGATGCCCAGTGGCAGATTGACGAGAGTGCTGGTGGCCGGCCACAGCTTGCCGATTGATTTGTCGTACGTCAGGAAAGATGTGGTAATCGGTAAGGTAAAGTTGTTGCTCAGTATCATGATGAATATTGCCTGAGCCAGATGTAGGAAACCCATGAAGATATTGTAGATACGCAGCCTGGTAAATGTAGATTCGTAGCTCATCTGCCCTCCTTTCACCGCATAACTGCACCTTAGTAGCGCCCCAGTTTAGATAATAACTGGCAAAAAGTCAAATCCCACCAGAATAGGTATGGGGGTTGTCCTCCGCCATCAAGCGAAGGGCTTTATACTTAAAACACAGACCTTTTTGGCAAAGCACTTGCAAAATGCTTCTTTTCATTATATAATATTAAGCAGTGGTTTTCAGTCTAGGTTATCACAGTATGCAGTCAAACTTCTTTAACCCGACCCTGACACGGATGACCTTAGCTCTAACCAACTAACAAAAGAAAGGAGGTCATCCGTTGAGTTTTCAGGATAAGCAACTCCAGTGCGCCGATTGCGGTGCTACCTTTACCTTCAGCGCCGCGGAGCAAGAGTTCTTCCAGTCCAAAGGCTACACCAACGAGCCCAAGCGATGCCCTTCCTGCCGACAGGCAAGGAAGACTGACCGCTACGGCGGAGCCGGCGGCCTCAGACAGCGCCAGATGTACCCGGTAGTCTGCGCCGAATGCGGCAAGGAAACGGAAGTGCCCTTTGAGCCCCGCGAAGGCCGACCTGTCTACTGCAGCGATTGCTACAGCAAGAGCCGACCCAAGAAGTAGTACCTCTACCCCGTAAGGGGTGATAGGCAAAAGGAAAAAGACTAAGCGACGTTAGGAGACCTGACGTCGCTTAGTTGTATCTAGGTATAGCGGGTCTTTATCGGTGATGAGGCGGCGCTGGCGACCCAGCGCCTGTCTGACATATCCGGGCAGGGAAAACACGCCCTGGTGGGCCATCCCGTCATAGAGCCGGAGACTACCCAGCGACCGGGCGGCCAGCCTCCTGTCCACCTCGGCGGGGGAAAGGTTCGCCGGGTCTATTTTGGTTGCCGCCACACAAAAACCCCAGGGGCCACCGAAACAGGGCACATCCACCACATACGGCGAAACTACCGGAAAAACGCTTTTCAGCGTGTTATAGACGGCGGTAAAGTTCAATAGCTCCGTCAGGGAGGCCGAGCCGGCCTGGACAGCCATCAGGCCACTATCGGCAAGCCTATCGCGGACTACCTGGTAAAACTCCCTGGTGTAGAGCCGGTAGGCCGGCCCCCCCTCAATGGGGTCGGGCAGGTCAATAATGATGACATCAAAGCTATCCCTTGATTTCGTCAGGTAATCCCTGGCATCAAAATGATAAAGCTCGGTGCGAGCGTCCTCAAAGGCACCCCGGCTGAGGTAGGGCAGGAACTTACGGCTGAGGGCGACCACGGCCTCATCAATCTCCACCATCACCGCCCTTTTTACCGTCTTATGGGACAGGACCTCCCTCAGGGTGGCCCCCTCACCACCCCCGGCGATAAATACCTTCTCCGGGGCGGGATGGGCCACCATCGCCGGCTGCACCAGGGCCTCGTGATAGATAAACTCGTCTACCTCGCTGGACTGGAGCTTGCCATCCAGCACCAGGCATACGCCTAACCGGCGGCTGCGGAAAATTTGGGCAAACTGGTATTTCGTCTGCCCGGTATAAATGACCTCTTCGGTACGGTGCAGCAGAGTTAAATCGGCGCTGATATCATCGCGTAGCCATCTATCAGGGTCAGCATCCATAAATCCATCCGTCCTACACAGCTACCAGGAGCCCCCTCGGCAGCTCCATCAAGGAGCGGCTTTTCGCCCCGAGCTTCTCTGCCAAGACCTCGGCGGCCCTCCTCGGCTCTACGGAAGTGCCACAGGTGAAGACGTCCACCGCCGCATACCCGTATTCCGGCCAGGTATGAATGGATAGGTGAGACTCGGCAATAATCACCACACCACTCACCCCCTGGGGGCTGAAGCGGTGAAAGGACTCGCCCATCACCGTAGCGCCGCAGTCAATGGCCGCCTCAAGCATGGCCTCGCGGATAAAGTCCAGGTCGTTGAGGGCCTCCCTATCGCAGTCCTGCAGCTCAACCAGTAAGTGTCTGCCTAATGCATTCAATCACCTGCCCCCCTTTTAGATTTTTATTACCCGGCTTTCCAAGCGGTGCCAGGCTCCCCGACGACAAGCTAAATCTTATAACAACCGGCCGACCCCAGCAACAGTAACCAAATAAAAAGTCCCAGAGCTATCAAACCACCCCAGGACCCCCTCCCTCCCCCGTCTTTCAGGAGCAAGGAGATTTTCAATTTCCCCTACATTACCAGCCTAACTGTATTTAGCACACCCCTCTCAAGCCAGCCATACCCTATCGGTCACAATACGGCCTTAAGATTCAGGTGCTGCTTTACCAACTCCCCCAGGCGGGGCAGCTTCTTCTCCGCGGCAAAGTGCGCCCGCGCTAGGGCCTCCTCAACCCCCACCACTATTGCCTCGGTAGAGCTTCCCGTGGCGATAATCGGGATGCCGCGGTTCTCCGCCTTCTCACGGACATGGTAGACCGGCTCGCCGGCATTACTGAGGACAAGGCAGGTCGTGGCCGTCTCCAGCGCTGCCAGCTGCATATCGGGGCGGTCACATCTCACCACGACGGCCTTGCGGCTTTTGCGCCCGAAGTAGCCTAGTCCCGAGTCAACCACCATCGCCCCCAGCATGTAGTCCTCCACCAGCTCCGCCGACTTCTCGGCGCTGTTCAGTATCTTCCCCCCAAGCGCGGCGGCCAGCTCGCCTACCGTCAGGGCCGCAAGCGCCCTATCCTCGGGTACCACCCCCAGGAGCTTGAGCCCGGCACCAAAACGCCGGGCCGCCTCGGCCTGGACACGCGCCAACTGGCTCTTCGGCACCTTGTTCAGGACGACACCCACAAGATTCTCCCCGAACCCCTTATAGCTGTCAACAAAATCCGTGGGCGGCTCGGCGTAGGCCTCTATCACAATCACCTTGGCCGCCAGCACCCCAGCTATCTCATAAGCCGCCTGGCTTACCTTATCCTCGGCGCTCTGCCCCAGCCTGCCCTCAATAATAACCCTATCCTTACCCGCCGAGACCTTCTGATAGGCCTCTTTTATCTTCTTGACATCATCGGCGGGCGGGCAGAGGGCAGCAGCAGCCTCAGACAGGTTCCAGAGCTGTTTCATAAAGGCGGCATCACCGCCATTCTCGGCACCGACCAGCCTCAGGTAGCCGACCCTCTGGCCATTATCTTTCAAAAACCCCCCCAGCCCCGCACCGATGGTGGTCTTCCCCGCACCTTTGTCCCTAGAGACGACGTATATCGCTGCCAAACCACACCCCCGGCCAATTTTTCGGAATTCAGATAAACCATAATATTATAATCCTTTAAGTCCAGTTCGTAAAGAGGAATTTAAGGATTTTTTGTTGTCAATCAAATATTAAGAGGTTGAGTCCGTTATATGCATATCTCGCCCTGTTGTGATAGAATGCTGTAAAGTTAATTTCCGTATGCCAAGGGAATAAGCGCCGTGAACGAGACGATTTCTCTCATCATACCTACCTATAATGAGAAGGACAATATTGTCCCCCTTGTTGAGAGGATAGACAAGGCCCTCACCGGTTATAAGTACGAAATCATCCTGGTTGATGACAATAGCCAGGACGGTACCATCCAGGCCGCCGAGGGACTGGCGTCCCGCTACCCCGTGAGGGTCATCGTCCGCCGGGGCGAAAAGGGCCTGGCCACGGCGGTGGTGCACGGTCTGAAGTACGCCATCTACCCGGCTATCGGGGTGATGGATGCCGACCTGCAGCATCCGCCCGAGGTACTGCCCGCCCTAGTTAAGGCCCTGGAAAGCGGGGCGGATATGGTGGTGGCCAGCCGCTACATACCCGGCGGCGGTTGCCCGAACTGGGGGCTAGGGCGGAGGATTATTTCCAGAGTAGCCCTGAGGATAGCCCACCTGCTCCTGCCCGCGACGCGTCCGGTAAAAGACCCGCTTACCGGCTTTTTCATGTTCCGGAGGGATAATATCGCCCAGGCCAGGCTAAAACCAACCGGATACAAGATAAGCCTGGAGGTGATGCTGGTGGGGAAATTCCAGAACATTGTTGAGGTGCCGTATATCTTTGAGGACAGGAGCGCCGGTCAGAGCAAGCTGAGGCCCCAGCAGCAGATAGACTATTTAAGGCACCTCTTCAGTCTAATGGCCCGCACCGGCGAGCTGGTGCGGTTTATAAAATTTATCGCGGTGGGCTTAAGCGGTGTTGTCGTCAACGAAGGGGTACTGTGGCTCCTGACCCATTTCGGCACCCTGAGGTACTATATCTCGGCCATCTTCGGCATTGAAGTCTCCATCATCTCCAACTTTATCCTCAACGACTTCTTCACCTTCACCGACCGGCGCCGCGGCAAATCATTCCTGGCGCGGCTCCTGAAATTCAACCTCGCCTGCCTGGCTGGGGCGGGCATCCAGTATGGGCTGCTCTTACTTTTTACCAGCGTCTTGGGCGTCCATTACCTGATATCCAACCTTATCGGCATTATCGTGGCCTTCCTGTGGAACTACTTTGTCAATAGCTGGTGGACATGGCAATAAAAAGGGCTCTAACAAAAACCTACCGCTGGGAATACTTCTGGCTCTTACTTATGGTAGCTGCCACGCTGGCCATGCACTTCGCCATCATCGCCAACCCCAATCAGCTCATCTTTGATGAACAGCACTACGTTGGCGACGCCAAGAATATCATAGAAAAGCACGAGACACTGCGTCTGGAGCACCCGCCTCTGGGCAAGCTCTTTATCGTTGCCGGCATTAAGCTCTTCGGGGACAACCCCTGGGGCTGGCGTTTCTTTTCGGTCATCTTCGGCACAGCCAGTATAATTCTTTTCTACCTCCTCTGCCGGCGGCTGGGGATGTCCCGCACCAATGCCTCCATCGCCACCTTTCTTTTGGCCTTTGAGAACATGACCTTCGTCCAGAATAGCCTGGCCATGCTGGACGTTTACTTCCTGACCTTCATGCTCGCCGCCTTCGTGCTTTACACCTACGGGAGGTACATCTCCTCCGGGGTGGCGGTGGGGCTGGGGGCCTTGGCCAAGCTCAACGGCGCCCTGGCATTTCCGGCCATCGGCATCCACTGGCTTTTTACCCGGCAGAAGCGCTCCCAGTGGTTCCTCTTTACGCTGCTGGTGGCCCCCCTGGCCTTCGTGGAGCTGATGATACCCCTGGACTTTGCCATCGTCCAGAACTGGTCAAAACTGGTGGACCCGATTCACCGTATAGTAACCATGCTCAGCATGAGCAGCAGCCTCACCTTCGCCCACACCGTGCATGAATCCCTCAGCCGCCCCTGGGAATGGCTCTTGGCCTACAAGCCCCTCGCCTACTACATTACCCCGCACTACACCTGCGCCATCAGCTTTTCCACCTGGGCGCTGGCCATGCCCACCTTTGCCTATATGGTCTACCGGGCTGTAAGGAGGGACGAGGCAGGGCTTTTCGGCGCCGCCTGGTTTTTCAGCACCTACCTCATCTGGATACCGGCCAGCATCATCACGGACAGGGTCAGCTACCTCTACTACTTCTACCCGACGGTAGGCTCCATCTGCCTGGGTATGGCGTTGGGGCTGGGGCAGCTCCTTGACATCTTCCACAAAAGGCCAAGGGGCAAGCTCAAGTGGACGGTGCTTTCGGTCGTGATATTTATTCTCCTGGTGCACCTGGCCTCTTTCGTCATCCTCGCGCCGGTATCCCCCGTGCCCTACGAGCCTCTGCTTAAACTAATACCCTGGCTTTAATAAGCGAGCCAAATACCCCCCAACGAAACTCTCGCTTTTTACCTTTCTTTATCTTTTCCCACCCGCCGCCCTCACCGCATCCGCCTTTACCATTCTTCTTGAGCTCCACCTCCCAAGGGAAGTCCTAGAGGGGGCAAACCCCCCTCTTTTCTTTTCTTCCCCCTCCCTTGGGAAGGGAGGGGGACATAAGGGGGTAGGTTGTAAAAGCCTAAGGGGGTGAGGTAATTCTTAAAAGTGCTATAATTAGCCTGAGGGTGGGGGTGCGTCATGCACGAGGCCAGGCTCTACGAAAAGCTGCCGGAGGGGCGGGTAA